>Ga0209415_10004317_pt1 | contig 26110 bp, 21 predicted proteins | sample PeaSoiSIISIP2007_FD_187696 | JGI IMG/M metagenome (GOLD analysis project Ga0209415, IMG submission 187696) | Peat soil microbial communities from Weissenstadt, Germany - SII-SIP-2007 (SPAdes) (version 2) | ecosystem: Environmental > Terrestrial > Soil > Wetlands > Peat | place: Germany... | reverse complement strand
TCGCCGCCGGGGTCGTGATCGTCATGACGCGCGGCCCGCCGCCCGCCGGCGTAACCGTGGCCGTGTCCACCGGACGCGCCCCGACAGCACCACCCTGCGCCACCGCTCGACGACCGCCGGCGACCAGCGCCCCGAGGATCGCGAGGCCCACGGCAGCCCGCCGAACTAGACGCTTCGACCGTCCCCCGCACCGAGCCTCAAACGCGCCCATCACGCCCCCTTCGCCGCAACCGGCCCGCGGCCCTGCCCGGTGGCGAACCGACGCTCCGCCACCCGCCACCTGCTCCCCGCCCCCGGCAGTCTTGCATACCCCTCGTCGCGCCTACGGTTTCCCGGGCGCTGCCCCACCCGAGGACCGTGCCCCCGGACCGGCAGGCGTCGCGGGGCCGCCAGGAGCGGCTCCGGCGCCGGGCGCCGCACTACCGGGCAGCGGCACGGCCGATGGTGGCTGCTTGGCCGCTCGAGCCGAATCGGCCACTTTCCGGATCTCGGCAGCCCGTGCGACCGCGCGGTCGACCCCGGCCTCGTTGATCTCGGCCTCGTATTTGGAGCGCAAGGCTTGCTCGACGGGCTGTGCGACATCGACGTATCGCGCCGTCATCGCCACCATGCGGCTGAGATAGTCTTCGACGTGCGCGGCCGCGAGCCGATCACGACCAGCCTCACTCTTGACGCTGTCGGCCAGCATCTTCGGATCGATGCCGAGCTGCGACCAATCGTTGGTGATGAGCTGCACGTACGTCTGGCGAAGTGTGCTCATCTCGGCTGAATCGAGCGTCACCTTGGCGCTGTCAGCCTGGCGCACGACCATTTCGTTGCGGACCACGTTGCGCACAAACGTCGGGACCTGGCTGTCTGGTGCCGCTTGCAGTTGCCCGCGCATCTGCGGCGGGAACAAACTCATCCACCTGGCGAGCCGAGCCGCCGTAAAGTTGCCGCCCGCATATGTCGCGATCGTCGTCTGATCGGTCTTGTGCGAGTCGGGATCCTTGGTCACCGCCCGCACGGTCGCCGTACCAGATGACATGTAGTGGTAGTTCGAGGCCCCGTCCAGGTGAGCGATGTACGTGCTCTCCGCCGCCTGCATCGTCGAGGCGCCCAACTTGCGCACGACCTGGTCCCGCGCCTCGGCGTAAGTCGGACGGTAAATGATGTGCCAGCCGAACTGGGTGTGCACGGGCTGCGAGATCTCGCCCGGTTTGAGGGCCAGCAGCGCCTGTTCGAACGGCGCCACCATCTGCCCGCGATCGAACGCGCCCAGGTCCCCGCCCCGACGCGCCGACCCTGGATCCTTACTGTCCTTCTCCGCCGCGCTGGCGAAGTTGGAGGGGGTGAGCTCCGTCCGAATCGCCACCGCTTTGCGGTGTAGGGAGTCCGAGGTCTTGGCCGAGGTGTCGCCCGGGGGTGGCGTCAGCAAGATGTGCCGGGCCGATAGGACCTTGCCGCTCGCGTAGGCAGCGGGGTACCCCACCGTGTCACCGCCGACCCACGACTTAGAGACCTGATCGAACCACTTCTTGGCGCGCGCATTCGTCACCAGTCCCCAGAGCGCCGAGTCCACGACCTGCGGCGCGTTGAGGGAGTCGTCCTGCGCGGCCGCGTGGCCGAGGAGTTGATAATCGACCCAGATGCCGGCCAGCTGGTGAACGAACTCCCGATCGGTCGGAAGCTTGGAATCGCCGACCAGAGTCGCCAGCCTGGTCACGGACAACTCCTGCGGACCTGCACGAGCGACGATGTCGACGTGCGCGGTCATGGCGTCCTTGAATCCTTTGCACGCGGTGAGCGCGGCAACAGCGGCGGCGGCAGCACAGGCCAGGACGACGGCGGGACGTGGCATTGAAAAGGGGATGGATGAAGGAAGTGGTCGACAGGAGGAGCGATCGACCGGCTCAGACCGCCGCGACCTTACGGAGCGCGCGGACCAGGCCGTCGAGAAGCTCCGCCCCACCGACGCGTGTAAGCTTGAGCGACAACGGATGCGTGCGGCGAACTTCAGTTTGGAACTGGACGTCGTGGAATGCGGCGGACAGACCCTTCATCCGCGGCATCGCATCGGCGCGAAAGGTAATACGCGCCTCAGCCCCCCGCACCAGGATGCCCTCGATCCGCAGCACGGCGCCGACCAGGCGGAGCACGGCCTGGGCGAAAAACGCCTCGGCGGGCGCCGGCAACGCGCCGAACCGGTCCCGGACCTCGGCCCTGAGTGCATCGACCTCGGCAGACTCGGCGAGACGTGTGAGACGCCGATACACGTCCAACTTGGCCTCCGGTAGGGGGATGTACTCATCGGGCAGAAACGCCGGGACGTCCAGCGACACGTCGGCCGGCACCGGCTTGGGGGCCCCTCCGGCGTGCTGTACCCGACGGACCTGCTCCTCGAGCATCCGCAGGTAGAGATCAAACCCGACGGCCTGGACGAATCCCGACTGCTCGGGCCCCAGGATGTTCCCGGCCCCTCTGAGCTCCATGTCTCGCAGCGCCACGCGGTAGCCCGAGCCCAGCTCGGTGTGATGCTCCAGCACCTGCAGCCGCCGCTCCGCCTCGTCGTCGACGGCGTCCGGCACGCAGAGATAGCAGTACGCCCGCCGGTGGGAGCGACCGACGCGGCCACGCAACTGATAGAGCTGGGCCAGGCCGAGGGTGTCGGCGCGATTCACGAACATCGTGTTGGCGTTGGGCACATCGAGCCCGGACTCGACGATCATCGTCGAGACGAGCACATCGACCTCGCCGTTGACGAACCGGCGCATGACGTCCTCGAGGTCGCGCTCGCGCATCTGGCCGTGCCCGATGGCGATGCGCGCGCGCGGTACGAGGCGATGGACATGGTCGGCGATCCCCACGATCGTCTCGATCCGGTTGTGGACGAAAAATACCTGCCCGCCGCGATCCAACTCGCGCCCAATCCCCTCCTCGATCAACGCATCGTCCCACGGCTCGACAAAGGTCAACACCGGCGAGCGGTCCCGCGGCGGCGTCTGCATGAGTGTCATGTCACGCAATCCGGCGAGCGAGAGGTGGAGCGTCCGCGGGATCGGCGTCGCGGTCAGCGTGAGGACATCGGTCTCGAGGCGGAGCTGCTTGAGCCGCTCCTTGTGCCGCACGCCGAAGCGATGCTCCTCGTCGATGACGATCAGGCCCAACTCGCCAAACTTGACGTCGGGGCTCAACAGACGATGCGTCCCGATCACGACATCGATCTTCCGTGCCACCAGGTCGGCGAGCGTCGCCTGTTGCTCCTTGGCCGTCTGAAAACGACTCAACGCCTCGACGCGCACCGGAAAATCCGCATAGCGGTCGCCAAAGGTGCGCAGGTGCTGCTCGGCGAGAATCGTCGTGGGGACGAGCACCGCCGCCTGACGACCCGACTGAATGGTCTTGAAGACGGCCCGGACGGCGATCTCCGTCTTGCCATAGCCGACGTCGCCGATCAGCAGGCGATCCATCGGGCGCACGCGCTCCATGTCCGACTTCACATCGGAGGTCGCCTTCCGCTGGTCCGGCGTGTCCTCGAAGAGGAAGGACGATTCCAGCTGCCGCTGCCAGACGCCGTCCGGCGCGTGCGGTGGTCGATGCGCGACCTGGCGCCGGGCATAGAGATCGAGCAATTCGTCCGTCATCTCCTCGATCGCCGCGCGCGTGCGGTCGCGCTGCTGGGCCCACCGCCGTCCACCCAGCCGGTGCAAGCGCGGCGGCGGCGCCTCGGCCGACACGTCACCGGCCGCGCGATATCGCTCGAGCTGATCGATGCGGTACAGCGGCACATTGAGACGATCACCACCCTCGTACTCGACCACCGCCACTTCGACGGTGCTCTCCTTGACGAAGATCGTCTCGATGCCGCGAAAGATCCCGATGCCGTGCTCGAGGTGGACGACATAGTCGCCCGCCTTGAGCGCCGTCACGGACTCCAGCGACGTCCCGCCCGCGTATCGGCGCGCACGGCGGATCCGCCGCTCCCGGCGGAAGATCTCGTGGTCGGTGAGTACGCGGAGCCCGGACTCGGGGCCGACCGCCGGGATCAGGAAGCCCCCGTCCAGCACCCCCACCGCCAGCGTCGCCGGCGATCCGATCGCGCCGAGCCCATCGCGCGTGCGATCAGCCAGGAGCTCGTCCAGCCGCTCGCACTGACCGGCGTTGTCGCACAGAATCAGCGTCGGCACGCCGTCTCGCACGATACGGGCGAGCCGCCCGATGTCGCGATCGACCGGGTCCGGCGGGCGGAGCGGAAACGTCAGGTCCGCGCCGTCCGGCGTCGCCTCCTCGAAGATCGTCGCAAAGGAAGACAAGAGATCGATCGTCACGTCCGGCGGCTGGTAGAGGTCCTCCCGCGCCGGCGCGTCTTCGCCGCGTCGGCGAGCCAGCTCGACGTGATGCTGCGCTTCCTCCCACGTCCGTCGCAGTTCCGGCTCGAGATGCGCGCCGGCCGGCACCAGGACGATCGTGTCAGGCGGCCACAAGTCGGCGAGGGCCACACGGTCACTCGGGCCGACTTCGCTCTCCGCGACCTGCGCGCCGTCCACCGGCAGCACGATCGCGACTTCCGCGGGACGCGTTGATCGTTGGGTGAGCAGGTCGAAGTGGCGCAGCTCGGCGATCTCGTCTCCCCAGAACTCGAGCCGAGCCGGGTCCGCCATCCCGAACCCATAAATGTCGAAGATGCCCCCCCGCACACTGAATTGGCCGACTTCCTCGACCATCGGCACACGCTCGAAGCCGACGGACTCGAGGTGATGGGCCAGGTCCTCGGGTCGCCGCACGTCGCCCTGCCGCAACTCGAGCCGTGCGTGGCGGACTGCGGACGGCAACCGGGTGCGCTCGAGAACGGCGCGAGCGGTCGTCAGGAGGATCCGGACGCCGCCACGCCCGACGCGCTCGAGCGTCTCGACGCGCTCGCCGGCGACTTCGGCGTGGGGCTCGGCCTCGCCAAAGCCCTCGCGCGGCGGATAGAGCGCGACCGTCGTATCGGCCGTCAGCGATTGCAGGTCGGCGAGCCAGCGCTCGGCATCAGGCAGCCCTTGCGTGACGACGACGAAAAATCGTCCTGGGAGCTGCCGAGTGAGCGCCGCGAGCAGGACCGCCCCCGATGACCCCGGCAGCCCGGCAATCCGGATGCGCCCGCGCGGCCCTGGGAGAGTGTTGAGCAGGCGCGTGAACGCGGGAAGTCGCTCTACAGCATCGAGGAGGAGTGGAAGAGCCACGTTGTGCGGGTGCCGCCCCCCTTAAGCCGCGCGCCGCACGCCGGCCGCGGCAGCCGCGCCCGCGGCACCTGAGCGGCGCCGGGTCACCAGGCTCTCGGCCACCAGCAGCGCGAGCGCAACGATGATGAAGAAGGCGGCGAGCGGACGGTCGGCATGCGCGTCGAACACGGCCGTCACCCATCGCCCCTGATCCGCCTCGACACGCACCGCGCGCGCCTTGAAATGCCCGGCCAGCGACTGGCCGGGGATCCGCGTCAGGTCGGACTCGCTGGGCTCCGGGTTCACCACGAGCGCCCCTACCCGCGCCCCCGCCCGTCGCAGGAAGTACACACCGGGTCGAGCCGGAGCCTCCAGCGTCGTGCCCGACAGCACCCGTGAGCTGCCGTCTGGCGCCTCGAGCTCCTCGGCACCCGATGGCCGTCGCAGCGTCGCCCCCGGCGCGACATCGATGACCCCCGTGCCTCGCCCGCCAAGGCTTCCGCTCAGGCCGGCCAGCCGCTGGTCGAGGACATCGCCGACCCAGGGCACGAAGGCCGCCCGCAACGGCCAGGTCGTGACAGTCGGATCGATCGGCGACGCGATGATCACATAGCCAGGACCGGCGACTACCCAGGGCGCCGTGCCGATGCGGGCCAGCGTGTCAGCGATGGCGGTCGACTGCGGCTGGAGCGGGTATCTGAGCACCGCCGTGACCGGGCCGCTGCTGCTGGCGCTCTCCGCCGCCGCCATGCCGGGATCGGCCGACGTCAGTCCTTCGACGGCGGCCGCGCCACGGGCCGGAGCCCCCAAGCGCCAGGGCACACCAGCGCGCTCGAGCGCACGATTGGCGGCTCCGAGTCGCACCGGATCCGTCGGCGCCGTGATCAGAGCCGGGAGATCGGTGAGCCGATCCGCCGTCACGACGGCAACCGACCGCGCCGGTGGGCGGACCGGGCCCGCGGACGCACGCCCATTGGCCACCAGGGCTTCGACCGCACTGCGGAGAAATGCGCCAACGGGCGTGTCGGCCACGACCACGGGTGGTTCGCCGATCCACAGGGCGAAGTAACGAACATCGTCCCCGCGCAATTCGTCCGGCTCGAGCTCGACGGTTCCGGCCACCCACCCGCGTTCGGGCGGAGCCGCTCGGACGGAAATCGCGCCGGTGCCGCTCGCATCGACCGTGGCCGTCCCTCGGGCCAACGTCCGTGCACCGAGTGTGACCCGGTACGACAGGGAATCTCCGACGACCAAGCCCGTGTGCTCACCGACTGTCGCCGCGATTTCGCCGTGCGGCGTCCACCGAGCGGGGCGAGGCGTGACAGCGGTGACGGCACGATTGGCCGGAGCGGGGAGGTCGGGCGCGTAGACGACCAGTCGCACGCCCCCGACGTCGGTCACCCCTGGCCAGGCCGCTGCCTGACCATCAGTGACGACCGCGACCACCGGATCGGACACGGCGGACGATCGAGCGAGCGATGCGGCGTTGGCCACGGCTCGCGGAAGGATGCCGGCCCCGCCGAGCGGTTCGACAGCGCCGATGGCCGCCGACAGCGCCGCCGGCGTCCCGCCCTGTGTCCGCCCATCGGCCGTCACCAACCACAGCCGGTCCCCGCTCGCTGCACGGGCCGTCACCTCCTGCGCGACGGCCTTGAGGCGATCGAGCACAGGCTGCCCACCGACGATCACCGAGGTGCTGAGCGAGTTGTCGAGCACGATGGCGACAGCCGCCGGCGCATGCCCGGCGGCGACGACCGCGCCCAACGCTCGGCTGACCGGCTTGGCCGCGGCGATCGCGATACAGACCACGGCCAGCACTCGCAGCAGCATGAGGAGCAGGTTGCGGAGCTTGAGTCGCCGACTGTGCTCCTGCTCCGCACGCGCGAGATAGCGGACCGCCGGGAAGTCGACGCGCAGACCCGTGCGGCGCCGCATCAAATGGATGAGCAGCGGTACCGCCGCGCCGAGACCAAGCGCCAGAAGCAGCGGGGAGAGAAAACCCATGATTGGCGAGCGCTAGTGGCCGGTGTCCTGCCGTGCCGCGAAGGCCCGTCGCAGCGGAGCACCGAACGGCGCATCCGTCATCACGATCTCGTAGCGACCTCCCGCCCGCGCGAACGTCGTCCGCCACTCGGCCAGCGCCTCCGCCACCGTGACCCGATAGGCATCACGGACGTCGGCTACCGCCGCCGGGACCTCATCCCCGCTCTCGGGGTCGACGAACAGCGCGTCACCCGTGACCGTGAGGTCTCGCTCGGCGGGGTCCAGGATGTGCAGAGCCACGACGTCGTGCCCGGCCGCACGGATCGCGCGGAGCGCGCGATCGACCGGGTCGACATCCGTGAGGAGATCCGAGACGAGCACCACCAGTCCGGGGCGCCGGATCAGCCGCGCCGCGTGGAGCAGTGCGTCCCCGGCGACCGACCGCCGAGCGCCGGCCCCCTCGTCCTCACGCATCCGCTCCAGTACCCCGACGAGCCGGCTCCACTGCGTCATCCGCGCGCGCGGCACGAGGGCGTTGCGCACCCGCTCGTCGAAGCAGACGAGGCCGACGGCGTCCCGCTGCCGAAGTAGGAGCAGCGCCAGCGCGGCGGTCAGCCGCTCGGCGTAGGCGAGTTTGGTGAGTCGCGTCGGCGTGCCACGCCAGACCATCGAGGGGCTCACGTCGAGCACGAGCAGCGCGCGGAGGTTGGTCTCTTCCTCGAACTGCTTCACCACCCAGCGGTCCGCGCGCGCCGCGATCCTCCAATCGACATAGCGCAAGTCGTCGCCCGGCTGGTAGGGCCGGTGCTCGGCGAACTCCACCGAGAATCCCTTGCGTGGGGAGCGGTGCAAGCCGGTCAGAAATCCATCGACGACCCACCGCGCCACGACCTCGATGCGACCCATCGAAGCGAGCGTCGCGGGATCGAAAAGGTCAGCGCGCGAAGGACCGTCCATGAGAGACTCGAAACGTACCGGTGCATCGTGCTCCGACGCCACCCCGTATATTTCTCGGAACGTGACTGGACTCGCTCACATCCGCAATTTTTGTATCGTCGCCCACATCGACCACGGGAAGTCGACGCTGGCAGACCGCCTCATCGAGGCCACTGGCACGATCGAGAAACGGGACATGAAGGCCCAGGTCCTCGACACACTCGACCTGGAACGCGAGCGCGGCATCACGATCAAGCTGAATGCCGTCCGGATGAGCTACACCGCCGCCAACGGCCAGCCGTATGAGCTCAACCTCATCGACACGCCGGGCCACGTCGACTTTACGTACGAAGTGTCACGATCGCTGGCCGCGTGTGAGGGCGCCATTCTGGTCGTCGACGCGTCGCAGGGTATCCAGGCACAGACGCTGTCGAATCTCTTCCTCGCGCTCGATGCCGGCCTCACGATCATCCCGATCCTGAACAAGATCGACCTCCCCGGAGCGGAACCCGCCCGCCGGCGGCAGGAGGTCATGGAGCTGCTCGGTGTCGCCGCGGACGACATCCTACTGGTGAGCGCAAAGGAAGGCATCGGCATTTCCGAGTTGCTCGAGCGGATCGTGGAGCGGGTCCCGGCGCCCACTGGCGATCCCGAGGGCCCGCTGCGCGCCCTCATCTTCGACTCCTACTATGACCGCTACCGCGGGGCCATCCCGTCCGTCCGTGTCGTCGATGGCACGATCCAGCCGGGGATGCAGATCACGTTTGGAGCCAGTAATTCCCGCTACGACGTCACCGAAGTCGGCTACAACCGCCTGCACCAGGTCCCCGCTCCGGCCTTGGAGCCGGGTGAAGTAGGGTACGTCGTGGCGAACGTGCGCCACGTGACCGAGACGCGGGTCGGCGACACGGTCTTCGACGCCAGTCGGCCCGCAGCATCGCCGTTGCCCGGGTACCAAGAGGTGCGATCGATGGTGTTCGCCGGCCTCTACCCGACCGACACCGCTGCTTACGAGAACCTGCGCGACGCCCTCGAAAAGCTGCAGCTCAACGACGCATCGCTGCAGTACGAGCCGGAGACCTCGACGGCGCTCGGCTTTGGCTTCCGGGCCGGGTTCCTCGGGCTCCTGCACATGGAAATCGTCCAGGAGCGGCTCGAGCGCGAGTTCGACCTCGATCTCGTGACGACCGTCCCCAGCGTCGAATACAAGGTCTATCGGGCCGACGGCTCGGTGCTGTTGCTGGAGAACCCGTCGCGGATGCCACACGGCTCGGAGGTCGACCACGTCGAGGAACCGTTCGTCAAGGCCCGCATCGTCGCTCCCGCCGACTACATCGGTCCGATCATGACGCTCGTCAACGAGCGACGCGGCGTCTACAAGAACATGAGCTACGTCGACGCCCAGCGCGTCGAGTTCGATTTCGAGTTCCCGCTGGCCGAGATCATCCTCGACTTCTACGACCGGCTCAAAACGATCAGCCGCGGATATGCCAGCCTCGATTACGAGATGCTGGAGTACCGGACGAGCGAGCTCGTCAAGCTGGACATGCTGATCAACGGCGATCCGGTCGACGCCTTCTCGGTCATCATTCACCGCGACAAGGCCTACGATTGGGGACGCAAGATCGCCGACAAGCTCAAGGAGCTGATTCCGCGACAACTGTTTGAGGTCATTATCCAGGCAGCGATCGGAACCAAGGTCATCGCCCGTACCACGGTTCGCCCACTCCGCAAGGACGTGCTGGCCAAGTGCTACGGCGGCGATATCACGCGGAAGCGCAAACTCCTCGAGAAGCAGAAGAAAGGAAAGCGGCGGATGAAGCAGGTGGGTACGGTCGAGATCCCGCAGGAAGCATTTCTCGCCGTGCTCCAGGTGGACTGATCGCCGCTCGACCGAGTGGCCCCGTGGTGTCTTCGACGCGCGCGACCGGGCGCCGCGCCGGCAGTATGCCCGTGTCAGCCACGGATCCTGCCGGCGCCGGATCGACGCCCCCGCGCCACGCGTCGCTGGTGGTCCAGACGAGCTACCTGGGCGATGTCATCCTCACGACGCCCCTGCTGACCGTCCTCGCCACTCGCGGCCCGGTGGATGTCGTGACCACGCCGGGCGCCGCGTCCATCTTGGCCAATCATCCCGCGGTGCGGACGGTGATCCCGTACGACAAGCGAGGCGACTCTCGCGGTCTGGGCGGCTTTTGGCGCGCCGCCCAGACGCTGCGGGCACGCTACGGCGCCAGCGGCTCGATCGGCGACCCCACCGCGCGAGCGGCCGATGACGACAGGATGCCCGTGGCCTATCTCGCCCAGGGCTCGATGCGCAGCGCCGCGCTGGCCCTCCTCGTTGGCTGCGACGACCGCGTTGGCTTCGCGACGTCAGCCGGGCGCGCGCTCTACACGCGACGCGTGCCGTACCACGCCGAGCGACACCACGCCGAGCGACTGTGGCTGCTGGGGGCCGCGTCCGCCGACGTCGAGCCACCGGCCGAGGCTCGGCAGCCACGACTCTATCCCGGCGCGGATGATGTCGCCGCCGTCGATGCGCTTCTGGAGGCCTCGGGATACGCCGGCGAGCCGCTCATCGGCGTGGCGCCCGGCAGCGCGTGGGAGACGAAGCGGTGGCCCTACTATCCTGCGCTCGCGGCCCTGCTCGTCTCGCGCGGTCGCGTCGCCATAATCGGCGGGCCAGGCGATCAGCCCCAGGCCGCGGAAATCATCACAGCGATCGGTCGCCGCCGCACGGCCGTGATCGATGCGACGGGCCGGCTGCCACCACTCGCCACCGCGGCGTTGCTGGGGCGATGCACGGTCCTCGTCGCAAACGATTCAGCGCCGCAGCATCTGGCGTCGGCGATGGGGACACCAACGGTCACCGTGTTCGGGCCGACCGTGCCCGAGTTCGGGTTCGGGCCGCTCGCCCCACGCCACGTGGCCGTCGGTCACCCCGGGTTGACCTGCCGGCCTTGCGATCGCCACGGACCGCGTCGCTGCCCACTCGGCCATTGGCGCTGCATGCGCGAGCTCCGTGTCGCCGACATCGAGCAACTCATCGCGCGCCTGGCCGCGCCGCCGCACCTTTCGTAGCGGTCACCACCGAATCGGAGCCAGCATGCTTGCAAAGAAACGCGCCCGCTACATCGTCGGGGTCGACCTCGGCGGGACCAACATCGTGGCCGGCGCCATGCCCATCGACGGCAGCCGCGACTACGCCATCCGCACGCGACTCACTCGCGCGGATCTCGGAGCGGATCAGGTCGTGGATCGGATGGTCGAGATGATCGACGAGGTCATCGCCGAGACCTCAGCCGAAACCGGCGCCTCGCGAGATGATTTCCTGGGGGTCGGCATCGGCTCCCCGGGCCCGCTCGATCGTGAGCGAGGGGTCGTCATCTTCACGCCGAATCTCGGGTGGCGGGACTACCCGGTGCGGAACGCCGTCGCCGACCGCGTGGGACTTCCGACCTCCCTCGACAACGACGCGAACTGCGCCACGGTCGGTGAATGGTGGTGCGGCGCCGCCAAAGGCGCGCGACACGTCATCGGGGTCACGATCGGCACCGGTATTGGGGGCGGCCTCATCATCGGAGGGGAGCTGTACCACGGCGCATCGGACGTCGCCGGCGAGATCGGGCACACGACGATCGACTCGACGGGTCGACGGTGCAAGTGCGGGAATTATGGATGTCTCGAGGCCTATGCGTCCGGCCCGGCGATTGCCGAACGGGCACGCGAGGCCCTCAACGACAGCGAGGCGTCGCTCCTCCGCGACCTCGTGGCAGGGGACCTGACTCGTTTGACGGCTCGCATTGTGTATGAAGCGGCCACACGCGGAGACCCCGTCGCCCGCGAAGTCGTGCGCGATACCGCGCGCTTTCTCGGCGCGGGACTCGCCAACCTGCTCAACATCTTCAACCCGGACGTCGTCGTGCTGGCCGGAGGCGTGACCGACGCGGGTGACGCGCTCTTCGAGCCGCTGCGCCACGAGGTCCGCCGCCGGGCCTTTCGCCCCGCCGTTGACGCGTGCACGATCGTGCCGGGTGCGCTCGCCGGATCGGCGGGTGTCGTCGGGGCCGTAGCCACGTTCAAGATGCAGAGGATGGGCGGCGTGGCCAGCGATCGTCTGGCCTGACGAGCGGATCGAGATGCACCACGCGAACTCCCGGCCATCCCGATGAGCCGTCGCTCCGCGCGAAAGCGCCTGGGTGTGCTCGGCACGTTTGTCTGGGACATCATCTACGGGCGGGACCCGCGGGTCGGCCCCATCGAGGAGTGGGGCGGCATCACCTACGCCCTCAGTGCGTTCGACGCCGCCCTCAGTCCGGAGTGGGAGGTCGTTCCGGTGATGAAAGTAGGATCCGACCTTGCCGCGCGCGCCCGCGACTACCTCGCGACACTGCGCTGCCTCGCGCCGGACGCCGCCCTGGTCGAGGTCGCCGCCCCCAACAATCGGGTCGAGCTGCGGTACCAGAGCGCCGAGCGGCGGAGCGAGGTGCTCACCGGCGGAGTGCCACCATGGACCTGGGCGGGCCTCGCCCCCTTGGTGCGGGACCTTGACGCGCTCTACGTCAACTTCATCAGCGGACTCGAGCTCGACCTCGCGACCATGCAACTGCTGCGGCAGCACTTCCGCGGCCCTATCTATTGTGATCTGCATTCGCTCCTGCTCGCGCTCGAGCCCGATGGCCTGCGGACGCCGCGCCAGCTGCCCGCGGTCGCGGAGTGGTGCCGCTGTGCTGATATCCTGCAGGTCAACGAAGAAGAGATGGCGCTCCTCGCGCCGGATGCGATGGGGCTCGCCGCGACCGCGCTCGGCGCCGGCGTCCGATGCCTGTGCGTCACCCTGGGCAGCCGGGGTGTCGTGTACTTCGCGCCGGCCGAGTTCGATCGACTCGCCGACCTCGGGCGCAAGAACGCTCGAGCGAATCTCGTCGCTCCCACAGGTCCCGTGCGGACGGCACTCATCCCGGCCGCGTCCACCACGCCGGGCGAGAGCGGCGACCCTACGGGCTGTGGTGACGTGTGGGGCGCAACCTATTTCTCTCGGCTGCTCGCTGGTGATATGTTAGCCCACGCGATGCAGGCCGCGGTGATTGCCGCCGCCCGCAACGTCGGGCACCGGGGTGCGACCGGATTGGCCCACCACCTTCGCGGAGAGCTGAGCCCCCGGTGACGACCGTCCTGCCCGTGCCGCCGTCGCTCGACGACGTCACGTTCGAGCAAGTGCTCGACCGGCTCGCCACGGTCGCCCCTGACGACAAGATCCTCGTCGACGCTCGGCACGTCCGCTGGGCATCGCCGTACGGGCTGACCGCGTTGCTCACGCTCGCCCAGACCCGGGACTCGCGCCCCGGGCTGACCCCGCCGGAAGCAGACGAAACCCTATCGTACTGGGCGCGAACCGGGTTCTTCCGCTACGCCGAGGAGCTGTTCGAGGTGCACGGGACCGTGCCACGAACGCGGCCCGTAACCGAGTCGAATGTGCTGCTCGAGATCACGCCTGTCGCCAAGAGCGCGGACGTACATGACGTGGTCGATCGGATCCAACAGCGCGCGCAGCAGATCATGTCGCGCGAGCTCAACATCGATGCGCAGGCGACGGTACGATTCGTCATGACCCTGTCGGAAGTGTGTCAGAACGTCGTCGAGCACGCCGGCCGCGGCGGCTGGGTCGCCGTCCAGACGTATCGCTGGCAGCGTCGATTGGGACGGCGGGTCGTTCAGATCGCTGTCTGCGACGCCGGGGTCGGATTCCGACGGTCGCTGGAGAGCACGCCCGGGCGAGTGCTGACCGACCGCTGGGATGATGGGATGGCGCTCGAGGAGGCAGTTATCCGCGGCGTGAGTCGGTTCAGGGACCGCGGGCGCGGACAGGGCCTCGCCGGCGTCCGCAATTTCTTGGGCAAGTGGGTCGGCAAGCTGTCGGTGCGCAGCGGCACGGCGCGGATCGCCATCGTCCCCGCCTGGGACGATGATGTCCCGCTCCTCGAGAATTTGGCCCCTTTCCCGGGTGCCCAGGTGCAGATCACGATTCCGGAGCGCGTCGCCGAGCGTGACGCCGACGCGACCGCCGCCGCGCTCAGCACGCGGGGGACGGGGTCGTGATTCGCCACATCGACCTGAGCTCCGTGCTCCGCCAATCGGTGTGCGACCTTTACTCCAATCTGGTCACCCGACCGACCGGTGCCGCGGTGCGCACCGAGATCGAGCAGCTTGTGGCCGGCACGCCCGGCCCGTCACTCACCGTGATCGATTTTTCTCACGTCGGGTTGCTCGACTATTCCTGTGCCGACGAGGTCGTCGCCAAGCTGCTGCTCCGGTTCTCGACCGAGGGCGCACCGAGCGACGCCTACTTCCTGTTCCGAGGCATGCAGGAGTGGCATCTCCACGCCATCGAAGCAGCGCTGGCCCGCTACGGGTTGGCGCTGGTGCTGGAGGCGCACGACGGCCGCGCGACGCTGGTCGGCGCGATTGCCGATGACGAGCACCGGGTGTGGGAAGCCGTCTATGAATTCGGCACGGCCGACGCTGCGACGGTCGCCGCCTCCGTCGGGTCCGATCCGCCGGCAGCCGAGCGCCTCCTGCAGGTGCTGTCGGAGCGACGACTCCTCATGCGCCTCGATCAGCAGTACCTGGCGCTGGCAACACAACCCGGAGGGAGCGCTGATCGAGCGAGCGGAGGCCACGATGGCTGAGGTATACAGTCCGCCCCTGCAGGTGGTTGGATTCGTGGCCACGAAGCGCGGCGATCACGACCGCGGACCTGAGGTCCGAATGCGCGCCGATGAGGCCGCCATCCGGATGATCAGCAACGGCGAGCTGGTTCGGATCGAAGGGCCACGGCGGCAGGAGTTTGCCATCCTCCGAGTGGACGACGCGCTGCCCCGTGGAGCGGTCGTGGTGCGTGACGTGGCCGGCGTCGCGCCGTCCGAAGTGGTGCGGGTCCGCAAGGTCGAGACCGAACCGCCCCCGCCCCGCGCGCCTGCGCGCTAACATCCGAGACACGCCCATTTCACCCGCGCCCGACCGACCCATGCCCCCCCGCCCGACCCGGCCGCACGGCCTGTCGACGATCGCCGTCCATGGGGGAAGCGAACGCCCCCCTGACGGCCCCACCGGTGACGTGCCAGTCGTCACACCGATCTATCAGTCGGTCAACTACCTCCAGGAGTACGGGACCGGCGAGGGGCTCCGCTATCCGCGCTATGGCAATACCCTCAACGCCGACATCGTCCAGCGGCGGCTCGCCCAACTGGAGGGCGCCGAGGCCGCTCTCATGCTGGCCAGCGGCATGGGGGCGACCGCCTGCGCCCTGCTCGCGCTCCTACGCCCGGGCGATCATCTCCTCGCCAGTGCCTGGATTTATGGTGGCACCCATCGTCTGTTCACGCAGGAGTTCGCCGCGATGGGGATCGACGTCACGCTCGTCGACCCCACCGAGACGCGGGGCTGGCGGAAGCAACTACGGCGCGAGACCCGAGTGATCTTCCTCGAGTCGCCGGTCAACCCCACCTGCCGCGTTCTCGACTTGCGACCGGTCAGCCTGCTGACCAAGGAGTCGGGACTGGCCCTGGTCGTGGATTCGACGTTCGCCTCACCGGTCAATTTCCGGCCGCTCGAGCACGGGGCCGATGTGGTCATCCAGTCCGCCACGAAGTATCTGTGCGGGCACCACGACGTACTCGCCGGCGCGGTCATGGGCACGGCGTCGTACGTCGAAGAGGTCCGCCAGAAGATGATGGTGTGGGGCCAGGCGCCTGATCCGTTCGCCTGCTGGCTGCTCGAGCGCGGACTGAAGACGCTCGATGTGCGTGTGCAACGACAGAACGAGACCGCCATGCGCATCGCCACCTGGGCCGCCACACGCAAGGAGATCGACCGTGTGCACTACTCCGGACTGAGCGACCACGTCGACCATGCGATCGCCGCCCAGCAGCTGCTGGGGTTCGGCGGGATGATGGCGATCGAGCTGGCGGGCGGAGGCAAAGCCGCCGACCGGTTCATTCGCCGCCTGGCGCTCTGGACGCACGCACCGAGCCTCGGCGGCACCGAGTCGCTCGTCTGCGAACCGCGCTACAACTCGCACGCGAGCCTGACGAGCGAGGAGCGCGCCCAGATCGGCATCCCCGACGGATTCGTGCGTATGAGTGTCGGAGTCGAGAACGCGGAGGACTTGATCGCTGATCTGGAGCAGGCCCTGCGATGATTCGGCTGGTGGAAGTCTCGAAAGCGTACCCTCGCACGGGACTGGCACTCGACGACGTGTCGGTGCACGTCGCCAAGGGGGAATTCGTCTTCCTCACCGGTCCCAGTGGGTCGGGCAAGAGCACGCTCCTCAAACTGGTGTTCATGGAGGAGCGCCCCACCGCCGGCGAGGTCCGGGTCAGCGGAGTCAATTCTGCAACGCTCAAGCGCGGGGACGTGGCGCGGCTGCGGCGCAAGCTGGGTGTCGTCTTCCAGGACTTTCGACTCCTCGACGACCGCACGGCGCACGCCAACGTGGCCTTTGCGCTCGAGGTAACCGGGGCGCCACCCACCGCCATTCCGGCCAAGGTCAACCGATTGCTGACGCAGGTCGGCCTGGCCTCCAAGGCGCAGGCGTTCCCGCGCGAGCTCTCTGGTGGAGAGCAGCAGCGCGTCGCAATCGCGCGCGCCCTGGTCAACGATCCCTTCGTCCTGATCGCCGATGAGCCGACCGGCAACCTCGACGACCGTGCGACGCGTGGAGTCTTCCAGTTGCTCCGTGAGATCAACGCGGCCGGTACCGCCGTGGTGATGGCCACACACAACCTCGAGTTGATCCGGCGATCGGATTACCGTACGCTCGAGATGCTGCACGGTCGCCTGGTGGCGGACACGACCGATCCGTCGGTCGCGGCCCGCGCGGCGGCCCGCCGCGCCGCCCACGACGCGGCAGCCCGGGCCGGTGATGCCGGTGCGTCGCCGGCGGCCCCCGATGATACGCCAGACCTCCGGCTGACGGCGCAGTGAAGCTGGCCCTCCGCGAGGTCCTCCTCGCCGTCCGCCGCGCCCCGCTGCTCAGCGCACTGGGCGTCGTCACGATCGCATTCTCGCTGTTTGCGTTTGGATTGTTTGGCCTGGCAGCGATCAACATCAGAGATGCCCTGCGCCGTGTCGAAGAACGGGTGGAGATCCGGGCCTTCGTCGCCGACGCGACGCCGGTCGAGGCCGTGGCGACCGCCATGGGTGACATCGGCACATTTCCCGAAGTCGCACACGTGGACTACGTCTCCCCCGATTCGGCGCTCGCTCGGGCCCGTCGTGAGCTCGGCGAGTTCGCCGACGTCTTCGAGGCGGGCGTGCTCCCCGGCTCGATCGATATCCGGCTCAAGGCTGATGCTCGCGATCCGCAGTCGGTGAAGGCCGTCGCCGCTCGTGTCGGGAGCTACTCCTTCATAGACGACGTGCGGTATGGGGAGGATTGGGTCACCAAGCTGTACCAGCTGCGCACCATCGCGACGATCGTGGGACTGGTCCTCGGGCTGGCCTTCGCGACCGTCGCGATCATCATCATCGCGACGACCATCCGGATGGCCGTTCTGGCGCGAGAGCGCGAGATCTCGATCATGCGACTCGTGGGCGCGACGGATGCGTTCGTCCGCTCCCCGTTTCTCATCGAAGGATTTGTGAAGGGCGTCCTGGGCGGGTTCCTGGCGCTGCTCTTGACCTGGCTTGCCAGCTCACTGATCGACCGCGCGCTGGGTTTCCAGACCGCCTTCTTCGCCCCGGGCGCGGCCGCGATGGGCGTGCTGGCCGGCGCACTGATCGGACTGGCGGGAAGTGCGCTGTCGGTGGGCCGGCATCTGCGGCGTGTGTGAGACGGTGGGTCTGACACGCAGCCGGCGCGCCTTCGCGGCCGCACTGGCGATCGTCGGTGCGTCGGCCGCCACGCCGCTCTGGCCGGGCGGTTACGCCGGGCCGGCCAGTGTGTTGGCGGCCCAACAGCAGCCGTCGCCCCCGGCGGCCAGCGGCGCCCAGACGCCGCCGGAGAGCGCTCGGGCGACGTCGCCGCCTCCGGCCGCGCCGACCCAGGTGCCAGAGGCGAGGCTTCGTGCCGACCGCGCCGAGCTCGAACGGATCCGCGCCGAGCGCACGCAGCTCGAGCAACGGATGGCCGAGCTGCGGAGCAGCGTGCACAGTCTGTCGGAGGAGATCGACAACCTCGACCGCCAGGCGAATGCCACGGCGCGCGTCGTCCGTACGCTCGATGAACAGCTGGTCGCGATCACGCTGGAGGTGCGGGGGGCGACTGGTCAGCTCGTGCAGGCCGAGGATGAATTGGTGATCAAGCGCGCGATGCTGCGCCATCGCCTCATCGACATCTACAAGCGTGGACCGCTCTACTCGACGGAGGCCCTGCTCACGGCCGAGTCATTCGGCGCGCTCGTGGCCCGATACAAGTACCTGCATTTGCTGGCACTGCGAGATCGAGCGCTGGTCACGCGGGTGGAGCAGCTCCGCAATCAAGTCGGTCGACAGCGCCGGGTGCTCGTCAGCTTGCAGAACGACGTGCAAGAGAACCGACAGGAGAAAGCGACCGAGGAGGGGCGGCTACGGTCGCTGGCAGGCGAGCGAGAGCACAGTCTTGTGCAGGCCCAACGCACCCAACAGGTGACGCAGGCTCGGCTGGCCCAGATCGCGCTGGCCGAAACCCGCCTCAGCTCGGTCATCAACACGATCGAGGACGCCCGGCGCCGGGCGGCGCTGAGGCCAAACGCGCCGGCGGCCACGGCGAGCACGCTGACGACGCGTGACTTCGGGCAGCTCGACTGGCCCGTCGAAGGGACAATCCTGTATCGCTACGGACGGGTGGTGAACCCGAACAACACCACGACGCGCTGGAACGGCGTCGGGATCGGCGCCGCCTTCGGTAGCGCGGTGCGCGCCGTCCAGAGCGGTGTCGTCGTGGTCGCTGAACCCATTGGAACCTACGGACCGACCGTCATCCTGCAGCACGGGGGCGGCGATTATTCCGTGTATGGCTCGCTGAGTCGCATCGATGTGCGCAAGGGCGCTCACGTCGAGCGCGGCGATGTGCTCGGTGCGGTCGGCCGGACGGATCCCGACCTGCCGGCACACCTCCACTTCGAGATCAGACGCGATCAGGGCCGGGCGGTCGATCCGCTCGAGTGGCTCCGCGGGGGCGTCTCGCGATGAGCGACGCGGCAATGGCCGCAGCGGCGGTCCACGGCGAACCGGTGCCGACGGAGACGGCGCCGCTCGGCGCCCACGTGTCGAGCGCGGGAGGAGTGCCACAGGCGCCGGAACGCGCTCGGGCAATCGGCGCGACGGCAATGCAGCTGTTCACGAAGCAAGCCAATCGCTGGGCCGAACGCGCCTGTGACGCCGAAGAATCCCAGGCCTATCGTGCGGCGCTGGCGCAGACGGACGTCCGAGTCGTCGCGGCCCATGACAGCTATCTGATCAACTTGGCCTCGCCCGACCCCACCTTGCGCCAGCGCTCGTTGGGATCGTTCGTCGAGGAGCTCCGCCGCAGCGAGGCACTGAGATTCGACTACATCGTGTCACATCCGGGTAACTATATGGATGACCGGGCCAGCGGCCTGTCGCGGAACGCCGAGGCGATCGCGGCCGCACTCGACACGGTGCCCGGCCCGGTGCGCGTGTTGATGGAGACCACGGCCGGCGCGGGTACCGGACTCGGTGCGACCTTCGAAGAACTGGCAGCGCTGTTGGCCGCGGTCGGCACCACGCATCAGTCGCGACTCGGCGTCTGCGTCGACACCTGCCACCTGTATGCGGCCGGCTACGATCTGGTCAACGATTTCGACGGCGTGTGGGCACATTTCGAAGATGCGATCGGGTGGGATCGACTGCAGATGCTGCATCTCAACGATTCGAAGTTCGGCCTCGGGTCGCACCGGGATCGGCACGAGCTGATCGGCGAGGGCCAACTGGGCGAAGGCGTGTTCCGCCGCATCATGACTGACCCTCGGTTGTCGCGCGTCGCCAAGGTGATCGAGACGCCGAAGCTCGACGACGCGACGGTCACGGACGGACGCATGCTGGAGCGGCTGCGCGACTACGCGAAGTGAGGCGGGGGGCAGCCAGCGGCCAGCGGCCGGCAGGCGTCTGGTGCCTACTCTGCGCCCTTGCTAGGCTTAACAGATGACGACCCATACACGAGTGCCCGGCGCGTCGCCCGCGGAGCATACTCAGCGACAGCCATCGCCAAGCCTGCATCGGCAAGGAGTCGAGCCGCGAGGCGCGGTTCACTGGAATCTGCTCGCCCCTAGTCTGGTCGAAGCGGCTGTCCGGCGTGGCGAGGGACACCTGGCGGACATGGGGCCATTTGTCGGCGTCACGTCCCCGCATACCGGTCGATCCCCCAAGGACAAGTTCCTCGTGCGGGCGGGAGCGTCGGCCGCGGACGTGGACTGGGGCGCAGTCAATCAGCCGATCGATCCAGAACACTTCCGCGTGCTGCTGGGCGACGTCCAGGCCTATCTGAGCGCAGCGCCCGACCTGTTCGTGCAAGACCTCTACACCGGGGCCGATCCCGCGCATCGACTGCGCGTGCGCTACGTCACACCCAACGCGTGGCACGCCCTGTTCGTCCGGAACATGTTCATCCGACCGGTGCCGGGCGATTTGCCGGGATTCGAGGAGAACTTCACCGTCCTGCACGCACCCGAGTTTCAGGCCGATCCGGCCCGCCACGCGACGCGGACCGGGACGTTCATCGTCGTCGATCTCGAACGGCGCATGGTCCTGATCGGCGGGACGCGATACGCGGGCGAGCTGAAGAAATCGATGTTCACGGTCATGAACTACCTCATGCCCAAGGCGGGCGTGCTCTCCATGCACTGCTCGGCCAACATCGGACCGGCCGGGGACGCTGCGCTCTTCTTCGGGCTCTCCGGCACCGGGAAGACGACGCTGTCGGCGGACCCCGAGCGGAGCCTGATCGGCGACGACGAGCACGGCTGGTCGGACGAGGGGGTTTTCAACTTCGAGGGCGGGTGCTACGCGAAGGTGATCAACCTGTCGGCGGAGGGAGAGCCCGACATCTATCGCACGACAAGGATGTTCGGCACGGTGCTCGAGAACGTGGTGCTGGATCCGGCGACGCGCACCGTGCAGTACGCCGATCAGTCGATCACCGAGAACACGCGGGCATCCTATCCACTCGACTACATCCCGCAGCACGTCCCCGGCGGCCGCGGCGGGCATCCACGCAACATCGTGCTCTTGACGGCCGACGCGTTCGGCGTGCTGCCTCCACTCGCTCGGCTCACGCCCGAGCAAGCGATGTACTATTTCCTCTCCGGCTATACGGCCAAGGTCGCCGGCACCGAACGTGGGGTCACCGAGCCCCAAGCGACGTTCAGCGCCTGCTTCGGCGCGGTGTTCCTCGTGTGGCCGGCGACGAAGTACGCGTCAATGTTGGGTGAGCGCCTGGCCCGCTATGGATCCCGGGTCTGGCTCGTCAACACCGGATGGACCGGTGGCGCGTACGGCGCCGGCAAGCGAATGCCGCTCCGAGATACGCGCACGATGGTGCGGGCGCTGCTCTCGGGCTCACTCGACACCGTGCCGACCGCACCGGACCCGATCTTCGGACTTCCAATCCCGACGCACGTGCCCGGTGTGAACGCCACGGTCCTGCGACCGCGCGAGGCATGGAAAGACCCGGCCGCCTACGACCAGCAGGCACGGAAGCTGGCCGGCATGTTTCGCACGAACTTCGAGAAATTCGCGGCCACCGTCGACCGTCGCGTCCTCGAGGCGGGGCCGAGGGGGTGAGGGCGGTGGCGGGTGGCGGGTGGCGGGTGGCGGGTGGCGGGAACAGACAAGGGCTAGCGGGCGGGCGACGACGCTAGCCCTCAGTGTGTGTTCCCGCTTCCTGCTACCTGCTCCCCGCCACCCGTATCTTACGACCGTGGACTTCGAGATCATCCGGGACCCGCTCTGGAACAACATCAGGGTCGATGCGTTCACGATGCGACTGGTCGACTCGCGTGTCGTGCAGCGGCTCAGGTACGTCCGCCAGCTGGGGCTCGCCTATCTGGTGTACCCCGGCGCCACGCATTCGCGGTTCGAGCACGCGCTGGGGACGTATCATCTCGCGCGCCGGACGCTGGCGCTGTTGGCGGAGCGGGACGGCACGGCATTGCAGGCCGATGACTGTGCCATCGCGTGCGCAGCCGCGGTGTTGCACGACGTCGGGCACTACCCCTTTTCCCACGCACTGGAGGAGATCGGCGCACCGAACCACGAAGACGTCGCCGCGCCGCTCGTCGCCGACGGAGAGGTGGCCGCGATCCTGGCCGCGGAGCTGGGGCCATCAGCGCCCACGCAGGTCCTCGAGCTGATCCGCGGCCGGAGCGCGAATCCGCTGCAGGGACTGATCTCCGGATCGCTCGATCTGGACAAGATCGAGTATCTGAAGCGAGACGCGCTCATGTGCGGCGTGCCATACGGTGAGATCGATGTCGATCGCCTCACTCACTCGCTGGTCCTGGTCAGTGACCCTGACACCGGCGCACCGACGTTGGGGGTCGTGGAAAAGGGGTTGGCGGCCCTGGAGTCGTTGTTGTTCGCGAAGTATCAGATGTACCGCAACGTCTACTGGCACCACGCGGTGCGCAGCGCGACAGCGATGTACAAGCGGTTGGTCGCCGACGCACTGCGCGTTGGAGTCCTGCGCTCCGAGTCCATCGTCCAGTTCACCGACGAGGGTCTGCTCGATCACCTCTCACGGCACGCGCCGACTCCGCTGCTCGATGCGCTCCGTCAGCGGCGCCTGTACAAGCGGGCGTTCGAATGTCCGGCTGCCGAGCTCCCCAGCGGGGCCGGCGAGTGGATTGCGACGGACTGGGCACGGGCGTCCGCCGCCGCCGATCATCTCGCCGCGCGCGTCGGCCTGGCCCCCGGCGAGCTGCTGCTGGACTACCCGGTCAAGACCCAGATGCTGGGCCTCGACATCCCCGTTCGTCGGCGATCGGGCGCCGTCCACCGACTGACCGCCGCGGGGCTCAATGGGTCGATCAACCTCCCCTCACTCTCCGACGCGCTCTACCAATCCGCCCGCTGGCTCCGCGTCTTTACCGCTCGGCGCACGGCGGTGCCGGCGGCGGAGGTAATGGCGGTAGTGAGACCAGAAACCGGGACGAATAGGGACCGGGACGAATAGAGGCCGGGACGATATAACGGGAGGTGGCGGGTGGCGGGTGGCAGGGACCAGACCCCGGGGCCAGTCCCGCCGCACTGCCCTGGCCCTCGAGTTTGTCCCCGCTCCCTGCCACCCGCCACCCGCCGTTATCGTCCCGGCTTCTATTCGTCCCGGCTTCTATTCGTCCCGGCTGTTCTTCGCCCCGGCTCTTCTTCGCCCCGGCAGTACGCCTCGTACCCTTCCGGCGTATCCAGATCGATGGCGCCGAGCGAGAAGGGGACTGTGATCAGCCGCTCCGCATCGCGATCGATCAGAGCGCGTGCGCCCTCGTCATCACGCAGGGCGTGCAGCTCGGAGAACACGGCCCGATCGAAGAGCGCGGGCACGCCGGCGATCCCGGCATAGGCTGAGGCGACCACCAGAGCGTCGGATCCTCGGTAGCGGCGGCCCAGGCGGCTGAAGACCGCGGGAGAGAGGTATGGCTGATCGCACACTGACAGGATCACGGCATCGGTGGACGGAGCGAGGGCGGTCACGCACTCGATGCCGACTTTGATCGAGGAACCGATGCCTCGCTCCCACCCGGAGTGGGCGACGGCGTGGACGGGCAGCCCGGCGAGCTGCGGGGCAAGCGCCTCCGCGTCGGCGCCAAGTATGACGACGATCGGCCGGGTCGCTGCCTCGACCGCGGCACGCGCCGCGTGTCGGAGCAGCGATTCGCCATCGCCGTCGCCCCGCCCCGACGCGAGCATGAGGGTCTGTTTCGGGCGGCGCATTCGCGTGGATCCACCGGCGGCGAGGAGGACGAAGCCGATCGCCGAACGTCGGGGCCGATCCACCGCACTACCCGCGCGCGCTCGTTGGGCGGCGCGCGAGCGACGCATCGCCACCGCTACCGCCAGCCCTCGCGCGATCGCAGCGCCGTGACGTGGGCAACGTGGTGCCGGCTGTGCCAGGCGTACAGGGTCAGCGCTTCGTCGAGGGTGTAGCCCCGACCGTACTCCGGATGCCGGTACCCCCGTGAATAGGCCTCGGCCGGCGTGGCTCGGAGTAGCGCCACCCACCGGGTATGCAAAGCCTCGAGCATCGCGAGCGAGACGTCGATCGGGACCGCGCCGGTGTCCGGCAGCTCGGCCCACTTCGCCTCGTCGTAGGCCATGATCATCGGCATATCCTGCGTCAGCGCCTGCTTGAATCGAATGTACGCGTTGGCGTGACTATCGGGCACATGGTGCACGAGCTGGCGGACGGTCCAGCCGCCCGGTCGGTATGGCGTATCGAGCTGGGCAGCCGACAGCCCAGCGACCGCCGCGCGCAGCGCCGCCGGGCAGCCGGCGACGTCGGCGATCAAGGATTGCCGGCGCTCCGGCGTGACCGGGATCGAGGTGTCTGCCTTGCCGATAGGATAACGGAGGTCGGCCATCGAGCGATGTCAGGTTGAAGGTGAGCGGACGATGTACAAAATACCGAATTGGCCCCGACCAGTCACTGACCCCGTCGTTCCCGGCCCTTCTTCACCCCGGTTTATTCGTCCCGGCCGTTATTCGTCCCGGCCGTTATTCGTCCCGGCCGTTGCCCGTCAGCCCGACCAAGGTGGCGTCGTCCAGCCGGTGGCCGCCGTGGAAGGTAACGCCCGCGACATCGAGTCCGGCGCCCTGCATGGCGGCCATGGCGTCGGTCACGCGGTCGGTGGTGGCGAACTCGTCTCGCGAGCCCGCCACGAGTTGGATGCGGAGGCCGCGGAACGCCCCGAGGTCGCCGGCCAGCACGTCATCGGGCATCGCCCCGCCCCAACACACGAGGCGATGGGCCCGAATGCGCGAATGCATCAACCAACGACATACCGTGGCGACGCCCTGAGAGAATCCGAGCGCCGTGAGTCGCACGGGGTGCGGAGTGGCGCGCGCGATCAGCGATTCGACGAGCGCATCGAGATACGCGACCTGGTCGGCGATCTCAGCCGCCCGGTCCTCGCGAGTCATCCACGACGCCCCGACGGTGCTCGCAGCATGGGAGCCGCCCCGTGCGCGCTCGTGATAGAACCGCGACAGGCCCTCCGGCGCGACCACTAACCGCGAGGGCGAAGCAAGAGCACCGAGACGAGCGATGAAATCCGCGGCGAGCTGTCCATACCCGTGGCACGCGATCCAGACGTCCCGCGCGGCCGGCCCCGGCTCGCCCAACGTGTAGTAGCGCGCCGTGCGCGGCACCGTGAGGTGGTGTTCGTGTACCATTGACCAAAGCTACGCGCGGCCACACGAGCCTGCCGTCCGCTCGGTCGTGCCCTGTCACATCTCGAGGCCGGCGGGGTATACTGGCTGGCGTGAGCGCACCGGCCATCGCCCGGGGCCGGCCCTGTCACCGTACGAGGGAGAACTGCTTGTGGTGCTCTTGACGACAATCGACTCTCGACTTTCCGCTCGACTCTCTGGCCGTAAGCGCTACTCGGTCGCGATCGCCCTGATGGCGCTGGGGCTGGGCGCGCCGGAGCGCGTATCGGCCCCCCCGGCACCCGTCGTGCCGACCTATACGCTGACGGTGGCGACTCGGCAGTTGGTCGACTTGCTCCGCGGCCAGGTCTTCACGGATTCCGGGCGCTTCTTCCCCTGTCGCACGAATCCCGCATGCTCGGCCTGGGGTCGGGACATCGCGCTCAGCGCGCCCAATATCTCGATCGACGGCCCTCGGTTGGTCTTCTCCGTGCACCTCGTCGGGAACTACGCGATGAGCCAGTTCTTCGCCACCACCGTGACGGGCGATCTCATCGTCTCAGGCGTCCCGACGGTGCACGGCACCAGGGTGGTGCTGTCGCAGTCCGCGGCGACGGCCAGCCCGACGAGTGATATGCTGTTCCGCG
>Ga0209415_10004314_pt1 | contig 26117 bp, 16 predicted proteins | sample PeaSoiSIISIP2007_FD_187696 | JGI IMG/M metagenome (GOLD analysis project Ga0209415, IMG submission 187696) | Peat soil microbial communities from Weissenstadt, Germany - SII-SIP-2007 (SPAdes) (version 2) | ecosystem: Environmental > Terrestrial > Soil > Wetlands > Peat | place: Germany... | reverse complement strand
GCCTAGAGTCTGGCCGATCATAGCGGCATCCCCATGCGCTTAAGCCAGTATCCCCTTTTTAGATTCCCGATGGTTGGCAGTATACACCCGACCGCCTCCGGGTGGGCAGTTGAAGCCTTCCAGCGGCCTCGAAACGGCTCTGAACTCATCGGCCGATCGCGGGACTGAGTCTCACGGCAGTTTCGAGACGAACTGATAGCTGCCGGCCGCTAGCTCGTAAATGGCCTTGCCGCGATCCGTCCCGGTGTAGTGGACTCCCGCGGCCTGAGAGGCGGGACGCCCGCTCTCGGTCACCGCTTCCGCACCGGCGCTCGGCAGGTACAGCGTGGCGCTCGTTCCCGGAGGAACCGTCGCATTCATGTGCAGCATGCCGCCATCGACCCGCCAGTCGCTCACGATCGCCCCGCGAATCGAGTCGTAACGCGTACGCGCGAAAGTCAGGCCGCCGCCGGGCGCCGGCTTGAGGTAGAAATGGCGGAACCCGGGCGCCTTCTCATCCACCCGGATGCCTCCGATGCCTTCGATGAACCATGCGCCAATGGAGATCAGGGTGTCATGGATGTGAGACCCGCCCGACCAGCTCTCCCAGCTCGTGGTGGCGCCCTGCTTCAGCATGTTGCCCCAGCTCGGAAAGTCTTCCTTTGCGGCCATCTGGTAAATCAGGTCGTTGCGATCCGTCTCCATGAGTTCTTTGAGCAGGAAATAGGTACCGTGCATGCCCGTGTTAAAGTGGCCGGAATCCTTCGTGAGAATGGTCTCTTCGAGGTTCTTCATCACCGCCGGACGCACATCCGCGGGCGCGATGCCCAGCAGCAACGCCATCGCCAGGTAAGGCTGCTGGCCGGTGGCGTAGCTGTTCTGCGCGGCCACGAAGTACTTTTCGTGGAGTGCCCGCGACACTACCGCGGCACGTTGGGTATACGCTCCGGCATCGTCGGGCCGATCGAGGATGGATGCGATCCTGGCGGCCAGTTGGAGGGTGTAAAGGTAGTGCGCGGTATTGATGAAATGAGCAGCGGCCGGGTCGCGCGCCAAATCCCCGCCCGCTCCGCGGCGCGGCGTCACCCAGTCGCCCAGGTAATTCCATTGGGGCATGCGGATGCCAATGCTGACGTAAGGCTCGAGGATGCCCTCTTGGGTCTTCGAATTCGCGAAATCCAGCCATTTCCGCATCATCGGATAGTTGGCCTCGAGCACTCCCTTGTCGCCATAGTTCAGGTAGACCTGCCAGGGCATGGTCACCACGAAGCCGCTCCACATGGGACCGCCGCCGCCCTGGTCGGGGTAGTTAGGGGCGGTGTAGGGCAAGTCGCCGGATTGCGAATCCTGCGCGTCGCGCCAGTTGGCGGCCCAGCGGCTGTACAGGCCGCCTGTATCGAAGTTGAACAGGCCGGTCTCGATGGAAGTTCCCGCATCGCCGCCATACCCGAGGCGTTCGCGGGTGGGACAGTCCACTACGTAGCCGCTGAGCGAGAGGCATTCGTAGGTCCAGGTCACCAGCCGATAGATGCGGTTCAGCAGCTCATCGGACGATTCGAATTCACTGGCGCGGCCGTAGCTGGTGCGCATAAAGGAGCCGCGGACATCGGTCGCCGCCGGCGCCTCGCCGATCCCGGTGACGCGGGCATAACGGAAAGCGTGATAGTTGAACCGCGAGCGCACAATCTGGCCGGCGCCGGCGCGCGTCACGTACTCGTCGCGCTGGTTGAACGTACTGTAGCGGCCGCCGGCCGGGGGGTTGTCGGCAAACTCAATCTTCAGGTTTTGGCCCGCGGCCATTGCGGAGGGCAGGCGCAGATCCAGCCACCCCGTGTAGTTCTTGCCCATGTCAATCAGCCAACCGCCTTCCGGCGCCGGCGCGATCTTCACGGGCCGAATGTTTTCCAGGATTCGGTTGGGCTCTATCATCTGCGCACTGGTGGTTACCTTGGGCGGATCGAACAGCGCGGCGGCCTCCCAACTGGAATCGTCCAATCGGGTGCTGTTCCACCCCTCCACCTCCAGCCGCGCGTCGTAGTGTTCGCCGCCATAGTCGCCGAATGCAGTACCCTTTCCCAGCGGCGTGATTGGGCTGGCCTTCGCTTTCCAGGTGGCGTCGGTGCCCACGCGCACTGCCTGGCCCGCGGCCGGTTCGATATCGAACTGCGCGCGCACCAGCGGCCCGTCATACACCACGCCCGGATGGCCGCGCACGTACCAGCCCCGGCCCAGCCATATCGCGATCGAGTTGCGGCCCTCCACCAGGTAGCTGGTGATGTCGTGGGTCATGTACCAGTTGCGCTTGGAGTAATCCACCACCGCCGGCGCCAGCTCGTAGTCGTCGACCTTCTTGCCGTTGACGTACAGCTCGTAGTAGCCCAGCGTGTTCACATACGCGGTGGCGCGTCCCGGTTTCTTATCGAGCGTAAAGGTCTTCCGCAGCCAGGGGAACGGCAGCGGTGTGCCCTCTTTGACATCGGAAGGGCGCGCCAGGCCGATCCAGCGGCCGTACCATTCCGAATCGTGGAGCACGCCCATCGACCAATGGGCCGGAGCGCTCCACGCCGAGGCGCGGCCCGCTTCGTCCCAGACGCGGACCTTCCACCACGCCGCCATTCCGCTGGCGAGCGGCCTCCCGGCGTAGGCCACGAACGTCGTGCGGTCGGAGCTGACTTTACCGGAATCCTCGAGATCTCCCTTGTTTTGCTGGAGCAGCACCGATGTGCTCGCCACCAGCACCTGGTAGGCGCTCTGCCGCCTTTCGCGCGGTCCGGGTGTGAGGCGCCAGCTCAGGTGCGGTGTCTCCACGTCGATGCCCAGCGGGTTTGACAGGTACTCGCAACGGAGCCTTTCCACGGACAAACTGGTCTGGCCGGATGCCAGCCGGCTCGTCTGGGCCAGCGATGCCATGGCCAGAACAGCAGTGACGAAGGTTCTCATGTGCATCTCGCTCTGAAACTACTTCTTCAGCGAAGCTAACTTGCCGCTGGGCGTGCTATCCGCCTTCAGATCGCCGAGCGCATACTGGATGCCGGCCAGGAAATGCTCCAGCACAACCGCATTCGTGAAGACAGGAACGCCGTGTCCCAGCGAACTGTAGAATACCCGGCCTTTGGCATACGATCGGATCCAGGAAACCGGAAAGTCTTTATCCTGCGCGCGCACCGGCAGGATGCGCCCCCTGGCGGACGGAGCGGTCTTTTCCGCGTCGACACTCAGCAATACGTGCAGGTGGTCACGCAGAAGCGGCTCCTGGAACTGGAACGCCTGGTCCGCAATCTGAAATTCCTGGCCGTGAAACACGGCGTTGACCGGGCTCTTGGGGTCGTCGACTTTGATCGTCATCACTTCCCCGTTCCACGGATGCCCGCCGTTCTCGGTAGCGCCCAGCATCTGTCCGAAGGGCGGCCACTGATCGTATTTGGGATATTGCACGAAGGTGGCAATGGCATCGTGGATTCCCACAAATCCCTTGCCGCCGGCAATGAAGGCGAGCAGCGACTCGCGCAGCTCCGGATCGTCGAACAACACGCCCACCGTATCCAGGAAACAGATCGCGTCGAATTGTTCGATCTTCCCCCGGCGGAACATCTCGGTGTCGTTGCTGAATACCGCTTCATAGGCTCCCGTGCGCTTCCCCATTTGCTCGAAAGCATAGTTGGCGGCCGGAATAGCGGCAAATGAACTCCCGCGCCAGGGGCGCCCGTCACGCATGGAGAGGTTGCTCACCAGCATGCGGCGCGGCTTCCTGGCCTTCGCCTGAGCTTTCGCAGGTACGGCACTGTCCACCTGCTGTTTCTGCTCCGGGGTCAGTTCCTGGCCATGGAGTAGAACGGCGCACACACCAAGGCACAGCACTACAGCACGTTTCATCATAGTCTGCGATCAGCTTACACCCGCGTACGCTTCGCAGTCTTTCCCGATTCACGATTCTGTCCTCCCTATTGGATGCCCCGCCCGGCCAGATACGCTTCAGATTCGCGAAGGCATGGAACAGCGCTATGATTTGGCCATGAGTGGAGTTGCTTGCGGGGGTTGGCGGGTCAACTTGAGGTCGATATGAACCGAAGAGTTTTTCTGGGTGTCGGCGCGGCCGTCGTCTTGAATGCGGATGTGTTGCCGGGTAACCGCGTCACGCTGGGGGTCATCGGAGTGGGGTGGATGGGCCTGGCAACCATGAAGATCTTCATGGCCGACCCGCGGGTGCGCATCGCCGGAATCAGCGACATCGACCAGGACCATTTGAAGGAAGCCTCCGCGGCTGCTCCCGACGCGCGCACGTTTCACGAGTTCGAAGAGTTGCTCGCCCGTCCGGAGATCGACGCCGTCTACGCTGCCGTGCCGGATCATTGGCACGCCATTGTCGCAGTCAGTGCGGCGCGCGCCGGTAAGGATATTTATGGCGAGAAGCCGTTGGCCCACGATTGGGCGGAGGGAAAGGCCATTTCGGATGCCGTCGCGCGTTATGGCTGTGTATGGCAGACCGGAAGCTGGCAAAGGTCCCTGCCGGAATTCCGCTTTGCTTGCGAACTGGTCCGCAACGGGCGCATCGGCAAGGTCTCGAAGGTGGAGGTCGGTTTGCCGGCCGGGCTGACGGACTGGGATGGACTCGGCCACCTGGTGGAGGCCGGGCCGCCACCCAAAACGCTCGACTGGCAGCGATGGCTCGGACCGGCGCCGTGGGTTCCCTACGCCGCTGCGCGCGTGCACAAGACCTGGCGGTGGAACTACGATACCGGCGGCGGCTCGCTCATGGACTGGGTGGGGCACCATGTCGATATCGCGCACTGGGGCCTGGGCCTGGACAACTCCGGCCCGATCTCGGTGGAGGGCGCCGGGGAGCCATCGCCACACCCCATCTGGAATACGCCGCCGCGATGGCGCGTCTCCGCGCGCTACTCTGGCGGCCTCACCATGCACATCTCGGGCGGGTACGACGACGTCCGTCCTGGAACGAAATGGATCGGTGACGAGGGTTGGGTCTGGGTCGACCGGAGTGGAATCGAGACGTCTCCCAGCGGGCTGTTGAGTTCCAAGATCGGTCCCAATGAGTTGCGGCTGCCGGTCACCGCGAGCCATCATCGCCAGTTTATCGATTGTGTACTGACCCGTGGAGAGACCCTCACGCCGGCGCACGTAGCGTTGCGCTCCGCGACTCCGGGGTTCCTGGGCAACATCGCCATGCGCACCGGGCGCACGATTCGCTGGGACCCGGCGCGTCAGGAGATCCTGGGCGATCCGGCCGCACAACGTCTGCTTGCGCGAACTCCGCGCAGCCCGTGGTCCATATGATTGGCTTTCTGCTGTTTTTCGCCGTTTCCGCCGTCTTGTCCGCCGCGGACCCGAAAGTCCTGGTTCAGGAAGTGGCCGGCTACGAGTTTGGGGGCGACCCGGCCGCGGCTCGCGAATTGGAGGCCCTGACGTTTCACACGGCGGGAAATCCCGAGGCTCCGGCGCTTGAAAAGCTGCTGCTTGCCGGCCTCGAGTCCGCTCGCACCATGGCCGCCAAAGATGCCCTATGCCGCGATTTGGCGATCGTCGGCAGCGACGCCGCGGTTTCTCGCCTGGCCTCCATGCTGGGCGACCCGGCCATGGCGGAAATGGCGCGGTATGCGCTGGAGCGGATTTCCGGAGCGCAGGCCCGGGCGGCTTTGCGCGGCGCGCTGGCCCGGACATTGCCTCCCGTCGAGACCGGGATTGTGGTTTCGCTGGGAAGGCTCCGGGATGAAGCGTCGGTGGACGCGATCCGGGCGTTGCTCGCATCCAAGGATGCGCCGACAGCGGCCGCCGCCGCGGATGCACTGGGCAAGATCGCCAACGCAGCCGCCCGCAGCGCGTTGCTCGCCACACCTCCATCGCCAGCGGTTTCTGAAGCCTTGCTGCGTCTTGCGGAGCAATCGAACGCGGCGGACGCGGCCGGCATTTACCGGCGCCTCAGCGCAGGCGGGCAGAGCGAAGCCGTGCAGGTGGCGGCTCTCGAAGGCTGGTCACGCGTCGATTTGAAGCAGGCCACGCCGCTGCTGCACGCCGCCCTGAAGAGTGGATCGGTGCGCTTGCAAGGCATGGCCGTGCGCGAATTGGCTCGCATCGAGGGCGTCGCGCTGGCCCGGGAAATCCCGAACGTGCCGGAGCTCGCCCAAGTTCAGATCATTGCTGCTCTGACCGATTCCGGACGACCGGATGTCAGGCCGATCCTGGTCCGGGGCGTGGCGAGCGAAAGCGAAGGCGTGCGCGTAGCATCTCTGAACGGGCTTGCGAAACTGGGAACGGCGGCGGACGTTGCCATGCTCGCCAACCGCGCGGCCGCCGCGACCGGCGATGAACAGGCCGCCGCGCGCGCCGCACTGGGCAGCATTCGAGACGGCGCAGCCGACGCCGCGATTCTCGAATCCCTGCCTGCCGCGGAGCCGAAGGCCAAAGTCGAATTGATTCGCGCCGTTGGCGCCCGCGATATCGCCTCGGCCAGCGACGTCCTGCTGGGCGCGGCCACCAACACCAACCGCGCGGTGCGCCTGGAGAGTGTCCGGGCGCTGCGCGAAACAGCCGGTTCGCGCCAGGTTCCGGCGCTCGTTGGCTTGCTGGTGAAAGCGTCCAGCGAGAATGAGCGCAAGGAACTCGAAAGAACCGTAGCCGCCGCCATCAGTCGCTCCCAAGGCTCCCCCGTCGCCGAAGTGGTTAAAGCGTATCGGAGCGCCGGCGATGACGGCGTGCGAACATCTCTGCTGAACGTGATGTCGGCTGCGGGAAATTCCGAGGCGTTACCGGTAGTCCGGCAAGCGTTGCAGGATTCCCATGCGGATATCCAACGGGCGGCACTCAATGCCCTGAGTGCCTGGCCCACACCTGCGCCGCTCGACGACCTGCTCACCCTAGCGCGTTCCGCGGGCGACACTAATCGGCGGATTCTGGCGTTGCGTGGCTATATCAAGCTGGCGCAGATTCCCACGAATCGCAGACCGGCCGAAACCGCCGGCCTGCTCAACACCGCAATGGCGCTGGCTGCCAGGCCGGAGGAAAAGAGAACCGTGCTCGCCGCGGTGCAGAAGGTGGTGTGTCCCGAATCCCTGAAACTGGCGCGGTCGGCGCTCCAGGATCCGGATGTGGCCGCTGAAGCCCAACTGGCGGCCACTACGCTCGAACGCGAACTGAGTTATATCAAGAAATAGCCAAGGATACTTGAATTCTTATTGCGCCGGGGTCCCGTACGCCTCGACTTCGACGTAATGATTGAGGGCGGTTGTGTCGTTCCCATTGCTGTAAAGCCGGATGTATCGGCCAACCATTCCCTTGGCATCGATCAGCTTGCCTTCATAGGTTTCGACGTAATTCGGGTCATGGCCGATTCCCATGCCCGCGGCATTATCCGGGTCGTTGTTGAAGATGGTGCGGACGTTCGTCAGGAAGTCGGGGTCGTCGGCCACTTGCACGATCACGTCCGAATAGACTCGCGCCTGCTTGTGATAGTGCCACACGACGATCGCATAGAGCGTGTACTTCTGCTTCAGGTCGATAACGACCCACTGCACTCCCGAGCCGAGTTCGACATAGGCGCCGTCAAGGCCGGATTTATCCCCGTCCGTAATCATTTCCAGGTCGCCCACGGCGGGCTCGAGCACGCTGCTGGTAACTGGCTTGCCGTGTGCGGCGTTAATCGTTCCCGCCGGCGCGAGGAAGGGCGCTCGCGGCTTGCCGCTTAGTTTTTCCAGGTTCGCAACCTTCAAATTGCGGGGTGTGCCTTCGAATAGCGGCTTCGGCAAAGCGAGGGGTAAGGGCTCGAGTTTAGGCGCCTGCGCCCAAGCCGCCCCGGCCAGGAAGATAAGGCTTACGGGTCCTAGATTCACGGAAATACGTCCTTTGAATCCAAGCGCCCATATTACCACCGGGCATTCTCGCAAGGCCGACCCCTCCCCAAAGAAATATCGTCCAGCTAATCAGACGTGGTGCGATGCGCTCATTGCAGGGGCCGCGAATTGGCTGTAGCATTAACCTACGTTCCAGATCAGGTGTGCGTTGTGCAGCGCCATGCTGGAACCACGGGTCAAAGTTGATCGTGTGGGGGTAATGAGATGAGATTTCTTCAAATTCTGGTCGTCAGCTTGGTTTCCATTGCGTCCTCGTCGTACGCGCAAGTCGCCACCGGGCGCATCACGGGACGCGTCACCGATGCCTCAGGAGCCCTCGTCGCAGGGGCATCCGTGAAGACCGTAAACATCGCCACCAACGTCGAAGTTTCGACGAAGACTACGTCAGAGGGCATCTTCGACGTAATGAACCTGATTCCCGGCCAATACAAGTTGGAAATCGATATGGCCGGCTTCAAGCACTTCAGCCAGGGACCGATCGAGCTGCGCATCGAAGACGTCTTGACGATCACCGTCCCGCTTCAGGTAGGCGCCCAGACCGAAAGCGTCACCGTGACTTCGGCGGCGCCGCTGCTGGATACGTCGGAAACCGTCATCGGCACGGTCACCGACGAACGGCGGATTGATGAGCTGCCACTGCCCGCCAACAATCCATTCGTGCCGAGCATGATGGCCGCGGGCGTAGTCTCTACGATTTCTATCGCCAGCACCTTGGATCCGTCCGCGAACAACCAAGTGCAGAACCTGATCATAGCCGGCACGGTGTATGGTCAGATGATGTCTTCGCTCGACGGCATGCCTAACGAAGACCAGGGTTCGGGCTGCTGCCTGGGCATCGTTCCGCCGGCGGAAATCGTCCAGGAGGTCAAGATTTCCGCGACGCCGTACGACGCGTCGCTGGGACATTTCACCGGCGGCAACCTCAACATGGTGACCAAGAGCGGCACCAACGGTCTGCACGGCGCGCTGGTTTACTACAACACCAACACCGACCTTAACGCAGATTCGTTCTTTTCCAAGATTTCCATCGATAACCCGGCCACCGGACCGGTGACACATGCCAAGATTCGCTCGGTCATCCCCTATATCAACTACGGCCGCTACCGCGGCGTAATCGGCGGGCCGCTGGTGATTCCCAAGGTATACCACGGGAAGAACAAGACCTTCTGGATGTATGCCGGCGACTACTTCTACGAGCCCTATTCGAGCAACGGATTCTATACCGTGCCGACGGTCCCGGAGCGCACCGGCGATTTCTCCGCCCTGCTGGCGCTGGGAAGCAACTACCAGATCTACGACCCGCATTCCGCCGTGGCGACCTCCGGCGGCCACCTGGCGCGCACGCCCGTGCCGGGGAACATCATCCCGGCCAGCCAGTTGAGCCCGGTAGCGCAGAACCTGCTGAAGTACTACCGGTTGCCGAATACGGTCGCAACGGCCCAAGGCACAAACAATTTCACGGGCGTGCCCAACAGCTCGATCGATCAGGCGGACCAGTTCGGCCGCGTCGACCAGGTGGTTACGGATAATGACCGTCTGTTCGTCTCCTACAACCGGTCGTGCATCCTGGCCCTCCAGAATCGCTACCTGGGAGGCAATTTGCTCGATGTCCGGGCGCCTACCGGCACGATCCAGAACAACTGCCACCAGGGAGTGACGGTGGACAACGTTTACACTCCCTCGCCCACGTGGGTGGTTCACACCAGCTATGGCTGGGTTCGGTACCGTTCGCTGAGTCCTTCGACCAGCCAGGGCGTGAGCCTGAGCGCGCTGGGCTTTTCACCGCAACTGATCGCGCAGGTCCCCGCCACTACGGGTTTGGGCCCGGCGGCCACGCTGCCGGCGCTTACCATCGATGGGGGCACCATCACCGGCATCGGCTCCACCAGCGGATCGCAGAACGCGGAACAGTATCACACCATTTTCGGCAGCGTCACCCACGTTATGGGTACCCACAGCCTTCAGTTCGGGCTGCAATCCTGGAACACCGCGTATACCAATCGGAGCTACGGCAACCTGGTCCCCGCGTACACCTTCGGCACGAATTGGACGACGGCGACCGACACCGCCGCGGCGGCTCCCGTCGGCCAGGGGTTGGCCTCCTTCCTCTATGGCCTGCCTACCAGCGGCAGCATCAGCCGGAACGATTCGTACGCCGACATGTGGCACATGTGGGCCTGGTACGTGCAAGACGACTGGAAAGCCACGCGCAAGCTGACGATCAACCTTGGCATTCGCCACGAAATCGAATTGCCGACTACGGAACGGTTTAACCGCGCCAATCGGGGCTTCGACCTGACGACTGCGAACCCGGTTCAGGCTGCCGCGCAGGCCGCTTACGCCCAGAACCCCGTGCCGCAGATTCCGGTCGGCCAGTTCAACGTGCTGGGCGGTCCGCTGTTTGTCAGTTCCTCGCAGCGGGGCCTCTTTGCAACGAACGCGACAAACTTCATGCCGCGTGTCGGAATCGCGTACCAGGTGAACAACAGCACCGTGATTCGCGCGGGCGCCGGCATTTTCTATGAGTCGTTCGCCCCGGATTATGTGAGCCCCACCCAAAACGGCTATAGCAATTCCACGACCATGGTGCCCAGCATCGACAACGGCCTGACGTTCCAGGCAACCCTCGACAACTATCCCTTCCCCAACGGCATCCAACTGCCCACCAGGGACTCGTTGGGGCTGATGACGTATCTGGGCAAGTCGGACTCGTATTTCAACCCGACCAACAAGCAGGCCTATGACTCGCGGTGGAGTCTGAACATCCAGCACCAATTCGGATCTAAGGTGCTGGTGGATCTGGGTTACATCGGCAATCGCGCCAACCACCTCACTGTCGCCGACAACTTCGATGCGACTCAAATCCGGTTCTTGAGTAATTCCCTGACTCGCGATAACGCCACCATCGCGGCTTTCGGAGCCCAGGTTTCCAATCCCTTCTACGGCAACCCGGCTTTCGCCACCACCGCTCTCGCGAATCCCACGGTGTCGGCTTCGCAACTGTGGCTGCAGTACCCCGAGTTCACCGGGGTGACCGGCACGTACAGCCGCGGCTTCTCCTGGTATAACGGTTTCACCGCGCGCGTGGAGAAACGCCTTTCGTGGGGTCTGACCATCCAGGGCGGTTACACCTGGTCGAAGTTCATGCAGGCAATCACCGAAGTGAACGGTCCGCAGAGCCCGCTGGCGCATAGCGTGGCCGGGGCCAACGACCGCCCGCAGAACTTCAGCCCCAACGGCATTTACGAATTGCCTTTCGGCAGAGGGAAACACTTCCTGACGAGCGCTAACGGCTGGCAGGAGCGCGTGGTTGGCGGCTGGCAACTCAACGCGATCGCCCAGTTCCAGTCCGGTACGCCCATGGCTTTCGGCGACGTGCTGTTCACGGGGAACCTGCACGACATCGTGCTGCCGAAGGACCAGAGAAGCATCAGCCGCTGGTTCAATACCTCGCTTTTCAACACCGTCTCCTCACAGCAACTTTCGAATAACTATCGCACGTTCCCCTTGTACCTGACCGGTGCCCGGAACCCCGGCATCAATATCTGGAACATCTCGGTGGTCAAGAGAATCAAGATCTGGGAGAAGACCGCGTTCGAGATCCATGCGGAAGCCAAGAACGCGTTCAACCATCCGAGCTGCGGCGGACCCCAGCTAAGCCCGACCAGCGCCACCTTCGGGCAGATCACCAGTGTCTCGACCGGCGGGCGCATCATCACCTTCCTCGGAAAACTAACCTGGTAGCATGGGGCAGGATGCGAAATCGGTATTGGGAGGTCTGATATGAACGGACGTCGTGATTTTCTGAAGTGCCTGGCGGGCGGTGTGGTGGCCGGCTTTCCCACTATCCTGCCTTCCTCGGCGCTAGGACGTGACGGTTTCGTGGCGCCCAGCGACAAGATCGTGATGGGCGCCATCGGCGTCGGCCGGCAAGGCAGCGGCGACATGCGAGGCTTCCTGATGTTGCCGGATGTGCACGTGGCGGCGATTTGCGACGTCAACCAGGCCACCCGCGAACGGATCGCGGCCGTCGTCAACCGCAGGTACAACGACACCGCCTGCGCCACCTACAACGATTTCCGGGAGGTGTTGGAGCGTTCCGATATCGACGCGCTGGTGATCGCCACCGGGGAACGCTGGCATCCGCTGATTGCCTCGGCTGCGGCGCGGGCCAGCAAGCACATGTACTGTGAAAAACCGCTGTGCTTATCGGTTGCGGCCGCCAAAGCCGTTCGCGAAGCCGTAAACGAAAACGGCGTCTCGTTCCAGTTCGGCACGCAGCAGCGGTCCACCTTCTACTACCGCCACGCGGTGGAGTTGGTGCGCAACGGGAGAATCGGCGAAGTGAAGACCATCATGGTCGGATCGGTCCGGGGCCCCGACGACACGCTGTATGGCGAGATCAAGGAGCCGCCCCTGGGTTTCGACTACGATATGTGGCTGGGCCCGTCTCCCTGGGCGCCATATTCGGACATGCGGGTTTCGATTGCCGCCTGGCTCTTCATCAGCGATTACGGGCTCGGCTGCCTGGACGGGGCTTGGGGTATTCACGACATCGACATCGCCCAGTGGGTGGCCAATGCCGATAACACCGGGCCGGTTGAAGTGGAATCCCAAGCCGCCACGTTTTACACCGATATCCGCGATGTGCCCCACGATTACACCGTGGAACACAGATACGCCAGCGGGATCCGCCTGATCCACATGGATATGGCAACCGCACGGAAGCGGGCGCCCGAGTTCAACTCCCTGCCTTCCACCGGAGCCACCGTGATTTTCGGGAGCGAAGGCTGGATTTTCGTCAGCCGCGATGGTATCGTGACCCATCCCGAGTCTCTGGCCTCCGAAAAGATCGGTCCCAATCAGATCCAGGTCATTCGCAGCGGCGATCATCGGCGCAACCTCCTGGACGCCATCCGGTCGGGACAGAAGACCATCTGCAACATTGAAGTCGCGGTGCGCGACCAGACGGTCGTCCAGCAGGAATACATTGCCTTGAGCCTGGGACGAAAGCTGCGCTGGGATCCGGTTGCCGAGTATTTCGTCGACGACCCGGAAGCCAATAAGTGGCTTTCGCGTCCGATGCGAAGTCCGTGGCATATGTAATGGCCTAAGGGCAGCGAAGGAGTGACGGTCGTGAGGAAGCGAGCAGTGGTAAGTTGCGTGATCCTGGCGTTCTCGTGCCAGCTATTGCAGGCCCAGACAGCGAGCGTCGACGAACTGCTCGCGCAGACGGCCAAGTGGCAGTCGGATACCAGCCGCCAGCCTCTGCTGGCGTTGTCCGAGGTGGTCGTAAAGGCGCATGGTTCGGCCCAGCAAACCCGCGCCTTGGAACAGCGCTTCATCGCTTTCTTGAAATCGGATGCGACGCTCGCGGGCAAGGATTTCATCTGCAAGCAGCTCAGCCTCGTGGGCTCGGAGGCGTCCGTGCCGGTGCTGTCCGGCATGCTCGCCGACCCCAAGACGGCGGAACTGGGGCGCTATGCCCTGGAGCGCATTCCCGGCCCCGCCGTAGACCGCGCGTTGCGCGAGGCGCTGGCTAATGCCAGCGGCCGCACCCGCATTGGCGTCATCAACACCTTGGGTGTACGCCGCAGCGCGGATTCGGTGACCGCGTTGCGCCCGCTGGCGCTAGGTTCGCAGCCGGCGGAGGCATCGGCGGCCCTGTTCGCTTTAGCTCTGATCGGAAACCCGGCGGCGGTCGACGTGCTGTCCGCAGCGCAGACCCAGGCCGACAGCGCCGCCCGCGCGGCCGCTGCCGAGGCCTATCTTCAGGCCGCCAACCGGATGGCCGCCGGCGGGAACGGGGCGGCCGCGGTACCCATCTATAGGAAGCTCTACGCTTCCAGCGCTCCTGCCACGGTGCGCGCCGCCGCGTTACACGGCTTGGGCCTGGCGGGCGGCCAGCAGGCGGTTCCGGTATTGATGGAAGCCCTGCACGGTAGTGATGGCCGGCTTCAGCTCGTAGCCGCGGGGGCGTTGATTCCAGGCTCGGCAGCCCAGTTGATGGCTGAGATGCCCAAGCTGAGCGAAGCCGCGCAGATTCGAGTTCTCGGTTTGCTCTCGGAGCGCGGCGACGCTTCCGCGCTGCCTGCCTTCACCACCGCCATCAAGGGTTCCAGCCAACCGGTCCGGATCGCTGCCCTTCAGGGCGTCGGCCCTATCGGGAATGCCTCTACCGTGCCGCTGCTCGCGGCGGCTGCCTCTGGTGGCGACACGGCCGAACAGACGGCTGCCCGCGCCAGCCTGGCGCGGATCCCTGGCAAAGATGTCGACCAGGCGATCAACGACGGCATCGCAGGCGCGCCGCCTAAAGTGAAGCGGGAACTGATTCGCGCCGCCGGCGATCGCGGCGCAACCCTTGCCGCGCCGGCCCTGCTGGCATCCGCTCGTGACAGCGACGACGACGTCCGCCGCGAATCGCTCCGCGCCCTGCACGAAGCCGGCGGCGCCGCCCAGATCCCCGGTCTGGTTGCGCTGGTGGTCCAACCCGTGAAGCCCGACGATCGCGCCGAGGCGGTCCGCAGCCTGGCGGCGGTGCTGCGCCGTTCCGATCCCTCGCGCATCGAGAACGTCCGCAACGCCTACGGGTCGGCGACGGACGGGGAAGCCCGCTCCGCTCTGATGCAGGTGATGGGACAGAGCGGCAATTCCCAGGTACTCGGCGTCCTCCGTGCGGCCCTCAAGGACCAGAGTGCCGATGCGAGGCGCGCTGCCATCCAGTCGCTCAGCGCGTGGCCCAATACGACGCCGCTCCCCGACCTGTTCGAAACCGCCCGCGCCTCCTCCGACCCGGCGCACCGGACTTTGGCCTTCCGCGGCGCCATGCAGTTGATTGCCCTTCCCGCCCCGGAACGGACAGCGCGCGAAACGGCGAAGATGCTGGTGGAGGCCATGGGTCTGGCACGGGAAGCCACGGAAAAGAAACAAATCCTGGGCTTGTTGCCCCGTTACCCCGTGAGGGAGTCGCTGGACCTGGCCAACACGTACGTCAATGACAGCGAAGTGGCCGCGGAAGCCAAGGCGGCCGTCGCGAGGCTCCAACGGAGCGTGAAGTAAACCACCCTAATGAAACGAATCGTTCTCTTCCTCTGCGGCGTGGCGCTGGCCTGTGGGCAGCAACTCACGCCCGAGCAGCAAAAGCAAATCGATGCCGCACTGCCGGCGAAGGCTCCAGCGAAACCAAAGAGCCCTCGCCGCATCCTGGTGGTTACCCTCGCCAAGGTCAACGACCGCGTGGTCCGGGGCCATCCGGCTATTCCCGCGGCGAATTATGCCCTGGAGCAGATGGGCAAACGCACGGGCGCGTTTGAGGCCGTCTTCAGCAACGACTTCGAGCTGTTCCGGCCGGATAAGATCAAGCAGTTCGACGCAGTCTGTTTCAATAACTCCCAGGGCGTTCTTTGGGACGATGCGGAGTTGAAGAAGTCACTGCTCGATTTCGTCCGCGGCGGCCATGGCTTGATTGGGTTCCATGCCGCCATCTCCACGTTTGTCCAGCACCCGGTTTACGATCAGTGGCCGGAGTTCGGCCGCATGTTGGGCGGCACGGAAAATGGCGGCCATCCCTGGGGACCGGAGGATACCTATACCTTCAAGGTGGACGACCCCAAGAGTCCGGTGAACGCCGTCTTCCACGGCAAGGGATTCGAGGTCACCGACGAAGTGAATCAACTCCAGGAACCGGCGTTGCGCGAGCACCTGCACGTGCTCCTCAGCATCGATATGGACAAGTCCAAGCCGACGCACTCCGTCCTTCCCATCCGCCAGCAGGACCATGATTTCCCGCTGACCTGGATTCGCGCCGAGGAGAAAGGGCGGGTGTTCTGCTCCGCGATCGGGCATGTTCCCAACCCGTTCTGGAACCCTGCGCTGCTGGAGCATTTCCTGGCAGGCATCCAGTACGCGCTCGGCGATTTGAATGCCGACGCAACTCCCAGCGCCCAGCTCGCCTCGACGAAGAAGTAATGTTGCACCTGTCTTCGCGGCAGAGACAGCTATTCTGGTAGCGGGCAGGAGAATGTCGCGAGTTTGGAGATTAGCCGGAACCATTTGCGTCTTGCTGCTGGCAGCGGGAATCCTGCGTCTGCCGCTGCTGGACCGTCGGCCCATGCACGCGGATGAGGCTATCCTGGCCGATAAATTCGGCACTCTGCTCTCCACTCGAACCTATCCCTACGATCCTCGCGAATACCACGGCCCGGTTCTCGCTTACCTCGCCTGGATTCCCGCGCACCTGGCTGGCCGGACCACCTACAGTGCGCTCACCGAGACCACTCTGCGCATCACGCCCGCTATAGCCGGGGTTCTGGTGGCACTCTCGCCCCTGCTCTTGGCCCCGGCCATCGGCTCCGCGGCGGCGTTTGCGGCGGCGGCGCTCATTGCGGTTTCGCCGATCATGGTTTATTACAGCCGCGACTTCATACCGGAAATGCCTTTGGCCCTGTGGACTGCGTTCTTCCTGGCCGCGCTCTCTCGTCCCGGCGCCGGATGGCGGGTGCTGGCGGGAGTTGCCGCCGGGCTGATGATCGCGACCAAAGAGACCGCGTGGCTGGCCCTCGCCAGCGCCGCGGCCGCGCACGTCGTATCCTCTCGTCCCCGGTGGCCGGGTTGGCGCGCCACGATCGCGTTTACGGCTGCCGCCGTCGCGGTTCTCTCCTTGCTGTTGGCTCCGCCTTGGAAATGGGTAATCCTGGTGGAGGCCGTAATGGCATACGTCAGGAAGGGCGCCGGCAGCGGTCTTCACGTGCACCGCTGGTACTCCTATTTCGAGTGGATGGCCGGCTGGCATTACTCGTTGAGCGAGGCGCCGATTCTGGTTCTGGCTGTTGCCGGCTTGGTGGCAGCCAGGAAAACCAAGCTGCCCTCTCTTCGTTTTCTGGTTGTTTACGCAATCGCGCTTGTGTCCGTTTATTCCGCGATGCCGTACAAGACCCCTTGGTGCGCGGTGAGCCTTCTGTATGCCTTGGCGTTGCTCGCGGGAAATGGCATGGCGGCTTTCCTTTCGAGGTGGCGCGCCGGCGCACTCATACTGGCGGCCGCGGCGGTTGGCGGCCTGGGGTGGCAAGCCTGGATCGCCAGCGTGCCGTATGCCAGCGATCCCCGCAACCCCTGGGTCTATGCGCAGACCGGCGTGGGAGTGTTCACCATCCGCGACCGGATCGAGGAGTTCGCCCGCGCCGCGCCAGAGGGCCACGGCGTTGCCATCGACGTGTATACCACTGAAAACTTCTGGCCGCTACCCTGGTATTTCCGCCCGTACCCCAATGTGCGGTGGTGGCGGCAAGTCAGCATTCCCGGCCGCGCCAGCCCCATTGTCCTGCTGTCGCCGGACATGGAGCCGGATCTGGTCCGTAAGCTTTACGAAGGGCCGCCGCCAGGGCAACGCGAACTTTACATGAGTCTGTTCCCTGGCTATATCGAGCTTCGCCCCCAGGTTGAAGTTCGCGGCTATCTGGCGAAATCGCTTTGGGACCTCGAGGAGCGGGGCCGCTGAGGAGGCGACCTCACTTCTTCTTCCTCGCCTTGGGCTCCGGGCCGTGGCGGTCGATTGTCACGCTCAACAGTTTCACCGGGTCAATCGGCTTCTCATCGCGTGCCGGAGCGTGGGCAATTTTCGAAACTACGTCCTGCCCCGCCACCACCACCCCGAAAATCGTGTACTTGCCGTTCCACTGCGACATTCCGCCGTCGGTAATGAAAAACTGGCAACCGCCTGAATCCGGACTGCCGGTGTTGGCCACGGCCAGTCTTCCCGCTTGGTCAAACCGCAGGCCCGGAAGAATCTCGTCCCGGATCGTGAAGCCGCAGTTGTGCGTCCCCTTGCCCGTCGGGTCGCCCGACTGGATCATCACACCCGGGATGATGCGGTGAAATGTGATGTTGTCGTAGAGCGGCCGCTTCACCATCTTGCGCGTTTCGGGGTCCATCCACGCCGTGGTGCCCATCGCCAGCCCGACGAACGTCTGGACGGCGATCGGGGTGTCCTTCTCGTAGAGCCGGGCGGTGATGGTCCCCACCGACGTGTTGAAAACCGCGTACAGGCCCGGAGGCAGTTCCTTCTGCGCGAAGGCGCAGGCCGCCAGCAACGGAATCGCGCAAGCGACCCGTCTCATTGCTTTTTCGGAGCCGGTGCGGCCGGCGTCGCGGCCTTCTTGGCCGGCGTGGCCGCGGCCGGCGCCGGACCCTCGCGCTTGATGGTGACGCTGACGAGCTTCACCGGCGTCGAGGGCTTATCGTTCGCGCCGCGCGGCACGCGGGCGATCTTCCCGACGACGTCCTGCCCATCCACCACCTGTCCGAACAGAGTGTAGCCGCCGTTCAGCGACGGGTAGGCCACCTCCGTGATGAAAAACTGGCAGGCGCCGGTGTGCGGCGACCCGATGTTCGCCATACCGAGCTTCCCGGGCCCATCGAACTTCAAGGTCGCGACAATCTCGTCGGGAATGGTGTAACCGCAATCGGCGGAACCGGTCCCGGTGGGGTCGCCCGTCTGGATCATGAAGTTCGGAATCACGCGGTGGAACGTGATGTTGTTGTATAGCGGCTTGGCCACCATCGCGTTGGTCTTCGGATCCTTCCACGGCTTGGTGCCTCTCGCCAGGGCAACGAAGTTCCTCACCGTGATGGGAGTTTCCTTCTCAAAAAGCCTGGCCGTGATGGTGCCCATCGACGTGTTCAAGATCGCGTACAGGCCGGGCTCGCGTGCGGGAGCCGCCGTGGTTCCAGTGGCCGCCGTTCCGGCAGGCGCCTTAGCCGGGGGAGCCGGAGGGGCTTGAGCCAACCCGCCGGCTGCAATCAATAAAAGAATAGATAGCCGTTTCATCTGATATTCTCCGCTAAGTACCTTATTCTATACTGAATCATCGCCCCTTATGCGGCCCTGTACGCTGGTTTTTTTCCTCCTTGCCGCCGGTCTCGGCCACTCCCAACAGGTGGTCGTCACGGTGCTCGCCACCACCGACCTTCACGGCAACCTCTACCCCATCGACTACGGCACGGACCGTCCCGCCGAGCGCGGGCTCGCCAAGATCGCCACCCTGATCCGCGCCGCCGAGGAGGACAATCCCAATCACCTGCTGATCGATTGCGGCGATACCATTCAGGGCACTCCGCTGGAATACGTCTATCAGACCGTAGTGCGGACCGGCGCCGGCCCTATGGGGTTGAAACCCGCAACCGATCTGGCGCACGATCCCATGATGCTGGCCATGAATCGCCTCGGCTACCAGGCTATGGCCGTCGGCAACCATGAATACAACTTCGGCCTCAAGAATCTCGACAAGGCCCGATCGGACGCGCAGTTTCCGTGGCTTTCGGCCAATACATCGGTCGCGCCCGGAGGCCGTGAGCGGCCGTTCGCACCCTACATCGTCAAAATCGTGGGCGGCGTCAAAGTGGCCGTCATCGGCATCACTACTCCCGCTGTCCCCACTTGGGAGATGCCCGAAAACCTCGGATCGTACCGCTTCCAGCCGCCCGTCGACGCGGTGAAAAAGGCCGTCGCGGAGTTGCGCGCGCGCGAGAATCCCGACCTCATCCTGGTGGCCGCGCACTCCGGTCTCGGGCGTAATCTCGACACCCACGCCGCGGAAGGGCCGGAGGAGAATGTGGTCTACGACCTGGCCACACAGGTTCCCTCGCTCGACGCCATCGTGTTCGGCCACACGCACCTGGAACTGCAGGGCCGGCTGATCGGCCAGGTCCTGCTGGTGCAGCCGAAGAACTGGGGGATCTCGCTGGCACGGCTGGATTTTACCCTGGAGCGCAAAGCCGGCGGCGCGTGGTCTGTGGCCTCGAAGAAGAGCCGACTGATTCCCGTGACCGCCCAGACCACGGCCGCCGCCGACATCCTCGAGATCGCCAGACCCTACCACGAGCTGGCCGAGCGTCACCTCGATATGCCCGTGGCCAAGTCGCCGCGCGAGCTGGATGCCGCGCTGGGACGCGTGGAAGATACCGCCGTGGTGGACGCCGTGCACCAGGTGCAACTGTTCTACTCCAAGGCGGATGTCTCCTTTACCGCGCTGTTCAACCCCAGCGTTCGCGTGCTCAAAGGTCCCGTCACCGTGCGTCAGATTGCGGCCCTCTACCCGTACGACAATGAGCTCTACGCCGTGGAGGGAAACGGGAAAATGGTGAAAGACGCCCTGGAGAATGCCGCTCGCTTTTACCTGTCCTGCGAGGGGGCTCGCTGCTCCCAGTCCCCGCTCATCAATCGCGCCGTGGCCGGCTTCAATTGCGATACGGCTCACGGAGTGAGCTACGAGATCGATCTCGGCCGGCCGGAAGGCGATCGCATCCGCGACCTGCGGTGGCACGGAAAGCCCCTCGCGCCGGATCAAAAGCTGCGCATCGCCATCAACAGCTATCGCGCCGCGGGCAGCGCCGGATACTCCATGTTCATCGGGGCGAAGCTCCTCTGGCATTCCGAGGAGGAGATCCGCGATATGATGGTCCGCTATTACACCGACCGGGAAATGCTGCCCGGCGAACCGGCCGGCAACTGGCGCGTCATTCCCGAGACCGCGCGGCGCGAACTGGAGAAGGAAGCGCTGGACGCCGCCGCGCGCCCGCAGTTGCGGTAGCGAGCCACCTCTCCCCAACCCACTCGCGCTTTGGCGAGCCCAACCCCGAAATCCCAACCCCTTTCTTCGCAGCCCACTACTTCGCCAGCTCCGCCTGCAACTGCCGGTACGCCGCCTCGTCGTAGTTCGTCTTCAATCGCTCGCGGGCCTCCGTTTTCGGATCCCCGGGCCGCGGCCCGTCTTGTCTCAACGAGCGGCCCAGCAGAATCGTAGCCTCCGTGTCGCCCTGGTCGCGCGCCACCACCTCGCGGAAGCTGTCCACGGCCGCTGCATACTGCCCCGCCCGCCACAGCGTGTATCCCAGGTTGAAGTGATAGTCGGGATCCGCGCTGTCGCCCTCCAGCGCCTTCTTGAAGTTGGCGATAGCGCCCGCGGAATTATTCCGCCGTGCCTCGGCCGCCCCCAAGTCGTTGAGTACCTCGTTCAGAGGCACCTCAGCCGCCACCAGTTGGAGAGCCTGTTCGGCGCCCGCGAAATCGCCTGTGTAATACTTCGAGAGGCCCAGAAAAAACTGCGCCTCCAGGTAGTGCGGATCGGTGCGCGCCACGCGTTCCAGCCATCCGGCGGCGGCCTTGTAGTCCTTCTGCTCCCAGTAGGTCTTTCCCAATCGAAAGCACGGCTGCGAATAGTGCTCGTCCAGCCGCGCCGCCTGCGTGAAGAAGTGGTGCCGCTGCTCGGGCGATGAGGCCAGAAGCCCGCGCACGTAGTTCTCCACGGCGTCGATCCGCACCGGCGGCCGCGCCCTCAGAAACGCCTCTTCCGAAGGCGCCGCCTTGCCCTTCAACGACTCCAGCGCCTGCCAGCCCAGGTGTGCCTCCAGCCGGGCCAGGTCTTCCAGCGCCCCCAGTTCGATGAGCGGGGGCGCCTGGCGGGTGTGTTTGAGATCGATGATGCGCGCGGTGATGCGCAGCGCGCCTTTCGATTGCGGATTGCCGTCCGGCGGCGGCAGCAGCTCGTAATAACCGTAGATGACGTTGGAGGCGTCCAGGACTTCGCCGATCTTGATCACCGACGCGTGCGTCAACTCCGCTCCCGGCCGCAGCGAGAGCCGCCGGTAACCCTCCAGCCGGTCTTCGCGGTCCAGCACCAGCAGCCCTTCCGACGCCAGCGAATCGCGCACGCTCTCGGCGATGCTCTCGCCGATCCAGTCCAGGTTGGCGGACGTCGAGTGATTGAAGAAGGGCAGGGCCAGTCCCGTCTCGCCGCGCGTAGCGCCGCAGAACAGCACTGCCAGGACCAAAGACCGATGCATCACTTTTTAGTTTACTGGAACGGCGTGGGGCGGATCGATGACGCGCCATTTCGTGGACACTACACTAACGTGGCAACGATTTGAGGGTCACGTTTCGAGCCGCCATTCTGGACGCAGACGCGCGTTCCAGTCCTCCCATCCAGCCTCTCTCAAGTAGAGGTTTGGCGACGTTCTCCCGCCCGAATTCGCCGCGAATGTCCGGACCGGAGAGGTCCTTTTAATAGTGACTTTTCTGGGGAGGCAACGTCCCAAATCCCGTCCTGAGCGGACGCGCTACTCTTCTACGGCCTTCCCGGCTCGAATGACGCGAGATTTCAAGCGGTTCGAACAGCGTCGTCCGCGATGCACCGGCTATCAAATTCGGCTACGATGTTGGACGGACTTTGGGGTTGCGTGATTCACGTCCCGATATGCATGGAAGAGGTTGTGCCATGGGTTCGATGACTCGGCGGAAGATCTTAGCGCTGGCCACATCATGGGGCGCCTCTGTTGCCTGGCGAAGAGCCGATGCGCGTAGTTCCGCATTGCATTGGCAGGAACGCCGCGATCTTTACCCGCAAGGCGTCGCTTCCGGCGATCCGCATTCCGATAGCGTGATCCTTTGGACACGACGGCCGCCCGCAGGCAATGGCAAAGCGCGAGTCCTGAATGTGGAGGTCTCGGCCGACCCCCGCTTCCGCCGAGTCGTAGCCACCACCCAAGCGAGCGTCTCCGAGGAGACTGACTGGACATGCCGGGTGCTGGCCGCGAATCTGAGACCCGCGCGCGTCTATTGGTATCGCTTTGCGGACGAACGCGGCTTTGGCAGCAGGATCGGCCGCACGATCACGGCGCCATCGGATACAGACAGCCGGCCAGTACGCTTCGCTTTCGTAAGCTGTCAAAACGTGCAGCAGGGCGCTTCGACCGCCTACCGGCGGATGATCTGGGAAGATCGACGAGCGGCCCGAAAGAATCGCCTGGGATTTGTGCTGCACTTGGGCGATTTTGTGTACGAGGTCGTGTGGTATCCCGAGGACCGGCCACAGGGCATGTATGCGCGCACGCTGCGCGATATCGTCCGATACGCAAACGGCGAAAAACACCGCGACTTCCATGTTCCGACGACCCTGGATGACTACCGGGCGCTCTATCGCGCCTACCTCCTCGATCCGGATCTACAGGATGCGCGCGCTCATATCCCTTTCGTATACATGTGGGACAACCACGAATTCTCGTGGAAAGGTTGGCAGACTCAGCAGGATTTTGGCGACGGCGTGCTTCCCGCGCAAACGCGAAAGGTGGCGGCATGCCAGGCGTGGTTTGAGTATCAACCGGCCCGCGTGATCCGGCCGGGTTCGCCGGGAACGGACCAATTCACACCACCCGCCGTGAAGGACGCGGCGATCCATGACTTCGACGACGGCGGGCTGGGGTTGGAGCCGGGAAACCTTGCGGCCATCGCCAGTCTCAAGCTGTATCGAACGCTGCGGTGGGGCCGCAACGTGGAGTTGATCCTTACCGACAATCGCTCGTACCGCTCGCGACCCCTGGTGGATCGGGAAGAATTCGCTCTGTTCAGGCCAAAGGGATTTGTCGAAGGCACCCCGTCGGATATTCTGGAGATCCTTGACGCTGGCCGTACATACGCGGGCGGGCGCCCACCCGACACGATTGAATTCGAAGGCGCGGCGGTTCCCAATCCGCGCAAGAGTGCGCCGAGCCTATCCATGTTGGGAACCCAACAGAAGGCCTGGTTCTTGGAGCGGCTACGGGCTTCGAGTGCGCCGTGGAAGCTGTGGGGAAACTCTGTGGCGATGCTCGACTGGCGCACGGACTTCCACAACTTGCCGCCAGAGTTGGGACTGAAATGGCCGGCCAACGGGTACGCTTTGTTGATTGCAGCCATTGATTTGCCCCTGGCCACTGCCTTGCAAGAGGGACGTGCTCACGCCTTTTGGGGTTGAAGTCCGCTACCTCAGCGACGCTCCCGAACTCCTACCCGGGCAAGAAGCGGAGGCAGTGGATATCGCGCGCCGAACTAGAGACGCAGTGATGGCCGCGCTTGCTCCGCATCTTTCCGAAGGCTGATGCCCAGGGGACGCTCCGAGGCGACCGCACTCCTACCGCACCACCACCTTGTCCGTCGCCTGATTGTCGTAGTCGTCCTGCGCCCGCACGGCGATCGTATGTTCGCCCGCAGCCGCATCCAAGGTGAGTTCGTAATCCAACTCCGGCGAATCCGACAGCTTCGTCGTTGGCGCGGCCACGGTCCACTCCCCGCCGTCCAGCGAGTACTCGGCTTTAGTGACATTATTCAACGCGTCGGCCGCGTGCCAGCGAATCTGCAGCTTGCCGCCATTGCGCGTCGCGGCCAGCCCCGTGATCTTCGGCGGCGTGTTGTCGATGACGAACACGTCGCTCTCCATCCGCGCGGTCAGCGCCTCCGAAGGCGGGTTACCAGGCGCGTCCGATGCCGTGATGCGCAGCCGGTATTCCCCATCCGGGAAGGCCGTCGAGTCCCACGAGTAGTACTTCTCCGCGATCTTGTCCTTGAGGAGCTTCCATTCCGTCTCGTTGGCTCCGCGGATCTCTATCGTGAACACCAGCGGATCCCCGTTGGGGTCGGATGCCAGCCACCTCGCTCCAACCCACCCCTTCGCCAACTGCATGGCCGGCGTGCTGGTTGTGTTCTCCACGCTGAACGAGGGAGCGCTGGCCGCCGGATGCCTGCCCAAAGGCGGCAGTGAAAGCGTCTGCGGCTGCGCCGGAATCAGCGGCGCCGCCGACACCGGGAATTTGTGATTGGGCGGCGTCATCTCGATCTCGTCGATGCGCGGCTCCACGTTCTTCGCCAGGTACGCCACGTCCACCGATTCCAGCTCCGGCGATTTTCCCGCGCCATCCGCCGTGAGCGTCGCCTTCCACTGCACGAACCGCGCGGGTGGTGAAGTCAACCGGCCGCTTTTGGCCGTGGTGATCGGCGCCGACCACGGGCTCCAGTTCTTCTGCGGCTGATCGAGGTTCCCGCTGCGCGTCTGAATGGAGACCTGCCCGCCGTTGAGGTTCCCTTCAAAACTCAGCCGGCCCCACAGCGTATACATTGCCGCGTCGAAGACATCGCTTTCGATGGTGCCATCGTGCTCCAGCCCCGGGCCGATCTCGTACACCTTGCCGACATTCCCGGTCGCCGCGTAGAGCTTGCCATCGCGGCCCGCCTGGAAGGCCGTGATCTGCGTAGCCGGCATGATCAGCAGCGCAGTGTACTCGGTGGGCGATTCGATGCGGTAGAGGTTGCCCTTGTTTCCCGCCCCTAGCATCGCACGGCCCGCGCTGTCGAACGCGATGGCATACACCACGTCCTGGGCGTTGCTCCAGACCCGCCGCGGGTTGCCGTTGGGCTCGATGCGGTACACCTCGCTGCCTCCGCTTACTCCGGCGGGCGCCACCGAGGCGGGCGGTGGAGCGGCCGGACGCGCGGGGACCGGCGCGGGAGTGCCCGGCGCATTCACCGTGACGGTCACCGCTGGAGTCGGAGTGGCCGGGGCGGGCGGTGCGGGCAGCGTGCCCGCCTGCTTGTTACCCACCGCGGACGCATAGATCGAGCCGTCTCGCGCCACCGCCACCGCGGTCACTTCGCGCTTCGGCATCTGGTAGAGTACGAACCCATCGCCCGCGGCCGATACCCGCAGCACCAGCCCGCCGGGATCTGTCCCCACGATCAGGTTGTCGCTCGCATCCACCGCCATCGAGCGCACGTGCGTCTCGTCGGTCTTGAAGAACACCTTGCCTTTGCCATCGGCAGTGACCCGGTGAATCTCGCCCTGATCGCCGGTGGCTACAAACAGGTCGCCTTTGCTGTCGAACGCCAGCGCCCAGATGTATTTCTGCTTGGGATCGTAGAAGATTTCCGGTTTGCCGTTGCCGGTGATGCGATAAATCTTGCCGTCCGGGGAAGTGGCGGCATACACCCGGTCCTTCGAATCCACGGCAATCGCGTGGATTTCGAGCGAATCCAGGTCCGCCAGCATCTTGCCCTTGCCGTCCGGCGGAATGCGGTAGAGCTTGGCGCTGGTCCCGCCGCCCGCATAGAGGTTCCCCTTGGAATCCTGCGCCAGCGCCCACAGGTAGGCGTTCGACGTATCGAACAGCTCATGCGAGCGCGGCGCCAGCGTCAGCAGGCCGTCGCTGCGCACCGAGAGATTCTTGATGACACCCTTCTCAAAGGCCTCATAATCGCTCTCCGACCACGTGCGAGTCTCGCCCGCAAATAGGGCCGAAGCAGCCAGAACAATAGTTACTAGACTCTTAGTAAGCATAAAGTCGAAGAAGCCGAAAGCTGAGCGCTGACGGCTATTTCACATGGATCCGCAGGGAGTAGCTCCCGCTCACCACGTAGTCGAACGGCAGCGCCATCTGCTCCGTGGCCGTCTCCGGCGACGTGAACAGCGAGCGGTT
>Ga0209415_10004312_pt1 | contig 26122 bp, 21 predicted proteins | sample PeaSoiSIISIP2007_FD_187696 | JGI IMG/M metagenome (GOLD analysis project Ga0209415, IMG submission 187696) | Peat soil microbial communities from Weissenstadt, Germany - SII-SIP-2007 (SPAdes) (version 2) | ecosystem: Environmental > Terrestrial > Soil > Wetlands > Peat | place: Germany... | reverse complement strand
CGACGATCGAAGGATGATTGCGGAAGCGAAGGATGGTGTCACGGGCGTTCGCCAGAAATAAAGATGGATCCTCGGCTTCGACGTTGTAGTTCTGCGTGGATTCCCAGAAATCGTTCCAGACCATCAGTCCGTATTCGTCGGCGAGATCGTAGAAAGTTTGTTCGGTGTTCTGGCCGACCCAGTTGCGGATGATGTTTAAGTTGGCGTCACGGTGCAGGCGGAAAAAAGGTTCGAGGTGCTCGCGGGAGACGCGCTTGCGTGAATCGTCCATGCCCCAGTTGCCGCCGCGGGCGGCGATGCGCACACCGTTGACCTTGATTACGAGGTAGGGAGAAGTCTTCGTGTCGTCAAGCATTTTGACAGATGGTGACTGCTCGCCTCCGGGCATGAGCGACGCGACCCAGGATTTCCATCCGTCCCGCCACTCCGGGGGAAAGCTCGATGGAAAGGGATCAGCAGCGGGAATTTCGCGCATGCCTTCATGCCGGACGTCGACGACCTGTTCGTGTTTCAGGCTCGCGGTGGTCGGTGAATACTCCAGGCGGCGGAGGTGGCCTGTGCTATCGAGCAGGCTCAGTTCGTAGGTGACCTCGCGAATTCCGAAGCGCAGGTCTTTGGCGTCGGACTCGGCGGCGCCTTCCGAGAAGCTGAGATGGAGGGTATAGAGGTTAGGTTTGCCGTAGCCATTCGGCCACCACAGGCGCGGATGCTGCACGGAGAGTTGAGCGAACTCAGAGGGCGCGAGGAGGATGGCCGTCTCGCCGGCGGGGAGCGTGACTTGTTTGGTCACTACGATGTCGCCGAAGGAAACCTTCAGCGTTCCGGTGACGGCGGAACTGGAAATATTTTTCAGCGGTACGGTGATGGCGACGTCGGCGCGTGAGGTATCGGGCAGGGGCAGTGAAGTTACGACCTGCGCGTCGCCTATGGTTACCGTGCTGGTAGCGGTGAGCGTGACGGGCTGCCATATTCCAGTGTCGCGGTCGCGCACGGCGGGAATCCAGTCCCAGCCTTCGGTGGCCACGAAGGTGGGACCATCGAGACACATGATGCCGCCGTTCTCGCCGGGGCCGCCCTTGATGGATTGTTCCTGAGGAATTCCGGGATGAGGAGGAGGCGAGATGCGCACCGCGAGAACATTGGGACGACCGGGCTTCACGATATCGGACGCGTCGAAGTTGCCGCGGATGAATGCCCCCTTGATCGATCCGAGGGACTGGCCGTTCAGCCAGACCGCCGCTTGGTAGTTGATGCCTTCAAAGGTCAGGGTGAGATGGCGTCCGCGGGCGGCCTTGGGCGAGTGGAATTCCAGACGATACCAGTAGTCCTGCTTGTTCAAGGTTTCGGGAATGGCGAGATTGTTCAGGCCGTAATCAGGATCAGGATATACGCCGCGATCGACCAAGGTGGTGAGCACGGTGCCGGGAACGGTGGCGGACATCCAGTCTTTGGCGTTGAATGCGGGTTGTGAGATGGCGGGGCCGTCAGCATTAATTTCTGGTGCGGGTTTCAGATGCCAGCCGGCGGCCAGAGTCCACTGGCTGTTGCCGTTTGGCTGGAGGATCTCCTGGGCGGTCGCGGGCTTCGCGGTGGGAGGGGAAAATGGCGCCTTGCTGCGCGGCATGGTGGAAGGGTCCTGAGGGGCGCGATATCCAGCCTGGCCGCGGGTTTGCACGGGCCAGGGCTTGGAGCCTTCCTCGAATTCGACGGTGGAGAAGTCGTCGGGCTTTTGAAAAAGCTGTTTAATTTCGTCGCTGCTTAAGGCGCTTCGAGTCAGAGTGAGAAAAGCGATGGAGCCTCCGTAGTGTCGCCAAGCGTGGGAAGGCGGAGGAGGAGGAGCAAGTTCGAGCACGGGGCTGACGCTTCCCCAATCCAGTTTGCCGCTGGCAACTTGGGCGCCGTCGCTATACAGGCGGAACTCGTCGCCGTTAAAAGTTGCCGCGAGGAAGTGCCATCTTCCAGGAACGAGCGCAGCGGGTCCGGAGATGCTGTTGTCTTTTCCCACGGACAGAATCAGGTGCTCGGCGTCGAGCGCGAGATACCGCGAAAACTCTTCCGTGGGGTCACCGAAGCCGGCGACCAGAGTTAGCTGATTGAGCGGCTCGAGAGGCTTAACCCAGCCGTAGAGCGACCAGGGGGAATCCGCGCGGAGAACGGAATCGCCTTTCACGAGATTCTTCTTGAGGCCGTCGCCATCGGGCAGGAAGATGGCGTTGAACGGGCCGTAGAACGGAGGATCGTTTGTGACCTGTGCCTGCGACTGAGCGCGAACGGCGGCTGCCGACAAACCAATTGAAAGGATCGCAGCGGAAACCAAGAGTCGAAAGGCAGGAAACGAAGTCTTCATGAAAGCTCCGGGAATCGGCGGAAATAAGTGCGGACAGTGAAGGGGAATCGTAGCAGGAGTGACTGGGGCATTCCAGGAGAGCATGCAAAATTCCGATAGATTGAATTCAAAAAACAATTACGCTAATCGATTTAACAGATTGACCCGGAGCGATTGCTTCTCGTAGGCTTGTGGGCGGGATGTTGTCTCACTTCCATCACCGCCATCACCATCACGCGCATAGCGCGGCGGCGGCGATGTGCACCTGAGATTGCAGACTTGAAGTAAACAGCAATTTTAAGGAGTTCCGGCCCGCTGATGCGACAACGCTCAGCGGGCTTTTTGTTTCTCAGCGAAAGGAAGTACACATATGAATGCGGAATTTGATTTCGACAAGATGAATGGACTGCTCCCCGCAGTGGTGCAGGACTCGCGAGACGGGGAAGTGTTGATGGTGGGATTTATGAATCGCGAAGCGGTGGAGAAAACGCTGGAAAAGGGATATGTGACTTTCTACAGCCGGACGCGCCAGCAATTGTGGATGAAGGGCGAGAGTTCGGGGAACCGGTTGAAACTGGTCTCGGCCCATACGGACTGTGATCGCGATACTTTGCTGCTGCGGGTGGAAGTGGAAGGAGCGGGGGTAGTGTGTCATCGCGGGACGCGGTCGTGTTTCACGGAATCCGTTGCTCAACTTTCCCAGCGAACCGCGGAGACGAAGGCGGCGGTGGTGAAGGAGACGCGATGAAACTGCGCATAGGAATTCCGAAGGGCAGCCTGCAGGAGGCAACCTTGCAGCTATTCGCGCGGGCGGGACTTCCAGCCTACACCGATGGGAGGTCTTATTTCGCCAGGACGTCAGATCCGGAAATCGAGTGCATGCTGATTCGGGCGCAGGAGATGGCGCGCTATGTGGAGCACGGCGCTATTGATGCGGGGCTGACTGGGCTGGACTGGGTGATCGAGAGCGGACTGGAAGTGGTGACGGTGAGCGATTTGATTTACGCCAAGCGGAGCCGGGGGAAAGTGCGATGGGTGCTGGCGGTTCCGGAGGATTCCGCGGTGCAGAGGGCGGAGGATCTGTCGGGAAAAATCGTTGCGACGGAGCTGGTGAAAGTCTCGCGCGACTACTTTCTAAAGAAAAGCGTCGATGTGCGGGTGGAATTTTCCTGGGGCGCCACGGAAGTGAAGCCGCCTATGCTGGCCGACGCGATCGTCGAGGTGACCGAGACCGGGAGTTCGCTTAAAGCTAACCGGCTGCGGATTCTGGAAACGGTGCTGGAGTCGAACACGCAACTGATCGCCAATAAAGCTTCGTATGCCGATCGCGAGAAGCGACGGAAGATCGATAACCTGGCGCTGATGCTGCAGGGGGCGATGGAGGCGCAGGACCGGGTCGGGCTCATGCTCAACGTCCGCAAGGAAGATCTGGCGGCGGTGCTGGCGGTTTTGCCGGCGCTGCAGAAGCCGACGATTTCTCATCTGAGTGACCAAGATTGGCTGGCGGTGAACACCGTCATCGACGAAGGGGCGGCGTGGGACGTGATTCCGCGGCTCAAAGAGGCGCGGGCGCAGGGCATTGTGGAATATCCACTGAACAAGGTGGTGCTGTGATGCGGATCGTCTCGGAGCGCGAGGCTGGCGCGATGGTGGAACGACTTGCCGCGCGGGGCGCGGGGTTTGGCGGGTTGGAGCCGCGTGTGCGGCGCATCGTTGACGGGGTGCGTCGCGGCGGAGAGCGCTCGCTTCGGAGATATGCGGAGCAGTGGGATGGGCTGGCGGCGAAACAGGCTGTGCAAGTGTCGGAGGAGGAAATGGCGGCGGCATGGCGAATGCTTGCAGCGCCGGTGCGCCGGGCTCTGCGTCAGGCTGCTCAGAACATCCGAAGTTTCTGCGAGTGGCAGAAGCCGAGGGATTGGATGCGGACACGCGGGGGAATTTCGCTGGGGCAAGTTGTGCGTCCGCTGGATTCAGTGGGCTGCTATGTTCCGGGAGGGCGGTATCCGCTGGTTTCGACTTTGCTGATGACCGTGATTCCGGCGCAAGTTGCGGGGGTGAAGAATATTCGAGTGGCGTCACCGCGGCCGTCGAAGGAGGTTTTGGCTGCGGCCGCAATGCTGGGAGTGCGCGAGTTCTACCGTGTGGGTGGGGCGCACGCCATCGCGGCCTTGGCGTATGGAACCAGCAGTATTGCGCGAGTGGACAAGATTGTGGGGCCAGGGAATTCCTATGTAACTGTTGCGAAGAAGCTGGTCTCGTTCGACTGCGCGATTGATTTTCTGGCGGGGCCGACGGAGGCAGTGGTGCTGAGCGATTCGGGGAATCCGGAATTTGTTGCGGCTGATCTGGTGGCGCAGGCTGAGCATGATCCGGAGGCGCTGGCGGTGTTGATCACGACATCGCGGGAGTTGGCGCGAGCGGTGAAGCTGGGCGTGACACGTCTGGCGAAAGAGAATGCGATCGCAGAGAAATCGTTGCGCGCGCGGGGAGCAATTCTGATCGCGGCGTCGCGAGAGCAGGAGCTGGAGTGGGCCAATCGGATTGCGCCAGAACATATCACGGTTTCTGAAGAGGACGTGTCATCTATTCAGAATGCGGGCTCGATCTTTGTGGGGGACTACTCGGCGCAGGCGGCGGGTGACTACGCGTCCGGGCCGAATCATGCGTTGCCGACCTCGGGGCAGGCGCGATTTCGAGGCGGGCTCAGTGTCGCGGATTTTGTGAAAGTCATAACCGTGCAAAAACTTTCGGCGGCGGGGCTGAGGCGGATTGCACCGGCGATCGAGTGCCTGGCCGAGGCGGAAGGATTGCAGGCGCATGCGCGATCGGTGCGTGTGAGGTGCGAGCATGCTTAGTCCACGAGAAGCGGTGCGTACGTTGCCGGCATATCACCCGCCACTGGCGGGGCGGGACGGGCTACGCCTGGATTTCAACGAGAACACGGTGGGGTGCTCGCCGAGAGTGCTCGAACGGCTGCGGCAGTTGAGCGCGGAACAGTTGGCGAGTTATCCCGAGCGCGAGCCAGTGGAAGCGAAGGTGGCTGACGCGCTGGGGATCGCGGCGCCGGAAGTGCTGTTGACGAACGGCGTGGACGAAGCAATCCATTTGCTGTGCGAGACGTATCTTGAGCCTGGCGATGAAGCGCTGATTGTGGTGCCGACATATTCGATGTACCGGATTTATATGATGGCGGCGGGCGCGCAGATGATCAGCGTTCCGGCAGGCGAGGATTTTATTTTTCCCGCCAATGAGGTGTGCCGGCGAATTACGCCGCGCGTGCGGCTGATTGCCGTTGCGAATCCGAACAATCCCACGGGAACGGTGGCACCGCAGGAAGAGTTGCGACGAATCGCAGGTTCGGCGCCGGATGCAGCGGTGCTGGTGGATGAGGCGTACTTTGAGTTTTACGGGCAAAGCATGTTGGCCGCGCGCAAGGAGTTCCGCAACCTGTTTGTGGCGCGGACGTTTTCTAAAGCGTACGGGCTGGCGGGGCTGCGCATCGGCATACTGGCCGGAGATGCGGAACAAATGCGGGCGGTGCGGCGGGTGAGTTCGCCTTATAACGTGAACGCCGTGGCGCTGGCCTGCCTGCCGGAGGCAATCGGCGACCAGGTCTATATCAAACAGTATGTGAGCGAGGTGCGGGAGTCACGAGCCAGGCTGGAGCAGGCGCTTAAGGCCAACGGAATTCAGTTCTGGCCGAGCGCGGCGAATTTTGTGCTGGCGCGTGTGGGCGCGGCAGCATCGTTTGTCGAGCGAATGCGGCGGCACGGCATTTTGGTGCGCGACCGATCAAGCGATCACGGGTGCGAGGGATGCGTGCGCATCACGCTGGGGCCTCGGGAGCATGCGGATCGATTGCTGATCGCGCTGCAGGAAACGTGCGAAGAGATGGGCATCGCGCAAGGAGCGTCGCGGACATGAGAAAAGGAAACATCAAGCGGGTGAGCAAAGAAACGCAGATCCAAATCTCGCTGACGATTGAAGGGCGCGGGCGGTACCAGGTGTCCACGGGTATTCGCTTTTTTGATCACATGCTGGAACTGTTTGCGCATCACGGGGGCTTTGATCTGAAGCTGAAGGCGCGCGGTGATCTCGATGTTGACCAGCACCATACGGTGGAGGATGTCGGGATCGTTCTGGGACAGGCGTTTGATAAGGCGCTGGGCAGCAAGCGCGGCATTCTGCGAGCGGGATATTTCCTGATGCCGATGGACGAGACCATGGGGATGGCCGCGGTGGATTTCTGCGGGCGCACGGCCGCTGTGGTCGACACAAAAGTACGGACGCGGCTAGTGGGCGATTTGCAAGCGGAATTGGTCTACGACTTCTTTGAGGGTTTTGCGCGGGGCGCGCGGGCGAATGTTCATGCGCGAGTGCTCTACGGGCGATCGAGCCACCACAAGATCGAGGCGCTATTCAAGGCGTTTGCGCGGGCGCTGCGCGCGGCGTGCTGGCGCGACCAGCGCATGGCACGCCTTTTGCCCAGCACCAAGGGAGTGCTGTGATGATCGCGATTGTGGATTACGGTGCCGGGAATCTGGTGTCGGTAAAGAAGGCGCTGGACTGGTTGGGACAGGAGTGCGCCATTACTTCCGAACCGGCGCAAGTTGCTTCGGCTACGAAGGTTGTTCTTCCTGGCGTGGGTCATTTTGCCTCGACGGAGTCTCTGGAACGCACAGGTTTGAAGCAGGCGATAGCGGATTCGATTGGTCGGGGGATTCCGTTCCTGGGTATTTGCGTCGGGATGCAGTGGATGTTTGAGCGGAGTCAGGAATCGCCGCAGACGCGCGGGCTGGGCGTGTTGGATGGGGAGTGCGAGCGCTTTCCGGGGAGCGTGAAATCTCCGCATGTGGGATGGAACCAGCTGGAGGTTGAGGCGTCGTCGCGGCTGTTGCGCGGAGTGGCGTCGGGATCGTTTGTGTATTTCACGCATTCTTTTCGCGCGCCAGTGACAGGAACGACGGTGGCGTGTTGCGAGTATGGGGGGCGGTTTTCAGCGGCGGTGGAACGGGATCATTTGTTTGGAGTGCAGTTTCATCCCGAGAAATCCGGGGAGATCGGGCTGAAGTTGCTGCGCAATTTTTGTGAGTTCTGACATGCTGACGAAACGGATTATCGCCTGCCTCGATGTGGATGGCGGCCGCGTGGTGAAAGGCGTGCAGTTTGAAAACCTGCGGGACGCGGGCGATCCGGCCGAACTGGCGAAGGCGCACAGCGCGTCGGGAGCGGATGAGATTGTGCTGCTGGATATTTCTGCGGCGCACGAGCGCCGGGCGACCTTGCTCGACACGGTGCGGCGGGCGGCCCGGCAGTTGTTTATTCCGTTTACGGTGGGCGGAGGCATTCGGACGCTGGAGGATGCGGCTGCGGTGTTCTCGGCGGGCGCGGATAAGATCAGCATCAACTCGGCGGCGCTGGCTGATCCTGATTTGATCAGGCGAATCGCTTTGCGCTTCGGGTCGCAGGCGGTGGTGGTGGCGATTGATGCCAAGCGATGCGACGGCGAGGCGGACTGGGAAGCGTACACGCATGGAGGACGCACGACCAGCGGACACGATGCGGTGAAGTGGGCGCGAGAAGCGGAAGACCGTGGCGCGGGCGAAATCCTGCTGACATCGATGAATCGCGACGGCACTGGAATCGGTTTTGATTGCGAGTTGACGCGAGCGGTGGCCGACTCGGTTCGGATTCCGGTGATTGCTTCTGGCGGCGCGGGCGGAGCGCAGCATTTTGTGGAAGTGTTTCGCGACGGGCACGCCGATGCGGCGCTGGCGGCATCGATTTTTCATTACGGGTTCAGCCGGCTGGTGGACCTCAAGCAAGAAATCGGTGCGCAGGGGATCCCGGTGAGGTGGCCATGCTGATTCCTTCGATCGATTTGATGGGCGGCAAGATTGTGCAGTTGGTGCAGGGGCGGAAAAAGGCGCTGGAGTTCGACGACTTCGAGGAGTGGGTGAGCCGATTCTCGAAGTATCCGCTGGTGCAATTGATCGATCTCGATGCTGCGATTGGGACCGGTGACAATGTCGAACTGGTGAAAAAGTTTGCCCGCCAACTGCCGTGCCAGGTGGGTGGGGGCATCCGGTCGGTGGCGGCGGCTCAGGCTGCGCTGGCGGCGGGAGCGCAGCGGGTGATCCTGGGTTCGGCGTTGTTTGCCGAGGGCAATCTGGATCAGGACTTCGCACAAAGGTTGGCCGATGCGGTCGGCGGCAGCCGGCTAGTCTTCGCGCTGGATGCTATGGGTGGGCGGGTTGTGATTCACGGATGGCGGACGGTCACAAACGTGACGCCGCCGGAGATGGTACAGGCGCTCGAGCCGTGGTGCGGCGCGTTTCTTTATACGCACGTGGATACCGAGGGGTTGTTGCAGGGATTTCCGCAGGATGTGATTAGGCCGCTGCGCGAGGCCACGGCGAGGCAGTTGATTGCGGCGGGCGGAATCCGGGCGCAAAAAGAAATTGATGAACTGCAAGCCATCGGCGTGGATGCCGTGGTTGGAATGGCGATTTATCAGGGACTTCTTCCCGCGTAGCTGCTGCATCAACGGTCGCAATCCCGAGGCGCTCGCGACCGCGCTCTTTTCTAGTGCGTCCCCTAAACTAGCGACTTTCGATGACGGAGAACGCCGGGCTACAATCGGCGGGCTGCGACGGCTGACTGCTTCGGAAACCGGCGCGCGCGGCTGCGAGATGTTCTCAGCCGAGGAGAGGCCATGGCGATCCACAGCAAAGAGGAGATTCTTCCTCGTCTGAAGGCGCAAGTGTTTGGCACCAGCTTCCTGCCGCATCCGATGCCCAAGTACAAGTTCCCCAAGCAAGAGACGACGCCTGGAGCGGCGTATCAATTTGTTCATGATGAGTTGCTGCTGGACGGAAATGCGCGGCAGAACCTGGCCACGTTCTGCCAGAGCTGGGTCGAGCCCGAGATTCGCAAGCTCATGGACGAATGCCTGGGCAAGAACATGATCGAGAAGGACGAGTACCCGCAGATGGCGGAACTGGAGTCACGGTGCGTACACATGCTGGGCGATCTGTGGAATTCTCCGGATGCGGCGAACACGCTGGGCTGCTCGACGACGGGATCGAGCGAAGGTTCGATGCTGGGCGGACTGGCGTTGAAGTGGCGATGGCGCAAAAAGCGGGAGCGAGCGGGAAAATCCACGGGCAAGCCGAACCTGGTATGCGGGCCCGTGCAGATCTGCTGGCACAAGTTTGCCCGCTACTTCGATGTGGAGCTGCGTGAAATTCCGTGCCAGGGGCGGCGTTTTGTAATGTCGCCGGAGGAAGCGGTGCGGCGCTGCGACGAAAACACGATCGGGGTGATGCCGACGCTGGGCACGACTTTCACGCTGCACTATGAGCCGGTGCAGGAGGTGGCGATGGCCCTGGACGACCTGGAAGAAGAACGTGGACTCGACATCCCCCTCCACGTGGACGCGGCGAGCGGAGGATTCATCGCGCCGTTTATTCACTCCGACGTGGTTTGGGATTTCCGCATCCCGCGCGTGAAGTCGATCAATGCGTCGGGACATAAGTTCGGTCTGGCGCCGCTGGGCAGCGGATGGGTGCTGTGGCGGGAAGGTCGCGACCTGCCCGAGGAATTGATTTTCAAGGTGAAGTATTTGGGCGGCAACATGCCCACGTTCGCGCTGAACTTTTCGCGTCCGGGCGGCCAGGTTGCTTCGCAGTACTACAACTTTGTGCGGCTGGGGCGTCAAGGCTATACGCGGGTCACGCAAGGGTGCGCGGATGTGGGCGCGTGGTTTTCCGACGAATTGGCGAAGCTGGGAATTTTCGATCTGATTTACGACGGGCGCGGCGGGGTTCCGGGATGCACCTGGACCCTGAAGAAAGGCGCGGATGCAGGGTTCACGCTATACAACCTGGCTGATCGCTTGCGGATGAAAGGCTGGCAGGTGCCGGCGTATCCGCTGCCGGCTAATCGAAGCGATCTGGTGGTGCAGCGCATCGTGGCGCGGCTGGGGTTCAGCCGGGATTTGGCGGGGCTGCTGATGGAAGATATCCGGCGTGCGGTGAAGCACTTCGAGAAGCATCCTGCGGAGGAACCGCTGAACGCGATGAACGCCGGCGGCTACAACCACAACTGAACGGGCTGCGAGCGCGCGTCTCGGTGATTCACACCTCAGGGAACTCTCACAAAACCAGCCTGCCCACGAACTTTTTGCTCCTGCTGTAGCGCGTTTGAGTGAGCCAGTCCGGGTGAACTCAAAGCGGTTCACCACAAGATGTGACTAGACGCGCGGGCGGGGGCAGTCTAAGTTGGCTCGCGTCGTCATCAATCGTGAGGAGGTCAGGACAATGGCGGACATGCAGGAAGGCGAACTGGAATTGGAACTGGAAGACGAGTTCCACGAGGGCGAAGACGAAGATGAGCAGGAAGATGAGTTCGGCGCCATTGGAAACATCCTTGGCGGCCTGCTCGGCGAAGGCGAGGACGAAGACGAAGACGAAGATGAGGTCGCCCTCGGCGAAATGGAAGATGAGGACGAACTGGAGGACGAGGATGAGGCGGGTGAAGGAGAAGGCTGGCTCGGAGCGATCGGCAACGTAGTCGGCAGCCTGCTCGGCGAAGGCGAGGACGAACTCGAGGATGAGGATGAATTCGAGGACGAGTCCGGCGAGCAGTTCTCCTTTGGGGGATTCCTGAAGAAGGCGCTCCCCGTCCTGAAGAGCGTGGCGAAAGTTGCCGCCCCGATGGTGGGCGGAGCGATTCTGGGTCCGGCGGGAGCGGCTCTGGGCAAGGCGGCGGCTGGCGCCCTCGGCGAAGGCGAATTCGAAGACGAATCGGAAGATGAATTCGAGGGCGAGGGAGAAGATGAAATGGCGAACGAAATCGCCACTCATCCCCTGACGCACAACGAGGCCGTGGCCGAAATGCTGGCCGAGGCTGCCAGCCAGGAATCGCAGGAAGGCGAGGCGGAAGCGATGGCCGGGGCGGCGGCGGTGACCGTGATTTCGCCGAAGGACCGGCGGCGGCTGCGCCGGATTCTGCCGCATCTGATGCGAGGCACGGCGATTCTGACCCGCATTCTGCGGAAGCGCCGCCGAACGAAGATTGGAGTCAAGGCGGTGCCGACGATTATGCGGCGCACCGTAAAGTCGCTGAAACGGCAAGCGGCCAAGGGCCTGAAGATCAACCGCCGGCGCGCGGCTCGCACGGCCGCCAAGCAGGTTCGGCGCGTGCTGGGCAGCCCCAAGGCCTGCGCCGCCGCAATCAAGCGCAACACCAAGGTGAGCCGCCGTTACCGGCGTCCACAGCGCCGCATGCGGAGGAGATTCCAGCGCAGGCGCAGGATTATGGGATAGGCCGGGGTGAACGGGTGAGGTTGAGCCGGTCGATCATGAGCAAGTCGGAATGAGCACATCTGGGCCCTGCATTGTCCGACCACTTTCCGCAGGAGGATCATCATGGCGTACGAGCTGGAAGATGAACTGGAACTCGAAGACGAGTTCGAGGACGAGGGAGAACTGGAAGACGAGATGGAAGACGAGGCTGGTGAAGGGGAAGGCTGGCTCGGCGCCATCGGCAACGTGGTGGGCAGCCTGCTGGGCGAAGGCGAGGACGAGGACGAAGGCGAATTCGAAGATGAGTTCGAGGACGAACTCGAGGACGAAGTCAGCCCCACCCGCAAGATCTTTCCCGATGCCATGATGGAGCACCTGGGAGAACTGGCGTCCGAGGCCGAAACGGAGGACGAAGCCGCCGAGCACTTCCTGCCATTAATTGGAATGGCGGCCAGCAAGCTGCTTCCGGTGGTGGCCAGGGCAGTGGCGCCGGCGGCCAAGAAGCTGTTGCCGAAAATCGCGCGGGCGGTGACCAAGGCTGCGCCGCACCTGACCAAGAAAATTGGCTCGGTGGCGCGGACGCTGCATCGCAATCCGCAGACGCGGCACTTGCTGAAGGTTGTGCCGTCGATCGCGCGGCGCACGGTGGGGACGGTGGCGCGACAGGCCGCGCACGGACGTCGCATCACGCCGCAGGGCGCGGTTCGAACCCTGGCGAAGCAGGCGCGACGGATTCTCACCCATCCCGGGCAGCGCAAGCATGCTCTGCGACACCATCGCCGGCTGGAGCACAAGTTCCACCGGCGTTTCGGGCGGGGAATGGTGCACCCGCACTTCCGGGGAGTGCACGGGCGGCGGTGGTATGGGCGGTACCCGTACGGGCACGTTCGCGGACGCAGGGTTCGGGGAGTCGTTCCGGGAGTAAGCGTGGGAGCGCCGGGCATCGTGCGCCGGGGCGGCGTGCGAGTGGCTGCACCGGGGGTTGGAGGCGTGCGTACCACGGGGGTAGGTGGTGCGCGTGCCGGGCGCGTGGTTGGCGGGCGTTGCACCTGTTCTCCGTGTCCGGCATGCGGAACGCCGGCTGCTGCTGCTGCCCCAACTCCGCAGTACTGCCGTTGCTGTGGACAAGTGCTGAGGTAAGGAACGACCGCTCGAGACACGACGATGGCGACGCAGATCGAAACCGAGGCCAGGACAGCAACGCAGGTGGAACCGGGATCGCGCCAGCGGCCGAAATCCGCTGGCGCATCCACCGCGGTGATGATGCCGTGGTTGCGAGCGCAATCGATCAACGTGACGCGTCACGCGGCGGCGCTGAGACCCTTTCGGCCCGATGAGTTTGGCACCGGGGCGGAGGCTCCGACGGCGGGGCATCTGCAGGCGGTGAACAAACTTATCACGGGGCTGCGCCGTGGTTTGCTGGAGATGACGGGCAAAGTTCGGAAGTCAGCCGTGGCTGCAAGCCAGGACCCGACACCGGCCCAGCTGCAGGAGTTGATGCGCCGCAAGGCGCATGCTCACCACTGGGTGCGTGGGATTGAGAAGATATGGGACTTCTATTTCGAAGTATTCGGCCTGCGGCAGACGCGGTACGCCAAGTGGCTGCTGAGTTGCGACCGGATCGGGCTCGATTGTTATCGCGCGAGCTATCTGGGATTGGGAGTGGCGAGGCCGATTCCGGCGCCGCCGCCACTTTCGTACCTGGCGACTGGGTTCGGGCCGGCAACGTTCCGGCGGGGAATCCCGCTGAGGAAACTGGGGAAGCAACTGAATCCTTTCCCGTTGATTCAGTTGCCGTATCACCGGCTGGTGAATCCGTGGACGCTGGGGGCAGTGTTGCACGAGTCCGGCCACAATCTGCAGAACGACTTGGGGCTGCAGAAGGATATTCCGCGGAAAGTTGGGTTGCGCTTGTTACGCGCGGGGGCGAGCAAACGGGTGACACGCACCTGGGTGCGATGGAACCGCGAAATGTTCGCGGACATGATCGGGATGCTGTTGGGCGGGCCATGCGTTGCGGGGTCGCTGATGGACATTCTGGCGCGGGATCCGGAGACGGTATCGCATTTTCGGGAAAACGGGGTTCATCCGACTCCCTGGTTTCGGATGCTGATCAATACGGAATTGCTGCGGCGGATGGGTTTCGAGTCAGACGCGGCGAAGTACCGGAAGGCGTGGTTGCGGATATATCCGAAGCCGGTGCCGGGCAGCATTCCAAAGGAGATGCTGCGATCGTTCAGCGAGGCTTGTCCGGTGGCGGTGGATGCGATGTGTTATCAACCGTACCGCACTCTGGGCAACCGCACTTTGGCGCAGGTCTTGAACTTTGGGCACAAAGAGCAGCAGATGATCGAAGAAGCGTCGCGACGACTGGCGGCGGGGGTAGATCCAGGAATTATTCCGGAACGGTTTCTGATCGGGGCGGTGCGCATGGCTCTGGACCGGCGCCATGCGCGGCCTGAGATTCTGGCAAAGAATTTTTACAGAGCGCTGGCAAGCGGGTAAAAACGATGGCACTGGAAGCGACATTTCGAGCGCTGTTCTTTCAGATGCGCAAGCTTTGCGACACCCTGAACGCGATCCAGCTCACGGCGGGTGACCGGCCGCGGAACCGGGGGGCGATGCTGGCGGACGAATTGGAGAATACGGTGCTGGACATCCTGGGACTGGCGGAGGACGCGCGCACGGCGGCGCGGGTGGGGGAGAAGGCGGTGGCGCATCCGACGGACACGGAGCGAGCGCGGCGCGCCCTGGCCAAATGCCAGGAGACCTTTCATCGCGTGGAAGAGCAGTTCGCGAATGAACTGGTTTCGTACGAGAAGCTCACGAACCTGGCCAGTCTGGGGAGTGACCGAGGTGGGGAGTGGAAATCGTGGGCCGGAAGTATGAAGGATGCGATCGAACAGGGCCGGCAGCCGATCGCAGAGACCAGCAAAGTGCTGGCGGCGTGCTGGCTGGAATTGGTGGAGCACAGCGGGCAAACGTCGATCTCAGTGACGACCACGGGGCAGAAAATCATCGCCCGTGACGGGCTGAAGGAAGAACTGCTCCGTGAGCGAATGACTTGACTGGCCGCACGGCTTGGAACTTGGCTGGCGGAGGAGGCACTCATTATGGCGAAAGCAGAAATCACGATCCGGCTCCATGACGCGCACTCGTTGCAACCCATGAAATGCAAGAGCGTGGATTCAGTCGAAGCAGTGTTTCGCGACATGGATACCGGGACAGAACTTAAGGCCGATGTAACGCCAAAGGATCCAAAGGGACCGGAGGATCCATCGATTTATGAGGCCGAGGTAACCCTTCCTCCTCATGTTGCCAATGCGATGGTGGGAGCTACCGTCAAGGTCATTCAGAAGTCGGGAGGAAGTTCGTCGTGCCAGCAGATTGCCACGCTGGTTGAAGATCGGTCGAAATGCGCGATCGACTGCCTGGTTCCTCCGGTCGTCACGACGGAGAAGATCGCACACTACAAGTTCAAACCTCGCTGGTGCAAGGATGGTGTGCGGGGGGACGAGGCGGAGATTAGCCAAGCCTGGGCCGAGCGAATTTCGATAACGACGCCAGGCGGGCTGAGAGCGGGGGACAACCGAGTTTTCCACGCGGTGGTCCAAGAGGGAACTGCGAGTTTCGCGGTGCCGGCGGATGCGACCTACGAATTCCACTTCGAAACCAAGAAGAAGAAATGCTCGAACCCAGCGTTTACTTTGCACGTTTGTTGTGAGGGTAATTTTGAGCATCAGCCTTGCCTGGTGGGCTGCGAGGGAACGCGCACCTTCCATATTTCCGACACCTGCGGCAAGCCGTCTCCGAATGCCGGCGTGGTCGTAGAAGCCCCCGGAGCTCAAGTCGACGCCAGTCAACCTGGAAAGGTTATCGTCACGGGTGTCGAAGAGGGTCAGACGATCACCCTCCATTCGCAGACGCATGACCTCTCGCCGGATCAATATCGCGTAGGCGAGGCTCGGAATCAAAACGTCGATGTTGTGGCGCGCGCCAAAGCTCACGCTCACGTGGGTTCCGACCGGGAGGAAATCGTGGTGAACATCGACGAGGAAATAAAGGCGGGTGAAGATGTCCTGGTCAAGTTCCTGGATGCCGACAACGTGTTGGTGAAAACGCTGAAAGCTGAGAGTGGCAAGCCGGTGAGCTACCACGCACCGCGCGGTAAGCCGCTCAAGATCCAACTGCTGGTAAACGGCGAGATAACGGATGAGGCGAACTACATGTCTTGAGAGTAAGTCTCTGACCGGGTTCTGGAGCTGGCAAGCAGAGAATGATGCGGCCTGACGCCGCGAAGGAGCGGTGAACGACATGCCTACTTTCACATTGAAAAAAACCAAGGGGCCGGTAGGGCCGCCATCATTGAACACGGACTTAACCGCATACCCGCTGTTGACGGAGGAGATCGGATATCCACCGTCGCCGGTGTCCCGGCCGCCGGGCGGCGGGGCAGGGCCATCCATCGGAGGTGGTGGCGCCGGCGGAGGCCTGGGGATGGTTGCCTCGCGAGCGATTGGCGAGGTGTTGGGATGGAAGGCCAACGCTGCCGACTCCAAGGGTTTTCTTGGCGCGCTCACGCAGTCGTTCTCTCTGGTCGAAGTGGAAGGGCGGACCGAATCCAAATGGAATCCGAAAACCTACACCGTGCAGACCGACCTGGCGGGCGGAATCACAGGCGCGCAGGCCAGCCTCTACACCCGGGCGCAGGTGGCGCAAGACAAGTGCCTGCCGCTGCTGGACGGATTGTACGCGCTGGATCCGAGAGCTGATCCTGAGTATGTGAAGGCTCTGCGTGAAATGGCGAAGAGTCAGATCACGGAAATCGTGAAGCAGTTCGCGGTTGTCCCGCCGTCGATTTTGCGGGTCAACACCTATTTCCATATTCTGCTGGGAGTCGACCGAAAGTATCTGCATCCCGATCATATTGCCTCGGTGCAAACGGATCCCGACGTGATTGGCGGCACGTTAGGAGATATTCGGAAAATTTATGGAATCTATTTCCGACGTGACCACGAGGATAACCCGCTGTCAAACTCGATCGAAGACGAGCAGAATATCACGAACTTCCGCGTGATTTCTGATTACATGACTTCGCTGTTGTTGACGTGGCTGGGGAACTTCGAATACTTCAGACTGACGACCATGGACAGACTGCCGGCGTTCCTGGGAACTCAACTGATCCTGATTTCACGGCAATTTAACGTGATCGCCGAAACCGTGAACGAAGTGCGATTCGCGTTGGATTCTGTGTTCATTGGTCCCAACGAGCGGCAGCAGTTGCTGCTCGAGTTCCCGGACGTCCACGGGCACAAGATTCCGTCAATGTACCTGGAAGACGTGTTGACGGAGATTGAAGGCACGGTGACGGACGAGGGCCCGCGTCTGATCAAAGACGGCGGCAGGATTGCGCTGTACAACAACGTGGTGCCGGTGTTTGACACGCTGATCGACATGATCGAGGGGGCGCACCATCCGACAAACATCGGGCACCTGCCGGATGGCTACCGGACACCGCGAGTGCGGCGCTCGCTGGACGACCTGCGCGATCAATTGCGGTATCTCCGCACGCTGGCGAAACAGGTGGGGATGCCGGTTCCGCGGGTGTCGCAGCAATAGGAACGGGGCCGGCGGTCCTGGAGAGGGCCGGCCCGCAGCAGTCGAGGGAGAACGTAGGCAGAGCGCTCGCGGGGTGAGGAGCGCGGTACACGAGGAGGCGTATCCATGGCGTTGCATAAGGATCACCAGAGCTTATTTGACCGCATAGCGGCGTTGCGCGAGCAGGTGACGGACCGGCTGGGCGCTGACCTCATCTCTAATCCGCAGCTGGCCGATGCCCTCACCAAGCAGATCGACGACATGCTGAAGTCGGTGGTCGACACGGATGCCAAGACTCCGCCGCCACCGGATAAAGGTCTGGGCGCCCTGATCGGGATTGGGCCGGAAGCGGCGACCGAGATCGGTGCCACTCGCGTCCCACCGGGGATTGAAGCCTACGACGAGACCATCACCTCGGAACGCATTATTGCCGTCGGAGATATGTACTACCTCTGGCAGCATGAAAAGATTGGCGTCTTCCGCGTGGTGCAGAAACTGCAGGAACTGTTCAAGGCTGGAACGGTGCGGCTCTCGGGCGGACCGGGCGCATTCGGTCTCTACCAGTTCGACCGCCGGGAAGTGTTGCGCTACACCAAGAACGACCGACTGGGGGCCTACAAGCGAATTTTCGGATTTGGCGGCGGTTCCACGCCGACGGGCGCACGCGCGAACGTCGACTTCCAGAAACTGTTCACGCAGTTCGTGCACCAGGTGACCCTGTTCTGGCGCGACAAGCGCATCTCCGATGTGATTCGGGAACGCGCCTACGATCCGAGCTTTGGTTCCATTGCGATCGTGCGGCGGGCCGGGCTCGATTTGCGCAACAACCTCAAGTGGCTGTCGTTCGGCCATTTGAACGTACTGCGGGTGGAAGTGATGCAGTTGCTGGAAGAGGCGTTCAAGATTCTCAACGCCCAGGATGTCAAGCGTCTGTTTGGCGCCGACAATGCCTGGGACGTGGTCGAAGAAGTGCTGGTGCGTTACTTCAACGAGCGCCTGGTGACTTCGCCGCGTCAACGGATGGGCGTGACTGGCCGCGAGGTCCTGCGCTGGCTGGCTCAGCCCCACATTCTACAGGGCACGCGGGCACAGTTTGAAACGCTGTTGCTGGAGATTGCCGAACAATCGGAAGAATGGCTGACCAGCGCGCAGGCGATGGGGTTGGCGAAACGGACAGGGTCGACTCGCGTACTGCCGTGGGATCAGACGCAGCCGACGCCGGTGAAAGCGAATGGGCGGCCCAGGCCGGGAGTATCGCCGGAACGCGCCCCGGCCCGCGAGTTTGAGATGGAAATGTAGCGGTGACGTTCAACGAGGTGAACTTTAACCGGTGACCCTCCGTCCTAGCGCGAACCGAACCGGGTTTGCGCTGGGACGGCGGCGAAACGGAACTGGAAGTACGGGAGTCTTGCCGGCCGCCAACGGGGACATCATGCGTCATGAAACCTCTTCGCGCTCTTGCCTATGCTCGGCGGAATCGTCCGCGCTTCGTCGCTGAGCTGAAGGAGTTCGTCCGCTTCCCCAGCGTCAGTAACGATCCGCGTCATGCCCGCGATCTTCGGCGGTGTGCGTCGTGGCTGGCGGCCCATCTGAGGCGTATCGGACTGGAGCAGGTTCGAATCGTCCCCACCAGCCGGAATCCCATTGTCTACGCGGCCTGGCAGCACGCGCGGGAGCGGCCCACGATTTTGGTATACGGGCATTATGACGTTCAGCCCGCCGAGCCGTTACGGGAGTGGCGTACTCCTCCCTTCGAGCCGGTGGTCAAAGACAACAATCTCTACGGCCGCGGCGCCTGCGACGACAAGGGGCAACTCTTCACGCATGTGAAAGCGCTGGAATCGTACTTGAAAACAGAACGCAAGCTGCCGGTGAATGTGAAGTGTATTTTCGAAGGCGGCGAGGAACTTGGAGGTAGCCCCGGGCTGGAGGCTTTTGTGCAGCGCAATCAATCTGCGTTGCGCGCGGATGCGGCGCTCATGTCCGATACGCGAATGTTGGGACCAGGACGTCCGGCGCTGGGATACTCCCAGCGAGGAAACGTGCGCATCGAGTTGGAGGTTCGCGGACCGAAGCAGGATCTGCATTCCGGCAACTTTGGAGGGGTGGTGCACAATCCGCTGCAGGCGCTGTGCGAGATTATCGCCGGCCTGCACGACTCTGACGGAAGGGTAACGATCCCGGGCTTCTACGACAACGTGCGGGAATGGAGTGGCAAAGAGCGCGAGTACATGGAGAGGACGGGCCCAAAGGACGCGGAGATCGGGCGCGAAGCGGCTGTTCCGCAAGCATGGGGAGAATCCGGCTACAGCTTGTATGAACGCATCACGATCCGCCCGGCGCTCACGGTGAACGGAATCATCGGCGGGTACCAGGGCACGGGCATCAAGACGGTGATTCCGGCGCAGGCTTTGGCGAAGATCAGCATTCGGACTGTCCCCAACCAGACTCCGCAGGAAATCCAGCAGTTGTTTCGCCGGCACATTGGACGGATTGCGCCTTCAACCGTGAGGGTACGAATGAAAACCCTTGGCGCCGATAATACAGTGTTGGTGGAACGGAATCATCTAGCCCTGCGGGCAGCGGAGTTCGCGTATGAGAAAGGATTCGGAGTCCGGACGGTTTTCTTGCGGTCTGGAGGGTCAGTTCCGGCGGCAAGTATTTTCCAGAAGACGCTGGGGATTCCGACCGTGTTGATGGGATTCGCATTGCCCGACGATCATGTGCACGCGCCCAACGAGAAATTCCATCTGCCGACTTTCTTCCGGGGGATCGAAACGTCGATCTGGTATTTGGCGGCGGCTGCAAAGCTGCGAAATGCTGGCGGTGAAGCCGGACGGCAAAGCGCACCGCGGAGCGTGTCCAAGGAAGAGTGGCAAGCATGATCGTCGACTGCCATTGCCACGCCGGGAAGGGCGATCGCATGACCGCCCCCTGGAATACTGACGCACCCATCGAACCGTATTTGCGCCGCGCACGTCGAGCGGGAATTCAGAAGACAGTCGTCTTTGCTCCGTTCCACACGAACTACGACGAGGCTAATCGCCAGGTGGCACGCATTGTCAGGCGTTTTCCCGGACGGCTGATTGGATTTGCTTTCGTGCATGCCACGCGCGATGCTGGCCGCATTTTCCGGATGGTGGAGCGTGCTCGCAAGTGGGGATTTCGCGGCATCAAGTTGCACGGCTTCGAGGCCATGCCCACACGGGAGGTTTGCGAAGTAGCGCGCGCGTTTCGCATGCCGTTGCTGGCCGATGTGGTGGGCCGGGCGGAAGTGGTGGACCTGCTGGCGTCTCAGTTTCCGGATGTGAACTTCATCATTCCGCATCTTGGCAGCTTTGCCGATGACTGGCGGGCGCACCAGCGAGTGATCGATCAGCTGGTGCGATATCCAAATGTCTACACCGATACGTCGGGGGTCCGGCGCTTCGACTACATTGTCGAGGCGATCAAGCGGGCGGGTGCGCGGAAGGTTTTGTTCGGGTCCGACGGGCCCTGGCTGCATCCTGGGCTGGAACTGCACAAAGTCCGGCTGCTGGGTTTGCCGGCGGAGCAGGAGGCGCTGATTCTGGGGGGCAACATCATGCGGCTGCTGCGTGAAGTGCGAGTGGATGCAGATCCGCGCGAGGCGCGGCGGGCGGCGAAGGCCGTACAGTTGTCAGATTCGGCACGTGTTGTGGATGCGGGGAGTTCGCTGCCGCCGGGAACGCAGCCCGAGTACGAACTATAAGACTTTAGCGTGGCGCCCCGGGTGTCCGGTTGTCGCTCAAAATCCCCACCTGCAGGAGCTGCGCCACCATTGCGGCTCGAGAACCAACTCCCAGCTTGGCGAAGATGCGGCGCAGATGCGTGCATACCGTCCACGCGCTGATGTTGAGTACATCCGCGATCACTTTGTTGGGATGTCCCTTGGCAACCATGCGAACGATTTCCTGCTCGCGTGGGCTGAGTTGAATGCGGTTGCGGTTAGGCGAGGGCATGCGCAGGAGAAGGTAGCGCGAGCCGTCGACCTCGGTGTCGACCAGCACCTCCTCAGCGGGGGGCGCTGCCGACGAGTCGTTCTTGGCTGGGCTACTGAGGGTTTCGATCAATTCCATCAGAGTGCGGGTAACCGCATCCACGGAAGCGTGGCTGGATTCGACCGGATTGTCGATCGCGACGAGTGTGGAACTGCTGCGCATGGAACTTTCTCCATCTGCATGCCGCAGGAATCGCTTGTGTAATGTTTCGTGCAGGCCTACTTGCCAGCGAAGAGCCTCCCCTGGGCAACTTCAAAATGGGCGCAATATTACTTATTTGAAATGGTGTTCCTGCAGCTATTTTCGTTACGAAAATAGTCCGCGAATGGGGGAAAGATATTACGGGCAGCGTTTTCAAAACAGTCCCTTTTTCAAGCGTCACGCAAACTGACTAACTTGCGCGACGGGCTGGAGACTGATTTTTACGCTGTCTATTCCTTCAGGGGGGAATATTCAGATGGAGAAAGACTCTACACTCGCTGGAGGACTTCTGCGTTAAGCGGTCAATTTTTGTTACGAAATCCGAACAAGCTCGTGATTCTGCGTCTAGAACTTCAGGCCGACAGAGCTGCTAAGAAATGCCGCAACCGGAGACATGGTGCGGCAGGCACTGACGAAGGTCGACATGAAATGCGGGCTGCAAACTTGCTTGTCGGTGAAGTTGACGGCAGTGCCGAGATCTCGAAGCTTGAGGTCCTCGACAAATTCGTGCCCGGCCGGAAAGCCGCGGGGCGGGCGGCGGAGCCTGCTGGCATCGTCCCAGTTAAGGAGTTTGCGGACCGCACGCCATTCCTTGGGACGCGCGACGATGGCGTTGCGGACCTTGAGCAGAGTCGGTGGCTCGGGGTGCCACAGGCCGGATGCGGCGAAACATCCGCCGGACTCGAAATGGAGATAGAAGCCCGGAGAGTGAACGTCCTTGCCGCGATGGGAGAACCGCATGGCGACGTGCGTCTTGTAAGGCCGTTTGTCATTGGAGAACCGTGTGTCGCGGTAGATGCGAAACATGGAACCGCGCGAGGGGCGGGGATCGGCGACGAGGTGCGGTGAAATTTCGGATAAGGGTGCGGCGAAATCGGTGATAAAGCGCAGGACGGGCTGGCGTACGCTGGCCTCCCATTCTTCTTTGTGGGCCAGGAACCAGTCGCGATTGTTGTTGCGCTTCAGGCGGGTGAGAAACTTGAAGAGCTCAGGGGTGAAGTAAACGGGCATGGGAGATAAGGTAAGAAGGGACGGAGAAAAAGTAAAGTGCGGCGGAGGCTTGGCGGATTTGACGGCGGCGGAAGCGGCGTGCTTCGATGAGAAGTGCCGAGTCCGAAACCCGCTCTCCCGGTCGATGCCCTTCTGCCGGAAATTCTTGATTCCTTACGACAGCACTCGAACCTCGTGATCGTAGCCGCTCCCGGGGCGGGGAAGACCACGCGAGTGCCGCCTGCGCTGCTGGGAACTGTCAGCGGCGACGTAGTTGTGCTGGAACCACGCCGCATTGCGGCTCGGCTGGCGGCACGCCGAGTCGCATGGGAATTGGGCGAAGAGGTCGGCGGAACCGTCGGATATCAGATTCGCTTCGAAGAAGCGGTTGGCCCGCGGACGCGGCTGCGATTTGTCACCGAAGGCGTGCTCACCCGGCGCCTGCTGTCTGATCCTCAGCTGAAGGGCGTGGCTGCGGTTGTGCTCGATGAATTTCACGAGCGCCACCTGGAGAGCGATCTAGCGCTGGCATTGTTGAAACGCCTGCAGCGAACGCGGCCTGAGCTGCGGATTGTGGTGATGTCGGCGACTCTCGATGCCGACCCTGTGGCGCAGTACTTGGACGGCTGTCCCGTCGTCCATTCCGAGGGGAAGCTGTTCGATCTTTCGATCCAGCATCTGCCGTACTCGCCGGAGCCGCTCGAGGCCCAGGTCAGGAATGCGGTGGAGCTGCTGGTCGATACGAAACACTCCGGCGACGTACTGGCGTTTCTGCCGGGGGCCGTGGAGATTCGTCGCGCGATGCGGGCGTGCGATGCGGTCGCGCGAGGCGCGGGGTTGCTGGCGCTGCCTCTGCACGGGAGTCTGCCGCCGAAGGAGCAGGACCGGGCGCTTTCTCCGGCGTCTCAGCGCAAACTGATTCTCGCCACCAACGTTGCGGAGAGCTCGATTACCGTCGAGGGTGTGACTGCTGTGATTGACAGCGGCCTGGCGCGGTTCGCGAGCTACTCCCACTGGAGTGGGCTGCCGACACTGCACGTCGGCCGCGTGAGCAAGGCTTCAGCGAAACAACGGGCTGGGCGGGCGGCGCGCACGGCTCCGGGTCGCGTGCTGCGACTTTATACCGAAGAGGATTACTCACGGCGTGTGGATCATGATGCGGCAGAGATTCTGCGCAGCGATCTATCTCAGCTTTGCCTGGCCCTGCGAGCGATGGGGATTGCGCATGTCAATGATGTTGCGTGGCTGGATGCTCCGAGCGAGGCGGCGGTGCAACGGGCCGAATCGCTGCTGGATCGGTTGGGCGCTCGAGGAGATGTGGCGCAGCGACTGGCGCGGTATCCGCTGCCTCCGCGGCTGTCGCGAATTCTGGTGGAGGCCGTGGAGCGCGGCGTGGGGGAAGACGGGTGCGCCGCTGTGGCGCTGTTGGGGTCGGGAGTGCATGTCGAGAAGAATGATCTTCTGGCCGCGATGGATTTAGAACCGGACCACCGCGTGCGGCAGCATATCGCGCAGCTGCGCAGAATCGCGCGGCTTCACGGGAAAAAGAAACATAACGATGACGCACTGCTTAAGTCGGTGCTTGCGGGATTTCCGGATCGCGTGGCGCGGCGTCGCGCCGGGAATCAGGTGCTGCTGTCAACGGGCGCGTCGGCGGAGTTGGCAGGCGAGCCTCCGCGGTATGAGTTCATGGTTGTGGTCGATGCCGAGGATCGCAAGGAGAAACCTCTGCCGCTGATCCGAATGACGGCGCGCATCGAGCCAGAGTGGCTGATTGATCTGTTTCCGGATCGCGTGAAAGATCAGTCGGGTGTGGTGTGGAATCGCGTGGCCGAGCGGGTCGATGCGGTGAGCGCGCTGCTCTATGACGAGCTGGTCATTCAGGAATCACGGGGCGCGGTGCCCGATCCGCAGGCTGCCGCCGACTTGCTGGCGGAGAAGGCGCTGGAGGCGGGCATCGAGCGGTTCGTCGACATGGAGGCTCTGAATGAGTTGATGGCGCGTATCGAGTTTGCCGGCTTCGAGATGCCGGATGTCACGCTGGCACTGCGAGAGTTGTGTTTTGGATTGCGAAGCTTCGCTGAGCTGAAAAAGAAGGCTTCCGACTTAGCCGGAACACTCGAACGCAAGGTGGGCGCGCGACGGTTTCATGAGATTGCGCCGGCCAGCATTCGCTTGCACAAGGGCCGCCAAACCAAGGTTCACTACGAGCGCGGCAAGCCGCCGTGGATCGCGTCGCGATTGCAGGATTTCTTCGGCATGCGCGACACACCCCGGATTGGTCCCGGGCGGACGCCAGTTGTGGTCCACCTGCTGGCTCCGAATCACCGAGCGGTGCAGACCACGACCGATCTTGTGGGATTCTGGGAGCGGCTCTATCCGGAAGTGCGCCGCGAATTGATGCGTCGCTATCCCAGGCATGCGTGGCCGGAGCGGCCGTAGGCTTTAGCTGGCGGAATTAGTTGAGACTGCGTTCCCTTAGGAGGGCCCGGCTGCGCGACCTGCGGCTTCTTCAATGCGGGTTGTTGTGATCGTCGGGCTGAGCCTCACCCTCCAATTCAACCACGTTCACGATGTCATCCTCCAGAATCGCCAACCAGCGTCCATCAGGGCTGAGATCAAACTCAAAGTCGTAACTGTGCTTCGGGTTTACAGAGACAGAAGCCCATTCTTTCCCGGCTGCGGTGTCGTACACGGCAATGCGGCGGGCTGTTACGTGGCTCGAAATGTCCAGTGTTCGGTTACCACCGTGGAGTGTGAGCAGATCTACCGCAATTCGGGTTCCGCGTTCGCTGCTCCGAGTTGGGTTCCCAGAAGTACCTGCCGATTCATTCTCAGGCAACGTTGGCCGTAACTTCAGTTGGCCGCGTGATGACATCACTTCAAGTCCCGCATTCCCGGTCTTTTTCGAGCGCGGGTATACAACAAAAGTATCGTCGTTCAGGACTGTCCAACGGCCTCCTACTCGCAGCGGCATTTCGACACGATGTTCGTAATCGCACAAGGGCCAACGGTACGTATATTGCCCAGACCCCGGCTCCCAACCATGAAAGTACGCAAACTCATCGGTGAATTGCTGCGGATAGTTCTGTATCTTGTCCTCGGTTGACGCCATGAATTGCGGTGCCTTGCCGCATTGTTCCGGCACCGGCTTCGGTGAAAGACGGATTAGCGTCGCAGGGTCTCCTCTTTCCGTGTAAAGGAACAGCGTACGACGGCTATGAGGTTGCCCGACATGGCAAAGCAGTGCGCACGGCGCGAGGATCTTCCAAACACCTTTCTGTGCTTCGCCTTCATCGGCTTGAAACAATTGCACGAGGTCATTGGCCCTTGCGATGATCTGGTCTGTGTCAGAGAGATAAAGGCCAGTTCGTCCTGCGGCATTTGTAGCCAGGGACAGTGAGAGGTCTATTGTGCCGTCTGACGAGAACCGCACTATGTGGAAGCCGAGACTGGGCTGGCTTCGAGTCACTAGGCCGGCGCGCTCTCGCACTGTGAAACCGACAACAACCCGGCCTTTATGATCGACGACAATCGACGGGTTGTTGACTTCGTGCCGGAAGGGTGGTTGCCAACCATAACTCCGAAGGCTCAGCACGACGACACTTTTCGTCTGGGACAGGAGTGAAACGGGCCAATTAGTGCAAACAAGGAACGCCAATAAGATGCATAGGTTATGC
>Ga0209415_10004311_pt1 | contig 26123 bp, 19 predicted proteins | sample PeaSoiSIISIP2007_FD_187696 | JGI IMG/M metagenome (GOLD analysis project Ga0209415, IMG submission 187696) | Peat soil microbial communities from Weissenstadt, Germany - SII-SIP-2007 (SPAdes) (version 2) | ecosystem: Environmental > Terrestrial > Soil > Wetlands > Peat | place: Germany... | reverse complement strand
TCTGCTGAGTCCAAGTGACCCCTGAATTCGATGAGGTATATATCCCACCGCCATTGATTACAGCCACGAGCTTGGTCCCGTCTGAGGATGAGGCAACGGATGACCAAGTGGCAGTAGGCGCAGAGGTCGGAGTCCACGGGCTACTGTAGTCCTCTAAGGTTGAGGTATATATCCCGCCGTTACCTACAGCCACGAGCATAGTTCCGTCTGAGGATGAGGCAACAGACTTCCAAGAAACATTATCAGATATCTGCTCATTCCAAGTAACCCCTGAATCCGATGAGTTAAATATCACTTCGTAACCTACAGCCACGAGCTTGGTCCCGTCTGAGGATGAGGCAACAGATGACCAATAGGCAATTGGCGCCAATGTCTGGCCCCAGTCAGTACCGATATCTTTTATGAATTCAGAACCTTCAGTTATGACGGACTGACCTGCATTCTGCGCGATCATCCAGCCTCCTTTGCCTACTCCCGAGACCTGGACAATATCGCCCAAAGAAGGTGAGGGTGGAAGGGTGATCGTAACCTGGGACGCGCTGTCCGCCATGTAGCCCGTGTTAGAGACTGCCTGAATAGACGTAGCCGTGACATCCACCCAAGTGATCCCGGGCCCTGCCGGACCTGGAGCGCCGTTACACACATAATTAGTGCTCGTGATCTCTGAAGGGTCGAGGATTCCGTTGCCGTTGGTATCCAATCCGGAAGCGATCTTCTGCCCTCCATAGGCACAGTTCGTGCCAGCGGGCTCGGTCACAATGTTCACGAGCGTGGTCAGCCCGTTCGTGCCGTTTGTGCCGTTACACACATAGTTAGTTGACGTCACTTCGCCGGGGTCAAGAACACCGTTCCCATTCAAATCAAGCCCTGAAGTTACTTCCAGTCCTCCCGCTTCACAGATCGTACCCACGGGCTCGGATACAATGGACATGAGCGTGTTCAGTCCGTTCGTGCCGTTCGTTCCATTTGTGCCATTCGTGCCATTGGTACCGTTAGTCCCTGCCGGCCCCTGAGGCCCTGGAGCCCCGTTGCAGACATAGTTAGTGCTCGTAACTTCGCTCGGATCCAGGATGCCGTTTCTGTTCTTATCTAGGCCGACGCTTATCTTTATACCGCCGTATTCGCATTTCGAATTCGTTCCGGCCGGTACGCTCACTATAGAAACAAGCGTTGTCAGGCCGTTTGTCCCGTTGCAGACATACTGAGTGCTTGTGCCTACCCTCACCGTAATACCGCCATTGGGGCACACACTCACCGGCGCGGCATTGGTTACTGCGGGTTGGAGCGCATCTTCTTCGGTTGACGAGGTTCCACCTGTTGGACTACTTCCGCCGCCTCCCCCGCCACTGCAGGCGGTGAGCGTCGCTACAAACAGAAATACCAGTACCAAGTACATATCATATCTTCTCTTCATAGCTATCTCCTTTCTTTAACGATGCTTCTTCCAATACACCGTACCCAAGTTGATGGCATTAGTTAATGCCCATGATTGATGATTCTGAGATGCCATCCAACGTTGCGGAAATACTGCAATAACCTCTCGATACTGCTATTGCCTGTCCCTTTGAGTCTAGTGCGTTCCTGATGGTTGCAACTGACGTGTCAGATGAAGTTCAGACCATCATCGTTGTTATATCTTGAACGGAATTGTCTGAGAAATAGCCCCTTGCGCTAAATTGGAGTTGTGTTACAGAGTTGATACCCAGAGAATTGCTCGGCGTAATGCTAATAGCCCTCAATACCGCGGTCCTTCCGCTTACTCCGCTAACTTGCCTGACTTGCCCATCTCCTGTGTTTTGTGGAGGTGTGCCTACACCTTCTCCTCCACAGGAGGTCAGTATCAGCGTTAGACTCACCAGGATATACATTAGGGCTCTTATGAATCTGCTATTCCTCATGTTGCCATTTCTTCTGTCTCGCTGTTGATCGTATGCCAAATAAAAAAGCCGAACTCACCAAAGGCATCATCCTTCGGCAGCTCGGCCGTCTTGGTTTTTTAAGACCCGTGGCTTTCCGTCCTCTTCTCGTGAAGAGTTTGGCTTTTTCGAGAACTATTTAAATGCAAGCACTGATATGAAGATTTGTCAATTTTTTCGATGGGGTATTTTTAGGGTATGCGCTGTTGAATTCGGTTTGAAAATTGATGAGTTGCTAAAAATGGAAACTTCGTAAGACACAGGACGTAGCTATTGACTGAAACTATATCATAAAAATGCAAGATATAAACAGATATGTGATCATTGGCATACAATCATTTTATTGTGATTGGATTCGAACCGACATGGAGTTGACCCCTGAGGATTTTGAGTCGATATACCACCTTCACCGCTACTTCTTCCAAGTACCCTTTTTTAGGAGATAATCCTTCCTGAATCAAGGCTTATCTCGTTTTGGGTTTTGGTATGTTGGTAGGAGTTTGGTAGAGGTGGTAGTTATATGGAACTCACTCATAGGCATAAAACGGGCTTAAGGCCTCTTGGGCAACCGGAGGCCTTTTCATATACTCTAAAAATGTCTTTAAAAGTACTTTACATTATTTACAGCTTGCGACTATACTGAAACTATTATTTTACAAAATGGGCCTTATGAAAAAAATATTTATTTTATCTCTCTTGCTACTCGTTTCCGGATGCTATGCGAAACTAACTCCTGTGATGCGAACACCTGAAACTGTTGATTCTTACCACATTGGAGTTATTCAGACAACATCAGTCGGAGAGCCCATGGTGTCCAGAACAATAGGTCATATTCTCCAGGTTACGTTGCAACCCAAGACTTTCAACCCCTTTTTGCTGCGCTTCGGGGGGAGTTGATACAAAAGGGGTCTAAGTGGGGCATAATTGGAACGCTTAATGACGGGACTCTGGTTTGCGGAAATCCGGACTATCCTAAACCATTTAAAAACGTTTCCAGAACGAGCTGGGATTATTGTCTTGCTGTTGACAAAAACGACGTTGCATTCGGTTATGTACGATGTTTTTTAAACTCGGTGCCGATGAAGAAAGACGCGCAAATGAGAGAGTAAAGTTTGAAAGGTGGGCTTGGAACAAACCCACTAAGTTCTTTAAAAAAATTGATAAGGTTTACCGTTCCGTTTACTTCACCAAGAGATTATCTATAGCGGGAAGAGCGGCAATACATTGAAATTAACATATCGTGAGTTCATTGACGATCCGACACATATTACGTATTCTAATAAATTGACCTATCATCATCCAACTGGATCAACGACTATAGGATTCCGTGAGATGCTAATAGAAGTTACGGAGGCAACGGATTCAGAAATTAAATTTTTGATAAAATCGCCAATGAATTAATCGTGAAGAATCAATATAGAGCTTTATTTACTTGTAATAGATCCGATCGCTGGGCAACCGACCTTTTTTGATATACTTTATCTCTGCATAATTGGATAAACCACCTCGGGTGCAAGCGATGGGGGTACCAATGACCGACGAATCAAACTTCAAGGACAAAGCAACCGATGTTTCTTAGGCAATCTTTTTTATTGTATTTATATGCAGTCTCCTTTCACTTGATTATGATATCCTTATTTGGCTTAAGACAGGGAAGACCTTATATACGCCTTTTTACGCTGTGTTCAATTGGTTGAATATTGGACCATTTACTCCAGTTTATAGTATCAAGTTGCAAGGCATAAAAAAGATACTCTTAGGATTACTCGGGATGCCTCTGCCCCTAATGTCGTCTTTTTTAACGCTAGTTATTGATGAACTGTTCAACTCAATTATCACGCCAAAGGATAAATAGCCAGAAAGTGCTTGTACGCAGAATAGCAGGCGTAGACCTCACGACGGTCAAGGAGTTTTAGGCCAAGGACTAAGATGACTCTCCGCTATGCACACCTTGCCCCCGCACACATGAGGAAAGCCGTAAATGTGGTCGACACCCTCTTGACCCTCTTCCCCACTTGCACAACCGCTACCAACTACACAAAAACTGCACAAGAAACAAAAAAGAGTCAGCATTGTCTGCTAACTCTAATTGAATTTATATGGTGGGCGATGCTGGGTTTGAACCAGCGACCCCTGCCGTGTGAAGGCAGTGCTCTCCCGCTGAGCTAATCGCCCGAAGCGTTTACTTTTAACATGAGGAGCGCTTGGTAGTCAAGCTAAATTTGTTGCTGGAAGGGCCCTCACTCGATTGCCAGTACTGCACACTTCAGATACTGCGTCTCCCGCGCCGCGAGGAGGATCGGGTGGTCCCTGGCCTGGGTGCGCATTTCCCGCAGCTGGGCCTGTCTGCCCGCTGAGAAAGCCGCATCGATCAGCATTTCTCTAAAGAGATCCTGATCGATGTGGTGGGAGCACGAACACGTGACAAGCGTCCCTCCCGGTTCAAGCAGCTTCATTGCGCGCAGATTGATTTCCTTATAACCTTTCAGCGCCTCACGCACCTTAGCCCTGCTCTTGACGAATGCCGGAGGATCCAGAATAATGCATCCGAACCGTTCGCGCTTTTTTTCCAATATCCGCAGTTCTTCGAACACGTCGGCTGTCCTGAATCGCGCCGGCAATCCGTTTCGTGCGGCATTTTCGGAAGCAAGGTTGATCGCTTTTTCCGATGAATCGAGACCAGTAATTTCCGACGCGCCGAACCGCGCGGCGCTGAGCGACCATGCGCCCACATAGCAAAAGCAGTCGAGCACTCGCTGCCCGCCCACGTAGTCTTTGAGTGCCAGCCGGTTTTCGCGCTGGTCAAAAAAGAAGCCCGTCTTCTGGCCTTCCAGTACATCCACCAAATAGACGATGCCCGACTCCTCGATCGTGATCGGTCCGGGGATGGAGCCCTGTATCACCCGTTTCTCTTGTGGCAGGCCTTCCAGTGCCCTGGAACCCGAGTCGTTTCGCAGCACGATCGCATCAGTCGTGAATACCTCCTTCAGTACGCCGGTTATGTCGCCAAGCAGACGGTCGATCCCGGCTGTAAGAGACTGTATGACTAGGGTATCCGCGTACTTGTCCACGATCAGCCCGGGCAGGCCGTCGCCTTCACTGTACACGGCACGATAGGAATTACCGAACCCGAGACGTGTTCTCAGATCGCGTGCTGCTGAAATTCTTCTACGAATGAAATCCGTGTTGATTTCTTCCTGATTGCGGGTAAGGATGCGGACAGCGATGAGCGAACGGGGGTTGATATAACCACGGCCGACGAACCTGCCCGATGCATCCATCACATCGACAAGCTCACCCGGAACGAGCTCTCTCGGAAGCTCCCTGAGTTCGTTGCTGAACACCCAGGGATGACCGCGCGTGATACGGCGATCTTCTTTTTGTTTGAGATGAACGGTTTTCATGAGGGGGGATAATGGGCAGTGTGCGGAGAGCAGGCGAACACGGCACAACGCAGAGTTTCGCACTGCCCTCTGCGCCCCGCCCCTGCCCCGTTTACTAGAGCCGATTCTCGATGTTCGCGTCGCTCCTGAGCGACTGCAGCCATGAACGGTAGGAATTATCCATCTTCTGCTGATAGAGTGTATTCATGATTTCTTCTTTAACTTTTTCAAAGGGCTTGACCTGCACCCTCGCTTCTTCCATCCGGATGATGTGAAACCCGCCGCCGCACAGGATTGGTCCGGCAATCTCTCCCGCTTTAAGCCCGCGGGCCGCTTCTTCGATCTCGGGCTGCATGTTCTGCCGTTCCATGAACCCCAGGTCTCCGTCCGGCGATTCGGCCCCTTGCGAGTGTTCGCGTACCAGCTGCAGAAAATCCTCGCCCTTTTTTGCGCGTTCGCACTCTGCCAGCGCCTGCGATTTCGTATCGGCTATCTGGTCCGGTGTGGCGTTATCGGGCAGTGGAAAGTATATCTGGCGCAGCCGGACTTCCTCGGGCATCGTGTAGGATGTCCGGTTCCGGTCATAGTACGCACGCACCTCCGCCTCATCGACGGCGATGCCGGCGCGGACATACTTACCGACCATGCGCGACAGCGTCATCTGCTCCCGAAGTTCCGTTTTATATTGCTCAAGCGTGAGTCCTTCCTTGACAAGGGCCTCCTCAAACTTTTTCGTATCAAGGGAGTTTCTCTTCATGATGTCGGCGATGGCATCAGCGAGTTCTTTATCCGTCACATCCATTCCCACGCGTTTTGCCGCATCCAACTGGAGCTTCCGGTCGATCATATCCTCAAGCAGTTGACGCTCATCGGTATTCGCGTTGCCCTTCTTTAGCGCTTCCTCGCGCTGAAGGTCGCTTAAAGTAATGATTTCGTTGTTTACCACGGCAACCACGCGGTCTAAAATGACTGACCCGCTCGCCGGGCCCTCAAGACTGATTGAAAGCAACAGTACAAGCGATGCTGTTGAAAACAATAAGTATTTTTTCAATTGTGACTCCCCGGCATATCGCCGCCGCTATGGTTTCGGTTGCCTTGGCGGTGAGTAGATTAAAAATCTGATCTATGATAAAAATCCTATTTGTCCTTGTCTTTCTTGCCTCGATCTGCAGCAGCAAGCCGGTTATAGCCGTCGATCAACCGCCGAAAGAAAAGATAACCATTGCCGCTGTCGAAGACTTCATGATCGGCGGCAAGGCAGAACCCGAGCATGGTACTACTTTTGACCTTCCAAGGCAAGACCCTTGTGCGGGTTTGTGCGGGTTGAAGCGGTGCCGTGTGAGCGCTTCAATACGTGGCTCGATATCGCGAATGATCAGGGTACGATTCTGCTCGCACCGGTCGAGAAGTCCGCCGGCAACTTCCCTCAGGGTTCATCACCCCTTCAAAATGTCAGCGGCCCTCGAGCTCCAGCTCAGGTTTCTATCCCAGAATCTGGTAATTCACCTCGAACTTCGTTCGCGAACGAAGCTCCTTGAACCATTGCTTGTATCGGCTGTCCTCTTTCGCCCGCCGCAGTTTTTCATTGATTTCCTTGGAGGCATTTTCCAGACTTATTTTTCCGGCCGGCCGCCGGTCCTCGAGTTTGAAGATATGGTACCCATAGGGGCTCTTTACGATCCCGCTGATTCCCCCCTTGGTCAGTCCGAAGACCACATTGAAATCTGCCGGCATCTCCCCCTGTGCGAAGTAGCCTAGATCGCCGCCCTTCTCCGCCTCCGGTGCAGTGGACTTCTCGCGCGCAATTGACGCGAAGTCGGCGTTTGCGGCCTGCAAAAGTTCCATCACCTTCCGGGCTTCCTCCTCGGAAGCGACAACTATCTGACGTACGCGGACCTGTTCCGGCTTTTCGAATTCCTGCGGGTTGGCCTCGTAATAGCGCCTGATTTCGGACTGCGTTACAGACACGTGCCGGTTCACGTCACGGGCAAGCAGCCGCTCGATCATCATGTCCTCCCAGACATCAGATTTCCATTTTTCGTAATCAATACCGAGTCCCGTGAGCTCTTCTCTGATGTCCTTCCCGTGCTCGGCGCGTAGCTTCTCTATCCGCGCATTGATGTCGGGAACCCTGATCTTGATACGCCTCCGCTGGGCCTCCAGCAGCATCATCTTTCGCTCGATGAGCCTGTTCAGAAATGCTTCCTTGAGCTCGTGTTCCGCATCATGATCAGGCTTGTACCCCGCCCGGTCAAACCGTTCCTGAAATTCGGCGAGCGTAATGGGGTCGCCGTTTACGGTTGCCACAATCTGGACATTGGCCGATACGGCCGGCACTGTGGTTTCGGCCGGTTTTTCGTCGACCTTTTTCCTGCATCCAAAAAATAGAAGCCCCAGCAAAAGCGCTGGGGCTAGATAGTTTGTGAGTCGCTGTAATTTCATGGGTAGCGTTACGGTTTCGTTTCTTCTTTTTTCGGGACGGCCTGAGCCTTCAGACTCGAAAGATCCAAATTTTTAGGCTGTGCTATATCCGTAACAGCGGAGTCCAGGACCTTGTCATCCACCGATATCTTGGCCTTTTCCCGGAGTCCTTTTGCATACGCGACATAGAGGTCTCTTCGCTTCTCTTGCAGTATCCGCATTTTTAATTGTGGTTCTATTTCCTTTAGGCTGACCGGTTTGCCGACCGCTTTCACGATTTTGTCCTTGTTTGCATTATAATACTCGCGGACCTCCTGGTCCGTGGGCGGCGTAATCTTGGACAATTTGTCGCCGATCTCTTTTTTCAGCACGGTGTTGAAGAGCTCGTTCTTGACATCTTCCTGCATCCTGCTCTCGAGCTCTTTCTTGAGCATCTCCTGCCTCTTTTTGAATTCACTGTCCCTGTCAAGCCCCTGACGCTTCGCTTCCTGGATAACCAGCTCGATGCCGATCAAGTCGTCGAGAAAATCCCTTCTCGCCTTGGGATCAGCTACCACGGCCTGCTGCATCTGCGGAGCCAGCTCCTCAACTTGTTTTTTGAAATCAGCGGTTGTGATAGTGCCGCGGTTCACGCGCACCATTACTGCGCTGTTGTCGGACCCTTTATTGCATCCTGTGGCTGAAATAACGAATACAAGTAGCGATACTCCAATAATAAGTCTGTAGCTTTTCATTAAATTATTTCCTCCAGCGAGTTTATTTGTGCCTTTTGTTTTACATGAGGGTGATTCGGTGATGAGTAATACTCTTTATAACACATTACAGCAGTTCCTGCAAGCACTTTTTCACCGCTTCCGACGCGGACCGGAGCGTTTCGTCGGAGAGCGCGATCCGAAGCGTATATTCGGGAATGAGGGTGATCCGCCCCTTGTTCCTCTTAAGCAGCATCATGACGCGGTCCGGTGAGATGTTCGCATTTTCTGCAAAAGTGATCGTGAGGCTCTCCCTGTCCGCATCGATCCGGGAGACCCTCGCCTGTCTGGCGAACAGTTTTATGGCCATAATCTCGAGCAAATTGGCAGCGGGCTCGGGCAATGCGCCGTACCGGTCACGAAGTCCGTCGGCCAGATCGCGGAGCTGGGCCTCATCGGATGCGCTCGAGATCTCTTTGTAAGCGGCAAGCCGCAGGCTCACGTCGCTGATGTAATCTTCAGGAATGAACGCCGATGCGCGCATGTTAATGACCGTTTCGAGCTCCGGAGAAATTTCTTCGCCGCGAAGTTCCGCGATCGCCTCTTCCATCATCTGGGTATAGAGGTCAATGCCGATAGCCGCAATGTGGCCGGACTGCTGCTTGCCGAGCAGGTTTCCGGCACCCCGTGTCTCAAGGTCCTGCGCCGCGATGCGAAAACCCGCTCCGAGCTCTGACAGCTCCTGGATCGCGCGGAGCCGCCTGCGTGCCACCTCGGTGAGCGCTTCCTCGGCAGGCGCCAGGAGATAGGCGAAGGCTTTTTCCCTGCTTCTTCCGACCCGGCCTTTAATTTGATAAAGGTCCGCGAGTCCAAACCGGTCGGCCCGATTGATAATGATCGTATTCGCGGTCGGTATGTCGATGCCTGACTCAATGATCGTCGTCGTCACGAGTACATTGAGCATTCCGGAGATGAACTTCGTCATGACCTCCTCGATCTCGCCTTCTTTAAGCTGGCCATGAGCAATGCCGACCTTGGCTTCAGGCACGAGATTTTGAATAAAGTCCGCTATGCGGTCGATGCCCTGGACCCGGTTGTGGACAAAGAAGACCTGTCCCCCGCGTTCGATCTCCCGGATGATCGCTTCTCGAATCACCCGCTTGCCGAAGCGTGCCAGCACCACCTGGATGGCCTGACGATCGAGAGGCGGCGTCTGGATGATCGAGAGGTCCCGAATGCCGGCGAGCGACATGTGAAGCGTTCTTGGAATCGGTGTAGCCGTGAGCGTCAGCACGTCAACGAGCTTTTTGAATTCCTTGATCCGCTCTTTGTGCTTCACGCCGAACTTGTGCTCCTCATCCACCACAAGCAGTCCCAGGTTCTTGAAGGACACGTCCTTCTGGAGCAGACGGTGTGTCCCGATGACAATATCCACGACCCCGCTTTTCAGGCCCTTGATCGTTTCCTGCTGCTCAGACCTGGTGCGAAAACGGGAAAGCATGTCGACGCGGATCGAAAACGGGGCCAGCCGCTGGGAGAAAGTTCGGTAGTGCTGATCGGCAAGCAGTGTCGTGGGTACGAGAACCGCTGCCTGCATGCCGTCCTCCACCGATTTGAAGGCCGCGCGCAGTGCCACTTCCGTTTTGCCGTAGCCCACATCGCCGCACACGAGGCGGTCCATGGGCCTCGGCCGCTGCATATCGGACAGCACATCTTCTATCGCTTTCTGCTGGTCCGGCGTCTCTTCATAGGGGAAGACGGACTCAAATTCCCGGTAAAGATTGTCGGGCTGAGAAAAGGGCGTGCGCTGCATCGCCTCGCGGGCGGCATAAATCGTAACGAGTTCCTGTGCCATGGCCAGGATGTCTTTCTTTACTTTTTCCTTTGTCCTCGACCAGGCCAGGGCGCCGAGCCGGTCCAGTTTCGGCGAGGATCCTTCGATGCCGATGTATTTCTGCACCTTGTCGAGGCTGTAGAGCGGAACATACAATTTTGCATCCGGTTCGTAGCGGAGCGTAAGAAAATCTGTCTCGAATCCATCGATACTGATGTGCGTCAAGCCCTGGTACTCACCGACGCCATAGTCCGTGTGCACCACGAAATCGCCGGGTTTAAGCTCTTTGAATGTCGAAAGAAAAGGCGCTACCTTCGCTTTCAACGCCGGCGGTCGGTGGATCTTTCTTCCAAAAATCTCCTCTTCCGTAATAAAACAGAAGCCCAGATCCTGCCACACAAAGCCTTCGCTGAGCCTGCCGACAACAGCAGTGACCGGCCACGGTCCGGATTCCTGATTGGTGACCGATGAACTGAGCGCGATCCCCAGGCCTGATTCGGTGAAAAGGTTCTTGATCCGCACAGCGGCTTCGTCGGTGCCACAAACAATGACGACACGATTGAACTCTCTCAGCCTTTTCAACTTCTCCACGACGCCAGTCAGAGTTCCTTCGGCCGGACCATCGCTGTCCGGATTCCCTTCGACCGGTTTTGTCAGCCGTACGCCCAGCCAGGCGGCGGATTTTGCGTCCTGGCGGTAGCCCACATTTGTGCCGAGAAGCGTGAGGCTGATAACTGAAACTTCGGCAAGTTCGGATGAGAGCGCCTTCTCATCGAGATAAAACTCCGATGCTCCCGGCAGCAGACGGCCTTCCCCCGTCTCTTCCTCTCGCCCCGCATCGATCCTGTTTTGCTGTTCATCAATCTCCTTTTTGATGTCCTCGGGTTCGATAAGGGCAAAGCAACGGTTTGCAGGGAGGTATTTGAAAAGACTTTCCATCTCATAAAAAAACGGTGCGAGAAACTCCCCGCCCGGCGGGAGTGTCCCCTCTTTGACCTGTTCGATAAGACGGTCATCGTCAATGCGGCGACTGAACTGTTCAATCCCCTTTTCGGTAATGATTATTTCCCTTACCGGCAGCACCACGGCCTCCCTGATTTCGGAGAGCGAACGCTGGGTTTCAGGATCGAACTCGCGGAGGGATTCAATCGTGTCGCCGAAGAATTCCAGCCGGACCGGATTGTCGTGAGGAGGCGAGAAAAAATCGATGATGCCCCCTCTTCTGCTGAACTCGCCTATGCGGGTTACCAAGGAAGAGGACTCGTAGCCTGTTGCAACAAGCGCGGCAACCAGGCTTTCGGGGTCGATTTTTGAGGTCACGGTAATCGTCTTTACCGAGTCGGCGAAGACCTCCCAGGGGGGAAGCTTCTGCATCAAAGATTGAGCCGGCACAATGTAGATTCCCGTTTTTCCCGTGATCAGGCTGTACAGAAACCGCATTCGTTCACCGACTGTACGGCTGTCCGGCGAATCAGCTTCGAAAGGCAGGACACCCCACGTCGGAAGGAAATGAGTTGAATCCGGTTCAACTGCTTCCCCATGAGGTATTTTTTGCTGGAGAAATTTCACGTCTTCGGCAAGCGCCGCGGCGGCGTCTTCGGTGGCCGTGACGGCAACGACGGGGCCGCTCGTTTCGCGGCTTAACCCTAATAAAAAAAGGGCCTTGGAGGCCCCCCAGAGTTCACTTACTTCGATTGTTTTCTTTCCTGCCTGGATGTCGTTGAGGACCGGAAGGATGATGTCGCGCAGGTTCTTCATGTACAAAACATAATAGCACAGCAAGTCGGTTAATTCAATCTTGCGATATTGCAGTGATAATGCAGGGATTGGTCTCGCGAGAGAGATCAATTGTCCGATGTCACGCCGACCCTCGCTCCCAGGCAATTGCCCGCTCCCAATCCCTAAAGAGCTTCTCTCTTCTCCTGAACTCCCGTGAGTGTACGCTTCTCTTGTTCCCTACCCGGGCGATACCGATGGCGGCATGAAGCATTTCATGATAGACAACGAAAGCGATGTAATAGCGAGGTACTGTCTTCTTATCGAGCACGGGGTTAATCCTGATGGTGTTTGACCTTTCGCTGAAGCTGCCGAGCGTTCGTTTTCTCACGGAGTAGCGTGGACTTCGTGAGCCCCACGTGATTTCAGCGTTGATCAGGCCTCCGAAGTATTCTGTGTTCAGGGCGTTGAATAACTCCCGAAGATTGTGGATTCGGCCTTGCGTCCTGAGGGAAACCTTATTCGGAGGACCTGTCTGAATATGTTCCCTGTTGTCGCGGACAAACTTCCGAAAACGGGTCATCTGGCGACTATTGCCTTGCAGATAAGAGACAATCTCGTCGAGGACCTCATTGTCCGCATGGAGAAAGAGCCGGTGGAGGCGAATGCGGAGAACGTCATCCCGCTTGCGCACCGACAGCATGGTAGTCGAGTTTTCCGTGAATACGAGAGAGATTGGCCTGCCAACACGTTCTTCGAGACAGTGCTTGAAGGCGCTCTCTGAAAAACTGAAAGAAAGGTTCAGGGAATAATTCAACGTGGCCGCATCCATCATATTCCCGCGTTTATGGGTCCCCTCCCCTAAGTCGTGAGGCTAGGGGACGGGAGGAATTGCGGGCGCCTTTCTGCAAGATTTTGTATTCCGTTCGGATACGCATATCCGTCTGCACGATGAATAACAACACAATACTTTTGGTTAATGTCTGCATTACCAGAAGCAGTTGATACGACGAAGTTCCCCTTCGCGCGAACCATGACTCTGCCGGTATGGAGACCTTGACATTTCCCTTTTGGCACATCGGCTCGCACGATATCGCCGGTCTGAATCCCAAAATACTTCTTTTGGCGTTTTTTGTGGCTCTTGGGGAACCCAAACCTGTCGGTCACGCACATTTGTCTTGAGCCGTGACCTTGTGCTTTGGCAATAAATGGCGTAATAGTGGGGTCCAGATTTACATGAGCACCAGATTCGCCCACGCAGGCCGCATCGATCCAATGGGACTTAGGATAATGCTGGTTTGTCCTATTGTACTTCGTATGGCCACCGGTCCCGGTTTCTACCGGGAAACCTAATTCAGTTATTTTGTCAAACAGCCTGTCCGTGTAGCATTTATTGCTGCCACATCCTTGAGCGGTGACTTTAACTGTTTCAAGATAGATTCCAGTTTATCGGGCTGTTCCTTGAGATATGCGCGTATTGACTGCGTGCCTTTATCCCTGTTGCAGTCCTTGCAGGAAAGAACAAGGTTGGTTACACGGTCAGTGCCGCCTCTGGTCTTCGGCACCACATGCTCTATCTCAACCGGGATATGTTCTGTGCCGCAATACACGCACTTTCGCCCGAATTTCTCAAGCAAATACTCCCTTAATTCGAAACCAAAGAGTGTCCCTTTCTGATAGAGGGTGCCGGCGATTTCCGGGTTATGCATCTTCTGCATATCGAATTTCACCCGCTCTATCGAAATACCGCTTACCGGCACAATATTCTTGAGTCGTAACAGCCAGGTAAGAGTATTATGTACCCTGCTTTCGATAGACGGTGCCAGCCAACCTGCGGGTCTGGTCCGGTTCAGAAAGCGCGCTTTGCGATACCGTGTATTTCTGTTTCTACGGCTGCGCCTGATCGCCCGGCGTGAGTCGAGGGACTGTTTGATAACTGCTCCCCGGTGCGTGAGGTTCATGCCGAATAAAACTGTATGGCCACGTTTTTTGAATTCTGCTACCACTGTAATACCTGTTACTTTGGAACCCGGATCCACTTTAACCTGGACCGGTTGTACATCTCCCGTTTCACGATATTTCAGAATGATGGTAAACGGGTACATCCTGAATACCGCCGCTTTGCCGCCTTTAAGCAAGCGTCTGGCTCTTGCCGGCGATGTCGGCATAAGCGGCTGTCTCGTGTTTGTGAGAACGAATACTTTTTGCATCGTCGGCCCCTTTCTCTAAGTTCCGGCTTACGCCGGCTCCGGGTCTCTCCGGTAATGTTTGCCTCGCCAATGTCTCAAGGGCTTGTTCGACTTGCAACCTCCCGCGCTTTGCCTTTCGCGAGTATGATTGCAAATGACAGAGCTACAAACTGGCAACGCATTTGTAGGTGTCGTGACCCTAAAAAACGTAGTCTTGAACAGCAAGACTTAGGCTGGTCAACCTGCTTGTAGGGTGTTTTCTACAAGCCCCCACCTCAAATCAACGATTTAGGTGGCGGGTAATTGACTAGAATCGTTTTTTTTCAACCCACCTCTCTGTGTCTAAAGTGCCCATTTTGACTGCTAAAAAGTTTCCGCATGCACGAAACATTGTACAATGTTCCCGAAGGAGGAACAAGAAAAAATATGCCGTGTTATGTCGGGCGGGGAAAAGTCTACCGTGGGTGACCAATTGGCAAAACTTATAAGCAATAAACTTCGCTTGCTTCGTGCTTCTCAGTAGGTTACAATCGCCGAGGATGAGTCTTACGAAAGCTAAGAAGAAAGATTATAGTCGCTGGTATCTTTACATCCTCAAATGCTGCGATGGCTCGCTCTATACCGGCATCGCCAGGGACCTTCAGCAGCGGGTGCAGGCGCATAACGGCGGTACGGCTTCGCATTACACACGGTCCCGCCTTCCCGTTTCCGTTATTTATCAGGAACGCTGCCGCGGTCGTTCCAGCGCGCTCCGGAAAGAATATGCAATCAAGCAGTTGTCGAGGAAGGAAAAAGAAGACTACATTAGCCTGAAGTCGGGAACACTGAATTCCTGACCGAGTCGTTCGGAAACGACCAACAATCGCCTTATCATGGATAATAAATCTTTTGAATCCTATCGCCAGGAATTTCCCGCTACCGAGAAGTTCATCTACCTCGATCACGCAGGCCTTGCACCTGGTTCGCTCCGGGTTAAAGCCGCGGTCGAAAAGTTTCTTGCGGAATTGACGGCGGGCGGGGCTTTTTATTATCCGGAGTGGTTGCAGCAGGTTGTCGGTGTTAGAAAGGCATGCGCTGGATTGGTCAATGCTGCCCACGATGAAATCGCCTTTGTAAAAAGCACGTCGCACGGGCTTTCAATTGTTGCCAGCGGGCTGGACTGGAACGAAGGTGACAACGTGCTCGTTTTCGAAAAGGAGTTCCCTTCGAATCTCTTTCCCTGGATCAATCTCGAACGTAAAGGCGTTCAGGTAAGAGTTATTCCGTCCCGCGAGGGCAGAATCCTGTTCGAAGACATTGAACCGTTGATCGATGCAAGGACCCGCTTGCTCACCGTCAGCTCGGTGCAGTTTTCGAATGGCTTCAAACTGGATTTGCGGAAGGCGGGAGAATTGTGCCGCTCTAAGAACATCTTATTCTGCGTCGATGCGATCCAGAGCCTCGGCATCGTCCCGATGGATGTAAAGGCATTCAACATTGATTTCCTCGCCGCGGATGCGCATAAATGGCTTTTGGGCCCCGAGGGCATCGGCATTTTTTATTGCCGGCGCGGGCTTGCCGAACGGATTGCACCGCCGCTAATCGGCTGGAAATGCGTTCAGAACGAGCTGGATTTCGCTCATCCTGACTTCTGCCTCAAGACAAACGCTCTCAAATTCGAAGAGGGCTCGATGAATCTCATGGGCATCTTCGGCCTCGGGGCGGCAGTGGAACTGCTAACCGAAGTAGGGATTGAGCGTATTCAAAACCGCGTGCTGGAACTCGGCGAGGCGATAATACGAGAAGCGGAAAAAAGGGGACTAACGCTCCTGACTCCCCGAAACCGGCAGGACCGGGGAGGGAACATCACTGTTGCCGGAGATTTCGATCCTTTAATCATGCGGGACAGTTTGCGAGAAAAAAGGATCATGGTCAACGCTCGCGGCGGCGGTCTCCGCATATCACCGCATTTTTATAATAACGAGCAGGAAATAGCGGCCTTATTTGACAGGGTTCTTATACTCTGAAAATACCTTGGCCGGGAGTGGCACCACCCAATACCGGAATTTGAAACTTCTTACATCAGCAAGGGGGGAATTTTTATGGAACTTGATGTGACCGTAGGCGACAAATCACTTGCACTTCCGATCGACAATCCCTTTCGGCTGGATATCGAAGCGATGGCAGCTCGGATTGAGTCGTTTCTAGTTTCACAAGGCGCACAGACGAAAGGGCTGGATATTCGCGGACTTTTGCCGAAAATGGTTAAAGGGATTGTCGGTTGTGAAGGCGGTTGTCCTGCCGATGCCAAGAGTTTCGTTTCGCGTGGATTTACAAACTTCAAGCTCGAATACATCGAGGGCGGCATTCTTCATGCCCAGGCAACTACGGAAGCCGGCAAAACGGTCTCCCTGAAGATGTTCCCTGACTTCTGAATCAGCCATTTCCTTTTCGCCGGGAATTTTTATCCATACTGGCCCATTCTGGCGGTGGTTGAAGGTGTGCAATGTCACCGCCGGTCAATCAGCGACTGCCTCATATGTTGATTCGCACATTTTTTTCACTGTTTTTTTTGTAATCCGGTGGTCGCTGTTCGCGCTCGCGTGTTCAAGGATTTTAAATATGATCTCGGCATTCTGCTCCGCCCCAACGGCTTCTGCCACGGCTTCCGCCGAATAGGCGGTTCCCGCATTTTTCCGCAAGAAGGCAAGGGCCTCGGTCTGAAGTTTAATGACCGCTGTGGCCATAATCTTCCCAGCCTCGACCCCCGGCTGATGATAGGCATTGATATTGACCAGTGAGGCATAGAAACCGACAGCCCTCTCATACAGCGCTATCAATGCGCCGACTGACCGTGCATCGAGCTTGTCGATGGTTATTGTCAACGATTCCCGTCCGTTTTCATAAAGGGCGTTCCTGGTACCCTGCAGAAAGGCATGAAGATAGTCTCCGCTGGTTACGCCGGGGTCCACATCCAGGGAATCAGCATCATGGTCCTTTAGCACCTCAATAAACGTGACAAAGAAATTATTCACACCGTCCCTGAGCTGCTGCACATAAGCGTGCTGGTCCGTGGTGCCTTTGTTGCCGTAAACCGAGATCCCCTGATTCACAACCCTTCCGTTCATATCCTTTTCTTTTCCGAGAGACTCCATAACAAGCTGCTGAAGATATTTTGGAAAGAGCATCAGACGGTCTTTATAAGGAAGAATTACCATATCCTTTTTGCCGCGACCTCCGGTGGCGTGATGCCATGACAGGGCCAAGAGTGCGGCTGGGTTCAAGCGGGTCTCCTTAGTCCTTGTTAATTCATCACAAAGTGATGCACCGCTCAGAAATTCGTGAATATCAATACCCTGTAATGCCATTGGCAAGAGTCCAACTGCCGATAGTATTGATGTTCTCCCACCAACCCAGTCCCACATTGGAAATCTTGCAAGCCATGACGTTTTTTCCGCTATCTTGTCGAGTTTACTCCCCACTCCTGTTACAGCTACAGCATGTCTTTCAAATGATAATCCTGCTTTTCGATATGCCTCCGCTACTTCAAGCATGCCATTTCTGGTCTCAATAGTCCCGCCGCTTTTCGAGATCACGATCGTGAGAGTATCGTCGAGACCTTGACCGATCTCCGCGAGGACCCGCTCAATGCCATCCGGGTCCGTATTATCGAGGAAATAGGGCTTCATCTTGTCTGCGACTGTACCGAGAGCGGACGCAGCAAACTGCGGTCCGAGAGCGGACCCGCCAATACCGATGCTCAATATCCGCGTAAAACGCGCGCGTTTCCTTGGATGGAGCTTCGCCGCGTGGACGATAAATATAAAATTCTTTATTGCCTGAACCGTTTTTTCGATCTCCTCCCGGACTTCCGTCGATGGTGCGAGTCCGGGCGTTCGGAGCCAGTAATGGCCGACCATGCGATTTTCGTCGGGATTGGCAATGGCGCCAGACTCGAGTGCGTCCATAGCCCGGTATGCCTTCTGTAGCTCCGGTTCCATCTGCAGGAAATAGTCGTCGGCAATGTTCATTCTGCTCGTGTCAAGCGTCAGACCAATTGACGGGCATTCGCAGAGGTTTTTTTTGTATCGTTCCCAGAGCTGTCGGTTGTCCATTGTTTACCTCTTGCTAAAGAAGGTTTTCTTTTCAAAACAGCTGCTGTTCATTGCTTCTAGCAGGCAGGAGTCGAAAAAATACAAAGAGAGACGTGGACTTCTGCCGTCAGTCCTCTTTCCCGTACACCGCACGGATCCTGCGGCCGAGTTCCCGAAGCGCATCGGAAAATTTCATGCCCTGCTGTTCCATGAGTTCCCGCACCACTTCTGCCTTGCTCAGGTCTGTAATGACTTCATTGGCTTCTTCGATGACCTCGCAGGCATTTTCCCCTTTTTCGAGCTGCTGCCGGATACAGGCTTCAAGCTGCTCAGAGGAGTACTTTTCTACGATTTTTTTCAGTTCCGGGTTCTTCATGGTTGTGAGCGGTATTTGTGCATGATTTTATCACAAAATTGGCCTCAAGAATCAAAAAATCCGCATTACGGGAGATCGATCATACGCGAAATTCATCCGACGACGATTCCTGCTCTGATCATGCCTGTCAAAAAGACCTTTTGAGCGAATTCGCATTGTGGTAATATGGCCGCATGAATCACGAGGACACCATATGCGCCGTCTCGACCCCGCCTGGCGAGGGAGGAATCGGCATTATTCGCGTGAGCGGCAATGACGCGCTCACGATTACCGGTGCACTGTTCAGGCCACGACGAGACAAACAGTTTAAGGACGTGGCAACCCATACCCTGCATTACGGCCAGATTGTCGATCCATCTTCAGGCGAGCTTGTGGATGAGGCCCTCGTGAGCGTAATGCGCGCGCCTGCGACGTACACGCGCGAAGACATTGTAGAAATTAACTGCCACGGCGGGATGACGCCGCTGTGGCGGACCGTCGCCCTCTTGATCAGCCGTGGCGCCAGGCAGGCTGAGCCCGGAGAATTCACCAAGCGCGCTTTTGTGAACGGCCGAATCGACTTGGCCCAGGCGGAAGCGGTTATGGAAATTATCAGGGCTAAGACCGAACTCTCGCTCAAAGCGGCGAATGAACAGCTCTTAGGCGGGCTCTCGAAGGAAGTCACGGCCCTTCGCGACCGGCTGCTTTCCCTCATAGCAGCGGTTGAAGCGGGCATCGATTTTCCTGAGGAGGATATTGAGACGGAGACGGGCCGGCCTCTTGCGGAGGAGGTTTCCCGGATCTGCAATGATGTCGATATGCTCATAAACAGCTTTCGCCAAGGTAGAATTCTCCGCGATGGCTATGCAACAGCTATTGTAGGCAGGCCAAATGTAGGCAAATCATCTCTCTTGAATGCGCTGCTCAAACAGGACCGTGCAATCGTAACCGATATCCCGGGCACTACGCGCGACGTGCTGGAAGAATACCTGAATATTGACGGCGTGCCACTCAGGATACTCGACACTGCGGGCATCAGGCATTCCTTCGACAGGGTAGAGCAGGAGGGCGTAAAGCGGAGTCTTATCGCCATCGGGTCTGCGGACATCGTGCTTCTGGTGCTCGACGGAGCGACACCTCTTGCAGATGAAGACCGGAGGGTCCTTGAAGAGATAACAGGGAAGCCAACGATTGCTGTCATCAATAAAGCGGACCTGCCGAGAGCACTGGAGAACATCGATCATCCTGGGATCCAGGTTTGTCTTTCCTGTCGAACCGGCGCAGGCCTTGATGTCCTGAGGCGCGCAATTTCGGATAAGGTAAAGGAGGGGATTGCGGGTTCCCGCGAACATTCCTGGGCAATAAACCAGCGGCACAGGACAATCCTCGAAGAGACAAAGAAAAGCCTTGAGCAATCACTAGAATCAACCAGGTCCGGCCTTTCGCCTGAATTCGTTGCCCTGGACCTTCGCGCAGCGCTGGACAGCCTCGGACTGATTATCGGCGCCACCTATACAGACGATATCCTTGAGAAAATATTCAGCGAATTCTGCATTGGAAAATGATTATAATACGAATATATAAAAAGTGAATATATGACCTGTCAAAAAAAATACGACGTCATTGTCATTGGCGCCGGACACGCGGGATGTGAAGCGGCGCTCGCGGCGGCCCGCATGGGATGTTCGACCCTCATGCTCACCATGAACCTCGACAGCATCGCCCTTATGTCCTGCAACCCTGCTATCGGCGGTCTGGCCAAGGGGCACCTCGTAAAGGAAATCGATGCCCTCGGCGGCGAAATGGCAAAAATCATCGACCACACAGGCATCCAGTTCCGTATCTTGAACCGGAGCAAAGGCCCCGCAGTGAGAGGTACGCGCGCCCAAGCCGACAAACAGCGCTACCGTCTTTCCATGAAGGAAGTGGTGGAAAAACAAGCCCGGCTGGATGTGAAGCAGGGGCTCGTCGAGAAGCTCCTTGTGGAAGGCAATAGGGTAGTCGGTGTTGAAACCAACATTGGCGTAACATATCCTGCATCAACAGTGATCGTGACAACAGGAACCTTCCTGAAGGGGCTCATCCATATCGGGTTGGTTCATTATCCTTCGGGAAGGGCAGGGGAGTTCCCGTCAGTCGCTCTGTCGGACAGTCTCAGAGAATTGGGATTTGAACTTGGCAGACTCAAGACCGGGACACCAGCTCGTTTGAACGGAAATACCATCGACTTCAGCGTGATGACAGTTCAGCCAGGAGATGATCCCGCACCTTTTTTTTCTTTTTCAAAATTTGTACATCCACTCCCACAGGTTCCCTGTTTTTTAACATATACCAACGCCAATACCCATGAATTGATCCGTAAGAATCTTGGTCGCTCCCCACTTTATACCGGTGTTATAAAAGGTGTCGGACCCCGTTATTGCCCCTCTATTGAGGATAAAGTTATGCGTTTTTCAGAACGCGAACGACATCAGGTTTTTCTGGAGCCTGAGGGCCTCGATACTGAAGAATATTACGCTAATGGCGTGTCTACCAGCCTGCCTTATGATGTACAGGCTGAGATGTACAGGACCATCCCGGGACTTGAGGATGTCGAAATCATGCGGCCGGCATACGCCATTGAATATGATTTCGCGCCGCCCACGCAGATTCAGCACACCCTCGAAACAAAAAAAGTAACCGGTCTTTACTTTGCGGGCCAGATAAATGGAACGTCGGGGTATGAGGAAGCCGCGGCCCAGGGTTTGATGGCCGGAATCAATGCCGCCCTTAAGGTCCAGGGCCGCGCCCCGTTTATTCTTTCGCGCGCCGAGGCATATATTGGCGTACTGATCGACGACCTCGTAACTCGTGGAACGAATGAGCCTTACCGAATGTTCACTTCGCGGGCCGAGTATCGCCTTATCCTGCGCGAGGACAATGCGGACATGCGTCTCTGCGAGAAGGGAAGGACTTTGGGTCTCGTATCCGATGATCTCTACCACACATATCTTGAGAAAAAAAACTCCATTGAACGCGAGACCTCACGGCTCAAAAAGGTCCGGGTCAGGCCTTCACCGGAGGTCGATACAGTGCTTGTTGATCGCGGCTCGACCGCGCTGTTCAGCGAGGCCTCCCTTGAACAACTTCTGAAACGGCCAGAGCTTGGATACCGAGACATAGAAAGGATCAGTTCGCCCGACGAATTGCTGAAAAGCGATGCTGCTGAACAAGTGGAGATCAGCATTAAATACGATGGCTATATACAGCGCCAGCATCAACAGGTGGACCGACTCTCGTCGCTCGAACAGAAAACCATCCCCACTGATCTGGATTACGATGCCGTCATCGGGCTGGGCAGTGAGGTGAGACAAAAGCTGAAGCAGGTACAGCCGCTTTCGCTCGGCCAGGCATCAAGAATATCAGGCGTCACACCGGCTGCAATTACTCTGCTGATGGTAGCGTTGGAAAAACGCAAGCGGGGGAAGGTATAGTCAAGTGCGGGGATTGAGAAATACATCATTAAACGGCATTATATGTTTACAGCAGGAGACGGCAGCGTGACTCCGCGGGAACTCTTGATAACCGGCGCTCATGAGCTCGGCTTGGACATTTCAATCGAACAAGTCAATTCCCTTTTCCTGCTCCTGACAGAGCTTGGCAAGTGGAACCGGAAAATTAATCTAACAGCTATCCGGAATGAGCGAGACATGATCATCAAGCATGTCCTCGATTCTCTTTCCCATATTAAGGGTTTCAATCCTTCTCCTGGTTTACGGCTTATAGACTTGGGATCCGGTGCGGGATTTCCGGCAATTCCGATGAAGATCATCTTACCCGATATAAGCGTGACCCTCGTGGAATCAGTTAAGAAAAAGGCCTCTTTCTTACGGCATATTGTCAGAGCCCTGGCGCTCACCCGGGTTGAAGTAGTAGACAAAAGAGCAGAAGACCTATCCGAATCGCATCAGGCTGCTTACGATGTTGTTACTGCCCGGGCCTTTGCGAACATGAACCTGGCCCTGGCAACTGGACGGCCTTTTCTCAAACCAGGAAAGCATGCGGTTCTAAGCAGGGGACCGGAGGAAACAATCAGCGGGCAGGAGTTGGCAAACGTCGGTTTCGTACTAAAAAATCGCGTTGAGCTTACGCTCCCCCATTCAGATTATAGAAGGGTGATCTGGATCCTGGAACGGATGGCTTGATTTCTCGGATGCAACATCAGGACAGCATTAAACCTCGGGTCCGGCGATAGCGCGGAACATCTTGATTAATACGGCTGCGAATCTTATTATGTATCTATGTAGCCTGTTGATCTGTCAGTGTTCCTGCGAACTCGCTTAACGGAGGGTTATCAATTTTTTTGCTGGTACAATTATTATGTTTTCGGGATCATTAACGATACCTGAGGAGTGGCGTCAGAGCGCCGAGGAGATCAAAAGCCAAGGCGGACCTGTTCTCGTCATCGGTGCGCCAGGATCAGGCAAAACCACATTCTGTATTTTCCTGGCAGCGCTTTACTGCCGTCAGGAAAAAAGAGTAGTATGGATCGACGCTGATCCAGGACAGCCCTATATCGGCCCGCCGGCGGCAATTTCCCTGACCCCCTATACTGAAATAGCAGATCTACAGCGGCGAAAGAACCCCATGATCATGAGCTTTATCGGAAACACCTCCCCTGTCGGTCGCCTGCTTGAAATGATTTCCGGCCTCCAAAAACTCATATCATTCGCCCATACACTCAAACCCGATCTCCTCCTCATTAATACCTGCGGGCTCGTGAGCGGCGGCGCTGCGCGGGAACTCAAGTTCCATGAGATCGATATGATCTCTCCTCGCTATGTCATTGCCCTGCAAAAGGGCGTCGAGGTCGAACACCTGCTGGCTCCTCATTCACATCGGGCCGGACTATTGATCCATCGTCTTCCCATCTCGCCCGATGCCCGAGTTTCAACCGGTGAAGCGCGCCGCTCTGTTCGTGAGCAGCGGTTCAAGGAATATTTCCGTGGCGCCGATTTTCAAGAGATCTCATTGCATGATGTAGGCATTCACGGACCGGGACTCAGCACCGGAGAACGGCTGGGATTTCGTGATATTAATAAACTATCCAATATATTTCAAGCAATTGTAGTGCACGCCGAGCTTTCTTCCGACCGATTGTTTCTCATTGTCGAAGGAGACTTTGTGGAGTCCGAGCTCTTTACAGCAAAGGAAAACTACAATGTCCGGGAAGTTATGGTTGTTAGACGTTCTGAGCTTGACCACCTTCTCATCGGCCTGAATGATGATAGAAACCTCACCCTCGGACTTGGAATCTTGCGCACCCTTGATCTGAAAGAGCTTTCCATTCGGGTCATTACCCCGCTCAGAGACACCTCTAACATCCGCCATATCTCGCTCGGCTCTCTCCGGGTAAGCCCGGCAGGAGGGGAGCTTGGTCAAGTGTAAGGAATATAACATCAGGGAAAAGCATGGAGTTGCAAAGGAGACAGTCAAGAATCAAAGCTAAACTGCGCTTGATAAGATCCTTTTCGATGTTCCACGTGGAACATCTCGGTTACTTACGATTTTTTCCGTACTAAGTCCCCCACTTAACCTCCACAATAAAGGACATCCTGTCCATTCCAAAGTAGTTTCAAAAAAATGCAACTCTTATGATGCCCATCATATGAAACAGTGGCTTTCTTCCGTATAATCCGTCTCAACAAAAGTAAATGGAATCAAATCATGCTCTCATACGAGGAGGCAATACATGTTTTGCTATCAATGTGAACAGGCAGCAAATGGTAAAGGTTGCACAAAAATCGGTGTATGCGGCAAGGACCCCGAGCTTTCGGCCCTTCAGGACCTGCTGATCTATTCCCTGAAGGGGCTTTCACTTTATGCTGTAGAAGGAAGAAAGTTCGGTATCATAAATCAGGATGTGAACCTTTTTCTAACCAAGGGCCTTTTTTCCACGCTCACGAACGTCGATTTCGACTCAAAACGATTTGAAAAGCTTATTCACAAAAGCTTCGAGCTCCGCGAAATCCTGAAAACACAAGTCAAGGCAGCCGGAGGCAAGACGGATTTTGCCCATGGGAGCGCTTCATACAAACCGGAGTTCTCTCATGAAGGCCTGGTCAAACAGGGAAGGCAGGTAGTGGAACGGGTGCCTGATGCAGTGATCAATCCCGATATTCAGTCACTCCAGGACATTCTCTTGTTCGGTCTAAAAGGCGTGGCTGCTTATGCAGACCATGCGGAGATCCTCGGAAAAACAGATGATTCAATCTACGCGTTCATGGGCGAAGCCCTTACGGCCATGACCGGGACCGATCGCGGTTTGAATGAGTGGATCGGACTCGTGCTCAAATGCGGCGAGATAAATCTCAAGACCATGGAGATTCTTGATGGAGCCAACACGGGCGCCTATGGCCACCCGGTGCCGACCAAGGTTCCGCTCGGTGCAAAGAAGGGGAAGGCCATTCTCGTTTCCGGCCACGACTTGAAAGATCTCGAGACGATATTGAAGCAGAGTGAGGGCAAGGGAATCAATATCTATACCCACGGTGAAATGCTCCCCGCCCATGGTTATCCCAGCCTTAAGAAATATGCTCACTTTTACGGACATTATGGCACAGCCTGGCAGAACCAGCATAAGGAGTTCGCACACTTTCCTGGGGCGATCGTGATGACCACCAACTGCATCCAGAAGCCGCTGACATCCTATAAGGACAATCTCTTCACCTGCGGCCTTGTGGGCTGGCCCGACGTAGTTCACATAACAGATGGGAATTTCATGCCAGTTATTGAGAAGGCCCTGTCTCTTCACGGGTTCACGGAAGATAACCCGGGGAAGGAGGTCATGGCAGGATTTGCGCGGAATTCGGTCCTCGGCGTGGCGGACAAGGTTATCGCCGCTGTAAAGGAAGGTAAGATTCGACACTTCTTCCTGGTCGGTGGATGCGACGGCGCCAAGCCGGGCCGCAATTACTATACCGAGTTTGTTGAAAAAGCGCCAAAAGATACGATAGTGATGACCCTGGCCTGCGGCAAGTTCCGGTTTTTCGACAAGGAGCTGGGAGACATAGGAGGTATTCCGCGCCTCCTCGATATCGGCCAGTGCAATGATGCCTATTCAGCCATTCAGATCGCTGTTGCCCTATCAAAGGCCTTCAATATCGGCGTGAACGACCTGCCACTCTCGCTCGTCCTCTCGTGGTACGAGCAGAAAGCCGTGGCGATTCTTCTCAGCCTGCTGCATCTGGGTATTAAGGATATCCGACTGGGTCCCACGCTCCCGGCTTTCATCACGCCCAATGTGCTTGATGTGCTCGTGAAAAATTTCAACATCAAGTCCATTGCCGAAACACCCGAGGCCGATCTTGAGGAAATACTCGGTCCCTGCTGGTCGAAAACGAAAGCTGAGTGCCTGGCAGCCGAGGAAGTGACTGCGTAAGTTCAATTATTCCGCTTTATACAGCAGGACGGAATATTCCGTCCTGCTCTTTTTGTGTGCCGAGCATGTTCGACAGCTTGGAGGTGCAAGTCCTCTACCCAGCCCGATGGAGGCGAAGGGTTAG
>Ga0209415_10004310_pt1 | contig 26126 bp, 36 predicted proteins | sample PeaSoiSIISIP2007_FD_187696 | JGI IMG/M metagenome (GOLD analysis project Ga0209415, IMG submission 187696) | Peat soil microbial communities from Weissenstadt, Germany - SII-SIP-2007 (SPAdes) (version 2) | ecosystem: Environmental > Terrestrial > Soil > Wetlands > Peat | place: Germany... | reverse complement strand
ATCATCGGCCGCGAGGCGGTGGCGTTCCCTCCCGCTGGTTGGCCCCCGTAAGTGGGCAGGTCCGTTGGTGCCTCCATGGGCTGCCTCCTCTGCTGCGCAGTACAAGAATAAAACCACCGTGCAGTCCACGCGCGGTCGACTTAGTTGGCCATGTCGCCGACGACCCGCGCCGAGCCGTGGCTGAATATCTCCTCGGTGAGCGTGTTGTGGCGGCTCACGACTGTCCTCGATGTGACGTGCCATCCCTTCGGGGGTTTGTGACGAGAGAGGAACACTCTCGCCACCGCGCGCGCGGTGAGGCAGGAGACGCCTCTGGCCATGAGGTTGTTCAGCGCGGCGTGACCCTCATCGTGGGTGCCGGGAATCGTGTACGACACACTGCCGCAGTTCGAGACGGCCGCCGCGGCTGCCGGCGAGGTGCTTGCAAGCGCGCCCGTGACGAGCAGGACGATGATCGCGCCCTTCATCGAAGGTCAGGCGGGCTCCTGTCCGACGTCCTTGTGATTCGGATAGTGCTTCCGGCATACCGGGTGGCCGTGAACGGGGTGCGGATGCCACGAGATCCGCCAGCACCGATGCATGTGGCAGTTGTGCGTTCTCCACCACACGGCCGCCAGACCGAGGAGCGTCACTTCGCCGACGTCCGACCCGATCCCGCTCCAGAACTGGTAGCCGCGGCCTGAGAGGACGTGCACGAAATACGTGTAGAACCACTGTGGCATCTGAAGCCATCACGGTAGCGGCCACGCCGGTCGGTGACACTCCCGCACACCGGCGCAGACAGGAACGACGGGCAACGTCGAGAACACACGTAGTTGTCGTGTCCTCGGATCATGTAGGCGAAGCGGCGGAGGCCGGTCATCATGCCGAGCTGCATGGTGCGTTCGGCAACGACGCGTTCGGACGGATAGCGGAGAAGGCGGCGAGGTTCTTCGGCACGCCGCAGTACATCCTCGGCCAGACGGCCGCCGTTATCGCCTGGGTGGTGGTGAACTCCAGTCAGCTGCATCTCGGGTTTGCCTGGGACATCTATCCATTCATCGCCTTGAACCTCCTCTTTTCACTTCAGGCCGCGTACGCTGCGCCGCTGATCCTGCTCGCACAGACGCGCCAGGCCGACCGCGACAAGGTCCACTCCGATCGAATCGACAAGAACCACGCCCGGATCGAACGAGCCGCCAAAGCCGAAACCGACAAGCTCCTCGAGCTGCTCCAATCGAACACCAGCCTCACGCAGCAGGACAAGGAGCTCACCGAGGACATCGCAGCCTTGACGAAGCAGATCCACGCGCTGCTCACGAAGCAGCACGACAGCTAGACACCACCTCGCGTTCAGCTGGGCGTGACGCGGTAGGCGTCGAAGACGCCTTCCACGTTGCGGAGCGACGTCAGGAGCGCGCGCAGTCCCTTCACGTCGCCGACCTCGGCGACGTACCAGTTCCGCGCCATCTGATCCTCGACCGTGCCGCCGTACGCGACGATGTTCGCGCCGTGCTCGGCGAACGTCCGCGCGACGTCCTCGAGCAGCCGCTGGCGGTCCCACGAGTCGACCGCGATCTGCACGCGGAAGCTCTGCGCGCCTCCGCCCTCCCACTCCACCGGCGTGAACCGCTCCGGGTTGCGCATGAGCGCTTTCGAGTTCGGACAGTCCTCGCGATGGATCGTGATCCCGCGGCCGAGCGAGATGTAGCCGACGATCGCATCGCCCGGCACCGGCGTGCAGCACTTCGCGAGCCGCACGAGGACGTCCTCGACGCCGACGACGTTGATGCCGTAGTTCGCGCTCGCGAGCGCGTCGCGCGCCTTGGGCCGCTTCCGCGGCGTGACCGCCTCTTCCTCGGCCACCTCCTCGACCTTCAGGCGCTGGAGAACCTTGTTGACGATGCTGCCGGCGGTGAGCTTCCCGGAGCCGAGCGCGACATAGAAGTCCTCGGCCTTCTTGAAGCCCGTCTCGCGGATGACGCCCGCGAGCACCGCGGAGCCGGCGAGCTTGCGGTACGGCAGGTTCTGCCCCTTGAGCGCGTGCTCGAGCGACTCGCGGCCCTTCGCCTCGAGGTCCTCCTTCTGCTCGCGCGAGAAGAACTGGCGGATCTTGTTGCGCGCCCGCGACGACGCGACGAGCGACAGCCAGTCGCGCGACGGGCCGCGTCCGCCCTTCGACGTCATGATCTCGACGCGGTCGCCGCTGCGCAGCTTGTAGTGCAGCGGGACGATGCGGCCGTTCACCTTCGCGCCGACGGTGCGGTGGCCGACGTCGGTGTGCACCGCGTACGCGAAGTCGATCGGCGTCGCGCCGGCGGGCAGCGTCTTCACCTCGCCCTTCGGCGTGAAGACGAACACCTCCTCGTCGAAGAGGTCGGTGCGGAACGACTTCACGAACTCGCGCGCGTCCGCCTCGTCGGCGTGGATGTCCATGATCTGCTCGACCCAGGCGACCCATTCCTTGTCGGCCGCGCTCTTGCTCTTGCCGCCGCGCTTGTACGCCCAGTGCGCGGCGATCCCGAACTCGGCGGTCTCGTGCATCTCGCGCGTGCGGACCTGAATCTCGAGCGGCCGGCCCTCGGGACCGATCACGGTCGTGTGCAGCGAGCGGTAGCCGTTGAACTTCGGCATCGCGACGTAGTCCTTGAACCGGCCCGGCATCGGCTTCCACAGCGAGTGGATGAGGCCGAGCGCGCCGTAGCAGTCGCGGGTCCCCTCTTCGCCGTTGCGCTCGACGATGACGCGCATCGCGGTGAGGTCGTAGATCTCGTTGAACTCGCGGCCGCGCTTCGCCATCTTGTCGTAGATGGAGTAGAAGTGCTTCGCGCGTCCCGAGATCTCGGCGGGGATGTCCACCTTCACGAGCTCGCGCTGCAGCACGTCCGCCGCCTCGGCGACGTGCCCGTCCCGATCGGCGCGGCGCTCGGCGACCATCGTCTTGATCTCTTCGTACTTGCGCGGGTGCAACGTCTGGAAGGAGAGGTCCTCGAGCTCCCACTTGACGGCGTGGATGCCGAGGCGGTGCGCGAGCGGCGCGTAGACCTCGATCGCCTCCTTCGCCTTCTGGATCTGCTTCTGGCGGCCGAGGTACTCGATCGTGCGCAGGTTGTGCAGGCGGTCGGCGAGCTTCACGAGGATGACGCGAACGTCCTCGGCCATCGCCACGATCATCTTCCGGTAGTTCTCTGCCTCCGTCTGCTCGCGGCTCTGGAACTGGACGCGCGTCAGCTTCGTCACGCCGTCGACGAGCTGCGCGATCTCGTCCCCGAACTCTTCGCGCACCGCGGCGAGGTCGGTGTCGGTGTCCTCGACGACGTCGTGCAGGAGCGCAGCGGCGATCGTCTGCTCGTCGAGACGCAGCCCGGCGCAGATCGTCGCCACTCCGACCGGGTGCATGATGAACGGCTCGCCCGACCGCCGCTGCTGCCCCTCGTGGGCCGCCGCGGCGAAGTGGAACGCCTTGATTATCAGGTCGCGGTCGATCTCGCCGGAGTAGCCGTCCAGCTCCGCGAGCAGGGCGTCGAGCAGCTCCAGATGCTTCTCACCTGTCTCCAGCGTCGCCACCAATTCAGTGTACTCCCGGGTCTTTCGTGCGTAACCCTGCGGGAGGAACGGCCGTTGACGGGTCGAAATGACGCCCTTCATGAGGCTCTTCCGCCGCCGCCGGGATGCACGCAAGGTCGAGAAGCTCGCGGCCGCCCTCGCCGCGCTCGGCCGCGGCTAGACGAGCGCGAAGGCGCCGAGCGGCTCGAACCGCGCCTGGAAGAAGCGCAGGCTCGGCGGCTCGTACGTCATGCGCAGGCCGGGCACCGTGCGCGCGTGGTGGAAGAGGTCGACGACGACCTCGGCAACGTACGTGAGGTGCTCCTGCGTGTACGCGCGCCTTGGGAGCGTGAGACGCACGAGCTCGAGCCCGTCGTACGGATCGTGGCCGTGCTGGCCCGAGACGATGCCGCGCTCCATCGAGCGCACCCCGCCCGCGAGGTAGATCGCGGCGGCGAGCGCCTGCGCGGGGAACTCATCCTGGGGCACGTGCGGCAGGAAGCGCTTCGCGTCGAGGAACACGGCGTGCGCGCCCGGCGGCAGCACGATCGGGACGCCGGCCTCCTGCAGCAGCGAGGCGAGATATGCGACCTGCTCGACGTGGTGCGCGACGGTCGGCTCGTCGACGGCCTCGCGAATCCCCTGCGCGAGCGCCTCCATCGCGGAGCCGGACATGCCGCCGTAGTGCGGGAAGCCCTCGAACACGACGACGAGCTCGCGCAGCTTCTCTGCGAGCAGATCGTCGTTGACGGCAACGAGGCCGCCGATCGGCACGAAGTGATCCTTCTTCGACGAGAAGATCGCGCCGTCGCTGAGGTCGGCGATGAGCTTCACGATGTCGGGGAGCGTGTGCTGCGCATAGCCGTGCTCGCGCCGCTTCACGAAGAGCGCGTTCTCGGAGCTGCGCGTCGCGTCGAGGATCAGCGGCACCCCGTGCTCGAGCGTGAGCGAGCGCACCTGCGTGAGGTTGTCGATCGAGAACGGCTGGCCGCCCGCCATGTTGAGGCACGCCTCCTGGCGGACGAACGCGACGTTGCCGCCGTCAGGCCCGCTCAGGATCGCCTCGAGCTTCGCGACGTCGATGTTCCCCTTGAACTGATGCGTCGACGCCGGGTCGCTCGCCTCGGGGATCGCCACGTCGACCCATGTGCCGCCGGCGAGCTCGACGTGCGCGCGCGAGGTCGTGAAGTACAGGTTGGACGGGACGAGCATGCCGGGCCGCACGAGCACGCGCGAGAGGAGATGCTCGGCGCCGCGCCCCTGGTGCGTCGGGATGACGTGTCTGTACCCGTACACCTCGCGGACGGCGCGCTCGAGTCGGAAGAAGCTGCGCGAGCCCGCGTACGACTCGTCGCCGAGCTCCATGGCCGCGCGCTGCTCCTGCGAGACCGCCGACGTGCCGCTGTCCGTCAGGAGGTCGACGTAGACGTCGTCGGAGCGCAGCAGGAACGTGTTGTAGCCGGCGTGGACGAGCGCGTCGCGGCGCCGCTCCAGCGGCGGGAGCGAGATCGGCTCGACGACCTTGATCTTGTACGGCGGTGCCTGCATGACCGCAGCTTCGCTGCGGCCCGTCAGGCAAGCATCCGGGCCGACACGCACATAGGCTTGCGGAAATGCCCTGGTACTACGCCGTCGCAGAGGCCGACCACGACATCCAGAACCCGACGAGCCGGGAGAAGATCCTCCAGCTCGGCGGCTACCTGCGGCTCAACCCCGATACGCGCGTCCTCGACGTCGCCTGTGGCAAGTGCGGCCCGGCGATCCTGCTTGCACAGGCGTATGGCTGCCACATCGTCGGCGTCGAGAAGGCGCCGGACTTCGCCGCTGCCGGGCGCGAGCGCATCGAGGCAGCGGGTCTCTCGCACCTGGTCGAGGTGGTCGAGGGCGACGCGCGGGCATTCCCGCTCGAGCCGGAGGCGTGGGACGTCGCCCTCTGCCTCGGGGCGTCGTTCGCCTTCGACGACCTCGACGGCACCGTCGCCGCACTCGCGCCGGCGGTGCGGAGCGACGGCTCTCTCGCCTTCGGCGAGCCGTACTGGCTCGAGTGGCCGCTTCCCCGCGACGTCGACGACATGGGCTACGTGCCACTGCGCGAGACGGTGGCACGGATCGAGGCCGGCGGGCTCGCCCTCACCGGCATGATCGCGTCGGGACACGACGACTGGGACCGGTACGAGTCGCAGCACTGGCGCGCGCTCGAAGAGTGGCTCGCCGCGCATCCCGACGATCCCGACGCGCCCGGCATCCGTGCGCGGCACGAGCAGGCGCGCGAGGACTACCTCACATGCGAGCGCCGCCTGTTCGACTGGGCGATCTTCGTCGCCCGCAAGAGCTGAGCCGCGGGCTACCGCGTGAACGGCGGGGAGTACACGACCCGCCCCTGAGGCAGCTCGGCTGCCTCCGCGAGCACGGCCACCTGGAAGCCCCACGCGCCACGCGCTTCAGTTTCCGGCGGCGGCAGCAGCCCGAGCTCGTCCGCCCGGACGAAGCCGAACCGGCCGTAGTACCTCGGATCGCCCTCGAGGAGCAGGAGCGGCTCCCCGCGCGCGCGGACCGCGTCGAGCGACGCGCGGACGAGCGCGAAGCCGTGGCCGCGCCCCTGGTACGCCGGCAGCACGCCGAGCGGCGAGAGCTGCAGGACGCGGATGCCGGAGCCCTCGATCCAGCTCCACGTGTTCATGACATGGCCGACGATCCGGCCCTCCTCCTCGGCGACGAACGAGAGGTCCGGCTCGTGCCAGTCGTCGTGGAGCTCCTGCGTGAGACGCGCGACGCGGTCGCCGTCGTCGCCGAACGCGGCGCGGTGGACCTCGACGATCTCGGGCCAGTCCGCCTCGGCCGCGACGCGGATCATGCGGCGCGCGCGAGCGGGGGCCGCTCGAGCAGCGCGCGGAAGCGCTCCGACTCGAGGAGATGCCGCTTCCCCGGGCCAAGTTCGACGAAGATCGCCGCCGCTTCGGCGTCGCGCGCCTCCTCCGGCTTGCGGTACTCAGCGACGAGCCACTCGCGCAGCTCGTCGAACCGCTCCGCGGCGGCGAAGATGCGCCGCACGACGAGCTGCGGCGAGACGGTGCCGTTCCAGCGGTTCTCGGTCAGCCGGAAGGCGACGTCCCAGCGGCCCTGCTGCCGGTACACGTCGAGCCGCGACCCGATGCCGAACGCGATCGCGCTGCCCGCGTCGAAGCCGTCGCGGCGGACGCGGAAGCGCAGGTGCTTGCCCTCGCCGACGGTCGCCAGGTCGGAGAGCTCGCAGCCGGGCGCGAGCAGCGTCACCTCCGGGTTGCCGAGCCCGAACGGCGCGAGCTGCGCGAGCTCGGCGCACAGGTCGAGCGTGAGCTTTGTCCCGCGCGGGACGATTCCGTCGATCCGCGTCACCGGCTGGAGGTCGTCCTCGAGGAGGAGGCCGGACGCATGCTCGGCGAAGCGCGCCGCGAAGGCTTCGAGGTTCTCGGGCTTGATGGAGAGGCCGGCGGCGGCGCGGTGGCCGCCCCAGCGCCCCAGGAGGTCGGAGCACGCGGCGAGGCCGGCGTGCAGGTCGAACGCGGCGATCGAGCGCCCCGATCCCTTCCAGTCGCCCTCGCCGCCGGCGACGAGCACCACCGGGCGGTTGAAGCGCTCGACGAGCCTCGAGGCGACGATGCCGATGACGCCCTCGTGCCAGTCCTCGCCGGCGACGACGTACGCGCGCCGGCGCCTGTCGGCCTCCGGCCACGCCTCGACGACGGCGATCGCCTCGCGCACGATGCGGCCCTCGACGGCCTGACGCTCGCGGTTCAGCTCCTCGAGCGTGTCCGCGAGGCGCTTCGCCTCGGCGGCGTCGCCGGTGAGCAGGAGCTCGAGCGCAGCCCGCGGATGGCCGAGACGGCCGGCGGCGTTGATGCGCGGCCCGAGCCGGAAGCCGACCCCGCCCGCGTCCACGGCGGCCGGGTCGACCCCGGCGGCGCGCATGAGCGCCTGCAGGCCGGGCTTCTGCGTGCGTGCGAGCGCGCGCAGCCCGGCGACCGCGAGCGAGCGGTTCTCGTCGAGCAGCGGCACGACGTCGGCGATCGTCGCGAGCGCGACGAGGTCGAGGTGTCGCCGCGGGATCTCGGAGTCGACACCATGGAGGGCCTGTCCGAGCTTGTAGACGACGCCCGTCCCGCACAGCTCCGGGAACGGATAGCCGGACGGCCGCGTGGCGACGATCGGGCAATCGGGCAGCGTCTCCCCCGGCCGGTGGTGGTCGGTGACGATGACCTCCAGCCCGCGCGCCTTCGCCTCGGCCACCTCCTCGACGGCGGTGATGCCGCAGTCGACGGTGAGCACGAGGCCGCAGCCCTCGTCGGCGAGACGGGCGAGCGTCTCGGAGCGGACGCCGTAGCCCTCGTCGAAGCGGCTCGGCAGGTGCCAGTCGACGTCGGCGCCGAGCTCTCGCAGCAGCAGGACCGCGAGCGCGGTGGCGGCGATGCCGTCGACGTCGTAGTCGCCGTGGACGCAGATCCGGCGCCCCTCGGCGACCGCGGCGCGGATCCGCTCGCAGGCGGCGCGCATGTCGCCGAGCAGGAAGGGGTCGTGCGGCGGCAGCTCGCCGGCGAGGAACGCCCGCGCGGAAGCCGGCTCGTCGTAGCCGCGCCGGACGAGAACGCCTGCCGTGAGCTCGCTGATCCCCAGGGCGGAGGCGAGCCCGGCCTGCACCTCGTGCGGGCACGGACTGATCGTCCAGGTGCCCTCGTGCATCGCGCAGTCACGCTACGGGTGCCGTCGGACGGCGTACGTTTGCGTCCGTGCGGGACCTGTTCCTCCTCGACCCCGGGGTCACGTTCCTCAACCACGGCTCGTTCGGCGCCACCCCGAGGGCCGTGTTCGAGCGCTACCAGGCCTGGCAGCTCGAGCTGGAGCGGGAGCCGGTGGACTTCATCGCCCGCCGCCTCGTCGGCCTGCTCGCCGATGCCCGGGCGGAGCTGGCCGTCTACGTCGGGGCCCGGCCGGACGACCTGACCTTCGTCCAGAACGCGACCACCGGCGTGAACATGGCCGCGCGGGCCCTCGGCCTCCGGCCCGGCGACGAGGTGCTCTCCACCGACCTCGAATACGGGGCCTGCGTCCTCGCGTGGCGGCGGCTCTGCCGCTTCGTCCAGGTGCCGTACGACGAGCTGTTCGAGCACGTGACCGAGCGGACGAAGGCCGTCTTCGTGTCGCACATCACGTCGGAGACGGGCCTGCTGCTCCCGGTCGAGGACATCGTCCGCCGGGCACACGATCTCGGGCTCGTGACGATCGTCGACGGGGCACACGCGCCCGGGCAGGTCGACCTCGACCTCGACGCGCTCGGGGCGGACTTCTACGCCGGGAACTGCCACAAGTGGCTGTGCGCTCCCAAGGGCGCCGGCTTCCTCCACGTCCGGCCGGAGTGGCAGGAACGCGTCGACGGGCCGATCGTGAGCTGGGGATACGAGGATCCCGCGACGTTCCTGACCCGCACCGAGCGGCAGGGGACGCGCGACGCCGCCGCCTATCTCACCGTGCCCGCCGCGATCGAGTTCCAGCGCGAGCACGACGTGCGTAAGCGGTGCGTCGCACTCGCACGCGAGGCGCGCCGTGACCTGTGCGCGCTAGTACGGACGGAGCCGATCGCGCCCGAGGAGATGGTGCTGCAGATGGCGAGCGTGCGACTCCCCACTCCCGACCCCGAGCTGTCGACGCGCCTCTTCGACGAGCACCGGATCGAGATCCCGGTGTCGCGTGACGGCACGCTGCTGCGCCTCTCCATTGCTCCCTACAACGACCGCGAGGACGTCGACCGGCTTCTCTCCGCGCTCGCATGAAGCGAAGAGCCTCGCGACGCTGTGGCCGGCGCTTGTCGCGCGCTTCGGCGAATAGCGTCAGCCTTCGCGCGGGAGCTTCACGCCGAGGAACGTCAGCAGCACGAGCAGCGCGATCCCTACGAGCCAGAGCGCGAGCACGAGACGCGGCCGCCGGCTCTCCCTGAGCTGCTGCACCGCGACCTTCCCCCACAGGATGAGGAGTCCGGCGACGGCGGCGAAGGCGACGACGAGCACCGGTGCGAGGTACGCAGCCCGCGCGATCGGCCAACCGAGTGCGAGCGCCGTCCCGACGACGAGCGCGAGGACGGCGCAGACTGCCGCCGGGATGCGGAGTGCGCGCACGGGGCAAGGGTACGCTTCGCGCGTGGAGGCCGAGGCGAACTACAGCTCCGGCGACGACTTCGTCGTCGAGTTCCTGGGCTACACGTTCAGCTTCAACGCGGAGGACTTCGAGCAACGCGTCACCGCGGCCGCAGTGAAGCTCGAGCTCATTCCGGGGAACGGGCTCGACGACGACGAGACTGCGGATCTCGTCGAGCTCGTGGAGCGCGACACGATCGACGAGCCGCGCAGCGCGCTCGGCCGCTACCTCGTACACCGCTGGGACGAGGTCGCGCTCGTCGGCGGCGAGTCGCTCGTGTACTGGCTGAAGAAGCTCGTCTTCCGCGGCGCGTGGCTCGACCACCACGTGAAGGAGGGCAAGCTCGAGATCGGCTGGGACGACGCGGCGGCGGAGTTCTCGTATCACGATCCCAACGGCGGGCGTGCGCTGCTCGAGCTCCTGCCGACGCCGAGCTGGCACGAGCTCCAGTACCGGCCGTGACGCCGCGCGCGTACGCCGTCGCGGGGCCTGCCTATCTCGGCGCGCTGCTCGCGATCGACACGCAGGTCGCGTATCGCGGCCAGCTCTTGTTGGGCGCCCTCACCTGGATCGTGCTGCTCGTCGCGCTGCGCCCGCTCGTTCCGCTCGCCCGCGCGCAGGCGCTCGGCGTCGTCTGCTTCGCGACGATCGGCGAGGTGACGGGGTCGCTCGTGTGGGGCGTCTACCACTACCGCCTGCACAACCTGCCGCTCTTCATCCCGCCCGCGCACGGGATCGTCTACCTCAGCGGGCTCGCGCTGACGCGCGTCGTCTCCGTGCGGCGCCTCGTCGCCGCCGCGGGTGCGGGCTCGGTGGGCTGGGGGATCGCCGGGCTCACCGTGCTTCCGCGCCTCGACGTCGCCGGCGCGATCGGCGTGCCGCTGCTCTGCTTCTTCCTCTGGCGCTCGCGCGCGCGCGCGACGTACGCCGCCGTCTTCCTCGTCGTCGCGGCGCTCGAGCTGTACGGGACGTCGATCGGGACGTGGCGCTGGGCACGCACGCTGCCGGGCCTCGGGATCGCGGACGGGAATCCGCCGAGCGGTGTCGCGAGCGGCTACATCTGGTTCGACGTCATGGCGCTCCTCGTCGCGCCGCTGCTCGTCGCCGCCGCGCAGTGGCGCGCGCCGCTGCGCGGGAGTACCGTGGAGACATGACGGGCCTCTAGCTCGTCGGCACGCTGAAGCCGAAGCGCGCGACGCGGTCCTCGGGGGACTTGCGCAGCTCGAAGCGGCGGATGAGGCCGATCGGGATGACGAGCGCGTCGGGGAGGTCGCGATCGCGCGCGTTCTGCACGTAGATCGTGATCATCCCGAAGCCGGGCTCGGGCTCGATCCGGTCGAGGACGAATCGCGACGTGTCGGCCAGCTCGACCTCGACGACCGGCGTCTCCACGCCGGTCGCCTCGCTGAACTTCGCGATCGCCCGGTGCACGCGCTCGACGAACGCCTCGTGCGGGCCCTCGTTCACCGGCGTCCACAGCTCGGGCATCGCGCTGAGCCTAGATCAGGGGCGGCCCCGATGGGGGGATTTCCCCAGCGGCGGAACCTTCCTTCATGGGAACCCTGTTCACCGTCATCGTCACGATCGTCGTCGTCGGCATCCTGCTGGCGGTCGTTGCCGCACTGGTCGAGATGAGCCCGTTCGGGCACCACCTCGAGCAGTTCCGCGACCGGTCCGGCCGGCCCGTCGGCCCGTCGCCGCACCTCTAATCCTCCGTTCGGGGGAGCCTCGGCCCACGGAAGTGGGGATTGAGCGCTGCGCGCTCCGAGCCGACGCTCAGTCCATGGGATCGATGTTCACGATCGCGATCAGCCTCGCCGTCGGCGTGCCGATCGCGGTGATCGGCGTCCTGCTCGAGCGGCTCGCGCGCGAGCGCTAGAAGAGGCGGGCGTCGGTCTCGGCCGTGGCGCCCACGTGGGCGCGGCCGAGCTTCGTGATCGTGCGTCCGCGCGGCGTGCGCTGGATGAAGCCGAGCTGCAGCAGGTACGGCTCGTACACGTCCTCGATCGTGTCCGGCTCCTCGCCGAGGGAGACGGCGAGCGTCGACAGGCCGACCGGGCCGCCGTCGAACTTGCCGACGATCGTGCGGAGGAGCTCGCGGTCGATGCGCTCCAGCCCGGCCTGGTCGACCTCGAGCAGCTCGAGCGCCTCCGCCGCCACCGGCGTCGTGATCGAGCCCTGGTGGCGGACCTCGGCGACGTCGCGCACGCGGCGGAGGATGCGGTTCGCGATACGCGGCGTGCCGCGCGAGCGGCGCGCGATCTCGTCGGCCGCGTCGTCGGAGATCTCCACGCCGAGGATGCGCGCCGAGCGGCGGACGATCGTCGCGAGCTCGACCGGCTCGTAGTAGTCGAGCCGGAACGTCATCCCGAACCGGTCGCGCAGCGGCGTCGTCAGGAGCCCCGTGCGCGTCGTCGCGCCGACGAGCGTGAACGGCGGCAGGTCGAGCGTCAGCGTGCGGGCGGCCGGGCCCTGGCCGACGATGATGTCCAGCCGGAAGTCCTCGAGGGCCGGATACAGGATCTCCTCGATCGCGCGGTTGATCCGGTGGATCTCGTCGACGAACAGCACGTGGCGCGGCTCGAGCGAGGTGAGGATCGCGGCCATGTCGCCCTTGCGCTCGAGCGCCGGGCCCGCGACGGTGCGGATGCCGACGTCGAGCTCCTCGCGGATGATGTACGCGAGGCTCGTCTTGCCGAGCCCCGGCGGGCCGACGAGCAGGACGTGGTCGAGCGCCTCGCCGCGCGCCTTGGCGGCGTCGAGCGCGATCGCGATCTGCTCCTTCACGCGCTCCTGGCCGACGAACTCGTCGAGGCGGCGCGGCCGCAGCGTCTGCTCGAAGCCGTCGTCGTCTTCCTCCGCGATCGGCGCGAGGAACTGGGTGCTCATGCCGCCCTCCGCAGCGCGAGCCGGACGCGCTCCGCGGCGGGCAGGTCGGGATCGGTGTCGGCGAGCGCGCGCTCGGCGTCGCCGATCGTGTAGCCGAGCTCGACGAGCGCGTCGCGCGCGACGACGTGCCCGTCGGAGGAGGCGGAGACGGGCTCGGAGCCGGCGGCGCCGAGCTTCTCCTTCAGCTCGAGAACGATGCGCTCGGCCGTCTTCTTGCCGATGCCGGGGATGGCGACGAAGCGGGCGATGTCCTCGCGCACGATCGCGCGCCGAAGCTCCTCGGCGGGCGAGCCGGAGACGATCGCGAGCGCGACCTTCGGCCCGATCCCGTTCACCGTCAGCAGCTGCACAAACAGCTCGCGTTCGGCGCGGTCTGCGAAGCCGTACAGCTGGAGGACGTCCTCGCGGACGTGCAGGTACGTCTCGACGGTGATCTCCTCCGCGCCGGCGGCGGCCTGGCGGAGCGCGCTCGGCGTCGCGGCGACGAGGTAGCCGACTCCGCCGACGTCGAGGACGAGCCCCTCGGGCGTCGACGCGACCGGCTTCCCGCGCAACTGCGCGATCACGGCGTCACCCGGCCATCTTCAGCAGCGGCGGCGCGAGCGCGTGGCAGATGGCGACCGCGAGCGCGTCGGCCGCGTGGTTCGGCTCCGGGATGTCCTGGAGCCCGAGGATCGCCTTCACCATGCGCTGGACCTGCGCCTTCTCGGCGCGGCCGTAGCCGCACACCGCATGCTTGACGGCCGCCGGCGAATACTCGGCGCACGGGACTCCCGCGCGCGCGGCCGCGACGAGCACGACGCCGCGCGCCTGTCCGACGGAGAGCGCGGTACGGGCGTCGGCGCCGACGAACGACTCCTCGAGCACGACCGCATCCGGCCGGTGCTCCGCGACGAGGGCGGCCACGCCGTCGTAGATCGTGAGCAGACGGAGCTCCGGACGCTCGCGCGGGGACGTGCGCCACCAGCCGTAGTCGATGCCCTTGAGGCGCCCGCCGCTTTCGTGGACGATCCCGTACCCGCAAGCAGCCGTTCCCGGGTCGATGCCGACGACCTTCACGGAGAGAGGTTAGGCAGCGGGTCGGACGATCCTCCTACCCGTTCGGGGGAGGCTTCCTGCGGCTAGCCGGCCACGGCTTCGAGCACCCGCTCGGGGATGTCGAAGTTCGCGTACACGTCCTGGACGTCGTCGTTGTCCTCGAGCTGGTCGATGAGGCGCAGGATCTTCTTCGCCTCGTTCTCGTCCGCGACCTCGACGGTCGTCTTCGGCACCATCGTCAGCTCGGCCGCGTCGACGGAGAAGCCGGCCTCCTCGACCGCCGTCCGCACCGCCGCGAGCTGCTCGGGAGCGCACGTCACCTGGTAGCTCGACCCGTCGAGGGCGACGTCCTCCGCCCCGCCCTCTGCGGCCGCCAGCGTCAGCTCGTCTTCGTCGACGCCATCGGCGTCGACGAGCACCATCCCGCGCCGTTCGAACAGCCACGAGACCGCGCCGGAGCCCCCGAGGTTGCCGTCGTTCTTCGCGAAGGTGTGGCGCACCTCGCCCGCGGTGCGGTTGCGGTTGTCGGTCAGCGCCTCGACGATGACCGCGACGCCGCTGGGGCCGTAGCCCTCGTACACGACCGTCTCGAACGCGGCGGCGTCGGCGTCGGCGCCGGAGCCCTTCGCGATCGCGCGGTCGATGTTCTCCTTCGGCATCGAGTACGACTTCGCCTTCTCGATCGCGTTCTGGAGCGCGAGGTTCGCGGACGGGTCTCCCCCGCCCTCCTTCGCGGCGACGATGATCGCGCGCGAGAGCTTCGAGAAGAGCTTGCCGCGCTTCGCGTCGGCGGCGCCCTTCTTGTGCTTGATCGACGACCACTTGCTATGTCCGGACACTCGTCGCCTCCCGTACCTGGTTCAGAAAGAGCTCGTGGATGCGCGTGTCGTCGGTCAGCTCCGGATGGAACGCCGCGACGAGCACCCGCCCGTCGCGCGCGAGCACCGGATGGCCGTCGACCTCGGCGAGCACCTCGACGTCAGGTCCCGCATCCTCGATCCACGGCGCACGGATGAACACGCCGCGCACGGGCTCGCTCTGGCCGATGTCGAGATCGGTCTCGAAGCTCCGCACCTGGCGGCCGAACGCGTTCCGCTGGGTTCGTATGTCGGCGAGCCCGAGGTGGTCGCGGTCGAGGACGATCATCCCGGCGCAGGTGCCGAAGATCGGCGCGGTGAAGCGCCGGAGCGCCTCGTCGAGCCCGTACAGCCGCATGAGCCGCGTGATCGCGGTCGACTCCCCGCCGGGGATGATCAGGCCGTCGAGGCCGTCGAGCTGCTCGGGCAGCCGCACCTCGACCGGCTCGGCGCCGAGGCGCCGGAGCACGGCCGCGTGCTCGCGGAAGTTCCCCTGCACGGCGAGGACGCCGATCCGTAGCGGCTTTTCCACGCAGCCATTGTAGGTTCGGCTACCCGGTGCGCCGGCGGCGCGTGGCGAGGCCCAGGAGGACGTACCAGAAGCCGAGGCACGCGAAGGCGACCGACGGCGCCCAGCCGCTGATCGAGGGCGTCCCGATCGGCAACCCGGCCGTGGTCGTGGCCGAGCCGAAGAGGTAGTGGAACGTGGCCCCGAGGAACCCGACGCTGCCGAGCACAGCCCAGGTCGAGCGCTTCGTCGAATACGCGAGGCCGACGTAGATCAGCGAGGCGGCGGAGATGAGCGCCCAGTCGGTGTCGGACGAGTGCCACCAGTCGAGGAAGACGCCGCCGATGAGCAGGCCGCTCACCAGGTGGAGCCAGAACGTGGACGGCGAGTCGCCGATGACGCCGGCGAGCAGGTACGCGAGCCCGACGAGCAGCGTGACGACCTTGGTCCACGTGCCACCGCTCGACACGAGATCGATGACGAAGAACCAGCCGACCGTCGCCGATATGAGCGTGATGAGCGGGAAGCCGAAGCGGCGCCGGTCGTCCCACGCGGCGACGAGGACGAGCAGCTCGAGCGCCAGCCGCGCGATGGAGAAGTCCTTGAAGCTGGCGGATGCGTGCAGCCAGCCGAACCACTCCCAGGCGAGGCCGAGGAAGACGGCCCACGCGATCACGGACGCGAACGCGAAGATGCCGGCCGCCGTCCAGCGGCCGCGGCGCCTGAACCAGTGCGCGAGCGCGTAGAGGACGACGAGGATGAGCGCGCCCCATCCGGTCAGCGCGCCCTTGCCGTAGTGGCCCGACAGATACGTGAGCGCGGCGATCGCCGCCACGAGTACCGTGAGGCCACCCGCGTAGACGAGGTAGGACGAGGTCTTCCAGACGGGCTTGCGTGCCTGCACCGCACGCACAGTATCCGCCCCGGGGCGGACGGACTCCCACGGTCGCGGCCGCTAGGGAGCTACCAGCCGCGCGTCTCGAGCAGCTCGCTCGGGTCGAGCGAAGCCGTCGAGATGCCGACCATCGGCTCGCCGAGGCCGGCGGAGACGCGGGCGAGGATCTCGGCGTCGTTGAAGTGCGTCGTCGCCTCGACGATCGCCTTCGCGCGCCGTTCGGGGTCGCCGGACTTGAAGATGCCGGAGCCGACGAAGACGCCGTCCGCGCCGAGCTGCATGCACAGCGACGCGTCGGCCGGAGTCGCGATCCCGCCGGCGGTGAACGTGACCACCGGCAGCTTCCCGTTCTCGGCCACCCAGCGCACGAGCTCGTACGGCGCCTGCAGCTTCTTCGCCTCCGAGTAGAGCTCTTCCTCGGCGAGGGTCGTGAGCTTGCGGATGTGACCGAAGACCGAGCGCATGTGCGTGACCGCGTTGACGATGTCGCCGGTGCCGGCCTCGCCCTTCGTGCGGATCATCGCCGCGCCCTCGCCGATGCGCCGGAGCGCCTCGCCGAGGTTGGTCGCGCCGCAGACGAACGGGACGGTGAAGCGCCACTTGTCGACGTGGTGCTCGAGGTCGGCGGGCGTCAGCACCTCCGACTCGTCGATGTAGTCGACCTCCAGCGCCTGGAGGATCTGCGCCTCGGCGAAGTGGCCGATGCGGCACTTCGCCATGACCGGGATGGTGACCGACTCCTGGATCTCCCGGATCTTCTCCGGGTCGGACATGCGCGCGACGCCCCCGTCGCGGCGGATGTCGGCCGGCACGCGCTCGAGCGCCATGACGGCTACGGCGCCCGCGGCCTCGGCGATCTTGGCCTGATCGGCGTCGACGACGTCCATGATGACCCCGCCCTTGAGCATCTCGGCGAGGCCGCTCTTCACGCGCATCGTCCCGTACTCGGTCATGGCCCCAGTCTAGCTACGAGGCGAGGCAGCTCTCGGCATCCGCGAGGTCCTTCGCGCTCGGCGACACCGTCCAGACGAGCACCGCGTTGCGCTTCGACTCCATGATGTCCGCCATGTGCGGGCGCAGGCTCGCGGGAGCGTACTTGCGGAACTCCCCCTCGGTGACGACGGCGTCCTGCGCGTCCGCTCCGAACGCGACCGTGAGCGCGTTCCCGGCCCGGGAGCGTGCAGCGAGGCCGCCGTTGGCCGCGACGCCGGCGATGAACCCGACCTTCGCGGTGGCGGTCGTCACGTTGGTGAAGCCCTTCTTCGTGAAGCACGCCGCCGACGCGTCGGCGGTGAACGGCTTGCTCGAGCGCGCGCCGCAGCCGGCGAGGACCAGGGCTACGAGAAGCGCGGCTGCGGGGGGAAGGCGTCGCACGGTGCGAGTGTAGGGTCAGCCGATGATGGAGCCGTGGGGAACCGTGCTCGCCGGCCGGCTGTGAGAGGGCTCGAGGGCAAGCGCGTCGTCGTCACCGGCGGCACGAGCGGCATCGGGGCGGCGACGTGCCGGCGCTTCGCCGACGAGGGCGCGCGCGTCGTCAGCATCGCGATCGACGACGGGGACGGGAACATCGTCTGCGACGTCGCCGATGCGGCGCAGGTGGAAGAGGCATTTGCACGAGTCGACGAGATGCTCGGCGGCGTCGACGTGCTGGTGGCGAACGCCGGCATCTCCATCCGCAGCCCGTTCCTCGAGATCGGCGAGGAGGACTGGCAGCGCGTGCTCGACGTCAACCTCGGCGGCGTCTTCCGCTGCGCGCAGCAGGCGGCGCGGCGGATGGGCGACGGCGTGATCCTCATGACCGCCTCGACGAACGGGCTCACCGGGCACGAGAACTACGCCGACTACAACGCGTCGAAAGCCGGCGTCATCCTCCTCGCGCGCACGCTCGCGCGCGAGCTCGCGCCGCGGATCCGCGTCAACGCCGTGTGCCCCGGCTACGTGCTGACGCCGATGCAGGAGGCCGAGTACACGCCCGAGATGCTCGCGGCCGTCGACGCGTCCATCCCGCTCGGCCGCCACGCGCGCCCCGACGAGGTCGCCGCACTCTTCGCGTTCCTCGCGAGCGACGACGCGGCTTACATCACGGGAGCGGCGATCGCGATCGACGGCGGCGAGACGGCGTAGATGACCAGGTTCGTCGTCGACGCCGGCGCCGTCCTCCACCTCGCGAGCGCAGACGTCGCGGTCGCGCCGAGGCACAAGCTCCTCGCACCGACGCTCCTCCGCTCCCAGACGCTGTCGGCTCTGCACGAGGCCGTCCAGCGGGGCGAGATCTCGGCCGAGGTCGCACGCGAACGCCTCGCCCGCGTGAACCGGATGCCGATCAGGCTCCTCGGCGACGCCGAGCTCCGGCGCCGGGCGTGGAAGCTGGCAGATGAGCTGGGATGGGCGTCGACCTACGACGCGGAGTACATCGCGCTCACGCAGCTCCAGGCGGACGCGTTCGTGACCCTGGACGCGAAGCTGGCGCGCAGCGTCGAAGGGATCGTCGTGATCGCGTCGATCGACGCGCTCACGAAGTAGATCGCTGAACGACCGCGCTACCGTCGCGGTGGTCGTGCTTCGCCGGCAGGTGCAGCCAGCGATGCTGTGCAGACAGCGTGCCCACGCCGACGACCAGGCCGGCGGCGATCGCCGCCAGCAGCACGAGCGTGCGCGCGCCCGCCCCGCGCACCGCCAACCGCGACGCGGGAGCGATGTCGTCCTTCGCGCCGACCAGCGCCCGCTTGAGATACACGAGGACGTGCACGCCGACGAGGAGGATCCACAGGACGGAGACCGGCCCGTGCACCCGCCGCGCGAGCTGGAGCGAGTGCCCGTGCAGGAAGCCCATCGCGACGCCGCTCCCGAACAGGGCGATCGTGGCCGCGACGAGCAGCGGCGCCAGCAATCGCATCGCGAGCTGCGGAGCGCCCTTCACCCGATAGGCAGCGGTGCGCGTGTAATAGCGCGTGAAGCGCCATCCCGTGGTCGCGAGCTTCAGCGCGATCGGCGGGATCAGGACGAGGCCGACGAACACGTGCAGCGAGAGGAACCGGTGCAGGCCGAAGAGCAGCGTGGCCAGCTCGACGCCCGTGAGCACGATCAGGACGAGGCCGACGGTTGCCGTCAGCCGCTCGTTTCCATCCGGGTTCATCGGGCGGAACTCAAGCGGAGGCCGATGAACGGACGATGAATCCGTCCTTGCATACTTCCGGCATGGACGACGAGCGCCCGCCCATCTGCCCCGCCTGCGGCGTGACGATGGTTCCCGCCGCGCTCAGCGCGCGGCAGGGCGACGCCGGCGACTGGATCTGCCTCGAGTGCGAGGAGACCGACGAGCCGGACGGCTAGCTCAGGCCGGCAGGATCGCCGACAGGTCCCACTCCCGCGGCTCGTCGGCGACAAGGCGCAGCAGAACGCCCGGCTTCGACCGTTCCGCGGCGAAGCGCTCGCCCGCATCGGCACCGAGATAGCGCCCGGCGATCGCCGCGCGGATCCCGGTCACGTCGCACTCGACGAGCTCGGCGCGGCCGCGCGCCTCGATCCCGCGGAACGGCGGCACGGCCTCGAACACGACGAGGATGCACCGCGGGTCGCGCGCGAGGTGGCGGAGCTTGACGTCCCCCTCGGCGATGACGACTTCGAACGCACCGTCGGCGAAGCGGAACCACACCGGCGACACGAGCGCCTCACCGTCGCGGCGGTAGGTCGTCAGCACCGCCGGGGACGGCGCGTCCACCAGCGAGCGCATCCTCTCGCTCAGAAGTCCCCGCACGTGCCGATCTTGATCTCGACGATGCGGCTCGACGGCGGCACCGGATCGCGCTTCGCGTCGTCGACGAGCACGAGGCCGTTCGGCGCGCGCCACATGTCGGCGCCGACGCGTTGCAGCCGTCCGTACGCGGTTCGTGCCTGCGCGAGCGTGCTCCCGAGCGTGATCCGCGCCGCCGTTGCGAGCCTCGGCGATACGACCTTCGGGCCGGCAGGCGGAGAGCCCGGCGTCGTGATCGGGAAGCCGCCGACGATGTAGCGGAAGCCGGAGAACACGTCCAGGCGAAACTCCGCGATGAGGTCACGCCACGCGACCTCCGTGTAGCGCGAGCTGCATCCCGTATTCGCGCCGCGCCCGGAAGGGGCGCCGAGGCGCGCGCTCAACCCGGCGACGGCCCTCGCCTTCGTCTCCCCGAAGTGCACATCTCCGATCCCGTGCGCCCCGATCGTGAGCAGCGCGACGGACGCGGCGATGCGAACGGCGAGCATGCCCCGGCGCGCTACGCCTTCTGCAGGCCGACCGGGCAGGACACGCCGGTCCCGCCGAGCCCGCAGTAGCCGTTCGGGTTCTTCGCGAGGTACTGCTGGTGGTACGGCTCCGCGTAGTAGAACGGGCCGGCCTCCGCGAGCTCGGTCGTGATCTCGCCGTAGCCGGCGCGCGCGAGCTCGCCCTGGAACATCGCGCGCGACGCTTCGAGCGCCTCGCGCTGCGCGTCGGTCGTCCAGTACGCAGCCGACCGGTACTGCGTGCCGACGTCGTTGCCCTGGCGCATCTCCTGCGTCGGGTCGTGGCCCTCCCAGAACAGGCGCAGGATCTCCTCGTAGGTCGTCTGCGCCGGGTCGAAAACGACGAGGACAGCCTCAGTGTGGCCGGTCCGGCCGGAGCAGACCTCCTCGTACGTCGGGTTCGGCGTGAACCCGCCGGCGTAGCCGACCGCCGTCGTGAACACGCCCGGCGCGCGCCAGAACACGCGCTCCGCGCCCCAGAAGCAGCCCATCCCGAAGACGGCCTGCTCGAGGCCGTCCGGGAACGGCGGCGCGAGCGGCGTTCCGAGCACCTCGTGGCGCTCGGGCACCGGCATCGCCTCGCTGCGGCCGGGGAGCGCGTCGTCGGCCGTGACCATTCGTGTGGGCTTCGTGAACAGGAACATGCCGAAAGGGTACGGATTCACACCGGCCTTGCGTCTGAACTTTCCGTGACCGTCGGCCTGCCGCGCGGCTGAGGACGCCGATGCCGGGGGCGCGCCGTCCGGCGCGCCCCAGCGTTAGCCCAAACTCAACGCTGAACGCGCAATACTCCAGTCAACTCTCAAGACGTCGGGGGAGACAAATGAGAGTCAGTCTTGCGTTCAGCGACAGAGCCCGTCTCGGCATCCGCCGGTACTCCGGGGCCGAAGGAGGGCAGACCGTGATCCGGCTGCTCTTCCTCCGGCTCGTCTTCCGCCGCTAGGCGCCGCGCGTATGGGCCCGCCTGGATTCGAACCAGGGACCAACGGATTATGAGTCCGCTGCTCTAACCAGCTGAGCTACGGGCCCCGCTGGGCCACAGCCTAGTTTCCGACCCGGCGAAAGTGCGCAGCACTTTCGCCGGCAGAACGGATTATGAGTCCGCTGCTCTAACCAGCTGAGCTACGGGCCCCGCGGTGGAAGAGCGTACCGCCGCCGCAGGTTCTCCTGAGGAGGGCGGTTCTCCCGTTGCCTTCGTCGCTCCATACCGCACAATAGGGGCCGCGTGAAGGTCTTCCAGCATGAGAAGCAGCTCCGCACCGCCGGCGGGCTCACGGTCACGGACATCACCGACGAGGTCCAGGCCGCGGTCCGCAAGAGCGGGATCGTCGAAGGGATCGCGTGCGTCTACTCGCCGCACACGACGTGCTGCGTCCGCGTCAACGAGTTCGAGGACGGCTTCCTCAACGACTTCACGAACCTGCTGCGCAAGCTCGTCCCCCACGACACGTACTACGCGCACGACGACTGGGACCGCCGCACCGAGAACATCTGCCCCGAGGACATGGAGATCGGGAACGGCCACTCGCACTGCATGGCGATGCTGCTCGGCACCGCCGGCGAGTCGGTTCCGGTGCGCGACGGCGAGCTCCAGCTGGGGACCTGGCAGCGGGTGCTCTTCATCGAGCTCGACCGCGAGCGCGACCGGCGCTGGCTCGTCCAGGTCGTCGGGAACTAGCAGGACGACACGAACGTGGACTTCGCGATCCGCGCGAGCGGAATCGACGTCGTCCGGCCGTCCGACGTCTCGATCTGCACGGCCTTGGCATCGGCCGTCACCAGCGTCCCGCAGTACGCGCGCTTGTCCGTCAGCGTCACCGAGAAGCTCGACGGCGTCACCGCCGGCGCGGCCCAGGTGTAACCGATCGCGGCAGCGAGCGCCGCCGAGCCGACGATCGTGAGCCACCGGGTCATGCGAATGGCGAAGACCGTCTTCTGCACCTCCGACATGAGGGGCACCGTGGGGTCGTCGTCGAACACCTTTCCGCGCTTCAGGGGCCCATACGCCGCCCGTAGGGCGACGAGCGTCCCGAGCAGCGCCAGCGCAGCGCCGAACGCGATCAAGCCGCCCACGATCGTCTTGTCGGACGTTGAGAACTTGTCCACCGTGTCCGTCCCCTTGACGACGACGAGGGTCGGGATCAGAGCGAAGAGCGCCGCAAGCCCGGTCTTCCAGCTGGCGGCCGCGTTTCGAACCCGTTCGAGCTCCGTGCTCGCAAGCTGGTCGCGCGTCTCCGCGTTCTGCACCTCGTAGAGGCTCAATCGCGGGTCTCCGGGCACGAGCCGCAACGGCTTCCCCGTAACGCCGAGATTGAACCAGGCTCCGCACCCGGCCTTGCCGTCCTTGTGCGTCTCACCGCAGTTGCAGTTGAGGGTGATCTCGCGTGTCTCGGGCAGCGCCGCGGCGCGCTTCTTGAGCACCGACCCCCGGACGAACGCGGCGAGCCCCGCCCCCGCCTGCGCGGGAACGTCGGCCGTCGGGCCGAACTCGCGCCGGTGGATGACGAAGTGCACGAAGTGGTGGCAGCGCGGACAGGCGCCTCGTATGTCGAGCACGTCGGCGTCGCTGGACGAGAGCATGAGCCGGGCTACCTCATCGGCGCCGACGATGAACGGGGCGGAGTCGTACGTTTGCCCTGTTGTTGACACGGGGCAGATCCTCTCAGGCCGCGACCGTGAATGCAACCGGGCGCGCGGCTACTCGGGAGTGACGTACGCGGCCGTCAAGCCGCCGTCCACGAGGAACGTCGCCGCGTTCACGTACGACGACTCGTCGCTCGCGAGGAACAGCGCCGCGTTCACGACCTCGCGCGGCTTCGCCATCCGCCCCATCGGCACGTGCACGAGCCGCCGCTCGGCGGCGCCGGGCGTCTCGCTCCAGATCCGCAGCAGCAACGGCGTCTCCACCGGGCCCGGGCACAGCGCGTTCACGCGCACGCCCTGCCGCGCGAACTGCACGCCGAGCTCGCGGCTCATCGACAGCACCGCGCCCTTCGACGCCGTGTACGAGATCTGCGAGGTCGCCGCGCCGACGAGCGCCACGAACGACGCGACGTTGATCACGGAGCCGCCGCCTCGCTCGAGCAGGTACGGGATCCCGTGCTTGCAGCAGAGGTAGACGCCGCGCGTGTTCACGGCCTGCACGCGCTCCCACGCCTCGAGCGAGGTGTCGAGGATGGAGGCGTCGTCGGCCGGAGAGATTCCCGCGTTGTTGTACAGGACGTCGATGCCGCCGAACTCCGCTTTCGCGGCGGCGTACATCGCCTTCACGGACTCCTCTTCGGCGACGTTCACCTGCACCGCGAGCCCGCCGACCCCGGCCGCGACCTTCGATGCCGCGTCGCCGTCCACATCCGCGAGGCAGACCTTCGCGCCTTCCTGCGTGAACAGCTCCGCCGCGTCGGCACCCATGCCGCCGCCCGCACCCGTGATCACGCACACCTTGCCGTCGAGACGCCCCATCAGCCCTCCGTCGAGTAGTAGACGTTCTTGATCTCGCTGTAGCCGTCCATCGCGTGCATGCCGAGCTCGCGGCCGAAGCCGCTCTGCTTGAAGCCGCCGAACGGCGTCGACACGCGTACCGACGAGTTCGAGTTGATCGACAGCACGCCGGTGTCGATCGCCCGCGCGACGCGCAGCGCCCGCGCCCCGTCGCGCGTCCAGATCGAGCCGGACAGCCCGTATTCCGAGTCGTTGGCGATCCGCACCGCATCCGCCTCGTCCGCGAACGGGACGAGCGCCGCCACCGGCCCGAAGACCTCCTCGCGGGCGATGCGGTCGTCCGGCCCCGCCTCGACGAGCGTGCACGGGAACCAGAAGCCGGCGCCGTCGGGCGCGTCGCCGCGGAACAGCGGCTCGCCCTCGACGAACGACGCGACCGTCTCGCGGTGCGCGGCCGAGATGAGCGGCCCCATCTCCGTCTCGTCCAGCTCGGTGTCGCCCACGCGCACGCGACGCGTCGCCTCCACCAGTAGATCGAGGAAACGGTCGTAGACCGTTTGCTCGATCAGGATCCGCGACCGCGCGCAGCAGTCCTGGCCCGCGTTGTCGAACACCGCGTACGGCGCTGTGGCGGCGGCGCGCTCGAGGTCGGCGTCCGCGAAGACGACGTTCGCCGACTTCCCGCCGAGCTCGAGCGTCACGCGCTTGATCGTCCCGGCCGCGCCGCGCATGACCTGCTGCCCCACCTCGGTCGAGCCGGTGAAGCCGATCTTCGCCACGTCCGGGTGCTCGATCAGCCGCTGCCCGACGACCGATCCCTTGCCGGTGACGACGTTGAGCACGCCTTCGGGGATGCCGGCCTCGAGCGCCAGCTCCGCGAGCCGCAGCGCCGACAGCGGCGTCAGCTCGGCCGGCTTGATGACGACCGTGTTGCCGCACGCGAGCGCGGGCCCGAGCTTCCACGAGGAGATGTTGAGCGGGAAGTTCCACGGCACGATGAGGCCGACGACGCCGAGCGGCTCGCGGAACGTCATGTCGACGCCGCCCGCGACGGGGATCGTCTCGCCGTAGTGCTTGTCGACGGCGCCCGCGTAGAAGTGGAACACCTGCGCGACCATGCCGACCTCGCCGCGCGCGCCCGAGATCGGCTTGCCGGCGTTGCGCGACTCGATCCGCGACAGCTCCTCGTGATGCTCCTCGACGAGGGTCGCGAGCCGGCGCAGCAGCCGCCCGCGGTCGGCGGGCGCGACCGCGCGCCACGCCGGGAATGCGGCCTTCGCGCGGGCGACGGCAGCGTCGGTCTCCTCGGCGCTCGCGGCGGGAACGTCGGCGATCGGCTCGGCCGTCGCCGGGTTCAGGACGATCGTCACCGGCCGCGTTCCGCCCGGTACGCGCGCGCCTCCGCGACGAGCCCCTCGAAGAGCCGCGCGTCCTGCCCTGCCTCCGGGTGCCAGAGCACGCCGACGGCGAAGCGCTTGTTCGGAGCCTCGACCGCCTCGACGAGGCCGTCGTCTGCGCGCGCGGTCTCGACGAGCCCGGGCGCGAGCGTCTTCACACCCTGATGGTGGTGCGACATGACCGTCGTCCGGTCACCGAGGATCTCACCAAGGCGCGAATCCGGATCGATGGCTACGTCGTGCTCGAGGAACTGACCGGGCGGATCGTGACGGTGTCCCTCCAGGTGCTGATCGAGGTCGCCCCCCATTCCAACGTTCAACACCTGGATGCCGCGGCAGATGCCGAGCACCGGCATGTCGCGCTCGAGCGCGGCGCGCAGGAGCGCGAGCTCCGCGTCGTCGCGCATGCGAACGACGCCGGACGTCTCCGGCTGCGACTGCTCGCCGTACAGCTCCGGGTCGACGTCGGAGCCGCCCGTGAACACGACGGCGTCGAGCGCATCGAGCGTCTCCTCCACCCCGTCGAGCGAGGGCGGAACCAGCATGGGCCGGCCGCCGGCTTGCTCGACGGCTTTCACGTAGTCGAACGGGATGAGCGCCGCCTCGAGGTTCCAGTACCCCCAGTGCGCCTGCGTCACATAGGTGGTAATCCCTACGACGGGCCTAGCCACGTTCGAACATCCGCTCCCGCTCGTAGCCCGTCACCGTCTTGTCGAACAGCTCCTGCTCGGTGCGCGCGTAGTGCAGGTAGTGGTCGATCACCTCGTCGCCGAGGAGCTGCCGCGCGACCGTGCTCCGCTCGAGCCGCGCGATCGCCTCGCGCATCGCGTGCGGGAACCGCTCCGCGTCGGAGATGTACGCGTTGCCCTCCAGCGCCGGCCCGAGCTCGAGCTTCTGCTCGATGCCGTACAGGCCGGCGGCGAGCAGCGCGGCGAACGCGAGGTACGGGTTCGCGTCCGCGCCGGGGATGCGCGTCTCCGCGCGCAGCGCGGAGCCTTTGCCGACGATGCGGAACCCGCAGGTGCGGTTGTCGTATCCCCACGCGAGCGTCGTCGGCGCCCAGCTGCCGGCGGCGAAGCGCTTGTACGAGTTGATCGTCGGCGCGATGAAGATCGCGAGATCGGCGGCGCAGGCGATCTGGCCGGCGAGGT
>Ga0209415_10004309_pt1 | contig 26126 bp, 25 predicted proteins | sample PeaSoiSIISIP2007_FD_187696 | JGI IMG/M metagenome (GOLD analysis project Ga0209415, IMG submission 187696) | Peat soil microbial communities from Weissenstadt, Germany - SII-SIP-2007 (SPAdes) (version 2) | ecosystem: Environmental > Terrestrial > Soil > Wetlands > Peat | place: Germany... | reverse complement strand
TGGAACCGGATCCGCGGCCGGTCCGTGACCAGCAAGCTGGTTGCCACCGCGCAGGACATCGATATCGAGGTCGTGGCCCTGACCGCCACGAACGAGCCCAGGAACTAGCAATGACGACACAGCCTTCGCTGCGCAGTCGAATCTTGAGGGGCACGCTGGTGATGCTCGCGATCGCGGTCGCATTCGGCGCGCTCGCGCTGCCAGGCGTCTACCGGCTCGGCGGAGGGATCCGCGAGACCCTGTACCGCAACTACGTCAGTATCGAAGCCGCCCGGCACATGCACGACGCGCTCGACGCGCTTCAGCTTGCCACCCGCGACGGAACCGTGAACAACGTCCTGCCGGCCAGCCGCGGCACGTTCATGCATTGGATCGACGTCGAGGAACACGACATCACGGAGGTCGGCGAAGCGGAGCTGGCGGCTAAAATCGATCGGGCGGGGCGCAAGCTCCTTGACGATCTCGCTGCGAATCCCGCCGTGCGGCAGGACGATGAGTTCGAGGCGCTTGATGCCCAGCTCGACACGCTGGTCGAAATCAATCGGGTCGCGATGTTCCGTGCCGACAGCCGCGCGAGCCGGATGGGCCTGCGGCTGACCTACGAGTTCGCCGCCGGCCTCGCGATCCTGCTGCTGTTCGGCGTCGCGCTTTCCTGGACGCTCGCCGCGACGCTGTCGCAGCCGCTCGATGAACTTGCCGAGCGCCTGCGCAGCTTCAGTCTGCGCGGCGGGCCTCAGCAGCGCCTCGGTCCGCAGCCGCTCAAGGAACTGCAACTGGTGGTGCAGGAGTTCAACCGGATGGCGGAGCGGCTCGAGCAGTTCGAGAAGCTCAACATCGACCGGTTGATCTACGAAAAGAACAAGACCGAGGCGATTATCGAAAGCCTCGAAGACGGTATCGTGCTGATCGATCCGGGCGGTATCGTGACGCACATCAACGAGATTGCCGCGCTGATCCTGGGCGTCGAAAGGGAGGACGCGCTCGGCAGCCCGTTCGACGACCTGAACAGCAGCCATCCGCACTACCTGCGCGTGCGCGCCGCACTAAGCGAGGGCGCGAACCACGATCGGATCGAAGTCGATTTGCACGTCCGCGGCCGCGATCATATCTACCTGTTGAAACCGATGCCGCTGCGGCAGAGCGAAGAGGAACAATCCTTCGGGACGATCCTGATTCTCCAGGACATTACCTATTTGCGCGACAAGGACCGCGCGCGCGCCAACCTGGTCGCGACGCTCTCGCACGAGCTCAGGACGCCGCTGACCTCGCTCGCGCTCTCGGCCGAGTTGCTCGAAAAGAGCAAGTCGCGGCTCGACTCCAAACAGCAGGAGCTGGTTGCCGGGATCGACGAGGATGTGCGCCGGATGCGCACCCTGGCGGACGATTTGCTGAATCTGGCGCGCGGCGATCCGCGCGCGATCCGGATCCAGATGGTGACGCTCGACATCGCCGAACTGGCGGAAGCGGTGGCCAAGCGGTTCATGACCCAGGCGCAGCAGAAACAGGTCGAGATGGTCGCGCAGACCAAATCGCGCGGACTCCAGGTGCGCGGCGATCCGGTCAAGCTCGGGTGGGTGGTTTCCAACCTGCTCGGCAACTCGCTGCGTTACACGCCGGCGGGCGGCAAGATCGAGATCGCCACCGGCCGCGGCGAAGATTGTGTGCAATTGAAAGTCGCCGATACCGGACCGGGAATCCCGGCCGAGATCCGCAACCGGATCTTCGAGCGCTATGCGCAGTGGAGCGTCGACGGCCTCGAAACCGGATCCGCGGGCCTCGGACTCGCGATCGTCAAGGACATCGTGGAGGCGCACGGCGGCCGTATCTTCGTAACCAGCTCCGAGCGCGGCAGCGAGTTCACCGTCGAGCTCCCGGCGGAGGTCTGATGGCAAATCTGCTGATCGTCGATGACGAGAAGAACATCCGCCGGACCCTGGCGACTTACTTCGAGTCGTGCGGCCATCATGTACAGATGGCGGAAAGTGCGCCGCGCGCGCTCGCGATCCTGACCGAAAACCCGGACGTCGACCTCGTGCTGAGCGACTACCGGATGGCGGAGATGAACGGGCTGGAGCTGCTGCACGAGATCAAGGCGCGTTTCCCCAAGGTTCTGACGATCCTGATCACGGCCTACGCGACGGTCGAGAGCGCGGTCGAGGCGATGAAGTCCGGCGCCTACGACTATCTGGCCAAGCCCTTCTCGCTCGATCAGATTGGCCACGTGGTCGACCGCGCGCTCGAGGTCAAGGCGCTGCGATCCGAAAACCAGGCGCTGCGCGAGACGATCGATGAAGTCCCGCTGCTCGACTCGAAGAGCCCCGCGATGACCGCGCTGCTCGATATCGCGCGTCAGGCGGCCAACAGCGAGGCCACGATTCTGCTGACCGGCGAGAGCGGCACCGGCAAGAACGTGCTGGCGCGGCAAATCCATCTGTGGAGCCCGCGCCGCGAGCGCCCCTTCGTGGTGGTCAACTGCACCACGCTCTCGGAGCATCTGCTGGAAAGCGAATTGTTCGGCCACGTGCGCGGCGCTTTCACCGGCGCGGTCAAGGACAAGCCGGGGCGCCTGGAGGCGGCGCAAGGCGGCAGCGTGTTCCTCGACGAGATCGCCGATCTGCCCGCGCCGATCCAGACCAAGTTTCTGCGCTTTTTGCAGGAGCAGCGCTTCGAGCGCCTGGGCGATCAGAAGACCATCCAGGTGGACGCACGGATCATCGCGGCTTCCAATCGCGACCTCCAGCAGGAAGTCGCGGCCGGAAGATTCAGGCCCGATCTCTTCTACCGCCTCAACGTGATTACGCTCGGCCTTCCCGCCCTGCGCGATCGCGCGGAAGACGTGGTCGCGCTGGCCGAACGGCTGCTGGCTGCGGCGCGCGCGCGCAATCGCCGTCCCGGCTTGCAGCTCTCGCGCGAGGCGATCGAGGCGATTACGGCCTATCGATGGCCGGGCAACGTGCGCGAGCTTCGCAACGCGATCGAGCGCGCCACCGTCCTGAGCCGCGGCGATCTGATCACCAGGGAAGATCTGCCGGACTTGATCTTTCAGCCCGCGCTGGTGGCGCCGCATTCGCCCTCAGAAGCTTCTTTGGACGAAATCGAGGAGGAGCACATACGGCGGGTGCTCGCTAACGCCGCCACGCTCGAAGAGGCCGCCGACACGCTCGGCATCAGCGTCGCGACGCTGTGGCGCAAGCGCAAGCGCTACCAGATGGATTGACCCGCAGCCTTACGATTATCGATTCGGCTGCTCCTAGCAAAGCAGGTCAGGCGGCCGGGAACCGTTTTTCGTACTCTCGCTCGACTTGCACCAGCGCCGACCAGAACGGCGCCGGTTCGCGGCCATTCAGATGATTGACGAGAACGCCAAGGTGGGCGTGCCAGCCACCCGCGGCATTCACCATCTCCGCCCGATCGCGCAGCCGGCGACGCGTCAGCACGAGCAGCACGTCGCCGTCGCGCGGCGTCAGTTCGAAGGTGACTTCAGATTCGTTGCCGGCCCGTCGCCCAAAGTGTAGCTCAACAGACGCGGCGGCTCGCAGCGTGTGACGCGGGCGTGCATCGTGGGCACCTACCACAACGTCAGCAAAAAATATCTGCCGCTCTACCTGAACGAATTTCAGTTCCGCTTTAACAACCGCCACAACCCCGACATCTTTGGCAAGGCGATAGCAGGATGCTGAAGCGCACCGACTGGCGGGCGCTACAGCAGAGCGCAGACGACGCCAGCGAGCCGATTCAGTTGGAGTTTCCATTTCGCTCAGTACTTTAGATGCTCATCGTAGCTTGAAAGCCGGTACGCCGCTTGGTGTCCCTTCTGGGCTTTGACACACTGGGACTTGGCCGCCGGTGTACACCTCAAAATTATGATTGAGCGCCAGCGCCATTTCGATAACTGGGTTGTCGGAAGCCACTTCCAACATGCGACCATTGGGTTTGGCTGCCATCTGACAATTAAACACGAACGGTTTCTCTCCTTCGTAGACCAAATGTGTTCCGCCATTAATCGTGCAGTTCTCAAATCTTCGTCCGTCAAGGTGCACTATCTTGTCAGTCAGATCCTCGCCGCTCGTAGTGGGCAGCGTGGATAACTGCGCCAACCATTTCGCCTGCATCGCGGGATAATCGTGGATGTTCATTTGCCGGTCGTAAATGTCGAGGCCGAGTACGATTAAGTTTACGACCAACCCCACAACCGCGATGGCCAGCAGAATTGGAAGTCGGCTGTCGGTAGCTTTCGGCTGTTCCACCAAAGTAGCAGCCATCAGAGCAAACCCAGCAACAGCGAGTAGCAAATCCCACTTGTTGGGCTCTGGACCGAAAAGGAAATAGAGGCCCGTTGCGAAAATAGCACCGCCCACACTGAGAACCACCCAGAACATTTTCTCATTAAACGACATGCTGCCTCCCCAGAAGCGGGGCCGCCCCTACCCGCGCTAACGGCAGCACCATCGTATTGCGCTTCACGCCTACCCCCCAAACGCGCCAGAAGCGGCGGATTCGCCGCACCGATTCCATTAGCCCGCCTTGCTCCGGTACACTCCGGGCCATCGGCTCGATTGTGCAATTGAAGTCGCCCCTCCCGTCAATAGCTGCATACTTGCCCGACCAAGCGGGAGAGGTCGGCCCTTCGCCGGGTGAGGGTGTCTGCCGTCGGCGCTACGGAAGAATCTTCCACTTGTAAGCGAACTGATATTGGTGCGAGTCTGGGTGCGAAAATGGAAGACCTGACTGCCAAACCGATCGTCTATTCGACGCCGGGCATGGACGAAGTGTCTCCGCGCAGCGGCCTGGTTTACAAAACCGTGAGCGGCGAGAAGCTGCTCGCCGATCTCTACCTGCCGGTTGGTAAGCCGGCTTCAGCGCCACACCCGGTAGTAGCTTTCATTCACGGCGCGGTTCCTGAAGCGATCGTGACTAAGCCAAAAGATTGGGCAGCTTATGTCTCCTGGGGAAAACTCATCGCGGCGTCCGGTATGACCGCGGTCACATTCAACCATCGCCTCTGCTGGAAAAACGGATACGATCCATCCGGCGTTTCCGCCGCATCAGCCGACACCGAAGACCTGATCCGATACATCCGCGGCAACAGCAAGTCACTCGGCGTTGACCCCGATCGAATCTGCATTGCGGCGTTTTCGGCCGGCGGGCCGCTGTTGGCGCCGCTGATCGGCGCATCACCGGACTACGTTCGCTGTTACGTCGGGTTCTATCTCTACTTGGGCGATCCGCTGCCGGCCGATCCCGCGGACGCCGGCCGGTTCTCTCCGCTCGCCGCGTTGAAGCGATCGGGGCGAAAGTTGCCGCCGTTTTTCATCGCAAAGGCAGGCCTCGATATGACCCCATTCAACGATTCGATCGACGCGTTTGTCGAGGCCGGCAATTCAACCGGGAATGAAATTACGCTAGTCGACTATCCAACCGGCCATCACGGATTCGATATCATCGACGACGACGATACTTCACGCGCGATCATCAAGCAGGCAGTCGATTTCATGAGCTTGCATCTGCGCTGAGTTTGTCAGTCTATAACCCCGTCCGATCTTTTCTGTCAGTCGCGCTGGCGGATTGCATCCTGGGGCACTGGCCTATTTCGACAAATAGCGGGATCAGGCGGGATGGGGGCGGGATCGGATGGGATGGGCGCCGCCTACGGGCCGACCCCGACACCGCAGCTAGCGGCTGCCGAAGCCGGTGCCGTTGGGAACGACTCAATGTCGAGCAGGTCGCCCGCACTGAACGCGGTGCTGTCCCCGGTCAGGTTGCAAGTCGTGGCGGCGCCGAAGATCTCGCAGAAGAATTGATTAACGCCGTTGATCTGGAAATCGAATACCCAATGATTTGTGCCGCCCGGTGCGGTGGTTACGGCGCAGTACATCGACGTGAAGTGGCCGCCGGCGCCGGCAGCCTGCTGAACGTTCGCCTGGACACCGGTTGGTTCTGTCCCGACGCCGAAGTAATTGTCGTCACTGGTGGAGAGGGGGTAACCCGCGGTGCTGAACGGAATGAAGTACGCAGCAACCGCGCCGCTCGGCCCGGTTGGTCCCGATGGCCCACTCGGTCCGGAAGGCCCGGTAGGCCCCGAAGGCCCGGTCGGCCCGGTTGGTCCGCTAGGCCCAGTCGGGCCTGTAGCGCCAGTCGGACCGGTTAATGAGTACACGACCCCGCCTCGCCCACAGTCGGTGGGACTCGGAACAATGTAAAATCCCAGAAGGCTGGAGCATACGTACAGCGGCGGCGGCGGTGCCGGTGCCGCCTGAACAGGGGACGCGCCAGACGCGATCGCGCCAAGCACGATCAGCGCCGCAACGCTCGTGGTAAAAATTGTGCGCAAGCGTCTGCTCGTCGGGCGCGAGGGTCCAGCGACGGTCATTTTTCCTTCTGATACCACTGAGCTTGTCAGGCTAACCCCATCCGATCTTTTCTGTCAATCGCGCTGGCGGATTTTGGTAGTGTGTATCAGTTTGAATGACGCCCTACTGAGCGCGGCCTGACATCAGCTTTTCGGCGGTGAAGAGTGCCGCCAGCGCGAGCAGCATGATCCCGGCGGCGCTTTCGGCGCGCGATTCGTAGCGTTCGCCCAGGCGCGCTCCGAACGCGAGCCCTACCAGCGTGAAACTGGTGGTGGTAATCGAAACCGTGATCAGCAACGGCAGCAGCGGTATCGACACGCCGGGCAGCGCGATTCCTACGCCGAGCGAATCCAGACTTACCGAGAGCGCCGTCGTCACCAGCCCGGAGCCGCTGGTCACGTCGAATTTGCCTTCGGACTCAAGCTCGAACGAACTGCGAATCATGAGCAGGCCGATCAAGCCGAGCAGCGCGCATCCAATATAGGCCGCAACCTCGCCGAGCGCCCGGCCGGCGCCGGCGCCGAGTTCGTAGCCAATCAACTGCATCGCGATTTCGAAGCTCGCGAACGTGAAGCCCAGTTTCAGGCTCGCGCCCCGGGTCAGGCGCGCCACGCCCACGCCGACTGAGATTGCGAACGTGTCCAATCCGACGGCCACGGCCACCGCGAAGACCTTGCCGAGGGTTACAAATTCATTGTGCACGTCATTTAGACCGCGAAGTGGCAGACCGCGAAGCTTGCAGACCGCGAAGCGGAACGAAGCTTCGAGCTCAGAAAGGCTTCAACAGCGCGAGCAGCAGGATAATCAGCATCAGCGCGCTGAGCATTCCGTGCACGATCCTGAATTCACCCGCGGTGGCGCTGGCCGGCTCGTTCTCGAGCGCGCCGATCCGCCGATAGAGCCGCACGTCCACGACGATCAGCAACAGCACCATCAGCAGCTTCAGGTGAAACCATCCCTGGCGCATCACCTCGGGCTGGAACGCAATCAGAACAAATCCGAACACGATCGCGATCGCCGCGCCGATGTTGCATCCGATGAAGAGGCGGCGGGCGGCGACGATGAAGCGCTCCTTCGCGACCCCAACCTCGTCCGCAACCAGCGCCAGCAGGCTCGCGATCACCAGCAGCCCGCCGAGCCAGAAGATCACGCCGAAAAGATGAAAGGTGAGAACCCAGGGCATGATTTGCTCCTCAAGTGGAGGCCAAGTCTATTCCACGCATCATGACCAATGCCATCGCAGCGACAATCGCGCCGCCGATGTAAGGAGCCGACGGACCGAGTATCGCATAAACCGCCGCGCCCGCGAGCGGGCCGAAGATCCTCGCCAGCGCCAGCGCCGACTGATTGATGCCGAGCACTTCGCCCTGCACCTGCCGCTCGCTGCGCCGCGAGATCAGGCTGGCGACCGAAGGACTCGCCAATCCGTAACCGATCGCGATCAGCGCCAGCATCACCAGCAGCGCGCGATTCGAGCCAATCGTTCCAAGGGGCGCGAGGCCGAGCGCCAGCGCGACGACGCCCACTCTGAGGACTCGCACCTCGCCGAAGCGCTTGACCACTTTGCCCAGCACATAGCCCTGCGCGATCGCCTGCACCAGCCCGGTATAGCCGAGCAGCAATCCGATTCCATAGGCGCCGTAGCCGTAAACCTGCGGGACCATCAGGGCAAAGGTCGCCTCGAGCGCGGCCAGCACGAACGTCAGCATGAACGCGAGCGAAAACAGCCGCGCCAGGCGATGGCCGGCGAGGTCGCGCGGCAGCCGCATCAGAGGTTCGAGCAATTGAGCGGCCGTGAGCCGCGCGCCCGAAGACGCCTGATGCGATTCCGGCAGGAACTTCGCCGCAAACAGCAGATTGGCGAAGGTGAGCGCGCTGGCGAGGAACACCGGGAGGCGCAGGCTGGTGCGGCCCAGCACTCCGCCCAGCGCCGGACCCAGCACGAAACCGAGCCCGAACGCGGCGCCGATCATGCCCATCCCCTGCGCGCGATCCGACTCGCCGGTGGTATCGGCGACGTAGGCTTGCGCGGTCGATACCGTCGCGGCGCACGCGCCATGCACCGCCCGCGAGAGCATCAGGAGCGCGAATGAATCCGCGAAGCCATATATAAGGTAGCTGAGCGACGAGCCGAGCAGCCCCAGCATGATTACCGGGCGGCGGCCGACCCGATCGGAAATCCGCCCGAGCATCGGCGCACACAGCAGTTGCGCCAGCGAGTAGACGGCCAGGATCGGGCCGACGGCGCCCGCTCCAACCCCCATCCGCTCGGCGAACATCGGCAGGAACGGAATCACGATCCCGAAGCCGAGCAGATCGATGAAGACGGTCAGAAACAGGATCAGGCGCGAGGCTTTGACGCCGCCACGCGCTGCATTGGGCGCTTGCTTGAGGGCTTCGACAGTTGGCATTGATAGAGACGCGACCGAAGCAAATCCTATGCGATAGCGGCGGTCAAGCGAAGCCGGCGCGGGCCGGATCAGGTGAGCGATGGAATCATACCGGGAAGAACTCAAACGCAAAACCGTCAGCGCCGAACGGGCCGCGGCGATGGTCAAGCCGGATAGCTGGCTCGAATACGGATTCGGCGTCGGACAGCCGGATCTGTTCGACCGCGCGCTGGCGGCGCGGATCCCGGAGCTCGGCAAGCTCAAGATTCGCGGATGCCTGGCGCTCGCTCCGCGCGCCGTCGTCGATGCCGATCCCGAGTCGCGTCACGTCAGGTACATGTCGTGGTATTTCTCCGGGCTCGAACGCAAGCTGCACGACCGCAATCTCTGCGATCACGTCCCGATGAACTTCGGCGAGGTGCCCGATTACTACCGGCGCTTCCTCGATTCGGACTTCGCGGTGATAAAAACCGCGCCGATGGACGCGCACGGATTTTTCAACTTCGGCGGCGCGATCGTCTATCACAAGGCGATCTCCGAAAAGGCCCGCACGATGGTGATCGAGACCGACGCCTCGATGCCCTACGGGTTCGGGGTCGAAAACGCGGTCCATATCAGCGAGGTCGATCATGTGATCGACGGCGGCGAGGGCCGGATGCCGGAGCTCAAGAATGCGCCCGCCGGCGCAGTCGACCAAAAGGTCGCCAGCCTGATCGCCGGCGAGATCGAGAACGGCGCGTGTATCCAGATCGGAATCGGTGCGATGCCGAACGCGGTGTGTGAGACGCTCGCCGCCTCGCCGATCAAGGAGCTCGGCGTGCACACCGAGATGTTCGTCGACTCGCTGATTCATTTGTACGAGGCGGGCAAGGTGACCGGCGAGCACAAAAGGCTCAACCGCTTTCAGATGACGTACACTTTCGCCGCCGGCTCGGCGCAGCTCTACAAGTTTCTCGATCGCAATCCGCTCTGCTTCGGGGCGCCGGTGGACTACACCAACCTGCCGCAGAACATCATGCAGAACCCGCGCGTGGTCGCGATCGTCAACGCCGCGCAGATCGATTTGAGCGGCCAGGCCTGTTCCGAATCGGCGGGGCTGCGGCAGATCAGCGGCACCGGGGGACAGTTGCAATTCGTGCGTGGCGCCTACGCGTCGCAGGGCGGCAAGGCCTTCCTGTGCATGTCCTCGGTCCACGAGCAGCGCGGACCGCAAGGCGTCCGGCGCGAGAGCCGAATCATGCTGAAGCTGCCGGAGCATGCGATCGTTACCACTCCGCGCACCGACGTGATGTACGTCGTGACCGAGTTCGGGATCGCCAATCTGAAGGGCAAGTCGGTGCCGGAGCGCGCCCGCGCGCTGATCGCGCTGGCCCATCCGGATTTTCGCGAGCAGCTCGAACGCCAGGCACGCGAGTGCCGGCTCATTCCGAGCGGATTTTTCTAGCCGCGCAGGGTTTTCTAGCGATCGGCGTCGGCGGCATCGCCGAAGCGATAGACCAGCTCATCAGGACGGGCGAAGCCGAGTTCGCGGCGAATCTGGCGCTCGATGTAACGATCGTCTGAACGAAGCCTCTGAACGGTCGTTTCAAGTTCGGCGTTGTCGCGGGTGAGGCGCCGCAGTTGCGCTTCCAGAGCGGCCCGATCGGTCCGCAGCACGATCAGGTCGCGCGCCCCTCTGGGGCCGCTGAGGCAGTTGAGAACCAGCCCTGCCGCAACTGTCCCCAGGATAAGGCTGAGCCCCGTCCGTCGAAGGCCTGCGCTTAATGCACCCATCGGCGATATCGTAAAGCACGGCGCTCCTCAGTTTCAAGCCGGCTTATACTCGCGGCGCCAGGCCGCGGCAATAATCCCAATGAGTTCGGGTGTTCACACAGCTTTAGAATTTCTTTCTATAGATGACGCGGCTCGCTTGATAATTCGATAACGTTTTTATATTATGACGCCGTCGAGCGGCAAATTGGTGGACCGCTCATAAGTTTGAGTGCTTGTTCAGCGACAGTGAGGGATTAGGAGGTGTCTATGCCAGTGAAACGACGGGGCCGCGCTACGGCCCGCAAATCCAAATCAAAGCTTAAGGCAAAGATGAAGAAGAAAGCCGGCAAGAAAAAGAAGAAGTAACTTTTAAAGGCATTTTTCCTCCGAGCAAATCGGAGGCTGGCTAAAGATGCCAAGCTTGTCGCTGAGCTGAGCCGGGGCTGAGAAAGCCTCGTAGACCGGGAGCCCCCTCGAAAGAGGGGGCTTCCTTTTTTTGGACGCTCCCGCGCGACATCATAGAGCCGCCACATAACCGCGATGGACACCGAGATTGGACGTTTCCCATGTAAGGTCGATCGGCCCGAGCCGATCAAATTCGCCTGGCCGGTCGTGGTGTTCCCCGAACTGTTCACGACGGCTGCCCATCTCGGCTTCCTGCGCGGATACCTTTCGTCGATCGGATGGGAAGTCTACGCGCCCGATTTGCGCGCCGCCGCCGGGCGCTCGCCGACGCCGCCGCTTGCGCGTATCCGCTTCGGCGATCTGATCGCGCTCGCCGAAGAGGCGCTTGGAGCCCTGGGGCGCGAAGCGATCGCGATCGGCCACGGAATCGGCGGGCTGCTGGCGCTCGCGCTCGCGGGCCGGGCCGGAGTGAAGGCCGCGGTTGCGTTTGCGCCGATGGTTCCCGGCTTCCGGACGCCGTTGCTCACGGGCGCGCGAAATATCCCGGCGACGTGGTTCGGCCGGCCGCTGAGACCGCCGGCCGGCCGCGTGCTGTTCGACTTCGTCGCCGACGCGGATCAGTTTCAGCGCGAGAATCTGATCAAGGTGCTGGTGCGCGACGCAACCGCCGCGGTGCGCGAGATTGCCCGCGGCGGAATCGACCTTGCCCCGGGAGATCGCGCTGCGCCGCGGCTTATCGTGGCCGGCGACAGCGATCGGTTCGCGCCGATTATGCCTCTCACCGCATTCGCCAATTCGATCGGCGCGCAGTTGAGGACGCTTCCCGGCCGCGGCCATTGGATAATCGGTGGCCGCGCACTGGAGCGCGCCGTCAACGAGGCTCATCGCTTTCTGGTCCGCTCGCTCGGCCAGGATTTGCTGCTCCTCTTTCCGGAGGAATGGAAATCGCGCCCGGACGACGACGAGAACGGTTGACGCCGATGCCCGGTCAGCCGCGCGTGACCGCCCGCGCGGGTGCGATCACATATGCGCAGCGCCGGGCCCCGGCCAGAATGTGATCGGTGCGTTCGACGCGCGCCCGGGGACCGAGCGCGGCCCGAAACAGATCCAGCTCTTCGCGGCACAGTCCCTGGCACGACTTCGCGGCCACGCAGATCGGGCAGTGATTTTCGGCCAGGATAAACGAGCCGTCGGGCCTTGCGGCGCATTCGGCCATGTAGCCCTGCTCGCGGCGGATCTCGGCCAGCGCTCGCACCCGATCGCCGAGCGCCGCGCCCGCGGAACGAATCCGGGCAGAATATTGCTTCTTCTGCACGCGCGTGCGCTCGCGCAGCAGGCGGTCGAGGCCCGGCTCGCCGAAGGTCGCGCGAATCGCCGCGATCATCTCGAGCGTCAACTCGGCGTGGCTGTCGGGAAAGCGCCCGGCCGCCCGTTCGGTCAGGCGCCATAGCCGCGCGGGGCGGCCCACCGGCCTGCGCTCGTCGCTGAAATCGATCAGCCCTTCGGTCTGGAAGCGATAAAGATGCTGCCGCACCGCCATCGCGGTGATCTTCAGAGTGCGCGCCAGCACGCTCGCGCCGGCCGGGCCCTTGGTCTTGAGCAGGTAGAGAATTCTCTCGCCGGTCCGTGAGTCGGCCGGGGAATGCCCGGCGGCTTCGATTCGCTCCATGCGATCATGCTAGCGTACCCGCGATATTTCGCAAGCTTCAGCTTGACATAGTTTATAAAGCGAGTACTTTACAAATTATCTTGCTACCAAAACCACAGGAGGCTGCTGCGATGGACAGCGATGCCACGGCGATTGGGGCACCGGGAGATTCCGCGCGTTTCGTCCGCGCCCTGGATGCGAGTGAGCTGGCCGACGGACAAAGCCGGCTGGTCAACCTGGAGGGACGCGCGCTCGCTTTGTTCAGCTCGGCCGGCCGGGTTTTCGCGGTCGACAACCGCTGCCCGCATATGGGGTTTCCGCTCGATCGCGGCACCGTCAAGGATTGCATCCTCACCTGCCACTGGCATCACGCGCGCTTCGACCTCGCCTCGGGCGGCACCTTCGATCAATGGGCCGACGACGCGCGGGCGTTCCCGGTGCGAATCGAAGACGGCGCCATCTGGGTGGATATCGCGGAGCATGGAGATCCGGTCCGGCGTCAGATGGACCGGCTCGGCGACGGACTCGAACGTGATTTGCCGCTCGTGATCGCGAAATCGGTGATCGCGCTGGTCGAGGGCTCCGAGGCCGGTCCGCTCGCGGTGTTTCGCGCCGGACTCGATTTCGGCGTGCGCAACCGGCGCGACGGATGGGGCGCCGGACTGACCACGTTGACCTGCATGATGAACCTGCTGCCGTGGCTCGACGCGGCCGATCGATCGCGCGCGCTCTATCAGGGAATCGCGAGCGTCGCGGACGATTGCGCGGGCAATCCGGTGCGCTTCGCGGTGCGGCCGCTGCCCGGCGCGGGAACCGACCTCGCGAGACTTCGCGGATGGTTCCGCCAATTCATCGAGGTGCGCGACGCCGAAGGCGCCGAGCGATGCGTGACGAGCGCGGTGCGCTTGGGCGCGCCGGCGCGCGAGATCGAGGCGATGATGTTCGCGGCCGCAACCGACCATCGCTATCTCACCACCGGCCACGTGCTCGATTTCACCAACAAGGCGTTCGAGGCGCTCGACCACGCCGGATGGGATCGCGCCGAGATGGTGCTCGCCAGTCTCGCGCGCAACTACGCCGGCGGCGAGCGGATGGAGGAAGCCAACGCGTGGCGGAGCCCGATCGATCTGGTCGCGATCCTGGAGCGCGCGTTCGAGAATTTGCCCGACGCGGTCGATCGCGGCCTAACCGCCGTGCGGCCCTGGAAGGGGATGGAACCGCTCGCCAACGTGATTCTCGGCGACGATCCGCAATCGATAGCCCACGCGATGCTCGCGGCGCTCAGCCAGGGATGCGCGCCCGCCGAACTGGGCGGAGCGGTTGCGTATGCGGCGGCGCTAAGAATCGCGCATTTCCATATCAGCAACGAATTCGGCGATTGGGACACCGCGCATCACAGCTATACTTTCGCCAATGCGGTGCATCAGGCGCTTGGCCGCGGGCCGACGCTGGAGCTGCTGCGCGGCGCCTTCGACGCTGCGATGAGCGTCTATCTCGATCGATTCCTCAACGTGCCTTCGACAAAGATCCCGCATCGCAACGGCGCGGCCCGGCCTGCGAGCGATCTGCTGATCGAGTTGCCGCGCCTGATGGACCATCAGCAGCAGGTCAATCAGGCCGGCGCGCTGGTCGCCGAATATCTCGCCGGCGGCGGCGAGGATCGGCGGCTTATCGCGGCGCTCGCAAGCGCGATGCTCCGCGAGGATCGGGACTTCCACTCGATTCAGGATCTGGAGGCGGCCGCGCGACAATATTCGTATCTCGGCGCCACGCCGGCCGGAAACAACGTGCTGATTGCGGCAGCGCGCTATATCGCGGCGCACGCGCCGACCGTGCGGGCGCAGGGACAGACCTTCAAGATCGCGCAGCGCTTCTTTCGCGGTGATCGCCTGTTCGAGGAGGAATGATGCAACACGCGAAGCGCAGAGATTACACGGCGCTCGATCCGGCGCTCGAGATCATCCATCGCAGCAGCCCCGATCTGCGCAACGGGAACAGCAATCACGCTCCGATGGCGATCGAGGCGCTGTGCGCGATGGGCCGCGCCGACGCGGTCGCGCGATGGCTCGACGGATACCGCAACGAAATGATGCCGCGGGAGACGCCGCACCTGCGCATCGCACGCGACGATTGGCGTGGTGCGCTGGGCCGTATCGAACGCGTCGCCGATTGGGCGGCATTCTTCGAGAACGAGCTTAACGAGGCGCCGTGGCGCGAGGTGGTGGAGCGATGGACCGCGCGCCTCGCGCCGGGAATCTGCGGCGCCGCGACGCACGGTGTGATCCGTGCCGGCCACGCAGTGCGCGGCCTGGCCGAATCGGAATCGCCCGCGCGGCGCCACGAACTTGCCGACGGCCTCGGCTACTGGGCAACGACCTTTCAGACCTTGCCGGCTGATTGGTCCGCGCCGGCCGTCCCGATGACGCCGCGCGAGGCGATCTTCAAAGTCGCCACGGTCCCGCGCGAACGCCGCCGCTACGCGGGAACGATCGCTGCTTCACTGAAATCACTGGACGAGTTTCCCGAGTTCGCGCCGGCGATAGGGTTAATCGGCGTGAGCGGCGATCCATCGCGGCTCATTTCAGAGCTGACCGAGACTTTCGCGCGGATCTATCTCGCCAATGCGCGCGATTTCCTGAGCGCGCTGGTTTTCATCCACGGCGTGACTAGCGTGGCGGCGCTGCGGAACATGACTCCTTACCTTAGTGACGCGACCGCGCGCGACGCCACGCGCTTTGCGTGGCAGGTCGGATGCGCGCTGTACGCCACTTTTGGAAGAACGCCGGCGCCGGCCAGCGAGATTGAGCCGCCCCGCGAATCGAACGACACGTTGATCGATATGGCGATCGCCAACGGCGACGAGCATGCGATCAAATTCACCGAGGCGTGCCTAAGGGAAGATGCGATCAGTCCATCGCCGATCTACATTGCCGCCGCACGCCACGCGATCGATATGCTGCGTTCGTGAGCAGCGATTCCGTGCAGTTTCCCTCGAACCGTTCTGAGTCGGCTCGTCGGCGTGGGTGGCATGAGATTCTTCGACTTCGCTCGGGCAAGCCCTCGCTCGCTCAGAATGACGTTGCGAAGGTTCCGCTGGATCCAGGGAAACAGAATCACGTTGACTGTCATTCTGAGCGGCAGCGAAGAATCTCATACCACGCTCGCCGCACCCTGAGAGCAGGTGTCCTCGGCCGGCAACTGCCGGACCACACTAGGCCACTGCCGATTGCGCGACGGGCAATCACGCCGCCGCGAGCTCGATCGTGCTGGCGCCGGGGCCGGCGTGCAGCACGGCGCGCGACGCTTCGCGATCGTGCGCACTCAAATTGAGCGGCGCGTAGTATTCGCGGTCGAGCGCGGCAATTACGCCGGGAGCCTCGGACGCGGCGCACAGCGCGATGATCGATCCGCCGAAGCCTGCGCCGGTGAGCCGCGCGCCGAGCGCTCCGGCGCGGCGCGCACATTCGACCATCGCGTCGAGCCGCGGCGTGCTGACCTCGAAATCTTCGGCGAGGCTGCGATGCGACTCGTTCATCAGCGCGCCGACCTCGTCGAGCTTGCCCGCTTCGAGCGCCGCCGCCGCACGCTCGACGCGTTTGGTTTCGCTAAGCACGTGACGCGCGCGCCTGAGGATCTCCAACGGTCTGGCCGAATCGAGAACGATCTGATTTGGCCGATTTGGTCCGCCGCCCAGCAGTTCTGCTCGCAGAGCCTGCTCTTCGATCCCGAGGATTCGCGCCGCGCTGTCCAGACCGGTGAGACTGGCCGGCGCGCTGGCGGCGAGCGTCGCGATCAACTCAGCCGGGTCCCACGCTTTGAGACGCCGCACCACGTCGCCGATTATCTTCACGCCGTCGAGCTCGAGCGCGCGCGCCAGAATCCGCGCCGCCAGAGCGCATTCGATCACACGGCGGTTGTACTCGGCGCGCACTTGGCCGGACTTGTCGGCGACTTCGCGGCTGTCGGCGACGACCAGCGCGGCGTGGGAGGGCATCCTGACCGCCCGCACGCGGATCGGATCGAACTCGATAAACAAGGCATGGTCGCGCCGGCCCAAAATCGAGACCGCCTGATCCATCGCGCCGCCCATGGTGCCGACGTACCGTTCGCTGCTCGCGATCATCTGAGCCGCTTCGATTGACGGCAACTCCAGTCCGTTGAGCGCCATAAAAGCCAGGGCGGCCGAGACCGTCAGAGCCGACGAGGATGACAGCCCGGCTGCGGGCGGCACGCGGCTTTCGACGTACATCACGCCGCCGCGCAGCCGCGCGAGGTCTGTATCTCGCGTAGCGAAATGATCGATCACGCCCTGAATGGCGGCCTTGACGTAATTGCCCCAGTCACCGGCCGGGAAGGGAGCGATGCTGCGAGCGATTGCGAACCGGCGCGCCGGCCAGGCCGGGTCCGCATTGGACAATTCGATCTGGTCGATCTCGATTCGCGGGTGCGGCGCGGCCACGACGATCGTCGAGCGATCGATCGCGATTGGGAGCACCGGCAATCCGCTGTAGTCGGTGTGCTCGCCGATCAGATTGACGCGGCCCGGCGCTCGCACCGCCCAGAGCTGCGAGTCCGCGCCCACCCGAGCGCGCACCATCGCGGCGAGCGCGCCGGCGCGCTCCAGCTCGGCATCGTCCCATCCGTCGGCGCGAGTCATTCAGGTGGAATTGCGCGCGGCTTGAACAGATGGCGCGCCCTTTCCAGGTCTTCGGGCGTGCCGATATCGCTCCAGAAACCGCGCAGTTCAGCGGCGCGAACGACTCGGCCGTCTTCGATCATCGCAGCGATCGCAGCCGGAAGCTCGAGCTCGCCGCGCGGCGACGGCGTAAGCCGCGCAACGTAGTCCAGCAGCGTCGTGGTCGAGGCGAACAGACCCGCGTTGTTCCAGTTGGTGGTCGAGGCGCCCGGCGCGGGCTTTTCGACGATGCGCTCGACGCGCATCGCCGCATCGACGTATACCGCCGCGCCGGCGCTCGGGTCGCGCATCCGGTTCACCGCGAGGATCAGGTCGTAGCCGGACGCGTTGGCCTGCATCATGAAGCGCTGGTAGAACTCGTGGTCCATCAGCACGTCGCCCCATCCGAAGACGAACCGCGGGTCGGCGCCGACAAGGGGCATCGCGGCAATCATCGCGCCGCCGGTGCCGTTGAGCGTGGGCTGCCGCACGGTGGTGATCGCGAGGTGGTTGCTTTCGAATCGCCGGCAGAAATCCTCGATCTGCTCGCCGAGGTAGCCGGTGACCACTATCGCCTGTTCGATTCCCGCCTGCGCCAGACCTTCGAGGACATGCGCGATTATCGGTGCGCCCGCAATTTCGATCATCGGCTTCGGGGTATGCGCGGTGAGATCGCCCAGGCGCTTGCCGCGTCCCGCCGCGAGCAGGATTGCCTTGCGGATAGCGGTCATCAGCCCGGATGTTAGCCCGATTCGACCCGCAATAGCAGATGCGCGCGGCGCTTGGGCACAGCCCGGAATGGCGGACGCGCCCTAGTTGCGGGGGAACGGCCGGTTCACTCCTTTTCGCCGGGTGGTATAAAATGCGACTGGGGAAAGCCTCCTAATCGCCAGGACAAGCGTGTTTGGTGAGATAAATTTCCGGGCCAAAGCCGGGGCTCCGTTCATCACCGTCGAGGAGGCGCTCGAAGAGACTCGTCGTGGCCGGATTTTGATCCTGATGGACGACGAGCAGCGCGAGAACGAGGGCGACCTCTGTATCGCAGCCGAGAAGGCCACCCCCGAAGCGATCAATTTCATGGCCAAGCACGGGCGGGGCCTGATCTGCCTGGCGATGGCCTCGGAGCGAATCGAACGGCTGGGGCTCACGATGATGGTGGGCGACAATCAGGCGCCGCTCGGCACCGCCTTTACGATCTCGATCACGGCGCGGCGATGCGCCGGCAAGGGGATCTCGGCGCAGGATCGCGCGACCACTATCCTGCACGCGGTGCGCGAGGACGCCACCGGAGCCGAGTTCTTCACGCCCGGCCACGTCTATCCGCTGCGCGCGCGCGACGGCGGCGTGCTGGTCCGCACCGGACAGACCGAGGGCGCGGTCGACCTCGCGCGGCTTGCCGGTCTCAAGCCGGCCGGCGTGATTTGCGAGATCCTCAAGCAGGACGGCTCGATGGCGCGGCGCGACGACCTGGTCGAGTTCGCCAAAGCCCACGGCATCAAGGTCGTTACCGTCGCCGACATCATCGAATATCGCCTGCGCAACGAAACCCTCGTGCGGCGGATCGCGGAGGCGCGTCTGCCGACCGCGTATGGCGAGTTCCGCGCCTGCGTTTATCGGAGCCTGGTCGATCTGACCGAGCATCTGGTCCTGGTGAAGGGCGAGATCGATCCGGCGCGTGTCATTCTGGTCCGGGCGCATCGCGAGTACCTGCCCGGCGACGTGTTCGGATACCTGCAACGCAACACTCGCGACCTGTTGCGCGCCTCGATGGAGCGAATCGCGGCCGCCGGCGAGGGCGTCATTCTCTACTTGAAGCGCGAGTCGAACGCGATTGCCGATGAGCTCAACGGCAAGCTCGGCGATCTGGCGGGACGCGCCACCACGCGCCTGATTCCTCCAGAGGCCGATTTTCGCGACTATGGGATCGGCGCGCAAATCCTGCGCGATATCGGCGTGCGCAAGATGGTGCTGCTTTCGGACTCGGCGCCGCGGCTTGCCAACTTGCCCGGTTACGGGCTGGAAATCGTCGGTAGCGAGCGCCTCACGACTTCGTCCGACGGTCCGGCCAACTGAATCTACAATGAGAAGAGTTTCGATACCATTCGCGGTTGCGGCCCTGTTGCTGACGGTGTGCGTCGCGTTCGCCCAGATTCCGCTCAAGCCCGAGCAGGTCATGGTGTTCGGCGCGATCACGGCCGACAAGACCCTGATGGCCGGCCGGACCAGCACGCTCAAGGTCAGCGCCGAGGTCGCGCCGGGATGGCATGTGAATTCCGACCGGCCGCTCAACCCGGACTATATACCTACAGTGCTGACCCTGACGGTTCCCGACGGCATCACGGTGGGCAAGGTGACCTATCCAACTGCCGAACTGAAATCGCTGGGGTTCTCGGGTGGAGAGAAGCTCTCGGTCTTCAGCGGCCCGCTCGAGTTCACTGTTCCCCTCAATGTAACGCCCGCGCTCACGCCTGGCCCGTGGGTGCCGGTGACTGTGAGCCTGGCTTACCAGCCCTGCAACGACAACATCTGCCTGCGGCCGGCGACGGTCATCGCTCACATTGAGCTCGCGCAATCCGCACGTAGCGAGGCGCAATTGCCGGTGATCGGCGGCACCGATCATCCGCCCGATGAATCGGTGGTCTCGAACATTTTTAGCCGCCACGGCTCGATCCTCGGGTTCCTGTTCGTGCTGCTGGCCGGTGTCGCGTTGAACCTGACGCCCTGCGTCTATCCGCTGATCGGCGTGACGATCGCCTACTTCGGAAATCAGGCCGGCTCGGCGCGGCGCGTGACGACGCTCGCGCTGACTTACGTGCTGGGAATCGCGCTGATGTTCTCGAGCGTCGGAGTCGCGGTGGCGCTGTCGGGCGGGCTGTTCGGCGCGGCGCTGCAAAATCCGTACGTGCTTTGCGCGATCGCGCTGATGCTGCTGGCGCTCGCGGCGTCGAGCTTCGGATGGTTCTCGCTTCAGCCGCCGCAGTGGATGATGAGCCGCGCCGGTATCGCGCGCCCCGGTTATGCCGGCTCGCTCCTGATGGGCCTGGGGATGGGTGTGGTCGCCGCGCCCTGTATCGGGCCGGTGGTCCTGGGTCTGCTGATCCTGGTCGAGCAGAGCCGCAGCCCGCTGTTCGGCTTCGCGCTGTTCTTCACGCTCGCGGTCGGACTCGGGATGCCGTACGTGGTGCTCGCGCTCGCGGCCGGGAGTATCCGCCGCCTGCCGCGATCCGGCGAGTGGCTCGCATGGGTCGAGCAACTGTTCGGATTCGTTCTGACCGGTTTGGCGGCGTACTTTGTTGATCCGCTTTCACCCAACCATCTGATCCTGCGCCTGTTACCTTTCTATGCGGCTGCGGTCGGGATTTATCTCGGCTTCGTCAGCCCGGCAGGACGAAACTGGCGCCCGTTCTGGATCTCGCGGCTCGGCCTCGGAACCATTTCCGCCGGGGCGTTCGTATATCTTCTCATCCCGCACGGCGCGGCCGCGGCAAAGCTCGATTTCATGCCGTATTCCCAGAGCCTGCTGGAGAGCGCCAAAAGCGAGCGCAAGCCGGTGGTGATCGATTTCGCGGCGAGTTGGTGTATCCCGTGCCGCGAGATGGACAACACGACCTTCGTCGATCCGATCGTGCGCACCGAGGCGGCGCGATTCGTTACGCTACGCGTCGATATGACCGCCAACGACGGTGGAACTGACGCGCTCGCGAAGCAATTCGGGATCCTGGGCGTGCCGACCACGGTCTTTATCGATTCGCAAGGCAAGGTCCGCAAGCGGATCGCGGGCTATATCGGATCGCACGATTTTGTAGATAACCTGCGCCAGATCGACTGAACCGTGAACGTGGAATCGAATCAGGCGTTTGTCCGCGATCTGTTTGCGATGGTCGGCGAGCGGCGCTCGTTCGGACGCCATCCGATTTGGCAGAAGATCGCGGCGGGCGGCGTGCCGCGCACGAAGATGCCGATCTTCGCGGCGCAGTTTTTCCTGCAGGTGCGCGAATTTCCTCGCGCGCTGAGCGCCTTGCATTCGCGGTGCTACAACCCGGCCGAGCGGCTCAAGCTGGCCGAGAGTCTCTACGAGGAGGAAACCGGCCTCATCTCCGGCAGCGCGCCGCATCCCGAACTCTTCATCCGCTTCGGCCTGGGACTCGGGATGCGTCGCGAGCAGATGACCGAAGCGGCCGCGCTGCCCTCGACCGCGGCGCTGATCGACTGGTTCGAGCTCTCCACCAAGGATCGCTCGTTCGCGGAGGGCGTGGCCGCGATCAACGTCGCGGCCGAGGGTCAGGTGTGCGGCAACTTTGCGCCTTTCGCGCGCGCGCTGGAACGCCATTACGGACTTACTCGCGAGGACGTAGTCTTCTTCGACGTGCACGAGATCGCCGATCGCGATCACAGCGACGTGGGCGACAATATCCTGAGCCGCACGCCGATGAGCGACGACGATCGCGCACGCGTGCGCCGCGCCGCCGAGCGCTCGCTCGAAATGTGGTGGCAGTTCTTCGACGGTATCGAGCGCGCCTGTCAGTAGGAAACTCTTAACAGATTGGCGGCTGCGACTGCCCGCAGCGCGCGTTCCTCAGCGTCTATCCAGTTTGGAAACGCTATTCTATTTACTGTCGAGTTGTCCCCAGCCTCTTGGCCATTGCCCGGACGACGGGATTTGGTATTTTTCTCTCCAAAATCGAGCGTTTTCAGAGCTGCTGCGTAGAATCTGAAATAGTGTTTGATTTCCGGTCTACTTTGAGTCGATTTGCCTTTACTTTCCGCGCCTGAGCGGCTAGACTTTGGGCCGGTAGTGAAGGGGGAACAGCGGGAGATAACCAGCCACTTTTCGACATGGCAAACAAAGAAGTTTCTGACGGCTACGGGGCCGAATCGATCAAGGTTCTCGAGGGTCTCGAGGCGGTTCGCAAGCGCCCCGGGATGTATATCGGCGACACCGCCGAGCGTGGGCTGCATCACCTCGTCACCGAGATCGTCGACAACTCGGTTGACGAGGCGATGGCCGGGTTCTGCACCGAGATCGACGTCACGATCCACAGCGACGATCGGATCACCGTTACGGACAACGGCCGCGGCATCCCGGTGGACATGCATCCGACCGAGAAGCGCTCGGCGCTCGAAGTGGTGCATACGGTCCTGCACGCGGGCGGCAAGTTCGAACGCCAGGCCTACAAGGTCTCGGGCGGATTGCACGGCGTCGGCGCGTCGGTCGTGAATGCGCTCAGCGCGGACTTCGAGGTCGAGGTCCGCAAGAACGGCAAGCTCTACTACCAGCGCTACGAGCGCGGTGTGCCCAAGGCCAAGGTCGAGGAGCGCGGCGCAACCAAAGGCACCGGCACCAGGACCACGTTCACGCCCGACCACAAGATTTTCCCCGAAGTAAAATTCAAGTACGAGATCGTCGCGCGATACTTGCGCGAGATGGCCTACCTGAACGCCGGCCTCAAGGTGCGGCTCAAGGACGAGCGCATCGGCAAGCAGGAGGAATTTCATTACGCCGGCGGTATCAGCGAGTACGTCAAGTCGCTGACCCAGGGCAGCGAGACCCTGCACGACGTGATCTTCTTCAAGGGCGTGCGGGACAACGTCGATATCGAAGTTGCGCTGCAGTGGACCGACGCCTTCCACGAGATCATCTTTACCTACGCCAACAATATCCACACCGGCGAGGGCGGGACTCATCTTTCGGGATTCAAGTCGGCGCTGACGCGGACGATCAACTTCTACGCGACCAAGAACAACCTGTTCAAAAACAAGGAGATGCGGCTGGAGGGCGACGACACCCGCGAGGGACTGACCGCGATCGTAAGCGTCAAGCTCGGCGAGCCGCAGTTCGAGGGTCAGACCAAGACCAAGCTCGGCAACTCCGAGGTTGAAGGACTGGTCGCGGCGCAAGTCAATGAGAAGCTCGGCGAGTACCTCGAGGAGAATCCCTCCGACGCGAAACGGATCGTCGCGCGCGCGATCGAGGCCGCCACCGCCCGCGAGGCCGCGCGCAAGGCCAAGGAACTGGTGCGGCGCAAGGGCGCACTCGACTCGGGCTCATTGCCGGGCAAGCTCGCCGATTGCCAGGAACGCGACCCCGAGCGCAGCGAGCTGTTTATCGTAGAGGGCGACTCGGCCGGCGGCTCCGCGAAACAGGGCCGCGATCGCCGCACGCAGGCGATCCTGCCGCTGTTCGGCAAAATCCTCAACGTCGAACGCGCCCGGATCGACAAGATCCTATCGTCGCAGTCGCTGCGAATCCTGATCAGCGCGCTCGGGATGGGCGTCGGCAACGAGAAGGACCTCGCGAAGCTCCGCTACCACAAGATCATCATCATGACCGACGCCGACGTCGACGGCTCGCACATCCGGACGCTGTACCTCACCTTCTTCTTCCGCCAGTACCTGGAGATTGTCGAGAACGGTTACCTCTATGTCGCGCAGCCGCCGCTGTTCCGCGCCAAAAAAGGCAAGCAGGAGCGCTACCTGAAGGACGAAGCCGCGCTCGAGGAGTACCTGAGCGATCTGGGCGCCGCCGCCGCGACGCTCGAAGTGGGCAAGGGCAAGGAATCGCGCGAGCTCAAGGGCGCTCAACTCATAGCCGTCATCCGCAAGGCGCTCTACCTCGAGAAGATGTACGAAGCGCTGGAGCGCCGCTCCAAGGAACGCGCGATCGTCGCGGTCCTCGCCCGGATGCTCACCGACAAGAAGGTCAGCGCGGAAACCTTCCGCAGCGAGCAGTCGGTGCGCCAGATGGCCGAGGCGATCCGCAAGGAACTCAAGAGCGACAACATCAAGTACGAGATCCAGCCCGACGACTCGGAAGGAACGCATCGCGCGGTATTCGCCCATGCGCGCAACGGCGCGACGGCGCCCACGGTGGTCGATTTGACGCTCTTCCATACCGGCGAGCTGCGCGAGATTGGCCGCCTTTCGAGCGATCTCGATTCGTTCGCCCCTCCGTTCAAGATCAAGACCACCGACGAAGAGCGCACGCTCGATTCGCTCAAGGCTGCGGCGGAAGCGGTGCTGGCCGCCGGCCAGAAGGGCGTCGAGATTCAGCGCTACAAAGGCCTGGGCGAGATGAACCCCGAGCAGCTCTGGGCCACCACGATGAATCCCGAAGCGCGCTCGCTGCTCAAGATTCAGATTGGCTCGCAGGAAGACGCGGAGGAGACGTTCCGCAAGTTGATGGGCGATCAAGTCGAGCCGCGCCGCCAGTTTATAGAAGAGAACGCGCTCAACGTGCGTTCGTTGGATATTTGATCGCGATGGGAAGAGCGAAGCAAAAGTCTACCGAGAATTTGCAATCGCGTCCGTCGGGCGACCGCCGTGCGGAGTTGCTCCTGCTCCAGAAGAAGCATTTCACGAAGGCAGGACGGCAGCGCCGTATTGGCAGGGCACTCGAAGCGCTCGAGGGTTTCCGCGTCGAATTCGATCTGGACGCGGAAACTGTGAAATGGATCGCCCAGGGCGCAGACATAGAGGACTTATAAGGGGTCCTTCAGGATGCCGGTAAGTTCGCTGGAGGGACTCGCCGCAGGCTCGCAAGTTCTGATTGACGCGAACATCTTCATCTACGCTGCAAACCGCCGATCGCGGCAGTGCGTGGAATTTCTTGATCGTTGCGCCCGCGAGGAAATCCGGGGAGCGACCACCGTCGAAGTTCTCAGCGAGGTTTGTCACAGGTTGATGCTTGAGGAAGCCTTGGCGGCAGGCGTTGTGACGAGAGCCGTCGCGCCGGCATTGCGGCGCCGACGCCACGCAATTCAGAGTCTCCAAAATTACTGGCCGCTGGTGACCAGATTGCTCGATTCGAACCTTCTGACCCTCGACCTCGATCAGGCGCGCTTCAGGCGCGCGCAACTTATGCGCGAACAGTACGGGTTGCTCACCAACGATTCCCTGGTGCTGGCCGCTGCCGACACCTTTGGCATCGACGCACTCGCGACGGCGGACGACGACTTTGAGCACGTGGCGTGGCTCACGGTGCATAAGCCCGGTGATATTCCATGAGCGAGTCTGCGGCGGCACCGGTTCTCGCGACCATCACCCCCTTCCCTTGTAGGGAAGGGGCCAGAGGTTAGGCATGCCAGAGACCAACGGCCACGAACCAATCCGCAACGAGCCCTCGCTGCTGAATATCGAGGACGACATGCGGCAGTCCTATCTGGACTACGCGATGTCGGTGAATATCGGGCGCGCCCTGCCTCGATCCGAGGACGGACTCAAGCCGGTCCATCGGCGGATCCTCTACGCGATGTTCCGCGAGGGACTGCTCGCGAATCGCCGCTACTCCAAATGCGCCGGCGTCGTCGGCGAGGTCCTCAAGCGCTACCATCCCCACGGCGACATGTCGGTCTACGACGCGCTGGTGCGGATGGCACAGCCGTGGAGCATGCGCTACCCGCTGGTCGACGGCCAGGGCAACTTCGGCTCGATCGACGGCGATCCGCCCGCTGCCTACCGCTACACCGAATGCCGGCTGACGCGATTGGCCGAGCGATTGCTCGCCGATATCGACAAAGAGACGGTCGATTTCGTCCCGAATTACGACGGCTCGCAGGAAGAGCCGGATATCCTGCCGTCGTTGCCGCCCAACCTGCTGATCAACGGCTCCGACGGTATCGCGGTCGGGATGGCGACCAATATTCCGCCGCACAATCTGAGCGAGGTCTGCGACGCGCTGCTCGCGCTGATCAAGGATCCCGAGCTTTCGTTCGAGAAGATCCTCGACATCATTCCGGGGCCGGACTTTCCCACCGGCGGCCAGTTGCTGGGCCGCACCACGATTCGCCAGGCCTACCTGAACAAGCGCGGGATTCTCACGATGCGCGCGCTGGCCGCGATCGAGACCGACAAGCGCTCCGGCAAGGCCTCGATAATCGTTCGCGAGATTCCCTACCAGGTCAACAAGA
>Ga0209415_10004308_pt1 | contig 26130 bp, 25 predicted proteins | sample PeaSoiSIISIP2007_FD_187696 | JGI IMG/M metagenome (GOLD analysis project Ga0209415, IMG submission 187696) | Peat soil microbial communities from Weissenstadt, Germany - SII-SIP-2007 (SPAdes) (version 2) | ecosystem: Environmental > Terrestrial > Soil > Wetlands > Peat | place: Germany... | reverse complement strand
CTTGTGGGTGCCGAGAAGGTCATCCGCAGCTGTCACCAGGGACTTTCCGTGCCACAGTTTCGGCGGAGAGGATGCCTTCTCATGGTGCTCTCGTTCCTCTACATGGCGTTCGTTCGTGTGGTCCAGCTCGTCCGCCTTTCGTGCCGCGCTCAGGACGATCTGGCAATCGAGATCGTCATGTTGCGCCACGAAGTGGCGGTGCTGCGCCGCCAGGTCGACCGACCTGCTCTGCGGCCAGCAGACCGGGCACTGCTCGCCGGGCTGTCACGACTCCTCTCGCGGGGCCGCCGGGGAGGCTTCTTCGTCCAGCCGGCCACCCTGCTGCGCTGGCACCGAGACCTCATCCGCCGACGCTGGACCTATCCACACCGCCGATCCGGTCGACCCACGGTCGCCGCAGGCACCGCTGCCCTTGTCGTCCGGTTGGCCCGAGAGAACCCGACCCGGGGCTACCGGCGCATCCATGGCGAGCTTGCCACCATGGGCATCGTGCTCGCGCCTTCCAGCGTCTGGGCGATCCTGAGACGCCACCACATCGACCCCGCGCCGAGACGCTCGGTCCCCACCTGGGCCGAGTTCCTCCACGCGCAGGCCAAGGGCCTGATCGCCTGTGACTTCTTCTCGGTCGACACCGTGTTGCTCCGGCGCCTCTACGTGCTGTTCTTGATCGACCACGGCACCCGCCGGGTCCACCTCGCAGGGGTGACGGCCAATCCCGTCTGTGGCTGGGTCACCCAGCAGGCCCGCAATCTCTGCTACGAGCTGACGGAACGGACGACGCTGGCCACGTTCTTGATCCGAGATCGCGACACCAAGTTCACCTCCTCCTTCGACGCCGTCTTCGCCGCTGAAGGGATCCGGATCATCAAGACGCCCATCAGGGCGCCGCGCGCCAACGCGGTCGCCGAGCGGTTTGTAGGCACCATCCGTCGGGAGTGCCTGGACCGGCTCCTCATCCTCGGCCGCCGCCATCTCGACGTCCTCCTCGCCGAATACGTGGATCACTACAACGGGCATCGGCCTCACCGATCCCTCGATCAACGATGCCCCTCGCTGGTCACCGAGACAATGGCCCCGATCACCGATCCCGACCCCGCTTGCATCCGACGAACCGATGTTCTTGGCGGACTCATCCACGAGTACCGGCTCGTTGCCTGAGCTGGAGGGATGGGGTTCTCGGCACCCACAGGTTCCCGTGGACAAGCTCGCCTATTCCGTGCTGGAGGTGACGGACCTCGCCCCGGTCGGGCGCACGACCGTCTTCGGCGCCATCCGACGCGGAGAGCTGCCGGCGCGCAAGATCGGCAGGACGACGATGGTGCTCGCTGACGATCTGCGGCAGTGGCTCGAGTCGTTGCCGGTGCGGACGCCGAGCGCCGAATCGCCACAGGCGCTCGCCCGGTGATGCGGCGCCGGCGACGGCGCCTCGCTCCGCGTCCCGTCCACCACCGCGACTTGCCCCTGCACCCTCGGCTCCTCGACGTCGACGAGGACGCGCGCGAGCTGTACCAGGCGGGGATCCTGCTCGCCCGATTGCTTGGCACCGGCCGCCACCTCAGCCCGGAGGCGCTCGCCGTCCTGAGTGCCGGCCAGGAGCCGGGCACACCCGGCAACCCGGGGCCCGCGGGGCAACTGGTGCTCGCCGGGCTGTGGACACCCAGCGATGACGGGGGCGTAGACGTCGCCGACCTCACCGCCGGGACGCTCCCAGAGTCGGATCGCGCCGCCGTGTCGGGCCGGCCGAGCGACTTCCTGACCGCGCCCTTCGATGTCCTCGAGCAGGCCTCGATCGAGGCGCAGCTGGCGTTTTGGCGGGTGGCCGAGCACTGCCACGCCGCCGGCAGTGACGGCGTCATCGCCTCCTCTGACCTTGAGTTGCTGACCGACCATCGAGAGCGGCGGGAGCTCTTCGCCCGCGGCTTGCTCGTGCGGGGCCTGGGCGGCGTCGTGATCTTCGGGTTCGCGCTGCTTCGCGGTCGGGGGCTGGTGTGAGTGGCCGGCTCGTCGGGCGCGTGCTCGATCACAGCTCGGCGCAGGGCTCGCCGAGGCTGGTGCTCGTCGTGCTCGCCGAGGAGGTGCGAGACGGAGCGGACCGATGCTGGCCGGGCATCGAGAGGATCGCTCGGCGGGCCCGACTGTCGCCTCGAGCGGTCCAACGGGCGATCGCGGAGCTGCGGGCCCTCGGCGAGCTCGAGGTGATCGTGCACGGTGCCCCGACGGAAGAGCGACCCCGGCAGTACCGATCGAACGCCTACCGCGTGCTCGTCAGTGATGACAGGAGCGTCACCACTAGACACGACGCTGGCGTCACCACCAGAGATGACGGAGATGGCACCACTGCGGGGGGGCCAGTGGTGACGCTGGTGACGTCCAGTGGTGGCGCTGGTGGTAGTCCAGTGGTGACGCCAGCGTCACCCAAACCGGTAGTGAACCGGAAGAGAACCGTTACTAGGCCTTCGGCTCCTTCGGAGCCTCGGCGCGAGCAGGGCGCGCAACCTCTGTTCGACGACGCGAACGCGACGCGCCCACCGCGGCGCGATCGTGCGCCTGATCCGCTCTTCGAGAGCGTCGCCACCGTCTGCGGGATCAACTGGCGCGGTGAGCTGACGAGCTCGGCGCGTGGGGCACTGAACCGAGCGGTCGGCGAGCTCCGTGAACTCGACCCGGTGCCATCGCCAGCAGAGGTCGGGCGCCGGGCCGAGCAGTACCGGTCGGGCTTCCCCGGAGCGAGGCTCACGCCCTCCGCGCTCGTGAAGCACTGGCCCACGCTCGCGCTGCCCGCGCTGAACGGAGCAGCCGCGCCCGGCAGCTCGGCCCGGGAGGATCCGAACTACGTGGATCGGAGCATTTGGGACACATGAGCGCGCTCGCAGGCTCGTCGTCTTCGACGTCACGAACACGGAGGTAGTCCATGCCCGGTCCGGCCGGATCCCCAACCCAGGCCCCCGCGGGCGAGGACCTCGGCGCGCTCGAGGCGCAGGCGTCGCAAGTGCAGCAGGAGCTCGGCTCCGGTGGCATCGGCGGCCTTGTCCCGACGCCGGCACCTCCGTCCGGCGCCCCGACTGGCGCCGCCGCGCTCGGCAACGTCCCCGACACCGCCGCCAAGCCTGACCTCGCGGCCTTCCTGCACCCGGCGCACCTCGAGCAGCAGTCACCGCCCGCTCAGCCTCCGCTCGCGCTCGGCCTCATGGTCGCGGCGAAGATGCCCGCGCTCGATGCCGCGACCAAGGTGGCCGTCGCCCAGAGCTCGGCGGACGCCTCCGACGTGGTCACGAACGCTCACGCGGTCGCGGCCTACGGCGGGGCGGCTGCTGCGGCCAAGACGCTCTCCGAGTTCCCGGCGGCCGAGCAGCGTGAGATCTTCGGCGGCGCCGACCCCGAGGCGCAGGCGAAGCTGATCGCCGCGGGCTACGTCCAGCCGCGCGAGCAGAGCGGCGGTCCCGGCGTCTTCGGCGACATCCTGCACGGGATCGGGACCGCTGCCCACTACGCAGCCCTACCGGCCGCCGAGGCGGGGAAGGGCGTCGAATTCGTCGGGTCGGAGATCGAGAAGGGCGCGACCGCGGCCGGGCATGCCATCGCTCGCCATGTGCCGGTCGTCGGCGGCGCTCTCGCCGCGGCCGTCGACGCTCCGATCGGTGCCGTCGGGAACCTCGTGCACGGCGTGGGCAGCGATGTCGCGGCCCTGGGTCAGAGCCCCGCGGCGCCTTTCGCCTCGATCGGAAAGCAGATCGGCGGCGGCTTGCATGAGCTCTCCGTGCCGTATGCCCAGGTCACCCACGGCTTCCGGGCGTGGGACTACCTCATGCGTGAGGGAGACCCCGGCGTCGACCAGGGCGGCTTCTTCGGCACCCCGGCTCCCTCCAAGGGATTGCTCGGTTTCGACACGCAGCTCTTCAAGTACGTCATGACCCCCTCACGCTGGGCGCAGGCCTGGCAGGAGACGGAGAACGGCCAGACGACCTACGATCCGCAAGTCACCCGGGCCCTCCAACGACAACTGGGCACGGGCGCGTACGCCTTCCTGCAGAACGTCGCCGACCAGGTCCAGGGCGGCCTACTCGGGAGGGTCTCGGGTACCTCGATCCAGGACGCCGCCGCCGCCGTCATCGCCAAGCTGCCGGCGGCGGCCCAGGCCACGGCCCAGGCCTTCGCGCAGACTCAGACGTTTCGGGACGGCCTGACCCAGCTACAGAACTCGCGGAGCAGCCTCGGTAACAGCCTTGTGGGCGAGCGCATGCTGAACGACCACCCGCTGCTCGCCAACGCGCTCTCCGGCACTTTCAACGCGCTCGCTGGGTGGTACGGCGACCCGGTTGTGCTCGGCGCGAAGGCCACGCAGGCCGCGAAGCTCGCCCGATTCGCGCTCGACGCCAACGACGTGCAGACGCTCTTTCGGACCGATCGCCAAGTCGCCCGGGCCATGGCGGACGTCGCCGAGACGATGAACCGGGAGAACGGCGCCGTCCGGCTGATGGAGCGCTGGCCTCAGCTGCGTCCGATGGTCGACGACCTCCAAGCACTGAAGAACGGCCACGACGGCCACCTCGAGGCCGCGGACGTTGCACGGTTCTTCTCAGCAGAGCAAGGCAAGGTGGCGATGCTCTCAGGCCGCGCCGGCCTGTACTTCCAGGGACACACGCTCGCGCCGCACCTGTCGATCATCGGCGACGCCATGAAGTCCGGGCGCGTCGCGCTGTCGCACTCGATCGACTGGGCGAACGACGAGATGCCCGTCATTACCCGCAAGATCCTCGGACTGCCGGCCGATAGCGACGTCGCCGAGCGGGTCGTCAATCGACCGGCGCTGTATCGGCGCCTCACGACTACCCCGTTGAAGCGGATGATCAACTTTGTGCCGCGCACGGGCGTCGTCGCTTACAACGATCCGGAATCTGTCGAGACGATCCGGCGCTACACCCGGGCGTTCCTCCCCTACCAGCGCGCCGACGAGCTCACCCAGGGATGGGCCGCTGCCGTCGGGAACGAAGCGCAGCGGCGCAGGCTCCTGACGGGCATCGCTGGCGAGCTCTTCCACGCCACCGGCGCTGCAGAGAGCATCCCCGGGCGCGACTACATGAAGCTCTACCAGGCGTCGCTCGACGATGAAGCCCGGGGCTCTCGCTTCATGGCGACGGCCGGTGCCGACACGCTTCCGACCGACGGCACGAGCGAGCGCCACGCTGCAGGTGTCGGCGAGGCCGACATGAGCAAGACCTGGGCGATCCCCGACTACCGGGAGCTCCGCCGCTTCGTCAAGCTGAGTTCAGTTATGGGGGAGCTCAGATCTCCCATCGTCGACAGAGCCGACGCGTTCCTCAGTCGCTTCTGGCGGCTTCCGATCTTGATGCGTTTCGGCTTCGCTATGCGCGCCGGCGGTGAGGAGCTCGCCAACGCCGTCGCGCGCATGGGCACCCTCCCGTTGCGGTCTCGGCTCGCGGCCTCGGCACTGAAGTCGGGCGCGCTCTCGCCCTGGCATCCGCTCGAGCGGCTGCTGGGCGGTGCCGCCGAGCGCGTCGTCGAATCGGCAGAGCTCCGGCGCCTCACTGCGGAAGGCCTCGACGAGCCCGTGCGCGCCTGGTGGTCGCACCAGCCCTTCCGCGACATCGCCGATGTGATGACCGATCACTGGCCGGCGCCGGTGAAGACCGCGATCCATAGCGTCGACGACCTGATCGCGACCGCGGTCGGCTTCCCGACGAGGATCGTGCGCGCGGCCGGCAAGCCCCTCGCCGGCCAGGAGCTGATGGACGCATGGCGGGAGCTCGCCGAGCACCGCACGCTCGACGGGCCCTTCGCCGACCTCGTCTCGTCGATGCACGCGAACGCTGCCGGGTACGCCGACGACGTCACGACGCGCACGACCTGGCTGCGGAGGGGACTCGGCACCGCGCCGGTCGAGCTGCGCCCCGGGAAGGGCTGGGCCATGATCGGTCCGGACGCCGACCGCCGGCTGTTCGACGACGCGCTCGCTCTCCGGCTGTCGCGGATGCACGACGATCGGGTGCTGCGTCCGGCACTCGACGCGCTGGTCGACGGTGAGAAGCGCGGCGCGAGAAACATCGCTGCCCTCCAGCGTTCGGCGGTCCTCCGTGCGCTGAGGTCGCCGGAGCTTCGCGACGTCGTGAACGAGGCCGAGCGATCCAAGGTGCTCCGTGACGGTCGCGTCGTCGGCATCGACGCCACCCTCGACGACGCGCTGAAGGACTGGTCAGACGTTGCTACCCAGGCCGTGAACGAGCTCGTCCGGCGCGAGGACGGCCGGCTCATCCGACTCGGCGACAAGACGCTCGCCGAGCACGTGCTCGAGCGTCGGGTAGGGCCCGATCTCGTCGGGAAGATCGAGCGCTCCGAGCTGCCGCGAGGGGTGGTCGGCAGGGAGGTGATCCCGTATGCACCGAACGCATGGGACAAGATCCTTGCCGGCGGCATGCGCGAGCTCGTCGGCCGACCGATGGACTGGCTCAGCCGCCAACCGATCTTCGGGGCGAACTACACGCTTGCTCGGCGCGAGGTCGAGAAGGTCATCGGCAAGAAGCTCGGCGAGGTGGACTCGGAGGAGGCCCGCGAGCTGATCCACGACATCTCCGTCGAGCGGGCGACGCGCGAGACGATCCCCTACATCCACGACATCCGCTCGCGGACGATGTTCGAGACGTCGGTGCGCCAGCTGGCGCCGTTCCTCTTCGCTCAACGGCAGTTCTGGACCCGCTGGGCGAAGATCATGGTCTACTCGCCGGACGCGATCCGCCACGCGCAGATCCTCATGAACGGGCTACGCGTCTCGGGCTTCTTGAAGAAGGACCCATCCTCCGGCCAGGACTACTTCGTCTACCCGGGCTCCGGCGCAGCGATCAACCTGTGGTCCCGGGCACTGGCCTTCATGCACATCGGGTCCTACGTGCCGGTACCGTCCAGCTTTACCGGCGAAGTGCGCTACCTCGCGCCGGGCCTGTCCGGCACGGTCCCGTCCTTCTCGCCGTTCCTCACCGTCCCTCTCGACCTCCTGATGACGAAAGCCCCGTATCTCAGCCCGGAAATCGCGAGCCTCGGAGTGTCGACCAACCCCGCCGCAGAGCTCTCGCCGTCGATCGTCACCCGCCTCGTACAGGCGATCTATGAGGGACATGGCGGCACCGGCGAGGTCGGCACGTCGATGATGCAGGCGGCGAGCTACCTCGAGGCGGCCGGGCTCGGCCTCGGCGGCAACGGCAAACCCGACGAGAGCCTGACCGACCACGAGGTGAACGTCTACACGAGTCGGCTGCAGAGCTGGGCGACTCACGTCATGGTGCTCCGGGCGATCCTCGGCTTCTTCGTCCCGGCGACACCGACCCTCAACACCGACAAGCTCGGCCTGAGTTCGGAGTATCAACGTCTCCTCAAGCAGCTCGGCTACAACGAGGGCCTCGCGGCGTTCGTCAAGCAGTTCCCCGACGGCGTGCCCTACACGATCGGCCAGACGACGACGAAGTCGGGCACCGCACTGCCGGACACCAACGCCGGGCTCAAGTACCTCAATGACCACCTCGCGTTCCTCTCGAAGTACCCGACCGCGGCACCGTGGCTCATCCCCCAGAATCTCGGCAAGGGGAGCTTCAGCGATCAGGCCTACCAAGAACAGCTCCTCGCTGGCCTGCGCCAGCAGCGGACCTTGCCGCAGTGGTTCGACGAGCTGCTCTACGCGCGCGACGCAACGCTGTACTTCGACGCTCAGACCACCTACGACAAGGCCGCGAGCGACCAGAGCATCGGCTACTCCCAGTTCGAGGCGATCCAGGCTGCCTACGTGAAGTGGAAGAACAACTTCCTTTCGACGCACCCCCAGCTCGCCGAGCAGATCAAGGTCGGCGCCGCTGCGACTCGTCGCCGGACGGTCATGGCCGAGATGAATCAGGCGCTCGCCGATCCTTCCTTGCCGGCATCCTCGACGACGCGGGCCATCGCCGGGCTCATGGCCGGTTACGACACCTACGAACGCGACGTCGAGGCCTACAGCGCCGGGACCACGATCGTCGCGGCCGACAAGTCGCAGCTGCGCAACCTGACCCAAACCTTCCTCACCTGGGGCGACCGGTACGTCGCCGAGCATCCGCAGGCTCTCCCCCTGTGGGCCGGGGTGATTTCGTACCAGGTGACCTGGTGAGCGATGTGGCGGCGGGCGACGTCGCGGCGGCCGAGTACGCGGAGCGCTGGCACCAGCTGAGGAACCGAGACGTCCTGCCGCCGTGGGTCGCCGAGCAGCGCGCCGGGTTGCCGGTGGGCCATCCGAACCGGGTGAACCTCAACGAGGACGGCTCGCAGATCATCCCTTGGACGGTGGAGGCGCCCCCGGCAGAGCCCGCTCCAGCAGAGATCTCCGACGCCGTCGTCGCGGAGGAGGACGCGAAGGCGCAGTCGGCCGAGGTAGAGATCGCTCCTGCCGCTGCCATCGACGGGACCGATTGGCGAGCGAGGATCGGGGCGGCGCGGTCGGCGCAGCTCGAGGCGCGAGAGTCCGCGGCGAGGATCTCCGAGGAGCTGACAGCGGCGGTCGCCGCCGAGGTCCGCCGCGCCAGGGCGTCCGGCGCGTCGCTGAACGAGCTCGCCCGGGAGCTCGGGATCAGCCGCCCGGCCGTGGCGAAGCTCAGCGGCGGCTCATCGGCCACCGACCACGACGCGTCGTAGGATCGACCGCGGAGGTCCGGCATGGCGCGCACCTCGAGAGTCAGCACCCTCGTCCGACACGCGAGGCGGATCGCATTCGCGCTCGCCTGCGCCGTCGTGTTCGCAGCCGCGGCTCTTGTCGTCGCCGTCGTGGTGGTCGTGAGCTCCGCTCACGCGCCGGCGACGCGGCACCATGGGCCGGCGCGCGCGCCGACGGCCACGACCGTCACGACCTTGTCGGTCGTCGATGCCAACGCCCCCGATGGCCCGATCAGCGATCCGGGGTCGGTGGGGGACTTCTCGACGTCAGGTGGCAACCCGCTCGAGTGCCTACCGTTCTCGTGTCCGTCGCCGTGAGCCGACAACGTCGCTAGATCGGTGCCTGTGCGGCTCAGCAGCGGCCGGGGCCAGGGGCGAGCGCCCAGCGGGGCCGATGGTGCCCGCTAGAGCGCTGCAGGGCGCTACAGGCCCGCAGCCGCCGCGGCGTTCTCCGTGAAGAGGCTTCCACTGCGGATGTACCGCCGCACGACCGGGAGGCTCTTGTGCCCCGTCTGCGCCATGATCGCCCGCTCCGAGGCGCCGGCTGCAGCTGCAGAGGTCGCGAGCCCGGCACGAAGCGAGTGCCCCGAGAGCTCGGCGGCGTCGAGCCCGGCGCTCTCGCCCCGGCGCTTCACGACCAGCGAGACGGCCCGGTCCGACAGGCGCTCGGCTCCGAGCCGCCCCCATCGGTCGACCGGACGGAAAGCGGGACCGTCCGCCAGCACCTCGCCGGCCGCCTCTCTCCACGCCCTGTAGGCCCGCACGGGGCAGGTCGACGGATCGGAGCCGTAAGGCACGCCCACCTCCCGGCCAGCGCCCTCCTGGTCGGTCTTCGAGCGTGTCAGGTGGAGCACGAGGCCTTCGCTGCGTTCCTCGACGTCGTCGACGTCCAGGGCGACGAGCTCGGACCGTCGCAGCGCGCCGGCGAAGCCAAGCAGCAGCAGCGCCGCGTCCCGCCGGCCGATCAGGCTCTCGTCGCACGTCGCGACGAGCCGGCGCAGCTCGCTGGTGACGACCGCGTGAGCTTGGCGCTGCGCGGTGCCGAGCGTGCGCCGGATCCCGCGGCGGACTAGCCGCACCGCCTCGGCGCCCGTCGGGGACGTCTCGCCGGCGGCACGGTGGGCCGCAGCGATCGCCGCGAGGCGCGAGTCAATGGTCGACGGCTTCCACGTGCGCGCCCGCTCGGCGATGTAGGTCGCCACCGTCTCGGGAGCGGCGGGCAGCGCGTCGACGCCGTGGCGTTCGCACCACGCGGCGAAGTCGTGCCATCCGGCGCGGTAGGAGCGGGCCGTGTTCGCGGAGCGCGATGCCTCGAGGTAGCTCCGCGCGTCCTGAGCGGCGCTCGCCAGCTCGACGGTGGCCTCGGTGGTTGGAACGAGCGTCATGGGTGGACCCTCCTCACTCCCGATAATGCTATCTTATCGGAATCCAGTGAGCAGGTCTACCGGGGAGGACCCGTAGACGACGCGGGACGGTCGGCGTACTGTCAACCAGTGGTGACCACCCTGACGCTGCGGCGACACGTCATCGGTCGGGCACAGCGTCCGGCACCTCGTGAGCTGATCGGTCGTGGCTGATGAACCGGCGGACCTCGCTACGACGATCGGCGGACAGGTCCTCGTGCTCGTCGCCCTGTGCTTCCAGGCCGGGTGGACCGCTCCCGGCGAAGCGTTGCCCTACCTCGACCCCCGCCAGTTTCCCTTCCTTGTGGACTTCGTAACGTGGACGGCGCGCAAGCCCGGCTGGCCGGAGGCGCGCGACCGGCTCGAGGCGTTCGTCAAGGCCTCGCAGCTGGACCAGAAGCTTGCCGCCGACCGGGCCGAGGCATTTGGGCCGCTCCTCGAGGCCTTCGGTTTGCCGCGCCGTGCGGCGACCGATGACCGCTGAGTCCCGGACGCACACGTGCTCGCCGACGTGCTCGGGGCAGACGGGCTCCTGCTCCTGGTGGTGCTGCTAGCCGTCGTCGTGCTCACGTTCCTGATCTTGCGAGCGATCGTCCGTGCTGTGCGCCGGCGCGCGCGGCGAGGCTGAGAGAGCTGGCTGTGAGCAATCCTTGGGTGTGGGTCGCCCTCGTGCTCGTCGTCGCGCTTCCCCTCGGACTGGTCCAGTGGGTGAGAGAGCTCCCGTCCGATCTTCGGCGCATCGCCGCGGACGTGCGGACGGAAAGAGCGTTCCTGGCTCGCGCCCGGGAACTGCGCCGGCGCTTCGCGCTGAAGCGGAGAAGGCGCGCGAAGCGCCTCTGGGTGCTCGTAGCGCTCCCGGTGGTGGGAGCCGTGGCCTGGATCGCGTGGCCCGCCACGCCAGTGGTGCACGCGCCCGCCCACCGCCTGACAGCGGCGGAGCAGCGCGTGCTCCGAGAGATCGACGCCAGCCTCAGCCAAGGTGCCGGCGCGGGCGGGTTCACGGCGCCGACCTACCTCGAGCCCACCGCCGTCTATCCCGTCGCTCCGTTGACCCCGCGCCAGGCAGCGGAGGCCGCGGCCCTCAACGAAGCGAACCGCGAGCACGGACCAGTCACGCCAGGCGACGAGGGATCCGTGTTCGGTGACACGAGCGGCAACCTGCCGGGCGACTGCGCGCCGTTCACCTGCGCCCCGTGAGCGCCGCTCTCAGCCGGGCGCGCTGACCGGGTGGCGGCCGAGGACGGGTCCGGCCCGGCCCGGCTAGTTCGCGAAGGCGCAGAGGCTTCGGCGTGCGAGAAGCGGCCCGACGGGCCCCAGGGCGAGCGCTGGCGCCTCGTCGCGGTACAGGGCGTCGTAGAGCGCTGCGACGGGCAGCTCGGCCGCACAGGCGTCGCAGAGATGGAACCACGCCGGGTCGCGCTCGCGCTGGCCGGCCTGGTCGCTGCTCGGGTACCGGTAGCCCTCCGCCAGCGCGACGAGCTCGAAGAGGCCACCGTCGGTGCACGGCGCCTCGCATCCGGCACAGGTGAAGCGGGCAGGTGCGTGGTCGATGCGAACGGACATGGATGCCTCCCAGCTAGCTCGGGTCCACTGACAGCGACATGACCACCGCCACGCCATCGCCCGGGTCCAGAGCTGTGTAGATCGCCGTCGTGGTCGGCGAGGAGTGACCGAGGAGTGACTGAGTGAGGCGCAGGTCGCGAGTCGACCGGTAGACGGTTGTCGCGAACCAATGGCGCAACGAGTGCGCGGTCGACGTGATGCCCAGCTCGTGCAGGTAGTCGTTGACCGCGTGGCTGACGTCGTGGGGGTGGTGGCGCGCGCCCATCGCCCGGCGGAACACGTAGCCGTCGCGCCGATCCGAGGCGAGGCGCAGGCACGTCGCCACCTCTGCGTGAAGCGGCACGACCCGCTGGCGCTGGCCCTTGCCGTGGCTCACGATCAGCAGCGGCGGCTCCTGGTTGTCGAGGACGTCGCGCCACTGCAGGCCGGCGATCTCCTGGCAGCGCAGGCCGGCGTACGCGGCGCAGACGAGGAAGCCTCGGACGGGCATCGGCGCTAGCTCGATCGCGACGGCGAGCTCGTCGGTGAGGATCGGCCGCGGCAGGTAGTGCGGCAGCTTCGGGCGGTCCACGTCGGCCGCCGGGTTCGCCGTGAGGAACCCCTCGCGGATCGCCCAGCCGTAGAAGGTCGCCAGCGAGGACGTGTAGGCGTAGCGAGTCTTCGCGGCGATGTGGCGTTGATCCAGGTAGGTGCTGACGTCCTCGCGTGTCGCCGTTCCGAGCGAACGGTCCCGGTACTCGAGCCACCGGGCGAAGTGCAGGACGTGGCGGCCGCGGCCGTAGATCGTCCCGGGCGAGAGGTTGCGCCGGCGCTGAGCGAGCGCCCAGCCGGACAGGAGCGCTTGAGCGGCGGGCTCCTGCCGGGCCGGGTCGCTGGCATCTCGTGCCGCGGGCCCCGGCCCGGTGATGGCGACCGCTGCACTGCGACCGGCCGACGGGCGACCTGGTAGGTGTGTCGTTCGTGGGCTTGCAACGGTCATTCTGTTCCGCCTCCGTAGAGCCATTGCCTACTGGCGGGCACACTATGGGCCTGTCATATAGCTCCGTCAAGAGGTAGACCAGGGAAAACGGTGGATAACTGCCGAGATTATCCGAGCATGGAGCATGGCACAATGCACTGAATAGAGCACACGGATCTGTGTCGTTCCTGGTCAGTGTTGCGACGGATGTGCAACCGGTGGTGACACCCTGGCGACGGCCGTCTCTCTTCACGCAGCTGGGAGTACACGCGCGCGTGTACCAGCAGGTGGGGGCTTTGCATCCGGAAGCTGTCGAAGGCTGTGGACAACCGTGCTGGTCGGGATGTCCAGGCGATTGCCGTCCTGTCCGCTCGAAGTACCCGGCATGTGTCAACCGGCGGTGATAGATCGGCGTTATACCTGCTCAACGATTTTCGACCCCCCCTCTGGTCGCATCGCCGTCGTAGGCTGACCTCGTGCCCGGCGCCGGTGGGCTGCCTCTCACGGCCCGGGCCCGACAACGGAGGCAGCCGTTGAATATCTCCCAGGCACACGCGTTGCTGTGGAACCTCAAGGCTCAACTCAGCGAGATCACGCGAACTGACCCAGAACAGGAAGTGCGCGGAATCGCCGTGCCTGCGCTCGACGCCGTGGTTGTTGGTGTCAGGGAGCTTCTGAAGGACGACGTCATCGCTAGTCGGGTCTGTGATGTCATCTCGACTGAAGCTTTCGCCGAGGGCGAGCCAATCCGTGCGATCGACGCGCTTCTCGTAGTGACGACTTTGCTCGGCGCTCTGCCTCAGCCGCGCAGCCTGCTGGCTCGAGCACTGTCCCGCAGGGGCCTGTAGCAGTGGCGCAGATCGTGAAACGCATGACCGCCACCGGCGAGAACCGCTACGACGTGCGCACTCGCATCGCCGGCCGCGTCGTCACCCGGACGTTCAAGCGCCGGAAGGACGCAGACACCTACGCGAGCACGACGGAGGCCGACAAGCACCGGGGAACCGCCGTCGACCCTCGCTCCGGCCGGGAGACGCTGACCAGCTACGCGAAGGCGTGGCTCGCGCGCCGAACCGACCTGCGTCCGACGACGCGGGCGAAGTACGACCACCTCCTCGAGGCCCACGTCCTCCCCGAGCTCGGCCCGCACAACCTCGCCGGGCTCAGCCCGTCAGCGGTGCGGGGCTGGTACATGGCGCTCCACGCTCGGCGCGCGGTCACCGCCGATGACGCCTACCGGCTGCTCCGAGCGATCCTCAACACAGCGGTCGCGGACAGCCTGATCGGCGCCAGTCCGTGCAAGGTGAAGGGTGCCGGCCAGGTCCGCTCGCCTGAACGGCCCACCGCCAGCGTGGCCGAGGTCGCAGCTGCCGTCGAGGCCATCCCCGAGCGGTACCGACTGGCCGTGCTTCTGCCGGCGTGGTGCCAGCTCCGTCGAGGCGAAGTGCTCGGCCTCCAGCGCCAGGACGTCGATCTCCTGCACGCCACCATCCGAGTCGAGCGTGCGTGGTCAGCTCCGATGGGCAAGCCTCCCGTGCTCGGGCCGCCCAAGACCGAGGCCGGCCGCCGCACGCTCGCCATCCCAGCGAACGTCGTCCCGGTCGTCACCGCCCATCTCGAGCAGTTCGTCGGGCCCGGGCCGGATGCGTGGCTGTTCCCGACGAGCACCGGAACGGCTCTGTCGCCGCGCAACCTCAACCGGGCATGGGACAAGGCGCGCACGATCGCTGGCCGGCCGGATCTCCACCTCCACGACCTGCGCCACAGCGGGCTCACGTGGGCGGCGGCGAGTGGCGCCAGCGTGGCCGAGCTGATGCGCCGGGGAGGTCACGCCAACCCGCGAGCGGCGCTGCGCTACCAGCACGCCACGGAGGACCGGGATCAGGCCATCGCTGACGCGCTCGCCGGGCTCGCGGAGGTTGGTCGCATCCGTCCGCGCGATGGACGCGCGATGCGGGCTCCCAAGAAGCAGAAGAGCCGGGGCGCACACCCCGGCTGACCTGCACTTTCACTGGAGCGGACGACGGGACTCGAACCCGCGACCCTCACCTTGGCAAGGTTGCAGAATCCGTCCAGCCCGTCCGGATACGTCCGCTGAGCTGGGGCTGGTCCGGACCAAAGTCCAGCCCGTCCGGCGTCGTCCGGCCCGTCGTAGAGCGCTCTACTACTCACCGACTCACCAGCCCGCCCGCTCTGTGCTCCTTCAGACGGCATGACCAGCCGTGACGTCGATGTGAAACTCGATCCCGAGCCCACCGCGAGACGCCAGAGCGTCTCGATCGTGGGGTTGTGGTCCCCGGACTCGAGTCGAGCGATAGCCGGCTGCTTCATCTCGAGCCTGCGCGCGAGCGCGCTCTGGCTCAACCCGTGCTCCGGACTCGCTTCCCCAGTCGATGACGAGCACCTCGCCGGGCGCCCACACCCCCGGGCGCCTCGGCCGGTGGTTCGCCTCCCGGCAGTGCAGCTTCTCCGCCGCAACGAGCCCGCGGAAGTTCCGGGCTGAGCCCACGTTCGGGGGAGTCACGCGGCCATCCTCGACTGATGCGGTCAAGTCCTTCATGTCCGACCTCGGCTTCCGCCAGGGCGAGCTCACCTACCGCTTCTACTCCGGGATCACGCACGCCCTCTCCTACGCGGTGCTGCAGCACTTCGCGTTCGTCACCGATGGCAAGGGGGGCTCCAAGGTGCAGACCCGTCTCAGCTTCTCGTCGGTTGGAAATGCAGCGGTTCTCTGCATTTCGAGCCACCTGGCCGTGCTCGAGCGGAGCGGACGCCTTCATGGAAGGAACGTGACCGCGCTCGAATCCACCCGTCTGCTCCGCTCCGGGACGATCTTGCAAGAGATCACGCACCTCTGATCACTCGGGGACGTCGAGAAAGAGCCAGCCGAGTTCGAGCTACCAGATCGCGCCTCGACTCCCTCTCCTCATCTGAAGAATCGCGAGATGTTCGTCGGCGGTACGCCGATGATCCGGAGCAGCTGCGCGACACCGACGATCGCCATCGTGCGAACGTGCGGTTCGAGCTCGCGGCGCGAGTACGCGGCGGCGCCATGGGAAAGGCCGTTCCGGATTTCCCCAATCTGATCTGGGTGGAGTCGACTCCCAGGGATGTCACCGACCTCGTCCGCGACGTCCTTGGCGAGTTGCTTCAACCGCTCGTGGAGGCGGTACTGGCCGCGGCTGTCTACCCACTTGCGGAGCCACTTGACCGACTCCACGGAAACTCCTGCAGCCTCAGCCTCAGCGAGGACCGCAACGCGCCGTGTGGCGTGCTCTTCCTGGGTGACCTCGCCCGGCCTGAACTGATACGCGTGGATTCCCTCAAGCGACTGCACGAGACCGAGGAAGAGCGATCGGGCGTTGGCAGGTTGCGTAAGCGCTGCGGCCAATGGCTCGACGACTCCCGGCCGCTCCTCGCGGAAGCGCTTCCACCGACTGAGGATCGCGTGCGCGTTTCCAGCAACGTCTCGCAGCGTGAAGAGCGTCTGCCCGTCGTGAATCGCGTGAGCGCTCGGCTCGTACGGGGCTTGGTCGATGTGCCGCGAGTACAGGGAGTACTCGACCTGTCGATCTCGCATCTCTCCGTCGGGCCGGTCGACTGACGCAATCGTGATCCGCTGCTGTTCGAGGGTCGCCAGCGAGACCAGCTCGCGGAGCGGCTCGAAATGCTCCGCCATCCACGTCGACGCCGACAGCGGTTCCGAGGCCGTGAGGTTGAACATTGGACGCGATTGGAGCTCGAATCGGTAGCGGTCGTTCATTGAGTGCGATCGATAGAACTCGGCGGCCAAGTCAACGTTGCCCCCGAGCGACACCTCGACCTTGGAGTCGGCATCCCAGTTCGCCGCGTACCGCTCAGTGCCGTGCTCAGCAGATGCCTTCGGCCATTCGAGCGAGTGGATCGGCCACGTCCCGAAGACACGGTGACAGTTCGCGATTTGCAGCTCCGCACCGAAGTACCGCGATTGCAGCCCTACGAAGCCCGGTGGCGCGGCGACGGCAAGTGGCGCAGTGATCCAGAGCTGCTCGGGCAACAGCTCCCGCGCGACGGCATCAATAAGGATGAGGTGCACGCCGAGGCGGAGCTCGCAGAGCACATTTCCGAGCGGCTTCGTCTCGTCCGTCGGCGAGAACAACCCCCCGCTGGGGAACGGCCACTCAAAGAGGTGGACGACCACGTCCCGGCCGGCTTCGACCTCTGCGGTGCCGGGAAAGCGTCCCGCGGTCGGATGACGTACCAGCACGCGTATTGGCCCGGGTCGAGGATCATTGCACCTCCTGATTGAGCGAAGAGCTACAACAACAGTTCTTCAGCGCAGGAGACGCTTCACGCGATCTGAAGCGCCGCCTCGACGTCGTTGCCGACAAGGAGAGGCTTGCGCCCTTTGTCTTCACGATCGAATCGCGCGCTCGAGTTCGCGGTCGCTTCGATCCGCTGGTTGAAATCATGCGCCGCGGCGAACCCATCCGGGTCAACGGCTATTCGTCCGGAAGCGTCTACCTCGGCGGCGGAGTGAGAACCTCCCATCCCGACGTCGCGCTGACTCTCCAGAGGGAGCCGGCCCACTCCGCATCCAGCTGGGCAGGGCGGGGGCGAGTTGCGATCCACACGACGTCAACACCCACCGGGAGCGTCGGCGGCTGAGACGGCAGTGTCCCGGCGAACATCGCGACCTCGGGTGCCGGGTTCGACGAGTCGATCCAGATGAACAGGTGTCCCTCATCGGCGCCGGCACGGCGCAGCTTCTCCACATTCCCCGCGGCCTCGGCCTCGACGACGTCGTTCACATCGTCGGCTCCAGCCCAGCCCCCGGGTCCGACCTCACCGACCAGGATGTAGGTCGGAACGCCAGGCGGGGTCGACACCGAGGCGGCTGCCTGGACGCCGAGCAAACGGAGCTCGCGGATCGCCTTCTCGGCAGCCGGGTTCAACAGACCCAAGTTCGTGTTCCGATCGAAAGCTGGGACTGCCTCCATTTCGAGGGTGCTGAGCAGCGGTTCGACATTCGCGCTCAAGGCGCGGAGATCGACACCCACGTGTGAGAACGAGATGCTCCACGAGGAACTGAGGGACAGCGACTCCCAGTTCCGCTTCCCAATCGCATTGATCTGCGCACGAACCTTGCCGTCCGTCGAAGTCGTGACTTCCAGGGCGATCTGGCGGCCGCCGGGGAGCTCGATGCTGAAGTCCGGGGTCATCGGTGGCGCACCGCGCACATCCGTGAACGTCGATGTTCCGCCCATCAGTGCGCTGAAGATCGCTTCCGAACGCTGCTCGTGCTCGTCCGGGACGTCTGAGTTGCCCATGCCGTGAGTATGTACGCGCCTCTGTGGCAACCGTGCTTGCGCGCTGGCGCAGGATCTCCCCAGGGTGCTCGTTCTTCCTGTGGGCCGATCGCTCCGTCCTGCTGCGCTGAGCTCGCAGGCTCGGTTGGCTGCTGGTCGGCTCGCTCGGACCGTTCTCCCATCGACGTCGGGGCAGCAGGGGTCGCCCTGTGGGCGACGTCCCCTACGCCGCGACAATCGTCACGACGGGTCGACCTCCTTACGATTGAGCTCATGCACGATTCGACCACCCCCACCTGCTGACGTGGTCCCCCGGTTAGCGACCACGGGGCGCCAGATTCCGACGCTCGGGGTCACGACGCCGCGGACGAGCCTCGAGGTGCTCAGCCTCGAGATGCCGTTCACGCAGTCACCCGTCCTCGAGTCCCGCGACTTCGTGAAGGAAGCGAGCCGTCGAGGGGTGCGGCTCGACGAGAGCCTGCTCGAGGACCTGCACCGCAAGAAGATGCTGATCCCCTTCTACTGGGCCCACCCGGGGCTCTCGCGAAAGCTGGACGTCACCGACGTGAGCAGGAGCCGGATGGCCCAGCTCGGGAACAGCGGAGTGACGCCACGGCTCATCCCGCCCGCCTCCAACGGCGAGGTCACCGACCCCGAACATTGGCCCTTTCGGAGATGGTCCCGTTCGACGCCGAGACAGGTGCGACCGGACATGCACTCCGGCATCTACTACTCACGGCACCAGCTCTTGCTCTTGCCGCTCATCCGGCGGTACGTGGAGGAGCATCAGACGTTCTTTGTGGGCCGGCCGCCGAAAGACCTTCGCTCGTTCACGCGGCTGAACCCGGACTTCATGCCGGACGCGGGCTATGAGGCAGCGTGCTCCGAGTGGCGCTCGGTCGCCGTGATCCTCTCCGCGTTGGACACCGTTATCCTCCCCGAGCTGTCGCGGAAAGTCTCCTGGCCTGACCAGTGGCGCGCGATGCGAGACGCGTTTGATGCCGATCAGGCGCTCGAGTGGCTCGGCCTCTCGCGAGAGACGACCCGCGAGCTCGCCTCGCGACTGTTGTGGAACGCCAACGGCATCGATGAGTCCGGCGACCTTTACGACCTCATTCGCCGGGCGGACCCGTCCACGTGGGAGTCGTTCCGCGGCCAGTTGCTCATCTCTCTCGACTACCGGATCGCCGCGGAGATTGTTTCCCGCGTGGTCGACATGGCCGAGGGCGTCGAGGTCGAAGACGATGACGAGACCTCCCCGATCGGCGCGCAGCGGCTGACCACGCGCCGCCGGGACCTCGAAGAACTCCTGACCGCTACGGGCCTCTCCCCGCATCCTTCTGTTGTTGTCGTGGTCGAGGGCTCCACCGAGATGATTCTGTTCCCGAGGGTGATGGCGGCGCTCGGGGCGCCGATCAGATCCGATCGCATCCGCGTCGAGAACCGCGAAGGGCTGGACGAGAGCATCCGACTGCTCGCGAAGTACTCCGCGCGGCCGCTCCTCGGGGTGGCGTACGAGAAGTATGTGCTCCTCGACAAGCCTCCGACGAGAGTGCTCGTCCTCGCCGATCCAGAGAAGGACTACTCGGACGCGGCGAAGTGCGCGAACCAACGACGGATTATCGCCGAGACGATCGTGAGTGAGCTCCCCCAGGACCTACATGAAGACCTGCTCGCCGACGGAAGCGAACTCGTCACCGTGCGCACATGGCCCAGTGGACCGTTCGAGTTCGCCCACTTCGACGATGAGGAGCTCGCGGACGGTCTTCTGGCGATGGCCCAGCGGGAGTTCCCCGGCGGTCGCCCGGAGTTGATCAAGAAGATCGCCGGCGAGCGCGTGAAGCCGCATGCGACGAAGAAGCGTAAGGGTCCCGACGTCGCCACGGTCTGGGCTGCCTGGGTCACCGACTACGACTTCAGCAAGACGGCATTCGCCGAGGAGATGTGGCCCCTGCTCGAACAGAAGATCCGTGAGGCGATCGACTCTGGCAGCCCACGGCCGCCGATCATGGACGGAGCGTCAGACGCAATCCGGCTCTCGCGCCTTCCTCGCTCGCTCGTCGTCGTAGAGAGGACGATTGACCCCGCTCCATCCCCGGCGCCCGACAGCGCGGAGTCCTACGACCCAGATGCCCCGGAGGCGCCCCGGAGCGATCCCCCTGGTGATGGGACTGCTGTCGAGGGCTAACTTGCCGCGGGATGGCAGCAGTTTGCGTGTTCTGCAGATCCGAAGGGCGGCTGAGCCGCGAGCACGTTTTCGCACATTGGCTCACGACGCTGGGGCTCGCAGCCGACGAGGTCGAACACTGGGGCGGGCCGCTCAACCGGATGCCGGAGCCGAAAGGCAAGTTCGTCCCATTCACCAACACGGTCCGTGCTGTGTGCGAGCCATGCAACAACGGCTGGATGAGCTTGCCCGACGGCGACATCGTCCCAACGCTCCGACCGATCCTGCTCGGACAGGGAGGGACCATCGATCCGACCGCCGCCGCTCGCCTGACCAAGTGGGCGTTGAAGACGACACTCGTCGCGATGCACGTCTCTTCTAGGCAACAGAGGACAGACGGGTACGGCCTCCCCGCTGAGGAGTACGAGACGCTCTACCGATCGAAGGGCATCCCGGAGTCCCCGCCCGGCACGCGGATGTGGATCGGCAGGTACGTCGGCGAGGAGCGCATCGCATCAGCGTGGGCGACTCCGCAGGCCGTGACCGTGGACGGCATCGCCGAGCCCGATCGACCTCAGGGGTACAGGTTCAACGTCGTCGTGGGCGAGGTCCTGCTCTGCGGCTTCCGGTTCACGACACCGCACCTCGACCTCGACCTCGACGCCGGTGAGGGGCTCGTGCCGATCTGGCCTCCCGCCGCCACCGTCGAATGGCCGCCGGCGAGCACGGTCGGCGACACCGAGTACCAACGCATCGCACTGGGACAGAACCTGTCCACGACCGTTCCACAGACCTCGATCGGCCCATGGTCGCCTGCGGTCGACCTCCCACAGAGCCAGCTCAACGGTGGGCGCATCGAGATGCCGACGACCTGTGGACGCCACACGATCTTCTATCCACTCGTGCTCGCCGAAGAGGCAGTACGACGCGGTCGCGAGCACGTGTTCGCGACTGCGTGCGAGTGCGGGACCGCCTACCTCGCCCGCACGAAGGTCGACGGCGCGCACATCGAGGTCTCCGGAAGCCCCGAAGCGGTGATCAAGGAGTACGACGAGGAGCCGGGCGAGGACATCGTCGTCGTGGACAGATGGGGCTCCTTCTTCTGCAAGAAGTCTCCGAGGGCGTAGCGCCGCGGTGAAGTGTCGAGCAGCGCCAAAGCGAGAAGGAGGATGCCCGTCGCCGAGACGAGCCCGCGTCGACCACACGAGGCGATGGTGCCGACGCCCCGCAGCAGCCCTTGACGGCGGAAGGGGTGGTGCACAATGGGGCGACCTGGCGGGAATGACAGATCCAACGTCCCCCTGGGCGCCGGCAACGCTTCAAAGCGCGGCAGCCGGCGAGTTCACGGAGCCGCGAAGGGGACGGTGAGCGAACGTGACAGACAAGCCTGACGGTCGATGGATGGATCGACGCCCCGAGCCCGAGCGCTGCCGGCGGATCGCTGGCTTCCTCTGGACGGCCCGTGGCCTCATCGGCGACTACCTGACCATCGATCCCGACTGGGCAGGCCTCCCGGGGTCGCAGCTCGGGAAGGAACTCTCCCAAGTAGAACGAACCGACGGGAAGGAGTTCCGTAACGAGGTTCAGGCCGCGGTGAACAACGCCGGGATCCTCCTCTTTGCCACAGTGCAGCACCTCGAGTCGATCGCAGTCCTACTTGGCGCCGACGTTCCGCCCATCTACTCCGTCACCGCGCTCTCGCGAGGTGCCATGGAGCTCGGCGCTGGCGCGTGGCGCCTCACGGACCCAACGATCGATGCGCGTACCCGCGTCGCGCGCCTCTCGCTCGATCGACTGAACAGCGCGCGGGAGCTTGACAAGTTGCTCACCGAGACCGGGATGACCCGCGCCGAGCTCGGCAACCATGCCAGCCTCGAGGAGACGGCGAAGCACATCGAGGCCCTCGGGCTGGCAGTCAAGGTCGGTGAGCGGAGCTCGGCCGGCGACCACGTCGACGGCCACAGGCGGCCGGCGATCACGACGACGATGGAGACCTTTGCCGGCCGCCACATCGAGACGGACTCGAAGCGCATCTACAGGCTCTTCTCGGCGGTCACCCACGGCACCCAATGGGGGGTTACCGTCTTCTTCAGCACCAAGGACACCCCCGATGGCAGGCTGTCGTCGGAGTTCGCCGTCGACCAAGGTTGGATTGACGGAGCATCCCTCGTCGCGGCTGAGAGCTACGCCTGGGCCGTCGAGAACTTGGTCATACTCCTCGGCTGGGATGAGCAACCGCTCGATCGATGGATGACAGAGATCGACGCGATCTTCGGGGACCTGGTCGGCACTTAGCCCGCGCCAGCGCGGACAGATCGACCCGCTGCGTGCAAGAGGTGGGGTCCACTGACGCACCGGATCGATCGCCGACGGACCGGGTCGGTGCTGAGCGACGAGGCGGGGACGAGTTGGTGCCGACTTGCCGACCGGGGCTCGACTCGCCGAGCAGTGGCGTGAGCCGTTCAATGGCCTGCTCCCGGTTACGGGCGGACGATTCGGTTCGGCTCGCCCCACGGCTGGTGCAGCAACTCCCACTCGCCGCTTCCCCTGCGAGTCCGCCAGAGCCGGTGCGTGTACTTCGCCTGGTAGTAGCCGAAGGTAACCCAGAGCACGTCGATCGCGTCAGGGAGCTCGGGCGGCGGCGTCGCCAACGGGTCGGCGCTCAGGTCACTGCGGTCGTGGCACACGACGAGGTGCGTCTCTCGCGGCCGGGCAGCCTCGAGCTTGGCCGCGTTCTGCGCGATGGCGCCGGTGAGCTCAGGCTCGAAATTGGGGCGGGCCGAATGGTCGACCCGGAGGGGAGGGAAGACGAACACCTCAGAGCGAGTGCCGAAGCGCGCCATGGCGTAGACGCCGAGCGCGAACAGTTCGGCCAACGCCTCGGCGTCCTCAGGATCGCCGTGATGGTCGCCGCTCTGATCGACCCGCACCACTCCCGGGACATCGCGCTTTGAGCGCAGGAAGGCGATCATCGGCTCGGTAAGGTCCCCCCGCCTCGATCCCTCGACGATCCCGATCCACCACTGCCCGAGCGACTCCCGTTCGACCACGGCGGAGAGGTCGGCCTCGAGCCTCTTCAGCTCGGAGTTGAGCTGCCTCAGGCGGGGATCGTGAATCGCGGTGATCTCGAGCGCGACCCTCGGCGTTGCCTGGTCGTAGGTGAAGTCGACGTCGAGTCCGTCCTTACCGTCCCTTCGAAATCGCGGTCCGAGCTCTCTTCCATCGAGGTGCCGGAGGGCGCTCTCCACGATCGCGGCAAGCTGGGTTTCGTCCTCGAACTTGTCGGGGCCGTCGATCCTGATGCGTTGAATCCCGGGCCCGAGCTCGATCGGAGCGCCCTCGCTCTCGACCTTCTCTGACATCCCCGGCTCTTCGTCGGAGGTTTTCAGCTCACCAACCTTTGCGCAAGGTGGACCGCGCTGTTCACGGCATCGGTCGTCAGTGTGGTGATCGCGCTCGTGGCGGCAAGATTGGCGCTCTTACCGACAAGCGCCTTGACTCGCTCGCCGAACGTGACTGCCTTCTCGGCGCTCGGCGAATCACCCTGGAGTTCGGCCAGTGCTTCGTCCTTCAACGCACGAATCTCGGAGAGATCGCCGACCCCAAGCAGTTCAACGAAGGCGACGACGTTGTCGAGCTGACCTTCGATCTTCTGCAGCTCGATGCGGATCTCCATCGTCTGGGACGATCCCGGTCCAGTGGCGATTTGGAAGTTCCCGCCATGGATGTTCACGTGGGTGTCGCCCCTCGGTCGAGACCCGATGGCGGCCGACACGTACCGCTGCGGATCACCCTCGGCGTTCTCGACGCAATCGACACCCTTGTCCGTGAGGTAGGCCCACGCGGGACCCTCGAGTTCGCCGACGGGAGGACCCTCGATGTAGCCCTGTCGCGACAGCCACGCTGCGTTCGCGTCCACTTCGCCGGCGTCGAAGGACTCGCCGCAGAACGCCGCGCCCGGGTCGGCGAGGAACCCTTCCCACTCCGGGCCCGAGCCTGCGCTGCTGAACGCTCTGACGGAGTAGAGCCAGCGCAGGATCGCCCTCCGACACGCTCGGTTTCGCGCGGGCAGATCGGCGCGCATCTCCCTCAGGCGCTCGACCGCGGCGCGGCCCTCACTGGTGAGCTCGGCGTAGTTCTCACCGCCGCCGCTGTGCTGTACGCGGGCATAGTCCTTCCATTTGAGATCTTCGAGATCTTCAAAGGCCACGATCATTCGGCGATCTACGTCCTCGTAGAACGGATTCACGTGATGCTGACCCGACCCTTGGTCGAAGAGCCACTCGAGGAGCGCCTGTCGCCGCCGTTCGTCACTCGTGAGCGCCATACCCGGAGGCTAGGTCTCAGGTGCCTCGTCGGCTCCCGGATCGGCGTGGGCCAGTTCTCGCTCGACGTACCTTTTCCAATTGCGGCTATCTCGCTCAAGGAGGAGTGCCAGCAACTTGGGCCGATCTTCGTGTTGTTCGAGGAAGGTGCGAATCTGATTCCGCTTGGTGAACCCCTTCTCGGTCGCCAAGCGCAAGAACCGATTGATGGCCTCGCGAACGTCCCAAGTGACGCTCTCGACGTAACCATTCAGGTCCCTCCACCTCGCCCCTGAGTAGCGCGGCATCGCGCGCGTGATCGCGCTGACCTGCGCGTTCGCGAAAAGACGCCGATGTTGCTTGACTTGTCGGCGTGGCGGAGCACGAAGGAGACCGATCGTTCGAGGCGCTGGTCGCGCAGAACGACTTGCTTCGAGTTGAGAACGCGTCGCTGGCAGCGGAGATCGAGCTCCTGACGCGCAAGATCGCCGAGCTCGAGCAGCGGCTCAAGAAGAGCTCGCGCAACTCCTCGCTCCCACCGTCCTCGGACTCGCCGGGAGAACGCGCCGAGGCGCGCCAGTCTCGTGCAGAGCGTCGAGCCGAAGAGCGCCGTCAGGCCAAGGAGGCGGTTCGCCGCCGAGGCAAGCAGCCCGGTGCCGAGGGCCAGCACCTGGCGCGTCGGGTGGACCCGGACGAGATCGTCGTCCACGAGCCCGAGCACCGCTCCTCGTGCGCGAAGGAGCTGTCGTCTTCTCAAGCAGAGGGCTTCGAGGCCCGCCAGGTCTTCGACGTGCCCGACCCAAGGCTCATCTGCACCGAGCACCGCTCGATGCGCCGGCGCTGTTCCTGCGGGACGGTGACGACCGGGACGTTCCCGCCCGAGGCCAAGGCGCCTACCTGCTACGGCCCGAACGTCCGTGCCGCGACGCTCTACCTGCTCCATGGCCAGCACCTGTCGGTCGAGCGGGCCGCCGAGGCGATCTCGGCGATGCTCGGGGCGACGGTGTCGACCGGCTTCGTCGCCTCGCTCGCGGGCGAGGCCGCCGGTGGCCTCGTCGGCTTCCTGGGCGAGGTGCGCGAACGACTTCGTCGAGCCGCGGTCGTCCATGTCGACGAGACCCCCGACCAGGTGCGCACCGACACCTGGTGGTTCCACGTCGTGGCGAACGAGGCCTACACCTACCTCGTCGCGAGCCCGACGAGGGGCAGGGCAGCCCCGGACGAGGCCGGGGTGCTGACGGACTTTGCCGGCCTCATGGTGCATGACCTGAAGGGTCCGGAAACTTGCCTATCGGGCTTGACCAGGCACGACGCGACCGGCCAGGCTCGCCCTCCGTGGCCCTGTCCTTTGTCTACCGTCTGTTCCGACGCGTCCTCGAGGTTCTTCGTGTCCACTGGTCCGATACCTCGGCGAAAGATGCAGAGATCCTCGTGCTCCGCCACCAGCTGGCCGTGCTTCGCCGCCAAGTCGCCCGTCCCCGCTTCACCTGGTCCGACCGCGCGCTCGTCGCTCTGCTTGCCGGTCTCGTCCCGCGGGAACGCGGGGAGTCGTTCCTCGTCACGCCGCAGACGATCCTTGGCTGGCACCGCTCGCTCGTCCGCGGGCGCTGGACCTACCCGCACCGGCGGACGGGCCGCCCGGCTCTTCCGGACGAGACCGTCGAGCTGATCTGCCGCCTGGCCGCGAGAACCCCCGGTGGGGATACCTCCGCATCGTCGGCGAGCTCAAGAAGCTCGGCGTCAGCGTGTCGAAGACGAGCGT
>Ga0209415_10004307_pt1 | contig 26133 bp, 19 predicted proteins | sample PeaSoiSIISIP2007_FD_187696 | JGI IMG/M metagenome (GOLD analysis project Ga0209415, IMG submission 187696) | Peat soil microbial communities from Weissenstadt, Germany - SII-SIP-2007 (SPAdes) (version 2) | ecosystem: Environmental > Terrestrial > Soil > Wetlands > Peat | place: Germany... | reverse complement strand
AACGAGGCCTGACCGTATTGTTTGCGGGGGTGTGCGCGGTGAGAAAGGGTCTGCATTACGGGCTGGAGGCGTGGCTGCAATCGTCCGCGCATCGCAACGGCAAGTTTCTCATTGCCGGCGATTTCATACCCGCATACGCGGAGAAGCTGGCTCCCATGATGGCCGACCCGAGCGTCCAGGTGTTAGGCCACCGCAGCGATCTGCCGGAACTGATGCGGCAATGCGACATTCTTATTCTTCCCAGCATCGAAGAGGGAAGCGCCCTGGTAACGTCGGAAGCGCGGGGCAGCGGGTGCGTTTTGCTGGTTTCCGACGCCAGCGGAGCTGTCTGCCAGCACATGGAAAATGCATTAGTGCACCGGGTAGGCGACACCACTACGCTGGCGCAGCATCTCAGCCTCTTGGAGGAGAATCGCGAATTGCTGGCGAAGTTGCGCACGGCATCTTTGAAAACGGTGCATGAGATCACGTGGACCGCGGCCGGGGTGAAACTGCTTGAGGTGTACCGCGACGTCCTGCAAGCCAGGACGGCGCCATCCGCCGAACGCTCCCTCCAGCCCGCGTAACCACTTAGGGAACTCGGCTCGAATCCGGCGGTTCCTAGATTCCCAGAGAACAGGATTCCCAGGGAAACGGATCAAAAGTACCGGGAACCAAATTGAGAAACGGAAGTCCGTCTCTTCGGAACATATACTATGGAAAATCAAGGCCAACCACATCTCGCGTGTCTTGATCATGCGAAGTTAAGCAGCGTCTTCTTCGGAACCAAATCTGTTCTGGTGCAGCGGTCGAACGTCCTCTATGTCTAGCAACCTTAGCTATAAAGAGCCAGCCAACCCTGGGAGTGATCAGACCCAGATGAGCGTGCACACGGTTGTACGGGAAGCGCCTGGGCGGGCGACCCGCCATCTGAATGTCTGCATGATCGGATACACGTTGTATGAGTCCGACGGCCGGGTGATGCGATACGCGGAGACCCTGGCGAAGCGCGGGGACCGCGTGGATTTTATCGCGTTGTCGAAGGCAAATAACGCTCCTCCCGACGATGTCTTGAATGGCGTCCATCTGTTCAGAATCAAGACGCGCTCGTTTCAGGAGAAATCCAAGTTCGCCTATCTGTTTGGAATCCTCGACTTCTTCTTCCGGACGATGTGGTTCCTGCTGTGGCGGCAGCGAAAGGTCCGCTACGACCTGGTGCACGTGCACTCGGTCCCGGATTTTCTGGTATTCAGCGCATGGCTGCCGAAATTGCGAGGCGCCAAGATCATTCTCGATATCCACGACTTGCTCCCCGAACTGTACGTAAGCAAATTCGAGTCCAGCCAGCAAGGGCTTCTCTATCGCATGCTGCTGGGTGTCGAACGGGAGTCCGCGGCCTTTGCCGACTACGTGATCGCCGCCAATGATATCTGGCGGGGCAAACTGGTGGCTCGTACTCCTTCCATCAGCGAGAAGAATTGCACTTCCATCCTCAACTTTCCCGATCGCGAAGTTTTCTTCCGGAGCGGGAGAACCCGGCATGACGGCAAGTTCATCATGCTGTTTCCCGGCAGTCTGAACTGGCACCAGGGAATCGACATTGCCGTCCGCGCCGTGGCCCGCATTAAAGACGCCGTCCCCCAGGCCGAATTCCACATCTATGGCGATGGCCCCTCCGTGCCCTCATTGACCGCGCTGGCGGAAAGCCTGGGCGTGGCGGATCGCGTGCTCATCAAGGGAAACCGAAGCCTCGGCGAGATGGCGGCGATCATGGAAAATGCCGATCTTGGCATTGTTCCCAAGAGGAATGACTCGTTTGGGAACGAAGCGTTTAGCACGAAAATTCTCGAGTTCATGATGATGGGACTTCCCGTGGTGGTCTCGGACACGAAAATTGACCGCTTCTACTTCAATGACTCGGTGGTGAAGTTCTTTCGCGCCGGAGACGATGCGGCTCTGGCGGAAGCCATGCTCGCCATGATTCGGAACCCGGAGCTGCGAAACCAGCTGGCGCAAAGTGCGTTGGAGTTCTCCAAAGCCTACGACTGGGAAACCAACCGCGACCGATACTTGAACATTATCAACAGCCTTGTCGACAACCGCCCCGGCGCCGCGGAGCCGGATGCCGTGACCAGCGGCGCCTAGCATCGCGGCCTGATTGAGCCAGCTTCCTCCCCCAGAGATTCACTCCGATCAGCGGCGCACGATTTGTGGCCGGTTGATACGCAACCTTTTTCTCGAGATCGCGCGAAGCCGTAAATACACGAAAACCTAAATGACCGTTTACCGCATTGATCCGCTGTCGGACCCGCGCTGGGCAGAATTTCTGCTGGCTCATCCCAAGGCGTCGATTTTTCACACGCCCGGCTGGCTGGCGTGTCTGCGGGAGACCTACGGATACGAGCCCTTTGTCCTGACCACCTCTCCACCGGGTACTGCGCTGACCAACGGCTTGCCTTTCTGCCGTATCAAGAGCTGGCTGACGGGCGAGCGTCTGGTCTCCGTGCCTTTCGCGGATCACTGCGATCCGTTGTTCGATCGGGTGGAGGATTTTTACTCCGTCCTGGAACAGGCCGCGCGCGGGCTGGGAGGAAGTTCGCGCAAACACGTGGAAATCCGGCCTTTGGATAGCACGGTGCTCGATGCCGCTGGCTTGTCGGGGAACGCGGGTTTTCATGAGGGAAGGACATTTCGCATCCACCTGCTCGACCTGAAGCCGAGCCTGGACAACCTCTTGCGTTCCTGTGACAAGAATTCGGTGCAACGGAGGCTGCGGCGGGCGGATCGGGAAGGCTTGACCTATGAAGAGGGAACGTCGCCAGCCCTGTTGAAGAAGTTCTTCGATTTGCAGGTGATGACCCGCCGCCGGCATGTGGTGCCTCCACAGCCGATTTTGTGGTTCCGCCATCTGATTGAAACTCTGGGTGAGCAGGTCAAGATCAGGGTCGTGTCCACCGGGGAGATCCCGATCGCGAGCATCCTCACCCTAACCTACAAACGCTCGGTGATTTACAAGTACGGCTGTTCCGACGCCAAATACAATAATCTGGCGGGTACGGTATTTCTGTTCTGGAAGACAATTCAAGAGGCAAAAGAACGTGGAGCGGATGTTTTTGATATGGGACGGTCTGATCTGGACAATCCCGGCCTCATCAACTTCAAATCCAACTGGGGTACCCCGGACATCCCCCTGACCTACTGGCGTTTTCCCGCTCCCTCGCCGGCTCCTGCCCCTGGCCGGGCGCGGGCAAAAATGGTGGGCAGTTACCTTCTTGCTCGGTTGCCCGATAGTTTGTTGATTTTGCTGGGAAGAACGTTGTATAAACACGCAGGCTGAACCACCTCCCCGTGAATTCCCCCCAAGCCATGTTAGCGACGCGGCACTTGCGTTTTTGAGTGGTGCGATTGTAGGTCGCAAGACAAAACTGTCCCTGGGGACTGCCTTTCATGCATAGACAACTGACGGACTACTTCCGCTGTGCTGACGATTCCTCCGATCTTGGGGTGGCCGGCGGCCTCTCCCGCGACAGCGGCTATTTTCAGTTTGGCCAGGACGTGATCTGTTACGGTCGTTCTTCGACCGGTTCTCGGGCCCGGGAGGCCGCGGGTTCGCTGTGTGACGTGTCGGACGCGGTACGCCTGCATGGTTCGCTTGCCGAACTGCCCTTTGATCCCACCGAGGTGGCCACCAATCTGCGCTATGAGCGTTATGCCTATCCGGAGGAGGGCAGCGCCCGCAGCCTGACGGGAAAGGCCGTGCGGAAGGCCTACTACCTCGCCCGGCCGCTGATGCCGGTCGCGGTGCGCAAGCACTTTCAAAAGATGCATCTCAGCGGGTGGCGTGATATGGCTTTCCCGCGCTGGCCGGTGGATACGACCGTCGACACTTTGATGGGGAAACTTTTGGCGCTTTCCATCCAGTGCCGAGGCGGCGAAAGCGTGCCCTTCATTTGGTTTTGGCCGCAGGGCATGAGTGCGTGCGCAGTGATGACTCACGATGTGGAAACCGAGGCGGGCGTCGTTTTGTCTTCCAAGCTGATGGATATGAACGATGCCTTCGGCGTTCCCGCGTCGTTCCAGGTTGTGCCCGAGGAGCGGTATGCGGTGCCGGAGAGCTACCTGGAGAACATACGCAACCGCGGCTTCGAGGTTGGGGTGCAGGACCTGAATCATGATGGCCGTCTCTACTGGGACCGGAAGGAATTCGACCGCAGGGCAGCCAAGATCAATCGCTATGGCCGGGAGTGGGGCGCCACCGGATTCCGCGCCGGCGTGCTCTATCGAAATCAGGAATGGTTCGACTCTCTGGATTTTGAGTTTGATATGTCGGTCCCGAACGTGGCCCACCTCGATCCACAGCACGGAGGCTGCTGCACGGTGATGCCCTATTTCGTGGGCAAGGTTCTCGAACTGCCGGTAACGGCGACGCAGGACTACTCGCTTTTCCACATTCTGAACGACTATTCGCTGGTGCTGTGGGAACAGCAGGTCGACCTTATCTTGCAGAAGCACGGCATTCTCAACATGATTGTGCACCCCGACTACATCACAACTCCTCGGGAAGAGGAAACCTACAAGGGGCTGTTGGGAATCTATGCCCGCTTGCGCCAGGAGCAGAACGTGTGGGTGGCATTGCCCAGGGATGTAAACACCTGGTGGAGGCAGAGGAGTCAAATGAAATTGGTTCGCCGGGCAGGTGCCTGGCGAATCGAGGGTGCAGGCAGCGAAAAAGCCGCACTGGCCATGGCCAGCCTCGAAAATGACCGACTGACGTACAGCATCATGCACCCCTCCGGCCAGATCATGAAGGAGCGGGCCTGGCAACGTTCGTCAGCCATGTCAGTCTAAGCCGCTCCGCCTTTCTGGTTCGCGAATCACATCTCAGGTCATGGATACCGAGTCAAAACCGCCTTGGGCGGCAGCGCGGCATTTGTCTTTTCTGAGTCTGCTGCTGCTGTCCGCCATTGTCTTTCATCGTGCCTTGGGCACGGTCATCGGGTCTGCCCTCAGCGTCGATCAGTATTCTCATATCCTTCTCGTATTTCCCGTCAGCGCCAGCCTTTTTTACTTAACCCGGAAAACAATCCTGGCGAAGGTTGCCTACAGCCACGCCGGGGGGGTTGTGTTCTTGGTGCTGGCCGCGGCGTTTGCCTATTCCTCCCGGCACTCCAGCGCGCTCAGTCAAAGCGGTTTTCTGTCTCTCTCAATTCTCTTTTTTGTCAGTTGGTGCCTGGCCGCGTTTCTGTTGTGCTATGGTGGGGTTGCATTTCGGGCGGCACGGTTCCCGCTGCTATTCCTCCTGCTGATGGTTCCCTTGCCGGATTCTGTGCTGCAGCGCAGTATCTCCCTGCTGCAGGATGGGTCCGCGGACGCTACTTGCGTGCTGCTCAAGGCGGCGCACATCCCTTACGTGCGGCATGGAGTGGTTTTAGAGCTGCCGAAAATTGACATCGAGATTGCCCAGGAATGCAGCGGCATCCGCTCCAGCCTGATCCTCTTCTTGAGCAGTTTGGTGCTGGGACATCTTTTCCTCAACTCCGGTTGGACCAAGGTTCTGCTGACTCTGGCCGTATTTCCCATCACGGTGGCGAAAAACGGATTGAGGATCTTTGCCCTCTCCACCTTGGGAATGTATGTCGATCCATCTTTCCTTAAGGGCAGGCTCCATCGCGATGGAGGCATGCTCTTCTTTGTTTTGGCGTTTGCCAGCCTCTTAATCCTCATCTGGCTATTTCAGAAGCTCAGAATTGACCGGAAAGCGGTGCGGCTCAGTGCAATCGGCAGCCAGCTATCCGCGAGCGAAAGCCGCTAGGGATTTCCAACGAACGGCTCACGAGCCGCGGGGAGTTAACGGAGAACGTTCCCGGCCAGCGCTTTCCGCCGCCAGCTTCCCCTGCAGGGGTTATTCTTAGGGTTCAGGCTTACGTTTCCTAACTTTGCGCGAGGGCTGTACCACAGAGGATCCTAGATGTCACAAAGCCCAATACTGGTGACGGGGGGGGCGGGGTTTATCGGGTCCAATTTCATTCTGCAGTGGCTGGCTGTCGAAGGCACGCCGCTGGTGAATCTCGACAAGCTCACCTACGCCGGAAACCCCGGCAACCTGGAGAAAGTTTCCGCCGACCCGCGTTACTGCTTTGTGCACGGCGACATCGGCGACCGCGAGCTGGTGCAGAGTCTGTTGCAGCGCCACCGGCCCCGCGCCATCGTGCACTTCGCGGCTGAAAGCCATGTGGACCGTTCCATCCACGGTCCGGATGATTTTGTCCGCACCAACGTGAATGGCACGTTCGGTTTGCTCGAAGAGACCCGCGCCTACTGGACCACGCTGGAGGAGGCACCGAAAGCTGCCTTTCGCTTTCTGCATGTTTCCACCGACGAAGTGTATGGCTCGCTGGGGCCGGACGACCCTGCCTTTTCAGAGACCACGCCTTACTCTCCCAACAGCCCGTATTCCGCCACCAAAGCCGCTTCTGATCATCTGGTGCGGGCTTACCATCACACCTACGGACTTCCCGTACTCACCACCAACTGTTCCAATAATTACGGGCCCTATCAATTTCCCGAGAAACTGATCCCGCTGGCCATTCTGCGCGCCATCAGCGGCCAGCCGATTCCGGTATACGGAGACGGCAAGAACGTACGCGACTGGCTATTCGTTACCGACCATTGTGAGGCCATCCGCACCGTGCTGGGCCGGGGTGTGAGCGGCGAGACCTACAATATCGGCGGCTCTCAGGAGAAGCGAAACCTGGACCTGGTGACCACCATCTGCTCGATCCTGGACGAGTTGAGACCTTCCGATCCGGTGATCCCGCACAGCAACTTGATCTCGTTCGTGCAAGACCGCCCCGGGCACGACCGGCGCTATGCCATCGATTCCCGCAAGATTCAGCGGGAGCTCGGTTGGCAGCCTCGCCACACCTTTGACGCCGGCATCCGCGAAACCATCGAATGGTATTTGGCCAACGAGAACTGGATCCGGGAAGTCACCAGCGGAAGCTACCGCCAATGGATGGCGACGCAATATGCCCAGTGAGACACGACTCCAGGCCCGAGAATTCACTGCAGGAACACTCAGAGCCCATGTCACCTAAAGCTCCCAAGCGGTCTGCTCATTACAAGGGCATTATCCTGGCCGGAGGCTCGGGTACCCGGCTTTATCCGGTGACCCATGCGGTCTGCAAGAGTCTGCTGCCGATTTACGACAAACCCATGATCTACTACCCGCTCTCGACTCTCATGCTGGCGGGTATACGCGACATCCTGATCATTTCCACGCCGGCGGACGCGCCCAAATTCGAACAGCTCCTGGGCGACGGCGCCAGCCTGGGCTTGAGTCTCCAATATGCCGTGCAGCCACGTCCGGAGGGAATCGCGCAGGCCTTTCTGGTGGCTGAGAAGTTTATTGGCTCGTCCTGCTGCGCTCTGGTCTTGGGGGACAACATTTTCTATGGCCACGATTTTGCCAAGAGCATCACGGAAGCCAGTCAGGCCACGCAAGGATCGCGAATATTCGCCTATCCGGTTCACGACCCTGAGCGCTATGGAGTGGTGGAATTCGACGCTGCCGGCAAAGCCCTGAGCCTGGAAGAAAAGCCGAAGGCTCCAAAGTCCCGGTATGCAGTCACGGGACTATATTTCTACGATAACCAGGTGGTGAGCATCGCTAAGTCGCTGAAGCCCTCGGCCAGGGGAGAGTTGGAAATCACGGACGTGAACCGGGAGTACTTGAAACGGGGCCAGTTGGAAGTAGTCGTGATGGGGCGCGGCATGGCATGGCTGGACACGGGCACTCATGAAGCGATGCTGGAAGCCTCGCTGTTTATCCAGACCATTGAAACGCGGCAGGGCTTGATGGTGGCATGTCCGGAAGAGATTGCCTACCGCTACGGCTACATCACCGCTGAGCAGGTGGAAAGCATCGCAGCCCCCATGAAAAACAACAGATACGGAAGGTACCTGGTGCAGCTGCTTCACGAAAAGGTCTTCTGACCTGGTGCTGGCGCAGGCTGCGGACTCCGCAATGAAATCCTCGACGACTCCCATTCCTGGCGTACTGGTGCTCGAGCCAAAGGTGTTCGGTGATGCGCGGGGCTTTTTTCTGGAGAGCTACAACGAAAAGACCATGGCCGAGGCTGGGATTGCGGAGCGCTTCGTGCAGGACAACCACTCGTATTCCGCGAAAAACGTACTGCGCGGTCTGCACTGCCAGGTGAGTTGTCCGCAAGGCAAACTAGTCCGGGTGATCGTGGGCGAGATCTTCGATGTCGCGGTTGATTTGCGCCGGAGTTCTCCGGCTTTTGGCAAGTGGTACGGGATCAACCTGTCGGGCGAAAATAAGAAGATGCTATGGATTCCGCCGGGGCTTGCCCACGGTTTCCTCGTCCTCTCAGAAACCGCCCACGTGCTTTATAAAGCGACCGATTTCTATTCTCCGGAGTCCGAACGCACCATCGCTTGGAACGACCCCGATTTGGCCATCGACTGGCCGATTGCCGGAACTCCGGTTGTCTCCGCGAAAGACAGCCAAGGTCTCTCGTTCCGGGACGTGATGCAAGTCAAGTAGCTTTGTGTTTACGGAGTTGGGACCGCCGCCACCACTTGATTCGAGTAGGCGCTCTCTCCCGAGGTCGCATCGACCGCGGTCGCCACGTAGTAGTAAGTCGTTCCCGACGCAACCGTAGCGTCGGTGTAAACCGTAGCCGGCTGCGGCGTTGCATTCAGCTTCGAGTACGGCCCTCCCGATTTTGTACCCCGATACACGTTGTAGCCCAACACCGATGACGTGCTGGCACTCCAGGAAAGAGCCACAGTGTGCTGAACGGCTGGCGTTGCAGCCTGGGTTCCGGTGCCGGAAAATACCTCATTCGTCGGAGAGTTTGAGGCGTTGCTCACGAAAGAAATGCTTCCCGGGGCGCTGCCTGCCGCCGCGGGAGCAAAGGTTACGGTGAAAGAAACGCTCTTTCCCGCCGCCACCGTGACCGGGAAACTGATTCCGCTCACGGAATACCCCGACCCGTTCCAAGCTGCGCTCGATACCGTCACGCTGGAAGTCCCTGCCGTTAGCGTCCCAGACTGATTCTGGCTGCTGCCTACCGCAACGCTGCCGAAGTTGAGCGTGGCCGGTGAGACGGCCAACTGCGCCGCCCCCACCCCTGAGCCCGTCAGCGACACCGTCGCCGGATCGGGCGCTCCCACCACCGTCACCGACAAACTCCCAGTGAGCGCACCCGAGGTCGTAGGCGCGAATGTGATGGTGATAGTCGAGGACTGTCCCGGCGTCAGTACGATCGGCAACGAAGGAGTGCTGGCGCTGAAGGCCGAGCCCGTGGTCGTCACCTGAGAAAACGTGACGCTGGCACCTCCGCTGGGCGAGGCATTGGTCAGGGTGATGGAGTTCGTCTTGCTGCCCCCCACCGAGACATTCCCGAAGTCAATATTGGAAGAGTTGAGTGTCAGGTTCGCAGCCGAGGTAGTGCCGGCGGCATGGCTGGTTTGGGGCATTCCCCCACCGCATGAGACGCTGACCAGAGCCGCAACCAAGACTGCGAATGCGCCCAGCCAGTGACCTCGATCTGCGTTTTTATTTCTCATCCGCTGCTAGCTCCATTATCAGGACAGGCCCGCTACTCCGGCCAGAGTCCGGAAAGCCATGCCCGTTCGGAAATCTAGTCCAACACTTCCGTAAGTCTGTGAGTAGGTGCTTGCGGCCGTAATGCCAGGTGGACGCAATGGAAGCAGCGCTTGCGTTTCTGTAACTTTTTTCGATTGTGGCGCGATTCTATCGTTCTCTCAGGCAAGTGGGAACGTCTCACTAGTACATGCCTACCGGCCACCGACCAATGGGCGTGGCCCAACCTCGGCCCACGCGAGTGTTTGTTCCCGGGGCCGACTCGCGCTCTCCTGCCGCCGGTTTCCGCGCCTGAAACCTCGCGATTGACACAGGTTTTCGGCCGCCCTTGATTTGATCCTCATCCACTTTTCCACAGTCCTCCTGCCGCCAGCCCAGGAATTCCTACGGGCTCGGAACCACGGCTTTCACCTCATTCGAGTATTTACTCTCCGTTCCCTGCGAATCGACTCCCGTTACTACGTAGTAATATGTCTGCCCGGCTTGGACGCTGCTGTCGGTGTCTGTGGTGCCTGGATCCAGGGAAGAACTGGTGCTGCTGTACGGCCCACCCGATTGACTTCCTCGATAAACCTTGTAGCCCGCGACTGCGGAAGTGCTCGACTTCCACGAGAGATCAACGCTGTATTGCGCTGACGCGGCGATGCCCATGCCGGTCAACGACGCGACCGCCGGCGAATTCGAGGCGTTGCTTACCAGAGAAATCTTGGCGGAGGCTGCGCCGCTGCTCTGTGGCGTGAACTGCACCGTGACCGGCGCGCTTTGCCCGGACGGGATCGTCATGGGCAATGACACTCCCGCCAGGGTGAATTCCGGACTGGTTGTGGTTGCGGAAGAGACCACCACGCTCGCCCCGGCGGCGCTTAGAGTGGCCGACATGGTCTTGCTGCTTCCGATCGTCACACTCCCCAGACTGGCGCTCCCCGGAGTTACCGTCAAACTGCCCGCGGCTTGCCCGACGCCGGCGAGCGGGATCGGCAAGCTCGGATCGGCAGCATTGGAGGCGATGAGAATGTCCCCGCTGGTTTGGCCGCTGGTCTTCGGGGCGAAGGTTACCGTGAACGTGATGCTTGCCCCGGGACTCAAGCTCAGAGGAGGATTGAGGCCGCTGAAACCGAACCCGCTGCCGGTTACGCTGGCATTGGAAATCGTGATGGCAGAGCTGCCGGCGTTGGTCAGGGCATCCGATTGAGTGCTGCTGCTACCCACTTGCACACTCGGAAACGTCACCGGGGTGGCACGCAGGGTGGCGCTGGCCGTGTAGGCTGTGAAGCTTACCCCGTTGCTCCAACGTCCACTCTGATGAACGTAGGCCTTCCCTGAGGTTGTGCCCGCAGGCACAATGGCGACGATCCTGGTGTTGCTCCAACTAACCACGGGAACAGAATTGGAATTTGCCAGATTCACGTATCCCTTGTTCTGGGCGGTTCCGAATCGCCCTCCCATCAGTGTGACTTGTAGTCCGGGAGTCAGCCGGCTCGGCGAGATGCTGGAAAGCCTCGGCGTCTGAGCGCAAACTCTCCCCGGCACGAGAATGAAAGCGAAAAGTGCAAGAACGAACAGCGCAATTAAGCTGGGGCTTTGGCCCATGCGATGCGGAAGCCCAAAATGTTTTGGCGGATTTGGTGGCTGAGAGCTGCGGCCAGCCGACTTCTCAAGCCGGTGCAGCCATTTTGCGAGAGACCCGGCGCCGTCGGCCGCAGAACAGCGAACAACCCGGGAACTTAGCGTCGATTGGGGGAGTGGTTGCATGCCCCACAGTCTTTAGGTTCCGGGCTTGAGAGGATAGGTGACATTGGGGCATGCAGTGACTCATTGGTTTGCGTACCTTCTTAACCCAGGAGGTCGACGGGAAGATTTTCAGTGTGCAATTGTTCGGTCGGCTGGACGAAGGAGGGCGAACAAGAACGGGGGCCGGCCGCCCTCCCGAGACCCCGTGGGTGGACGGCCGGAGAAGAAAATGAATTTCAAAGAAACGCGCTCGAAACTAATTCCAACCTACGGCGTCGGGATAACAGCGCTCACTTGGTTCGAATAAGAGCTTTCCACCCCATCGGTCCCAACCGCAGTGGTTACGTAGAAGTAAGTCTGTCCTGCCTGAACGGTGCTGTCGGTATAGCTCATGCTTGCATCCGCGGAAGGATTGACCTTCGTGTACGGCCCTCCCGTTTTGCCGCCACGATACACGTTGTAGCCGGCGACGCTGCTGGAAGCGCTTGGCGACCATGACAGCGTGACACTGTGCTGCGGTGCGGGTGTGCCTGTACCTGTCACCGCCTCCGTCCCCGGGTTAGTGGACGCGTTGCTGGCGAAGGAAAGGTTGGCCGTGGCCGCGCCGCTCGCCTGCGGGGTGAAAGTCAAAGTGAATGACGCGGTCGCGCCCGCTGCCAGGGTCAGCGGGAGCGACGGTCCGCTCAGGCTGAATTCTGAGCTGCTCACGGAAGCGGAAGTCACGCTCACGCTGGCACCGGTCGCGCTAATCGTTACCGGCAGGCTCTTGCTGGCGCCCACGACGACGCTTCCGAAGCCGAAACTCCCGGGGCTGACGGAGAACTGTCCCGCCGCCGTGCCCGTGCCGCTGAGAGAAATCGACGGCGCTGCATTCGATGCGTTCGACGCCAGAGCAATGCTCCCACTGGCCGTTCCCGAGGCTTGCGGCGTGAAGGTCACGTTGAAGGTGAAGCTTTGTCCCACGGACAGAGTGAGCGGCATGCTCATACCGGTCATGGTGAATCCTGTCCCGGTCAAGTTCGCCTGCGTGACGGTCAGGCTCGATCCGCCGGAGTTGGTCAGCGTTGCCGGCAAAGTGCTGCTCTGACCGACTTGCACGCTTCCAAAACTTACCGCGTTGGCGGTCAGCGTACCCGACGCTATGCCCGCGCCGGAAAGAGGAATCGTAACTGCAGCCGGTGAACCGTTGGTGGTGACGACCAAATTCACGCTGCTGCTGCCGGCCGATTGGGGGGAAAATACCACGTTGAACGATGCGCTCTTGCCCGCCGCCAAAACTGCCGGCAAACTGAGGCCACTCACGCTGTAGCCCGCGCCCGCCGCAGCCTGGGTGAGCGTGATGCTCGAACCGCCGGAGTTGCTCAGGGTTTCCGCCAGAGTCTGGGTACTGCCGACAGGAACATTGCCGAAACTCAGGCTGGGTACGCCGATGGAAATCGCCGCTGCAGTTGTTCCCGTTCCCGAGACTGGAGCGGTCAGATTCGGATTCGGCGCATTGCTGGTGATGGAGAGATTGAAATTCGCGGCTCCTGCGGTCTGCGGAGTGAACACGACATTGAACGATGTGCTCTGACTCGCGGCCAAAGTCACGGGCAGGCTCATGCCCGTGATGCTATACCCCGCGCCCGTGAAAGTGGCCTGCGTGACGGTCACGCTGGAAACGCCGGTGTTGGTCAAAGTAGCCGGCAAGGTTTGACTGGTTCCGGTTGGGACCGACCCGAAGCTGAAGCTCGACGGACCTACGGTCAGAGCGCCGGCTGCGACCCCAGTGCCGGAAAGAGCAACGGTGAAAGGGGAAGCGGAAGCGCTGGTGGTGATCGCGAGGCTCAGGTTGTCAGCCCCGGCGGATTGCGGTGAGAACACGACCTGAAACGAAGTGCTGCTGCCTGCCGCCAAGGTGAGAGGTAAAGCAAGGCCGGTCACGCTGTAGCCTGCGCCCGCCGCGGCTTGGGTGATGGTGAGGCTGGAACCGCCGCTATTGGTAAGTGTTTCCGGAAGGGTCTGACTGCCACTCACCTGCACATTTCCGAAATTCAGGGTAGATGCGCTGGCCGTCAGCGATCCTGGTGTGACTCCGGTTCCCGAGACCGGAACGGCGAGAGTGGGATTCGTGGCATTGCTGGCCACGGAAAGATTCGAGCTGGCAGCTCCCGCCGATTGCGGGTTGAACACCACATTAAATGAAGCGCTCGTTCCCGGCTGCAGGGTCGCGGGAAGGCTCAAACCAGTGATGCTGTAGCCGCTGCCGGTGAAGCTGGCGCCCGAGACCGTCACACTCGATCCGCCGGTGTTGGTCAACGTTCCCGGCAAAGTTTGGCTGCCGCCGGTTTGCACAGAACCAAAGCTGAAACTCGATGGACTCACCGTCAGCGCCCCAGGCATGACTGCCGTGGCCACCAAAGGCACCGCCAGAGCGGCGTTGGTGGCGTTTGAAGTGACGGTAAGAGTTCCGTTCAAAGCTCCCGCGGACTTCGGTGAGCAGGTAATGCTGACGTTTGCGCTCTGACTCGGTGCCAGGGTCATCGGCATGCCCATTGCCGCCATGCTGAATCCCGTGCCTGTCACCGTTGCCTGGGTGACGGTCACGCTGGCAGCTCCCGAATTCGTGATGGTGGCTGACTGCTTCTGGCTGTTCCCGACCTGTACCGTGCCGAAGGCCACCGGGTTAGAAGCGACGGCCAGCACTCCAGGAGCAAGCACCGTGGCCGACAACCCGACATTCAAAGTGGGGTTCGAGGCATCGCTCGCGATCATGACGTTCCCGCTGGCCGCACCCGCAGTCTGCGGAGCAAAGGTGACGGTAAAGCTAGCCGACTGCGTGGCTGCGAGCGCCAGGGGCAGGCTCGGTCCGCTGAGGCTGTAGCCGGTTCCGCTGGCGGTGGCTTGAGTCACGGTGACACTGGCGGTGCCCGTGTTGGTCACAACCAAGGGCTTGTTCTGGCTGCTGCTCAGCTGCGCGCTCCCAAAGCTAAGGCTGCCCGGCGTTGGCGTGAGCTGCCCTAAAGCGGCGCTCGTGCTGCTGACCTGAGTCCCCACTCCTACGACGGGAATCGTCAAGGCTTCGTTTTCAGCGGTGGCATGCTCTCTTTCGGCACGCTCGCTGAGCCCACGCCGCCGCAAGTTTGCTGTCGGCGTCAAAAGGGAAGCGGTCGCGGAGACAGAAATGGTTGCTTGTCGCGTGCCACCCGCTTTCGGGGCGAAGATCACCGCGAAGTTCACGCTCTGTTTGGACTGCAAGGTGACGGGCAAGCTCAGCCCAGACAGGGCGAAGTCACTCGCTGTAACGCTGACCCCAGAAATTGTCAAACTAGTGTCGCCTGCGTTCACCAAGCTTGCCGCCTTGGTCTGGCTGTTGCCCAGCGATACGCTGCCGAAAGTGATGCTGGACGGGCTGACCGTGAGCTCGCCGGCTGGTATCGCATTTACGTGGAGCGATACCGTCATGGCAGATTGCGGCGCGTTGCTGGTGATCGCGATGGTGGCGGTCACCTCCCCCAACCCGGATGGGGCGCAGTTGATGATGAACCGCGTCCTTTGGCCGGCGGGAATGGTTACCGGCAGCGTAGGCGAAGTGATTTGGAAACCCGTTCCGGTCACCGTCGCTTTGGTGATGGTGATGTTGGAATCCGTGGGATTGAAGATGTAGTCGGAAATTACTTCGCTGTTGCCGACAACGACCGTACCGAAATCCACCGTCGGATTGCTGGCCACCAGAGCGGTGGCGCTCGGATCAGTCCTCGGGCTGCCTTCCAGAGCCGCGCAGCCGAGCATCGTGTTTAGAGCCAACAGGACGCATAAAATATTCCAACGCGAGCGGAGATCTTTCACTGAAGACCTCTATTTCTGGCCGCACGATCGCATTCATGCGGCGGGGGATATATCACACTGCATTGAGCACCGGTATAAAAATCAGCGAAGAGTGCGGATGCAGCAAAATCAGTCTGCATCCGCTTCCGTAGCCTGGGTAGATTTCGGAAGACCAGCACTAAAGTGGTAGAAGGACAGGTTGAGGATTACAACCTTCGGGTATTTTTACGGTACTACGCGTCCTCGCCGGGGTTCAACGCGACGCATAAATTTTCCTGCGAAGAATTCCGTTCTAGTCCAACTGAGCTCTGTGATCGCGGATGTTGCGTCCGCGGCGTGTGCGATGCGCCGGCGTGCAGTCATTCTGTTCCCGCAAACAAAAACTTCCGAGTGTTTCTTATCTCGGACACCTCTCTTTCTTCTTCCTGTTATCCCCGCCGGGCTGCGCGGCGAAATTGGACGCTGACCTCCCGAGCCCCCGTGCAGGCCGCCCTCCTTTAAGTGCAACCCTTTTCACTTATCTTGCGAGTGGCACATTATGGTATCTCTTTAAGTAATTGATATAATTATAGTTATATACACATGCAGTGGTACCCGGCTTGCCCTTCCAGATGCCATAACAAGAGTGTAACGGCGGTTCGGATTGCTCGGATCGACCAGCCGTCACTCCAGGGGAAATGAGAATATGGTATCGCGCAAACTGGGGCTGTTGTTGCTGGTGGCCGCGACATCGGCGACCTGTGGGGCTGCGACGGATCGGTCATCTTCTCGGGTGGCTGCGCAAAACTCCTTGGCGGCGCGGGAACAGCAATTCTGGACGCTGGCCGTGCACAATTCGAATTTCTCCTCGCCGGCGCACGCCGTCGCCCACAGCAGCTGCGAAGCGGTGCAACCGCCGGAAGCCCTCGCCACTCCCGATCCGCTGCTGGATACGCCGGGGTTGAACGCCCCGGTGACGGTGAGTGTCATCGTCGGCATTGACGGCCGGGTGCACAGTCCGCTCATTCTGGAGAGCCTGGGGCCATCGGCGGACCGCATCGTGCTTGATACCGTTCTCTCCTGGCGCTATCGCCCCGCGACCTGCAATGGTGTTCCCACCGAGGCCGAAGGCAAGATTGCTTTTTCAAGTCGCTAGGGCACGCGGTTATCAACTAGAATGACCGTTAACGGGTGAGCCTGGGACCCCGAGACATAGCTCACGAGACATGGATCAAGACACAAAACCAGAACCCGGCGACCGTGCGCGGGCGGATCAACTCGGCGCAGCCGATCAATCGGTGGACGAGTTCTTTACCCGCCTGCAGTCGGACATGCGGCGTCCCGATCTGAGCCAGGAAGCCATCACCGCCGCCTTTCAAGCCATCCAGAAGCTGGCACTCGATTCCGACGCCGAGGAAGCCGCGGACACGGCCGCGGTCGAGGGCCGCATTTGCCAAGCTTGCAATGCCGCGAATCCCGAAGCGAGTAGGTTCTGCGCAGTCTGTGGTGTTCCCTTGCAGGCTGCTTCACAGGAAGCCGCCGGGAATGTCGGCGCGGCAGTTCCTCAGGCCCCCGGCCAGCACCACTATCACCACCACTACCATCACCATTATTTCTCGACGCCCAACGGTGTGCCGCAGGCGCCTGCTCAGGATTTCCGCCCCGCCGGGACGGCGAGCCCCGTGCGCGATACCGGGAAAGGACGCGCTCCGTCGGGCGGACCTGCGCCTGCGTTAAGCCGGATGGAAACCGCCGTGCGCAAGATGACCCAGGATTGGGCTCTAGCCTGCAACACCAAGCATCTGGAGGACCTGGTCGAGCTTTACGCCGCGGATGCGGTTGTGCTCCGCCCCAACGTTCCTCCGGTGCGGGGAACGGCCGCCATCCGTGAATTCTTCTTTGCCGCGCTGGACGCCGGACTCGGCGAGGCCGAATTCGATCCCCTGCGGGTGGAATTGTTCGGCGATTTTGCCTACGAAGCGGGCCGTTGCAAAACCCTGGTTCCGACGCTCGTGGGCAAGCGCCGTGAGGAACGGGGCAAATACCTGATGCTGTTCGTCCGCCAATCCGGGGGCGATTGGAAGATTGTCGCCGATTCATGGTCCAGCGATCTGAGCCTTACTCCCGGCAGTGAAGTGGGCGCGAGCAACGTGGCGAACTCCGGGGGCAGCGCGCCCCGTCCGCCGCGCCGGGGTTTCTAGCTACTCCCTTCAACTTCCAACCCCCATTTCCTGCAGTTCCTGGCGCAATTGCCGCGCGTCTCCAAAGCGGATGGTTCGCATGCCCAGCCGGGCGGCGGTCTCCAGATTCAATGCCCGGTCGTCGACAAAGCAGCATTCTTCCGGAGCTTTCTGCCTGAGTTCCAGCCCCAGGCGGTAAATCCCTTCTTCCGGCTTCCGCAGTCCCACGAAGCACGAGCTCACGAAGAGGGTGAAGATTTCCCGCAGCCCGAAGGTCTGGATACGGTACAGGTTGATTTCCCGCGATTCGTTGTTGATCGTGGACATGAGATATCTGCCGGAGTCCGCCAACTCTTTTGCCAGCGCCAAGGCTTCGTTGTCTGGCTGCGACAAAGCAAACAAGTAGTCGCGAAATGCCTCGCGAGTGAAAGGCCGGGAGCGATAAAAAACTGTGCGGTCGAGATATTCATCGAGGCTAATTTTGCCGCGCTCGAAGGAGGACACGAGCATTTGATGGCGGCCGTCAAACTCCTCCTGGTCGAGATGAAATTGCTGCAGAGCCAGTTGGCGTTGAGCGTGGTCCCACGCGTTGGTCAGCAGTACACCGCCCACGTCCCAAAAGATGGCGCTGATCCTAGGCAAGTTCACCCCCATCGCGATTCTCGTACGGCGCAACCATGATAACGGGAACGCGATACCAGCGGGCAACAGAAAGCCCCGATCCTGGGTCGCAGGATCAGGGCTGATTTCTGGTGAGGTTGTTCAGGCCTAGTTGGTGCAGGTCCCGCCGGTCTGCGTCGTGCACGGCGCGAAGTTCTGCCAGTAAGTCAGGTTGTTGATGTCCTGCAACTCGGGCGTGCCCGGCGGCAGGTTCGTCGGAATCAGAAATTCCGTGTCGAAGAAATAGTTACGATTTGGCGGACTGTAAACCAAGTTACAGCACTTGAATATGCCCGTCCCGTACTGTGCGTAGTAGAGGCTGATGAGCGAACCGCGATAGAACAGGTTGGGCCAGGTTTCGATATAGCGCAGAAAATTATGCACGCCGCCATCGGTTCCGAAGTCGTTGCCGGTACCGGCGGGCTGCGGGAAGTCCATATTCTTTCCCGATGCAATGGCCATGCGGTAATACGTGTCGGTTGCGTTGCGTTTGCCGAGGTTGGTTGTGTTGGCCATGTCGTTCAGATCCGTCCAGCTATTGGAGAGCAGCGTCACCGCGTCAGCGATGACCGCGGCAGCGGAATGCGGTATGTCCGGCGCATTTTGGTTCTTCCAGAAGGGATCGCCGGAATTGGAGTTGTAGTTCCCCAGGACGTAGACAGGATTCTCCGAGGACACGGTGAATCCGCCCGTGCCGCCGGCCAGGGTGGGCAGGTTGTTCAGCGCGCCATCCACCAGTCTGAGGACGTGACGGGCGCCAGTCACTTTATTCTGCCGCCCCCGGTTAAAGCAATCTACCTGCACGTAAGGATTGTTAGGATTGGCGGTTGGATTAATCCCGAACCCGTCGGAAATGTTGGCCCAGCCCCAATTGTCCAGCTTGCCATTTTCATCCACATCTTCGGGCGAGTACCCGTTGTTGTTGTTGTAGCCAGCAGTGACGGCCTCTTTGGCGACATCCGGCATGCCGTTGGCACTGCCGGAGTTGATATCATCCTCTAACCCAGCCTCGCCGTTGATCAGGTTGGGCGTCGGGCTCGCGTTCGGATTCGGGAGCATTCCACGCCGGTCGGAGAAGTACACCAGATAGCCGTTCTCCTTCGACGGATCGACCAGCGTGCCGCTGGCGCCGGTAGTCCCCACCAGCCACTGCTGCAAATTCCCCACGTCGAGTTCAACCGCGTTCATGATTCCGTTGGCGTAGCAACTCCCGTTTGGCAGCGCCGTAGTGTCGCGGGGAAAGCCCTCGCGCGGATCATAAAAGTTGATGGGGTACCAACTATAATTTCCAGCGATGCTTGCGGCGGTGAGCGCGGAGGGTGCGTCCGCCGCAGTCAGTAGCCCGTCCCCATTGCGGTCGGCCAGTTCCTGAAGAATGAGGATCGCGTTCGGATTGACTGAATTCCCCGTCAAAGGAGTGATGGGAGGCAGAAGCGACCGAGCCCAGCCCAGTTGCAACCACTCCCCCGTAATGCCAATCCACGTTCCCGCGGCATTCTTGTACTCCACGCGCAGCCAGCCGTTATAAAGCGGCCATGGGGCCGCAAGGCCGGGGTTTGACCCTGGCGCTACCCAGTTCCCGTCGATCGTGGGCTTCGCAAAGGCCAAGCCCGTCGTTCCGCCCGGCGCGCCGGTCACTGAGAATGCGGCCGGAACGCCGCCGTTGGTCAAATCGATATCGTTGCCATCGTTGGCGGGGCTGCCAGGACGCAAGCCCGCTTGTGTATCTGCCAGCAGGATATGAATATTCGCTTTGTTGTACTCGCGGGACGCACCCAGGGGTGAGCTGGCAGACTCGCCAGGCTGCGGCTGGCGGATAATCTGGATCTGCTGAGCCGCGGTGCAGGGGAGTGCGGTTGCACAAGCGGCTGCACCGGTCACGAAAGGAAGCTGCAACGGTTGCACGCCGGTTGAGGCCGCGTTGCCGATGAAGCCGTTGAAGGTTCCTGTGGATGCGGTGTTCCAGTTCCCATTCGCCGTGCCGGCAGGTGGCACTCCACCCCCCCAACTCGAATCATCCGTGGCATTGTTTGTGTCTGGACCAAAATCCAGGCAACTGCCCCCCTGCGCTCCGCCGGCCAGAAAGGTATCGCAGCCTCCGTTGGCGTCCGGAATGAACACGCTGCCCTGATAGTTGGTGCCGTTGCTGAAGCCGTTGGCGAGGATGTTGCGAATGACTTGGCCTACGGCCGTGACCTTCGCATCCAGGATCAGCGGTCCCGAGTCGGCCGCCAGGTACAAGTTGCCGTTAGTATGCACGCGCCCCTTGAAACCGAACTGAGGACCGGCAAAATAACTTACGTCGCTATCCGAAAACACGCCAAACTGGAACACAGGGATGAGAGCCACTTCCACCCCGCGAGTCATATTCACGGCTGCCCCAGTGGGACGGAATGCGCTCACCTGCAAGGTGATGGGAATGATCTCCGCCGTCAGACCCGCGCTGGGTCCGGAGCTGATCACGCTGGTGGTGGTGATGGGGTTGCCATTCGCATCCACCTTCGCAAACGTGGCACTCTCCAGATAAGTCATCCCGGAAATCTGGGCGCTGCTGGGCGGAGAGTTCTTCGCCAGCGTGTTCAAGTCAGCTTGACTGGGCACCAATTCAAGCTGGTAGAGACTTGCCAGGTCGGCGGTTAACTTCTCCATGCCGGACTCCGCCCCGTAGTACGCTTCGTTCGATTCCATGTCATTGCCGCCCACGTGGCCAGAGCCGTTTACCATATACATCAGCCCTACCGCGATGCCCGACAACAGCACCAGCAGCAGCAGGCTGGCAATGAGAGTGAACCCTCGTGAACGATGTGTGGCCTTGCCCATAGACTCGTCTCCTAAAACTCGCGTGCTCAGTTGTAGCGACTCTTGAATGACAGACTCCTGGTACTCACAGATGTGACCAGCGCCATGCTGATGGACTTGCCGGTGGAGGACAGCACGCTCTGGCCCATGACCTGAATGTTGACCTTGTGAACCTGGTTGGGGGTGAACCCGCTAGCAATGGGATCAGGGAGACCGGCGCAAGTAATGACTCCGGTGGTGTTGGTGTTATCGCAGGCGTCGTAGGTAAAGTTCAGGCCGATAATGTTGTCGGCCATCGGCACCGCCGTCTGACCGTTGATCTGGCGCATCAGGCGGGGTGTTTGGCCAGCCAGGGTGGGGACCTCCACAAAATAGCTGACCGCCCAAAGCCGGTAAGCCACCGTCGGTGAACCCCCGCTGATGTAGGCGACGCTTCCATTGGCCGCACCCGTTTGATTGATGTTCAGCGCATCCAGGTTGGCGAAAGTAACCGTCCCGCCGCCCGAGGCTCCGGCGGCCAGCGCGGTCACCTCACCCACCGCCGAACCCAGATTGTTGGTGAGTAGAACCAGATCGCCAATGTTGAGACCGGTGGGGCTGATAATCGCCGGAAAACCTGCCGGTGGCGTGGCCGGGGGCACGAACTTGACCGAAGTGTTGGTGGGGAAGGTCGCAGTGTATTGGTTCAACGGGAAACTGTAGTCGACGTAAACCGCGGTGACCGAATCCGCGCCCTTCCCGGTAGCGGCAATCGTTGTGATTCCCGTCCCAAATTCCATGCCATTGGCCGGGCCCGGAATTATGCCGTACATGTAGTTGGAAACCACCGATTTTCCCACCGTGCCGGAGGGATAGTTGCGGGTGCCCAGGTAGCAGGTTCCGCCTTGGTTGCAGGCATATCTCGAGGCTGTAGCGCCGGCGCCATAGGGTAGGGCGAGTCCGCCGGAAGGCAATCCGGAACCGGCCATGCTCACGTCCTTGGCGATCATGTTCAGAGCGGCGCGAACGTTCTGCTGCATGTCCGCCTGCTCGGTGATCAGGGTTGTGGAATTCATGGCGGTGTTGAACAGCGAAGTGGCGGCTCCGATCACGATCAAGCCGATCGCCATCGCCACCAACAACTCGACCATGGTGAAGCCGCGCGCTTTGTCGAATGTCACTTGTTTCATGATCCTGCCTCTCAGCGGTACTGCGAAATCAGAGCTTGCACGCTATAGGTGCGAGTTTTGCCTTGCGCGACCTGGTATGTGATGGTGACCACAATCTGCCGCAGGCTAGAATTCACGGTGCCATCCGGGTTGTTCACGTTGCTGATCTGAATCTGGCGCTTGAAGTTGGCCAACGAAATGACATTGGTGGAAGCGTTGCTCCCGGTCATCGATCCCGTGGAACCGGGCACGGAGATGGGGGCTGCCGGCACATCGTCAGCCGTGCCGTCCAGTCCGTCAGGGCCGGGATCGGTCAAGGTTTGCAGGCCCACCACAAAGATGCCGGGACTGCCGGCGCTCTGGTTCTGAATCGCGGCAAAAGGGAGCTGCGCGGTTTCGCGCGCGGTGAAAATGCTCTCCAATGTCTCCGTCGCCTTCTGCCTGGCGATGGTGTCCAGCTGAATGGTTTGGGTAGAGCCCACCGCGACGGCAAAGACTGCTAACAAGGCCACCAGTCCGATGGTGAGAATCGCACAGGAGATCGTCGCTTCCAGCAAAGTAAATCCTTGCTGGCCGTCAGTCCTCTTCGGATTTTGTTTTAGCTTTATCATTGTTGAATCCATGTTGCGGTCCCGGATATGTTCACTAACCGCCATCCCCGAAGTCTGCCACTGCTGGCAAACACGCTCACGGCGCGCGAGCTGTACAGATCGCTGCTGCGGGCCAGATACAAAACTCCGCTGTTCAGATTGCCGTTGGTGTCGTGCGCGGACCCATCGGGCATGAACATGATTTGCGTGGCGATGCCCCCGGTCACGCCCTGGTCAAAATCGAGCGCCGCGCTGGCGGTTCCGAATCCATCTGGCGTGGCGCCCGTCGGCACGCCGCTGATCACCTGGAATTTAATGTCGTTGGGCAGGGGCAGGTTGCTGATCTGCACCGCGGAAGTGAGCGCGGTGCCCGCCGGCCACTCATAGATCTGAATACTCTGTGCGGTGGGCGCTCCCAGTGGTTGGGCGGCTCCGGTGCAAGCGCTCGAGCCAAAACAAACTATGTATTGCTCGCGGGTTGAAATGGCGCGCTCGCGGGCACTGCGAATCTGCATCATCACCAGGTCATATGCCTGGTTGTTGTGAATGTCGCGCAACGCCGGTTGCAGGCTGATGAACGTAATGCTCATCATGATCATGGCAATGGCCAGTACCATGGCCATTTCCATCAGCGAAAACCCGCGCTCCTTGCTGGACACCATAAGCTCCTTTTTCGTGGGGGGAGTCTCGAGCTTTGTTGACCCCGTGTACCGGGGTCCAGGACTCGGCCGAGTAGCCCACCTCGACCGGCTTCTTTGGCTGCGTATTCAGAGGGGAGGGTGCCGCCCGCTATCTGCGGGGTGCGGATTTACCCGCACTCACTCGTATCGTATGGAGAGGTGGGGAGAGCGTCAAAGCACCAAGGTGTGGGTCTGTATGGCTGGACCTACGTAACGTAATCGAAGGCTGTGACGATGGTCATTTTGGCCATTGACCGTCAGAGTTGACCGTCAGAGACGGTTCGGTGGCCGCCATTCGCCAGAGTGGCCTGGCTTGCTTTAGCCGTGCGCCTTGGCGGCCATGCTCTTGGCCGACTTGCTTTCAACCCGGCGGGTGCTGGGCACATATACGCAAGCGCGGAAATCATAATGTTCCGCCAGACAGGCGCCGCAAAGATGAAACTGATGAACCTTACAGTGAACCACCGGCATTTCCCGCTGGCAAAGCTCACAAGCGCCGCGCGGCCGGCGGCCGGAGTTCTCCTCGCCCGCCTCCGGCGCCCCGCCCGCTTTAGATTGCAGAGCCAGGGCCTTCACATAGATGCCGGCAGCCACGATGAGTATACCCAGCGCAAAGATCGAGGCTCCAAGACCCAGCAGGCCGGTATCCGCATGGTCCCCCATGCCGGCGGGCAGAAAACACAGGCCGGCAATTCCCAACAGCGTCCCGGCCACGACCATCCAGCTACCCATTCGTGATGACATGATTTGCTTACCTCTGGCCGGAAAAGACGATTCCGTGTTCTGGCAAAACCTGGGGTAACCGATTGACTGGTTACACGCTGAACATATCGGCTTCCCAGTTTCGACTCCAGATTACGGAAGTCACCTGGTGAAATTTGGCGCGCGGCCATGACCACGGTAACTTGTCGTCACTCCTACTGGTACTTAACATGCCTCCAGTATGGCTCTCACAGCGCTCCTAGTGTGTGCGGACGCTGAAGCGGTGCAGGTGCTCAGCCAGCTTCTTGTGGACCGCAGGATTGGCGTCGAGTGCTGCGACGATTCAGGGGTGGCGACGTCCCGTTTGGCGCAGCAGCGCTTCAGTGTGCTCCTGCTGGACTGCGGAGACCAGCCGGCGGCGGTGGAATTGATTGCCGCTGCGCGCACCTCACCCTTGAATGCCAACACGCTCATCGTTGCGATCGTCGATGCCAGCAACGAGACCCGTGAGCTGTTCGCCCATGGCGCGAACTTCCTGCTCTACAAGCCGGTCTCGAGGGAGCGCGCCGCCGAGAGCCTGCAGGCCGCCTGGAGCCTCATGCCGCAGGAACGGCGCCGCAAACCGCGCCTGCACGTTTCCACGCTGGCTTCCGTCACCTTCGGGACTACCGAAGATGCCAAAACGCCACTGCTGAATCTCAGCGACAACGGCGTCGCACTCCACTCCCAAAGCAAAATGCCGCCACCCTGCCGGGTCTATTTTCAGTTCACCTTGCCGGGGCAATCCTCGGTGGTGCGGCTTTCTGGCGAAGTCGTCTGGCAGGACTGGCGAGGGCGCGTCGGGGTTCACTTCGCCCACGTGCCGCAATCCTCGCGGCGCGCCGTGGATGAGTGGGTACGCTCCAACGCCGCGCGCGAGCAGGAGAAGATCGATTCCGAGCCGCTGGTGGTGGAGCGCCTTGGCGCGGAAGCTGAACTCGCAAGCTCAGACGCAATCACCCCGCTGTCCCCTGCCGAAGCGGAACGCCGCCAGCAAGCGCGGCGCACTTGCCGCCTGAGCGCCGACGTCGTCCGTGTCGGCGGCGGAGCCGTGCAACGCTGCACCCTCACCGATGTGAGCGCCGGCGGTTGCTACTTGGAGACGACGGAGCCCTTTTCTGCTGGCACGACCGTGGTGATTGAAGTCCGCACCCAGGAGGTGAAACTGTGTGTGCGGGGGACCGTCAAGAGCGAACATCGCGGTTACGGCATGGGAGTGGAGTTCGGCTTGAAAACGCCCGTGGAACGGGAGCAGGTGAAACGCTTGATCGCCTGCCAGGATGCTCAGTTGCAATCTGCCGCTATACCCGCCGAGCAGCGGTAACATCGCTGCGCCGGCGCAGCTCAAACCGCGTCAGCTTATTGCTTTTCCGATTTCTTCTTGCACCGCCTGGTGGAAATACTCGAGCGAAAGCTTCAATCCTGACTCCAAATCGACCTTCGGCTCCCACCCCAGCAGATTCTTGGCCTTGGTGATGTCAGGCCGCCGCTGCTTAGGATCATCCGGGGGCAGCGGCTGGTAGCGGATATTACTCTTCGAACCCGTGACCGCCAGCACCCGCTGCGCGCATTCCAGAATGGTGAACTCGTTCGGGTTCCCAATATTCACCGGTAAGTGCTCCGAGGATTTCGAAAGCCGCAGAAAGCCTTCCACTTCATCACTCACGTAACAGAAACTCCGCGTCTGGCTGCCGTCGCCGTACACCGTCAATTCCTCCCCGCACAGCGCCTGCTTCATGAAGTTGGGGATCACGCGGCCGTCATTGAGCTGCATGCGCGGTCCGTAGGTATTGAAGATGCGCACGATCCGGGTGTCGACTTTGTAATAGCGGTGGTACGCCATGGTGACCGCTTCGGTGAAGCGTTTGGCCTCGTCATACACGGACCGCGGGCCGATGGGGTTCACGTTGCCCCAGTAGGTCTCCTTTTGCGGATGCTGCAAGGGATCGCCGTAGCACTCTGACGTCGAGGAGACCAAATATTTCGCTCCATATTTCCGGGCCACGTCGAGGGCATGAAATGTGCCCAGCGATCCTACCTTGAGGGTCTCAATGCCATGCGCGGTGTAATCGATCGGGCTCGCCGGGGAGGCAAAGTGAAATACGTAATCTACTTCGCCGCAGTCAAACGGTTGGTTGATGTCAATTTCACGGAGCTCGAAACGAGGCTCGCGACGGAGGTGATAGCAATTGGACTGCCTTCCGG
>Ga0209415_10004306_pt1 | contig 26160 bp, 23 predicted proteins | sample PeaSoiSIISIP2007_FD_187696 | JGI IMG/M metagenome (GOLD analysis project Ga0209415, IMG submission 187696) | Peat soil microbial communities from Weissenstadt, Germany - SII-SIP-2007 (SPAdes) (version 2) | ecosystem: Environmental > Terrestrial > Soil > Wetlands > Peat | place: Germany... | reverse complement strand
GGGAAGCCAATTCTGCGCGACCCGGAGATCAAAGTGGTGGACGCGCCCCTCCAACGTTGCCGGTCACGGCACTAGCCGTGGGCTCGGACCGGCCCCCGTTCACGCTGGGCCACATGGCGCCCAGCGTGTTCGGCTCGCGCGTATCGGCACTGGCAGGCACGAGCGAGGTGCTCGTCTCTCGCACGGTGGCCGACCTCGTCGCAGGATCAGGCATCGACTTCGAGGACCGGGGCGATCACCACTTGAAGGGGGCCGGGCACCTGGCGGCTGTTCTCGGTAGGGACCTGAACACCGTCGACCCGCACCGCCACGGCGCGTGCGAGCACCGCCGCACGGGCCGGTCCCGCACCACGGGCCAGCCCCCGTGCGCAACCGCATGCTCCAGGGCCGCGGGAGCCGGCGCAGTGTCCGGACGACCCGCCCGGGTGACAGACCGGCAGGGGCCCAGGCGGTCATCGCTGCGCAACCCCGATCCTGCGCCGGGCCGGGGCTCGAGCGGTCCCGCCCCACCTGGCCTCCCGAAGTCAGCGAACGCTGAGCTCGCGGCGGTAGATCCGGGCGGGACCGAGATCCTCGACCCGTGCGGCGAGGGCGTCGAAGGCCACCGCCGCCTCTCCCGCGGGGTCGCTCACCCGCGCCGGCACGCCGCTGTCGCCGCCTTGGCGCAGGGCAGGGACGAGCGGCACGGTGCCGAGCAGCGGGACGTCGAGGGCATCGGCGAGGGACTGCCCGCCCCCCGAGCCGAAGATCTCGTAGCGCACGCCGTCGTCGCCGGTGAACCAGGACATGTTCTCGACGACGCCCCGCACCGCCAGCTTGAGCTTGCGCGCCGCATAGGCCGATCGCTGCGCCACGCGCTGCGCGGCGGCCTGGGGGGTGGTGACCACCAGGATCTCGGTGCGCGGGAGGTACTGACCCAGCGACAGGGCCACGTCCCCGGTGCCCGGGGGCATGTCGATGAGCAGGTAGTCGGGCTCGCCCCAGTAGGCGTCGACCAGGAACTGCTCGAGCACCTTGTGCAGCATCGGCCCGCGCCAGATGACCGGCTGCTCGTCGGGGACGAAGAAGCCCATCGACAGGCACCGCACGCCGTGCACGACGGGCGGGACGAGGAGGTCGTCGACGGCGACGGGCCCCCGGTCGACACCGAGCATCTTCGGCACGGAGAACCCGTAGACGTCGGCGTCGAGCAAGCCCACCTCGTTCCCGCGCGCTGCCAGCGCGACGGCCAGGTTCACGGTCACCGACGACTTCCCGACGCCCCCCTTGCCCGAGGACACCCCCACGACGCGGGTACGCGACCCGGGTGCGGTGAACCGGTTGGGACGGCCCGACTCGTGGCCGAGCGGGCCCGGCGCGCCGGCGCCAGCGTGGGCGTGGCGCGGCGGCGGCGCGGCGAGCGGCTCGGCCGGCTCGCCACCGGGCCGCAGCGCCAGGCGCCGGTGCAGTTCGGCACGCTCGTCGTCTGACATGGTGACGACGTCCACGGCGACCTCCGCCGCGCCGTCGAGGCCGTGCACGGCGTCGCGCACGGCGACGACCAGAGCGCCCTCGCAGGGCCACCCCTCGACGGGCACGGCCAGGACCACGAGGGTCCCCCGGCGCCGCGTCCGCACCTCGCGCACCATGCCGAGTTCCCCCAGCCCGCGACGCAGGTCGGGGTCCTCGAGCGCCGCCACGGCGGCGCGGACGTCTGCTTCGCTCGGGGCCACCGTGCATCCTCCGGACGGAGTGGACCGGCACGACCAGGGGTTTCTGTCGGGCCTGCAGGTAGACTACTGCCGTGCACCCGATCACCGATCCCGCCGGCCCCGAGCCGGCAGACCGCAGGTTCTCCGCCGCCGTGGCGGCGGTGACGTCTGCGTTCGGCGATCCCACGCGCCGGGAGATCTACCTGTTCGTCCGGTCCCACCCCGGGGCCACGGCCTCGAAGGTCGCCTCCTCGTTCTCGCTGCACCCCAACGTCGCTCGGCACCATCTGGACCGGCTCTCTGCTGGTGGGTACCTCGACGTCAGCCTTGAGCGTGCCCCGTCGGCCGGGGCGGGGCGACCGTCCAAGCACTACCGGGCCTCGGGGGATCCCGGCGGCGACCTCAGCTTGGAGCTCGTGACCCAGCGCAACGACCTCGTCGTCTCGCTGCTGGTCGAAGCGCTCGAGCTGCTCGGCCCCGCCGAGGCCGAGCGCCTGGCCGAGCGGGTGGGCGAGGAGTTCGGGCGCGTGCTGGCCGAGCGCATGGAGCCCGGAGAAGGCCAGCGCTCCCTGCGCGCCGCCATGCACGCCATCGCCGACACCCTGACGGCACACGGGTTCGCCGCCCACGCCGAGGACCGGGGCAACGCCACCGCCGTGGTGGCCGAGCACTGCCCGTTCGGGGACGCCGCCGCCCAGCATCCGGTGATCTGCGCGGTCGACCGTGGCCTCGTGCGGGGGTTGCTCGCCGAATTGTGCGGTGCGACGCCGGGCGGGCCGATCCCCGTCGTCCTGTCGTCACGCGCCCGTGGCGACGACGCCTGCGCCGCTGTGGTGTAGACGCTGGCGCGCCACTACCTCGACCACGCCTCCACCTCGCCGCCGCGTCCGGAGGTGGGAGCAGCCATCCTCGGCTGGTTGGAAGCCGCTCCCTGCGAGGTCGGTGATCCCGGGCGAGTCCACACCGAAGGGCGCATGGCCCGTGCCGTCGTGGAGGAGGCGCGCGACCATGTCGCCGCGCTGCTCGGCACGCGGCCCCGGCAGGTGGTCTTCACCTCGGGCGGCACGGAGGCGGTGAACACGGCGACGTGGCACGCCGCGCACGTCCGGCCCGGTGCCCCCGTCGTGCTCGCCGACGTCGAGCACTCCTCGGCCCGAGACGCCTCGGCCGCGGCCGGCTCGGTGGTCCACGTCCCCGTGGACCGCACCGGCCGGATCGACCCCGCCGCCGTGGAGGACGCACTGCAGCGCTGTGCCGCCTCGGGCACGCCCGCGGGCCTCGCCCATTGCCAGTGGGCCAACCACGAAGTGGCCACCGTGCAACCCGTGGCCGAGGTGGTCGACACCTGCCGGCGCCGCGGGGTGCCGGTGCACGTCGATGCGTGCGCGGCGGCCGGGCACGTGGCGCTGGCCCTCGACGACCTCGGGGCCGACCTCGTGTCGGTGAGCGCCCACAAGCTCGGCGGGCCACCGGGGATCGGCGCGCTGGTGGTGCGCCGGGGCTTGCGGCTCCATGCCCTGCTCGTCGGGGGCGAGCAGGAGCGGGCCCGGCGCGCCGGGCTCGAGAACGTGCTCGGCATCGTCGGCTTCGGGGCCGCCGCCCAGGCATTGCTCACGCCGGGCGCCCTTGGCGCCGAGGCGGCCGACGCCCGGCGCCGCACCGAGCGCATCCTCGACATCGCCCGAGGTGTGGAGGGCGTCGAGGTGCTCGGTGACCCCCACCTGCGGCTGCCCCACGTGGTGTGCGTGGCGGTCGGCGGGGTCGAGGCGGAGCCTGTGCTCCTCGGTCTCGACCAAGCGGGTATCGCCGCCCACTCGGGCTCGTCGTGCGCGTCGGAGTCGTTGGCGCCCTCGCCCGTGCTCGGGGCCATGGGCGTCGACGCCGAGCGGTCACTGCGGCTGTCGGTGGGGTGGTCGACCCGTGACGAAGACGTGGACGCGTTCGCCGTCGCCTTTCCCCGCGTGGTCGCGCAGCTGCGCGCCCTGCGGGCCTGAGCGCAGCGCAGCGCGCCGCCGGCCTGGCCTATCCGCCGGTCACGCCCGCCGGCAAGGGGGGCACCTTCTGGCCGGCGCCCTGGAAGGCGCGGTCGATGAAGGGGAGGGCGGCGCGCACCTGGGCAGCGGGCGGATCGGCCTCGAGGTACAGCCGGTACTGTCCGGCGGCGGCGGCGTCGTTCCCCTCTGTGAGCAGCATCGACCCGAGGTACAGGTGCGGGGCGCTCGCGCTCGAGTCGACCTGCTCGGCCAGCTGTTCTTGTTGCTGGGCCCCGGACAGCACGGTGCTGTCCTTGTCGCGCACCCCGGCTTGGAACTCGAGCCACCCGGACTCGGCCAGGGCTTCGACCTGCGTCGGGTCCGTGGCCAGCACCAGCTGGTAGAGGCGGAGGGCTTCTGACGCGTTCCCCTGGGCCTCGACCGCCTCGGCCTGGGCGAGCGTCCGGCGCAGCTGTTCGGCGGCGTTCAACTTGACCGAGCCACTGGCCGTCTGGCCCGGCAGGCGGGGTGCGGTGGCCTCGAGCACCGCCGCCAGCGCGGCGGCCACCACGATGACACCGATGCCACCGACGAGCAGGCCGCGGCCTCGGCGCGCCCGGGGCCCGCGCCCCGGGCCGTCGGCGCCGTCGCCGCTCTCGGTGTCCGACCGGGGCCCGGTGTCCGCCCGAGAGAGGAAGGCCGCACCACCGGCCGCCGTGGCCCGGTCGCCTGGGCGCCTGGCGGCGCGCCGCGGGTCGGGGGCCACGACGCCCCCGTCGCCCTCGAGCGACCGGAGGACGGCGGCGGCGCGTGCGGTGTACCGGTCGCGCAGGACGGCGTAGTCCTCCTCGCTCAGGTCACCGGCGTCGTGTTCGCGCTCGAGATCCTCCAGGGAGCGCAGGAGGAAGGACCGCTCGTCGTCGAGCTCGGCGCGGCTCATGGCACGGGTGCGGTGTCGCGCCCCGGGCCGGGTCCGCCCCCCGCCTGTTCGGCGAGCGCCCGGGCGACGAGCCGCCGGTCGTCGGCGGCGACGGACACCGTCTCCAGGCGCCGCCGGCGCCAGAACACGACGGCCAGGCCCGCGCCGGCCGCGGCCATGGCCACCACCGGCACGATCCACACCGCCGCCGTGATCCCGGACACCGGTGGGCGCAGGAGGATGCCCGGGCCGTAGCGGCTGACGAGGAAGGCGTCGATCTGCGCGTCGCTCTGTCCGGCGGCCACGCGCGTGGCCACCAGCTGGCGGATGGCCACCGCCGTGGGGGCGGAGGAGTCGGCCACCGATATGTCCTCGCAGCTCGGGCAGCGCAGGCTGGCGTCGATGGCGGCCTCGCGCTGTGGCGCCGTCGGGGCCGACGGGTGGTTCGCCCCCACGCCGAGGGCCACGCCCACCACGACGACGAGGGCCACCCACGGCACGCGCGCCCGGGCCCGGGGCGAGAAGCGGCGGGCGGTCATGCCACCGCCTGCTCCGCCTGGCGCAACGAGGCGTCGAGATACGCGCTCGTCACCGGTCCGATGATGCGGGCGGCGACGGTGCCGTCCGGCGCGACCAGGAACGTCTCGGGCGGCCCCCGCACGCCGTAGTCGAGGGCCACCTGCCCGCCGGGGTCGACCACGGCGGGCCATGTCGCCCCGGACCCCTGGAGGAAGCCGCGCGCCCCCGACGCGCTGTCGTCGAACACCACGCCGACGAGCGCGGCGTCGGTCGGAGCCCGGTGCTCGTACGCGAACGTCACGAGTTCGGGCTCCTCCTGCTGGCACGGGGGGCACCAGCTGGCGAAGAAGTTGACCACCACCCACCGACCACGCAGGGAGTCGAGGTCGAAGCTCGAGCCGCCCACGGTGGTGCCGACGATGGCCGGGGCGGGGTGCCCGACGAGCGGGCTGTAGGCCTCGGTGGCCGCCTGGGGAGGGCGCGTGGCCAGCAGCACGACGAGCCCGACGCCGATGACGAGCGCGCTGCCCGCCACCCACCGGGCGGCGTGGCGGCGCCGGAGCGCCCGCTCGCTCACGGGGAGCGGACGGGCACCGGCTCGTCCGACGGCTCGCCGGTCCATTCGCCCTGGTCGTCTCCTCGGGCGGCGCCCGTGGTGGCGACGACCGGGTGCCTTCGCCGGGTGAGCGGGGCGTCGTCGGACTCCCCCGCGTCCCCGCTCCCGTCGCGCTCGCCGTGGCGTCCCCCGTCGCCCGACGCGTCGGCCACCGCCGGGACGGGGGCCGAGACCGGGTCGGTGGGCCGCCGACGGCGCCCCGGCAGGGCGGCCAGGGCGGCGCCGATGACGATCACCGCACCACCGGCCCACAACCACGAGACGAGCGGCTGCACCGTCACCCCGATGGTCACGGGCCCGTGCGCCGCGGTGGGCAGGGCGTCGATCGTGAGGTACACGTCGTCGGTGACGCTCGAGTCGACGGCCGGGGTCCCCACCGGATCGGTCCCCGTCCCGAACTCGCTGACCGCGGGGCGCAGCGTGGCGCGGCCGTCCACCACGACCAGCGCCTCGGTGGCCGAGCTGGCGGACGTGCGCACCTGGGTGATGCCCACGAACGTGAGGCGGTGGCCGTCGAAGGTGGCCGACGCCCCCGGGTGCAGGGTGACCTCACCCCGGTGGCCGAACGACGTGGCCGACGCCAGGGCCACGGCGACCACGACCACGCCGAGGTGCACCACCATGCCGCCGTTCGCCCGGCCCACGAGCCCCCGCCACGCGCCGACACCGTGGCGGCGCGCGGCGCGCGCCGACAGCACGAGCTGACGGACGTTGGCTGCCGCCGCGAACGCCCCGAGGCCGAAGGCGATCAGGGGACCGAGGCCCCGAACGCCGGCCGCCACGCATCCCACGAGCACGAGGGCGCCGATCCACGCGGGGACGACCAGGCGCGGCGCGAGCGTCTCGACGGCGGCCTTTCGCCACGGCAGCGCCGGCCCGATGGCCATCAGGACGAGCAGCGCCAGGCCGATGGGCACCGTCATGGTGTTGAAGTACGGCGCGCCCACGGTCACCTGCTGGCCGCGAAACGCCTCGTAGAGGAGCGGGAACACCGTGCCGAGCAGGACGATGAAGGCGAACCCCACGAACAGCAGGTTGTTCAGCAAGAACGCCCCCTCGCGGCTGGCGGGCGAGTCGATGCCGCCCGGCGACCGCAGCCGGTCCCCCCGCCACGCGATCAGACCGAAGCCGACAGCGAGCACGACACCGAAGAAGCCGAGCAGCAGCGGGCCGATGTCGGAGTCCGAGAAGGCGTGCACCGACTCGATCACCCCCGACCGGGTGAGGAAGGTGCCGAGGATCGTGAGGCAGAACGTGGCCACGACGAGCGACAGGTTCCACACCCGCAGCAGCCCCCGGCGCTCCTGGACGAGCACCGAGTGGAGATAGGCGGTGGCGCACAGCCACGGCAGGAACGACGCGTTCTCCACCGGGTCCCAGGCCCAGAAGCCGCCCCACCCGAGCACCTGGTAGGACCACCAGGCGCCGAGGAAGATCCCCAGGGTGAGAAACGCCCACGCGAACAGCGTCCAGCGCCGCGTGGCGAGCTGCCACCCCTCGCCCACCCGGCCGGTGACGAGCGACGCCACGGCGAAGGCGAAGGGGACGGTGAAGCCGACGAACCCCAGATACAGCAGCGGCGGGTGGAACGCCACGAGCGCGTTGTCCTGGAGCAGGACGTTGGGGCCGAGGCCGTTGGCGGGGGCCGCGCCGGCCACGGTGTGGAAGGGATCGGCGGGGCCCACCATCAGACCGAAGAAGAACGCGGCGACGGCGAAGGTCACGAGCGTCGCCCAGGCCACGAGGGGGTCGCCGCTCTTGGCGCGGAAGCGCCACACCATGGCGGCGATGTACCCGGCGAGGATGAGGCCCCACAGCAAGATGGAGCCCGCCAGAGCCGACCACATGCCGGTGATCGTGTACAGGAGGGGTGTCGTGCGGCTGTTGTTGGCGGCCACGAAGGCGATCGAGAAGTCGTGCGTGATCAACGCCCGCTCCATGGCCACAGTGGCCAGCACCGCGCCGACGAGGAGCAGGACGGCGTACACGCGGCTCGAGCGCAGCATGTCGGGGCGGCCCCGGGCGAGGCCGTAGGCGATCACCCCCACCCCCACCACTGCCGACGCGAATCCGAGCAGGACCCCGCTGTGCCCGAGGGCGGCGTTCACCGGGTCGTCCCGTTGGGGGCCTTCACGCGCGACGGGTACTGCTCGATGTACGTCGAGGAGTGGTCCACGATGACCTGTGAGGAGAAGAACGTGGTCCCGGCGAAGTGTCCGACGACGACCACGGGAATGTCGGGTTGGAAGAGCTGAGGCGGGTTCGTGCTGTTCACCACCGGGATCCGGTGCTTGGTCCCCGAGACCACGAAATCGACGTCCCCGTGGGCCCGGTGCACCGTCCCGGGGACGACGACCCCCTCGAGGCGGAACGTGCGCGTGCCGAGCGTCGCCTTCTGGGCGATCGCCTGGTCCACGGTCTCGAAGTAGTTGAGCGAGCCCCCGAGGCCCTTCACCAACAAGAAGGCGAACGCGCCGACGAGGACCGCGCCCACCACGACCAGGCGCCAGCGTGGACGCCGGGCGCGCCCGAAGGGCGCCAGCGTGGGGTGCGCGCCGCGTGCGGGGGCGGTACCCCGGCCCGGCGCGGGAGCCGTGGAGACGTCACTCACGGTTCGGCCTGCTCCTCGGCGCTTGCCATGAGCCGTTCGAGTCGCCGGCGGCGGCCCCACAGCAGCGCCCCGTACCCAGCCAACACGGCCAGGGCGATGGCATAGCCGGCGTCGATGTAGCTCATGGGCGCACCGCTGGGGGCGGGGAGTCGTCGCCCTCCGCCCACCGCTCGTGCAGGGCGAGGTCGATCTCGGCGGCGAGCGCACCTTCGACGAGCACCTCGATGCGGTACCGGACGGCCAGCATCCACGCGAAGACCAACGTGAACGCCACGAACCCGAGCAGCAGGGTCCAGGCCATCGCCCCGTGGATCGTGGGCGAGAGGTTGGCGTTGAGCACCGTGGCGTTCTGGTGCAGCGTGTGCCACCAGTCGACGGAGAAGTGCACGATGGGCACGTCGACGGCGGCCACCAGCGCCACCACGGCGCAGCGACGGGCCCGTGCCTCGGGTGCCCCCGCCACCCGGCGCACGGCCAGGTAGCCGAGCAGCAGCACCAGGAGCAGCGCCGTCGAGGTGAGGCGCGCGTCCCACGCCCACCACACCCCCCACGTGGGCCGGCCCCAGATCGAGCCGGTGACGAGCGTCAGCGCGGTGAACACCGTGCCCACCTCGACCGACGACGCCGCCAGGCGGTCCCAGAACGGGCTGCGCGTGCGGGGCCACAGCCACAGCACGCTCGACACGGCGGCGATGCCGAAGGCCAGGTAGAGCGACACCCATGCGATCGGCGGGTGCACGTAGACCAGACGGACGAGGTCGTGCTGCACGGCGTCGGGGGGCGTGACCCACAACCCGAGCCACACGGTCGCCACCACCGACACCACCGCGGCGACGCCGAGCCAGCGCACGACACGCTGTGACCGGGCGCTCCACGGCGCCACGACCGGGACACGCGGCGACGGTGTGGGGGGCGGCTCCGCCGCCGGGGCCGGTGCCGCCGGCGTGGCCGGCGTCGTGGGTGTCGTCGGGGTGGTCGTGCTCACGACGCCTCCTGCAGGGGACCGAAGATGACGACGCCGAGGCACAGGTAGACCGCGGCGAACACGAGGAGCAGGCGCAGCCACGGGTCCTGCGGGCTCCCCGCCTGGATCCCGAGCGCCACCTGCCAGACGCGCGTGCCGGCCAGCAGCACCGGGGCGACCACAGGCAGGAGCAGGAATGGCAGCAGCGTCTCGCGCACGCGCAGGCCCGAGGCGAGGGCGCCGTAGAGGGTGCCGGCCGCCGCCAGCCCGGCCGTGCCCGCCACACACGCCGCCGCCAGCGCGCCCGGCGCGCGCACGTGCGAGCCGTAGAGCACGACGACGCCCACGGTCAGCAGGCCCTCGAGCACCACCAGCTCGAGGGCGATGGCCGCCGCCTTGCCCAGGAACACGCCGGCCGGGTCCAGGCCCGACAACCGCAGCCCGTCACGGGCGCCCTCGGTCGACTCGAGGCCGAAGCTGCGCTGGACGGCCAACACCGTGGCGAAGAGCACCGCCACCCAGAACAGACCGGGGGCGGCGCGCGTCATGGGGGCGCGGTCCGGGCCGAGGGCGAAGGCGAAGAGCACGAGGGTGAGGGCGGCGACGGGGATGACCTGGTTGAGCACCACCCGTGAGCGCAGCTCGATGCGAAGGTCCTTGCCCGCCACGAGCACGGAGTCACGCCACATGGACGCCCCCACGGGCGGACGCGGCGGCGCGCCCGGGCGAGTCGACGGGTGCATCGGTGGCCCCCGGCGGCCGGGCCGGGCCGGCTGGCCTCACCGGGGCAGCGCGGGCCGGGTCACCCATCTGCGCGCCGCCGGCGCGGCCCCCGGGACGTTCGCCCACGACCCGCCCCCCGGCCAGCGAGACGACGCGGTCGGCGAGCGGAACGGCCCGTTCCGGCTCGTGCGACGCCAGGAGGACCGAGGACCCGGCGGCCAGCGCCTCGGCCACCAGCGACCCGAGGAGGTCCCTGGTGGCGGCGTCGAGCCCGGCGTGCGGCTCGTCGAGCAGCCACAGCGACGGTCGACGGGCCACGAGCACGGCCAGCGCCACGCGCCGGCGCTGACCGGCCGACAACCTCCCCACCTCGGTGCGCCGCAGTCGACCGACGAGACCCAGGCGCCCGAGGGCGTCGTCGACGCCGGCGGCGTCGGCGCCCATGGCCCGCACGGCGAAGCGCACGTTCTCGACGACGTTGAGGTCGTCGTACAGCGCCACCGCATGCCCGAGCAGGCCGACGACGCGGCGGGCGGCGGTCCGGTCCCGTCGCAGGTCACAGCCGAGCACCCACGCCTCCCCGCCGGTCACGGGCAGGAGACCGGCGCAGGCGCGCAGCACGCTCGTCTTCCCCGCCCCGTTCGGACCTTCGAGGACGACGGCTTCGCCCTGGGCGACGACGAGATCGACGCCGGCCAGGGCCGGGAACCGCTCCGTCAGAGCGACGGCGGCACGGAGGAGGACTGCGGGGGCCATGGCCTGCGGCACATGCTACGGGGGGGCCGCCCTCGGGCACCAAGCGGCTCCCCGCCCACCCGCCCCGTCCCGGCCGGCGGCGCCCCGGGGGGTTCCTCTGGAACCCGGAAGGGTTCCTCAGGAGACGGTCAGCCGGCCGAGCCCCACCCCGCGCAGCACGCTGGCGGCGACCGACGACAACCAGTGCAGGTCCCCCGTGAGCAGCAGCACCCCGAAGCCCACGAGCAGGGCCCCCGAGGTGGCGTCGACGACCCAGAGCCGTCGACGCACCCGGGCCACCAGCGAGGTCAGCCGGCCGAAGGCCAGGGCCGTGGCCAAGAACGGCACCCCGAGCCCGAGGGAGTAGGCCACGAGCAGCACGATCCCCGACGCCAGGGTGGCGCGGGCGGCGGCCAGGCCGAGCACGCCGCCGAGGACCGGGCCGATGCACGGCGTCCATCCGAAGGCGAACGCCATCCCCATCACCGGCGGGGCCCAGGCCCCCAGACGTGACGGCCGGGGATGGAACCGCCGCTCGCGCAGGAACAGGCGCGGGGTGCCGATCCCGAGCATCCAGGCGCCGAAGAGGACGATGAGCACCCCGGCCACGATGTCGAGGCCCCGCTGGTGGTCGAGCAACAGGTGCCCGAGACCCGACGCGGCGGCCCCCAGGGCGGTGAAGACCACGGTGAAGCCGGCGACGAACCCGAGCACGCCCCGCAACAGCGCACGGCGCGCCATTCGCTGTCCCGCGTCGATCTCGGCGGCCGACAGGCCCGACACCATCGACACGTATCCGGGCACGAGCGGAAGGACGCAGGGCGACAGGAACGACAGCATCCCGGCTCCGAACGCCACCAGCAGCCCGAGGGGATCGGCCGCGATGGTGGCGTGCGGCGCGAGGGCGGTGGCGTCCACGCGTGCTCGGGCTCAGCGCCCGCCGCGCAACAGCTGCAGGTCGGCGTCCACCATCATGCCCACGAGGGCGGCGAAGTCCACCGTCTGGCTCCACCCGAGCACCGTGTGCGCCTTGGTGGCGTCGCCGATGAGCAGGTCGACCTCGGCTGGGCGCAGGAATTTCTCGTCGACGACGACGTGCTCCTGCCAGTCGAGCCCCGCGTGGGCGAAGGCGATGTCGCACAGCTCACGCACCGAATGGGTGACACCCGTGGCCACCACGAAATCGTCGGGCTCGTCGCGCTGGACCATCAGCCACATCGCACGCACGTAGTCGCCGGCAAATCCCCAGTCGCGCTGCGATTCGAGATTGCCCAGCGAGACCTTGTCCGTGAGGCCGCAGGCGATGCGGGCCACGGCGTGCGTGACCTTGCGGGTCACGAACTCGAGCCCCCGCCGGGGGCTCTCGTGGTTGAAGAGCATCCCCGACGATGCGTGCAATCCGTAGCTCTCGCGGTAGTTCACGGTGATCCAGTGGCCGTAGACCTTGGCCACGCCGTATGGGCTGCGCGGGTAGAAGGGGGTCGTCTCGCTCTGGGGCACCTCGTGCACCTTCCCGAACATCTCCGACGAGGAGGCCTGGTAGAAGCGAATCCCGGGGTCGACGATCCGGATGGCGTCGAGCAGGCGCGTCACGCCCAGGGCGGTGGTCTCCCCGGTGAGGACCGGCTGCCCCCAGGACGTCTGCACGAATGACTGGGCGGCGAGGTTGTAGACCTCGGCCGGCCGGTGCTCGCGCAGGATGCCGATGAGCGAGACCTCGTCGAGCAGGTCGCCCGCCACCAGGGTGAGCTGGTCCTGGATGTGGGCGATGCGCTCGAAGTTCACCGTGGAGGTTCGCCGCACCATGCCGACGACGTCGTACCCCTCCTGGAGGAGGAACTCGGCCAGGTACGACCCGTCCTGGCCGGTGATGCCGGTGATCAGGGCTCGCTTGCGCATCGTGAGGGCTCGCTTCGTCGCTGGTCGGTGGTCGGTTCGTCCACGTCGGCGTGACACGCCAGTGGCGCATGGCGCTCGCCCGTCGCGCTCACCGCCCCCGCCACTGCGGCGGGCGCTTCTCGAGGAAGGCGCCGATCCCTTCGGCGGCGTCCTCGGTCTGGGCAGTCAGCGTGAGCATGGCGTGCAGATGGGTGAGGGCGTCGGACGCCGCCATGTCCCACACAGCGTAGAACGCGTCGCGGCCCAGCTTCATCACCGCGGGTGACTTGGAGGCCAGCACGCCCGTGAGGTCCGCCAGGGCGGCGTCGAGCTCCTCGTGGGGCACCACCCGGGTCACGAACCCGAGCCGCTCACCCTCCGCCGCACCCACCACCCGCCCGGTGAGCATGAGCTCGAGCGCCTGCTTGGGCGCCATCGACCGTACCATGGGCACGGTGATCATGTACGGCCACAGCCCGACGTTGACCTCGGGTGCCCCGAAGCGGGCCCGCTCCGACGCCACGACGAGGTCGCAGGCGAGGGCCAGCCCGAACCCGCCGGCGAGCGCCCATCCCTGGACGCGGGCGACCGTGGGCTTTCCGAGCCGCCACAGGGAGTCGAACACCTCGGCGAGCACGCCGCGCTCCTCGTGGGTGGCGAGGAAGCCGCCGCCCCCCTCGTCGCCGACGCCGGCCATCCGGCCCAGGTCGGCCCCGGCACAGAAGGCGTCGTCGCCCGACCCGGCGAGCACCACCACCCGCACGGCGGCGTCCGAGCGCGCCGCGTCCAGGGCCGCACGCAGCTCGCGCATGACCTCCCACGACATGGCGTTGCGGCGCTCGGGTCGGTTGATCGTGATGCGGGCCACCCCGTCCGCCTGCTCCTGGAGCACTACTGGCCCGCCGGGGCGGGTGGCGTCGTCGGCCGGGGGCGGGGCGGGCACGCGAGGGACGGTAGCGCCCGGCCGACGGTCAGCGCCCGTCCAGGACGGACGATGTTCGGCGTGCGAGGCGTGGGCCCGGCGCGTCCGGGGCGGGCGCCCTGTAGCGTGACCCGCCCGTGCCCCGGCCGACGGTCGCCATCGTCTCGTTCCGCCTCGGGGGGCGCGACGGGGTCGCCGTCGAGTCGGCCAAGTGGGCGTGGGCATTCGGAGAGCTCGGCTTCGACATCCGCACCGTGGCCGGGGAGGGGTCCGTCGACCGGCTCCTGCCCGGTCTGGCCATCGGGGCCCCGACGCCGCCGGCGCCGGCACAGCTCGAGGAGTCCCTGGACGGGGCCGACCTGGTGGTGGTCGAGAACCTGTGCTCGCTGCCGTTGAACGCCGGGGCGGCGGCGGCCGTCGCCGGGGTGCTGCGGGGCCGGGCGGCGGTCCTGCACCACCACGACCTGCCCTGGCAGCGGCCGCAGTATGCGGACCACCCGCCACCGCCGGACGATCCGGCCTGGAGGCACGTCACCGTGAACGAGCTCAGCCGGCGCCAGCTCGCCGGGCACGGCATCGATGCCGTCGTGGTGCGCAACTGCTTCGAGATCCCCGCCCCCCCGGGCGACCGATCGGGCACCCGGGCGGCGCTCGGGATGGGTCACGGCGAGCGGCTGGTCCTCCAGCCGACGCGGGCGATCGCCCGCAAGAACGTCCCGGCGGCGGTGGCCCTGGCCGAGCGCCTCGGCGCGACGTACTGGCTCCTCGGGCCGGCCGAGGACGGCTACGGCGCAGAACTCGAGCGCGTCCTGGCCGCCGCCTCCTGCCGCGTTCTGCGGGGCTCCGGGCCCCAGGGCGCGGGATCGGACGTGGCGGACGCCTACGCGGCCTGCGACGTCGTGGCGCTCCCTTCGCTGTGGGAGGGCTTCGGCAACCCGGCGATCGAGTCCGCCGTCCACCGGCGCCCCCTGGCCGTCGGGCCGTACCCCGTGGCCACGGAGCTGGCGGCCTACGGGTTCCGCTGGTTCGCCCCCGACGACGCCCGCGGGCTCGACGCCTTTCTCGACGCCCCCGACGCCGCCCTCCTCGAGCACAACTACGCCGTGGCCGACCGGTCCTTCGCCTTGCGCGACCTCCCCGGGCGCCTGCGCCGGCTGCTCACCTCCTCGGGCCTGGGCCCCAGGTAGGGCACGCCGGCACGGCCCGATCTGGCGTCGCACCACCTCCCTGCCGGTACGCTTCGGTGATGACGCACCGGGGCGGCGAGCAGCGCGGAGCCACGGCCAAGCGGCTGCCGGCCGACCGTCGTCGTGAGCAGCTGTTGGACGTGGCCCTGCGGCTGTTCGCCGAACGGGGCTTCAACACCACGACGATGGACGACATCGCCGAGGCTGCCGGCGTCACCAAGCCGCTGCTCTACCAGCACTTCATCTCCAAGCGGGCGCTGTACCTGGAACTGCTCGACTCCGTGGCCGACACGATGCTCGAGGCCATCGGCAAGGCGTTGGCGGCGGCGGAGGGGCCGCGCCAGCAGGTGGAGGGCGGGTTCGCCGCCTACTTCCACCTGGTGGTGTCCCACGCCGAGGCCTTCCACCTCCTCTTCGGCAGCGACGTGCCCAACGACCCGGAGCTGTCGCGGGCCGTCCGCCACGTCGAGCAGAGCATCGCCGAGGCCGTGGACGTGCTCATCGACGCCGGCCTCGACGTCGACCACCGGCGGCTCCTGGCCCATGCCGTGGTGGGCATGGCGGAAGGAGCCAGCCGCTACTTCCTGGCCAGCCGGGACCCGGCGGAGGGACGCCCCCACGAGTCCGAGGCGGCCTCGCTCGCCCGGCGCCTCGCCGATCTGGCGTGGGCCGGCCTGCGCTCGGTGCATCCCGACTGACGCCGGGACCTGCCCGACGGGAGCCTCGGGGCGGCGTGCGCAAAAGCTGACTTGACCGATAAGCTTTTGAGTATTCCGCAAGGAGCGGAGGCCCGATCCGAGGGGGTCGCCAGCATGCAGTCCAGGGCCCGGTCCATCTTCAGCTTCCCCAACCCCGTGAACGAGGTGGCTGCCCGTGTGGTGGCCGGCGGCGTCGTGGTGCTGTGCGCCGCGGCGCTGGCCTGGCGCCAGCCATGGCTGCTTCTCCCGCTCGTCTACGGCTTCTGGGCCCGCGTGCTCACCGGCCCCACGCTCAGCCCCTTGGGCCGGCTGGCCACCAGAGTGATCGCACCCCGCCTGCCCGTGGCCCCGCGTCCGGTCGCCGGCCCGCCCAAGCGCTTCGCCCAGGCCATGGGGGTGGTGTTCTCCACCACGGCCCTGGTGCTGTGGTTCGGCTTCGGCGCCCAGGGCGCCACCTGGGTGGTCGTCGGCCTGCTGACGGCGGCGGCGTTGCTCGAGTCGGCATTCGGGATCTGCCTGGGCTGCCGGGTCTTCAGTCTTCTCATGCGCGCGGGGCTCGTGCCCGACGACGTGTGCGAGGCGTGCGCGGACATCACCAGGCGCCACCCCGAGCTCCGCAAGACGCCCGCGGGCGTCTGAGCATCACGCCAGGCGCGCCGCCAACGCCGAGACGAGCTCCGAGAGCTCGCGGGCGCACGAGGCGTAGTCCTCCTCGTCCCCGCCGGCGGGGTCGGCGATCTCCCCCTGGGCGTCGGGGTCGAGGGCGGCCAGGTCCAGGGCCGCCACCCGCTCGGCCAGGGGCTCGAGCCCCGTCGGCAGGTTGAGGGCCAGCCACGGCAGCGTCGCCGTCCGCTGCGCTCCGGCGTCGTGGCGGCGGCGCACGTAGCGGACGTGCTCGGCGGCCATGGCGATGATCAGGTCGGCCCGGCGCACGTGCTCGTCGGTGAGCTGTCGGCTGCGGTGCACGGGCACGTCGACCCCGATCCCCCGCAGCGCGTGGCGCGTACGGATGCTCATGGGCTGGTTCTCGATGACGTGGGTGCCGGCGGTGACGACCTCCACGGGAGCGGCGCGGGCCTCGAGGAGGGCGCCGGCCATGACCGAGCGAGCCGCATTGCCCGTGCACAGCACCAGCACGCAGGCACGGGCACGGGGCTCCGCGTCCCTGCTCGGCGCCGGCTCCTCGTCCATTGTCCTCGCCACGGCACGACACCTTAGGGCGCGGCGTCCGGCGTCCTTCTGAGCGACGCCGGGACGGCGGTGCCGGTACCAGGGCCAGAAGCGTGACCGGGACGATCGGCAATCCGGCACAGGACCTGTTTCCACGGGCACTTCGGCCATAACCCCCGGAACGGCTCCAGGCGTTGTTCGGGCGCGCCGACCGCTGTAGCTGAAGAAACAGCCGACGGGGCCTGCCCGCCGAGCGCACCTGCGAGATCGAGAGGCCGAACATGCCCACGTTCCAGAGGCTCGCCGTCGTGGGAGCCGGCCTCATGGCCGTCGCTGCCGCCGCCATGATCGCGCTGCCGGCCACGGCGTTTGCCATCAGCGGGACCGCCACCATCACGGCCGGGACCTTGACCTTCGTGGCTCCGGCCAGCGTCGCCTTCGCCGCCACCTTGAGCGGCGTCGACCAGAGCGTCACCACCACCCAGACCTTCGACGTCCATGACGCGACGGGTTCTGGGGCCGGGTGGAACATCACGGCCACCTCCACCACGTTCACCAGCGGGTCCCACACGTTGGCCACCACGGCGGTGACCGAGGCGGTGGCGCCGGCGGACACCTGCGACGCCAGCACGACGTGCACCCTGGCCACCACGACGGTCACCTATCCGTACACACTGCCGGCAGCGACGACCGCACCGACGGCCACCAAGATCTTCAACGCCTCGGCCAACACGGGGCTGGGCGACCAGAGCGCGGTGAGCACCATGGCGCTCGACGTGCCGGCGAGCACGACTGCGGGGACCTACACCTCGACGTGGACCTACTCCCTCGTCAGCGCTCCCTGACCCCTCCCCATGATGCGCGCCTCCCACGACAGTCCTCATTGGGGCACAGCGGCCGCCGCCGCCGTGGCGGCGGCCGCTGTGCTGCTCTGCGCCAGCGCGACGCCGGCGTCGGCGTCGGCGTCGGCGTCCCCACCGGCCGCCTCGGCCGCCGCCTCCCCGGCGGTGGGAGGGTTCACCGTCCGCCCGGCGAGCTTCGACCCCTCCGATCCCGCCACGCGCTCCTACTTCAGCCAGGTCCTGGCCGACGGGCGCTCCTGGAGCGCCCAGGTCATCGTGGGCAACGTCTCCGCTCGGGCCGTCACCCTCTTCGTCTCGGCGGTGGACGGCTTGACCGGCCAGACGTCGGGTGCGGTGTACGCCAACCGCCAGGACCCGGTCCGCAAGGCGGGCGCCTGGGTCACGGTCGACACGGCGCGCATCACCGTGGCCCCCGGCAGCCAGCTGCCGGTGGGATTCACCGTCCGCGTCCCGGCCGGGGCGCCCGCCGGAGACCACCTGGCCGGCGTGGCGTTCGAGAACGCCGACCCGCAGACCTCGGGGAGCGGGTTCCGGATCACGGAGGTGGTACGGACGGTCGTGGGCGTGCTCATCACCGTGCCGGGCCCGGCCACCTTCCACCCCGATGTGTTCGGGGCCCGTGTGGCACCACTCGACGGCCCCGGGGTGGCGGCCGTGATCGTCACCCTGGGCGACGTCGGCCAGTCCCTCGGCAAGCCCGTCCTGACCGTCTCATTGTCCGGCCCCGAGGGGTACCGCCGCACCCTCACCCGCACGCTCGACACCCTGCTGCCGGGCGACATCATCGCCTATCCCTTCGCCTGGACGGATGACCTGGCAGCGGGGCGGTACGCCATCACCGCCACCATCGCCGGAGGCGGGACGACCATGACGTACCACGGGCACTCCGCGCTGGGCTCGGCGCTGAAGGGGACCAAGGTGGTGCGGCCGGGTCCTGCCGTCGGGCCGCACGCCGCCGGGGGTGTGGTGGCCTGGTGGGTGCCCATCGTCGTGGCCGTGGTCAGCCTGCTCGGCGGTGCGGTGCTCACCCGGCGACGCCCGAACGGCCTGCTCCGACGGCACCGCCGGCGGCGGGACGCCCCGACCCCGCCACCGCGTCCCCGCACCACGTAGGGGCCGGACCGGCACCACCACCGCCCCGGCTGACAGACCAAGAGAGGATCGGCGGTGCCCGAGGATCGCATCTCGCGCCATCGCGTTGACCGCAGGACCCATCGCCCACGGAGGCGGCGAGGAATCATCGCCGCCGGGACGAGCCGACGGCTCGCGCCTGCCGTGACGGTGGTGGTGCTGGCGTCCGCCTTCGCCTTGGTGGGCCACGTGCCGCCGGCGGCAGCCGCCGCCCTGGTGAGCCCGGCGTGGAGCGTCACCAACTCGCTCACCGGCGCCAGCGCGGCGGGCTACACGTTCGTGGCCACCACGGCCACCTCGGCGACGCTCACGGCCCTGACCATGACCGTTCCCTCGGGCACCGCGGGCACGGCGGTGGTGGGCGCCGTGAGCGGCCTGGGGTCGGGCACGGTCACCTTGGCCGGCACCACCCTCACGTACGCCATCACCACACCGGCGGTCATCGGCGCCGGCGTGGCCCTGTCGGTCCAGGTCACGGGGCTCACCAACACGTCCACCGCGGGCAGCTACCAGTCCACCATCACCACCAAGGCGTCCGGCGGGCCGGTCGACGCGGGGGCGACCAACTCGATGGTGATCACGGCCACCCCGACCACCGCCTACGCCGTCGACTACACCGACGGGACCCTGAGCCCGATCAACACCGCCACCAAGGCGGTCGGGTCCACGATCTCGGCCACCACCCCGTCGGCGATCGCCATCACGCCCGACGCGAAGACCGCCTATGTGGCCAGCTGGGCCGGCACGGTGACCCCGATCACGCTGGCCACCAAGGCCGCCGGCACGCCCATCACCGTCGGACTGCACCCCAACGCCATCGCCATCACCCCCGACGGCACCACGGCCTTCACCGCCAACTACGGGTCCGGGGCCAACTCGGTCACCCCCATCAACCTGACGACCAACACCGCGGGGACCGCCATCGCCGTGGGTACCGGCCCGTACGCCATCGCCATCACCCCCGACGGCAAGACCGCCTACGTCGCCAACTACAACAACGACACCGGGACCACCGTCACGCCCATCACCGTGGCCACGAAAACCGCCGGGACGCCCATCACGGTGGGCACGGGGCCCGACTACATCGCCATCTCCCCCGACGGCACCACCGCCTACGTCGCCAACTACGGGAGCGACACGATCACCCCGATCGCCGTGGCCACCAACACCGTCGGGACCTCGTTCGCCGCCACCGGCCTGCCCCAGGCGCTGGCCATCACCCCGGACGGCACGGTCATGTGGGTGGTCAACTACTCCACGACGAACTCGGTCACGCCCATCACCCTGGCCACCAAGGCCGACGGCACGTCGATCCCCGTCGGGAGCATGCCCTACGCCATCGCCCTCTCCCCCGACGGCTCCACCGCCTACGTGCCCATCTACAACGCCGGCGGCACCGGCACGGTGGTCCCGATCTCGCTCGCCACCCGGTCCGCGGGCGCGCCCATCTCGGTGGGCAACGGCCCCGACGGCATCGCCATCGCTCCGGACCAGGCGCCCGTGGCCGCCTTCTCCGTGACCCCCGGCGCGGCGGGATCGGCGTCCTCCTTCGACGCCCCGGCATCCACGGTCACCTACGGGACCATCGCCAACTACGCGTGGAACTTCGGTGACGGCACCACGACCAACACGGCATCGCCCACCACCACCCACACCTACGCCGCCGGCGCCACCTACGTCGCCACGCTCACCGAGACCGACTCGGCCGGCACGTCGACGACCCAGCTCTACGGCGGGCAGACGATGCTGCGCAACGGCGGCCCCTCGGCGCAGGTCAGCCACCCGGTCGTGGTGACGGGCAACGAGGCGGCCACCGCCTATGCCTTCGACTACGGGGCGGGCGCCATGGTGCCCGTCAACACGGCCACCAACATCGCCGGACCGTCGGTCGCCGTCCTCTCTCCGGGCACGCCCGCCATCACCCCCAACGGCGCCACCGCCTACGTGCCCGACTACACCCAGGGCACGGTGACCCCGGTCACGTTGGCCACGGGCACGGTCGGGACCCCCATCACGGTGGGCACCGATCCGTGGAGCATCGCCATCACCCCCGACGGCACCAAGGCCTACGTGGCCAACCAGGGCTCGAACACCGTCACGCCCATCACCATCGCCACCAACACGGCGGGCACGCCCATCGGGGTGGGGAGCAGCCCGGGCGGGGGCGGCAACGGCATCGCCATCACCCCCGACGGCACCAAGGCGTACGTGGTCAACCACGGCTCGGGCACGGTCACCCCCATCACCATCGCCACCAACACGGCGGGCACGGCCATCACCGTCGGCAGCCAACCCTCCTCGGTGGCCATCACCCCCAACGGCACCACCGCCTGGGTGGCGAACTACGGCTCCAACTCGCTCACCCCGATCACCGTGTCGACCAACACGCCCGGGACGCCGATCACCACCAATCTCACCAATCCCGACTGCATCGCCATCACCCCCGACGGCACCACGGCGTTCGTCTGCAACTACACCTCGGCCACGGTGACCCCCGTCACCCTGTCCACCGTGACGTCGGGCACGCCCGTCGCCGTGCCCAGCCAGCCCTACACGATCGCCTGCACTCCGAGCGGTGCGACGGCCTACGTGACGGGCTGGTCGTCGGGGGCCGTCACGCCCATCACGGTGGCCACCGACACCGCCGGGACACCGATCGCCGCCGGCGCCGCCATGAGCGGGATCGCCATCACACCGGACCAGGCCCCGGTCGCCGCCTTCAGCGCGACCACGGTGCTGGCGGGCACCCCGACATCCTTCGACGCCTCGACGTCCACCGTCGCCTACGGCACCATCACCAACTACGGGTGGAACTTCGGTGACGGCAACAACGCCAACACCGCCTCGCCCACGACCACCCACACGTACAGCACGAGCGGCCTCGAGACCGTCACCCTGACCGAGACGGACTCGGCGGGCACGTCCAGCGCGCAAGTGTTCACCGGTCAGACCATGAGTCGGAACGGGGGGGCGAACGCCGTAGCCACGGGGACGGTGACCGTCACCAACACCCTCGGCTGGGTGACCCTGCCCGGAAACCTCGGCTTCTCGGCCACCCTCAACGGCAGCGACCAGACCGCCACCACGGGGATGCCGCTCAACGTGGGCGACGGGGTCCTGAGCGCGGGGTGGAACATCACGCTGACCTCGACGACGTTCACGTCCGGCTCGCACGTGCTGTCGAGCGCGGCGACCACCGTGGCCAGCGCCCCGTCGGACGCCTGCGACAGCACGTGCACGCTGGCCACGAACGCCATCACCTATCCCTACACGGTGCCGGCCGGCTCCAGCGCCCCTGCGGCCACGAAGCTGTTCGACGCCGCCAGCACGACCGGGGTCGGCAACCAGACGGTGACCCCCGGCCTCACGCTGCACATACCGGCGGCCACCTTCGCCGGCACGTACAACTCGACTTGGACGATCACGCTGTCCAGCGGGCCGTAAGGTCGTGTTCCCGGGGGACGGGTCCCCGGGCCACGAGCTCACAGGCGACCAGTCGCCGCCCAGACGTGGGGGGCCGGTCGCGAGCACGCTCCGCCACGTCGCCGCCACGCGCCTGTGCACCCGGTGTGCGCTTCACCAGGACCAACCGCCACCGATGAGTATGCGAGGGCGGAAGCGTCTGACCGATAGCGTATCCAACGCGACGATGGAGGCGGCGATGATGAGCACCCACGGGGCTGCAGTTCGACCGGCGCCGACCGACCCGGCCCCGGGGATCGGTGCCGAGCGCTACGCAGACAGACGATTGGCAGATGGACGATTGGCAGATGGACGACTGGCAGAAGGAAGGCGGCGCCTGTCCGACGTTCGAGCGAATCGGGGTGTGTCGTGAGCGCCCCGCCCCGGACTGCGGTGGCGTCACCCCCGTCGGCCATGGTGGGCGCCGTGGGCCAGCCGGCCCGCAACAGCACGCTCGGCCGGTTGTCGGGCTGGTGTTACGACCACCGCTGGCTGGTCCTGCTGGTATGGCTGGGCGCGCTCATCTCGATCAACGTCATCGCCCAAGCCGAGGGCACCGACTTCTCCAGCAACTTCAGCTCGGGCAATTCCGAGTCCGCCCAAGTGCAGAGCATCCTGGCCGCCAAGCTGCCGACCCAGGCCGGGAGCCCCGCGCAGATCGTCCTGTCGACCACCGGCCCGGTCACGAGCGCGGCCAACCGAGCAACGACGGCCAGGCTGACCGCCTCGCTGCGGGAGCTTGCCCATGTCTCGGCGGTGGTCAGCCCGTTCTCGGCCACCGGGGCACGCCAGATCAGCGCGGACGGCCACATCGCCTACGTCGCCCTTCAGTTCGACGAGCAGGCGGGCAACCTCCCGCACAGCGCCATCCAGAAGGTCGTCGATGTGGCCACCTCCTTCAGCCACCACGGGTTCCACGTGGCCCTGGGGGGCCAGGCCATCGGCGAGGTCGTCACCGCGGCGCCGGGCTCGAGCGAGGGCTACGGCATCCTGGCCGCCATCCTCATCATGCTGCTGGCCTTCGGATCGGTGGTCGCCATGGGCCTGCCGATCATCACCGCCCTGTTCGGGATCGCCATCGGCTTCGCCATCCTCGACCTCCTGACGCACGTGCTCACGGTGCCGATATTCGCCCCCGAGATGATGGCCATGATCGGGCTCGGCGTGGGCATCGACTACGCCCTGTTCGTGGTCACCCGCTATCGCCAGGGGCTGTTCGAGGGACGTGACCCGAGAGAGGCCGTGACGGTGGCGCTGTCGACCTCCGGGAGAGCGGTGGTGTTCGCCGGAACGACCGTGATCCTCTCGTTGCTGGGCTTGTTCGTCCTGCAGCTGCCCTTCATGCAAGGTCTGGCCGTGGGCGCCATCGCCGCCGTGGTGCTGGTCATGCTGGGCGCCATCACGATGCTCCCGGCGATGCTCGGCTTCACGGCCCGCGCCATCGACAAGATCCATGTTCCGGGACTCATCCAAACCGGGGCCACGCCCTCGTCGGGCAGCTTCTGGTACCGCTGGAGCCGCACCGTCCAGCGCCACCCGGCCATCACCGGAACTTCGGCCCTGCTCGTGCTGCTCGTCCTCGCCATCCCCCTCTTCTCGATGCGCCTGGCCTTCACCGACGCCGGCAACGACCCGACCTCCCTGACCACCCGGCAGGCCTACGACCAGCTCGCCCAAGGCTTCGGGCCCGGGTTCAACGGCCCCCTCGTCGTCGCCGTGCGGATTCCGGCGGGAGCCGATCGGGGGGCCGTCGCCGGCGTCGACGACGCCCTGCGGAGAACGCCGGGGGTGGCCTTCGCCACACCGCCGCAGTTCGACCCCGGGGGCGACACCGCGGCGATCATCGCCGACCCCACCACGTCGCCCCAGTCGGCGCAGACCGAGGCCCTCGTGCACCGGTTGCGGACGCAGGTGATCCCCGGGGCGACGGCGGGGACGGGGCTCCGGGTGCTGGTGGGCGGCGAGACGGCGGGGAGCGTCGACGCCTCCTCGTACCTGTCGGCCCGGCTGTTTTGGGTCATCGGGGTGGTGCTGGTGCTGGCCTTCCTCCTCCTCATGGCCGTCTTTCGCTCGGTGGCCATCCCCTTGAAGGCGGCGGTCGTGAACCTGCTCTCGGTGGGCGCCGCCTACGGCGTGATCGTGGCCGTCTTCCAGTGGGGATGGCTCGGGAGCGTGATCGGCATCGGGTCCACAGGGCCGATCGATCCCTGGATCCCGCTCATGATGTTCACCATCCTGTTCGGCTTGTCGATGGACTACGAGGTGTTCCTCCTGTCCCGCATGCGCGAGGAGTGGCGCCTGACCCACGACAACTCGGACGCGGTGGCCGACGGCCTGGCCAAGACGGCGCGGGTGATCACGGCGGCGGCGGCCATCATGATCTGCGTCTTCGGCTCGTTCGTCATCGGCGACCCGCTGCGAGTCCTGAAGGTTTTCGGCCTGGGTCTGGCCGCCTCCATCCTCATCGACGCCACGTTGGTGCGGATGATCCTGGTCCCGTCGGTGATGGAGCTGCTCGGCGACGTGAACTGGTGGATGCCCAGGTGGCTCGACCGCGTGGTACCGACCCTCGGCATCGAGGTCGACGTGGAGAGCCCCGGAGACGTGGGCGAGATCGCGCCGTCGGTGAACTAACCCGAAGTCGCCTGGTCGGAGGCGCGGTGAAGACCACCGATCACCCCGATGACCACCTCGTCTTCCGCCTCGCCGTCACCCCGGGGGCGGAAGACGGTCCCAGGCGCACCCAGTGCGTCGCCAACCCATCGTGTCGTTGACGCGCCCTTTCGGGCACTGCGTCTGTGATATCTGGCGTCCACCGCGCGGACGGGGCCACCGGCATCGGACGACTGGCCTCCCGAACGCGCAGGCTTCCACCCCCCACATGATTGGGGCTTGCCACCTTGTGGCCCGTCGCCTCCCGGGTCGATGAAGTGGAGAGGATCGACAACCCGCCCTCCCCCCACATCCGAAAAGACACCCGTCAGCGCACGCCGACGCTTCGAAGGCCCACCATACGGGGGTGACGGGCGCCACCCACCATCGACGAACGTATCTGCTCGAGACTCGCTCTGCCCCTGGCGACAAAATTGGAGAAACATGACGAACAGTTCCCTCAAGCGATTGCGCACACGGAGCTTCCGCTCATGGACGAGGGCGCGACACGCGTTCCTGGTGATCCTCTGGGGATTCTATTGTCGATGCTCGCTCTCTTGCTCGGAGAGGTCTCGCTCCGCTGATACGGCCGAGCTCGCGACCGAGCTCTTCTCGTCGTGTGGGCGGTGCTCGAGATCCTCGGCTATCGCCAGCTGACGGTCTGGTGGCGACTCCGAGGAGTCGTCAGCTACCTCCGGGGCAAGAAGTCGTGGGGCAAGACGACGCGAGCGGGTTTCAACCCGGCCGAGGACCAGGACGCCCCTGTCACCGACGGCGATGAAGCAGCCGATGCGCGGAGGATGGACCGTGCGGGCCCGGCGATTCGTGCCGGGGCCCAGCCCGGAACCGCCGCGATCGGAGGGTCGGGACGACGGCATCGCCGGTACCAGACCGCCGGCATGAGGACCGGCGGCACCTCCGGTGGCGCTGACACCGGAGAGGCTCTACTGATGGGGAGGCCGTCCATGCTCGGTGACAGGCACCATTTCGCGAGTTGACCGGGCCGCGCCACGCTCCGGGGCGCCATCCCCGCGACCCATTGCGAGCACCACGGGTCTTAAGGGAGCGCGTACCCACACAGTGGGACCGCTCGGCTCGGGGCCATCGTGCCGGAGCGTGCTCACGGTGCCCGCCACGCCGCCATCCCTGCGAGTGCTGCTTGTCGAGGATGACGCCACCAGCCGGGACGTCGCGCTCCTCTTGCTGTGCCGACTCGGCTACCGAGCCGATGTTGCCGGTAATGGCGCCCAAGCGCTCGCCGCGGTGGACGCCTCCCCCTACGACGTGGTCCTCATGGACGTGCAGCTTCCGGAGATGGACGGAATCGAAGCGACGCGCCGGATCCGCTCCCAGCTGCCCGCGAGCCGACAACCGATCATCATCGCCGTGAGCGCCACCACGACAGACGAAGCCCAGCTGGCCCGCCTCGAATCGGGCATGGACGAC
>Ga0209415_10004303_pt1 | contig 26178 bp, 27 predicted proteins | sample PeaSoiSIISIP2007_FD_187696 | JGI IMG/M metagenome (GOLD analysis project Ga0209415, IMG submission 187696) | Peat soil microbial communities from Weissenstadt, Germany - SII-SIP-2007 (SPAdes) (version 2) | ecosystem: Environmental > Terrestrial > Soil > Wetlands > Peat | place: Germany... | reverse complement strand
CCGGATGGAGCGGAGCCGCAGATGATTGTGGGAGGAACCTTCACTTTGCTGTCGGCGGGGGCTGTGCCCAATCCGGCTGGAATCATCTCCGCGCTTGGTCCTGGGGGAGGTTCACTGCCCTACGCGGTCGTTTCGGGTGCCAATGGCAGCATCACCTACGATCAGCGCGGCGTCATCGACACGCTGAGCATCTACGCACTTTATATTGGCAATCCGAACGATCCAAACGCCGGTTACCGCGCCATTGTAACGATGCCTTCGGGCGCCGTGCAGGTCTGGACGGCAACCTCCGCAGGAAATTGGCAGCGCGTCAGTTGATTCATTTCGCAGGGTAAAGTGATGAAGAATCCGCAGATTCGAAGGAAGAAAATTTGGGCTTGGAGGAAACAGCGCGGATTCACGCTTACAGAGGTCTTGATCGCGATCGTCATCTTACTCGTCGGGATTGTGGCGGTGGCGCAGTTGGTGCCTGCTTCGATTGGGTCGAACTCGGCGAATCGTAACGACTCTTCGGCGTTGGTGTTTGCGCAGCGGCAGATGGACCTTTTCTTGAGTCAACCATTGAATATGTCGATCAGTCCGCCAGCTTTTACGGAAACGATCGACAACCAGACATTCACTTGTTATCTCGGCGACCCAACACAATCCGGACAGGTTGTGGGAAGCGGCTACGCTTTGTTCTACAACCAAATGGTCATCAATTTTAGCGCGGCCCCTGTGACGAATTACAGCTTTACCTATCAAGATCCGAACGATCCATATGGATTGGTTTACGACGTGCGGTGGGCGGTGATCACGACGACGAATTCAAACGGCCTGGTTACCTCCAAGCGTTTCATACTCGGCACGAGAAAAAAGGGCGGCAACGGCATTTACAATCCGGTGACACTGGACACCATACTTTCGAAATGAAGCGCAAAAGTCACAAGCCGTGGGAGAGAGGCTTCTCGCTCATCGAGATGATGATCGCAGCATTGATCTTCATTTTACTGTGCGGCGCGGCGTTTGCGCTCCTCTCGGTTGCCCAGCAGCGCTACCAGACGGAATCTCAGGTGCTGAATTCCTTTCAAGAAGCACGTTTTGGATTGGACGAAATCGTGCGCGATGTAAATGGTTCTGCTTATCCGGCGCAAAAGATGTATTCCTTCAACCCGAACGTCCCGGCAGGCAATCTTTATGCGATTTCTCCGCTTGCTTGGGATCCCGGCTATCTCTCCAATGCACCGTGCCAGATCGGAACGGCGGGAGGGGGAACCTGCAGCACCCCAGGAGACTTTGATTTAATCGTCGAGAGGGATGTTGACTACTGGCACAAGGACGGCGTCGAGTGGACCCGCTATCAGTTAGTGGGGAACGTACTATCTCGAAGTCAGACTTACAAGGTTGTTTCCGGAGACCCCGCTTCAACCACAGCGGCTTCCTTTGTGCCATACGTGCAAAACGTGATGAACAACGCCACGCCCGCTCAGATAGCGCAATTCCAGGCGGTCTATCCGCAGATGTTTCCGGGCGGGAATCCCGTGCCGGTTTTCAGCTACACATGTTACACACCATACGGAACGCAGCCGTGCGTTTCGGCCGGATCCTATAATTCTCCCCAAAACGTTACGGATGTGGAGATTACGCTGATCGTTATGGCGCCGACGAAAGATGCACAAACGGGTCAGCCGAGGTTGATCGAATTGCAAGGACGGGGCCACAGTTTCAATAACGTTCAATAGGAGTAGAGGCGCATCGGGTAAGCCGCATGGTTGGATCGAGACCAAGGACGCGATGACGAAAGACCGCAAACGCCGCCGCTCGGAAAACGGGATCGCACTGCTGATCGCGATCTTCGTTTTGCTATTGATAAGCGTCGTGGCGATCGCTTTGCTGGTTTCCTCTGGTACGGAAACGGCGCTCGGAGCGAACTACAGGACTTCTTCCTCGGTGTACTATGCCGCTCTCGCAGGACTCGAGGAAGCCCGCGGCCGTCTGCTCCCAAGAAATCCGAACTACTTTGGATCTTCCAACGTTCCCACACCTTTTCCGCTGGGCCAAACGCTCTACGTCATAAATCGCCTGACAGGCGACAACATCGTTCCTTGGGACTCTAGCAATACCTACTACGACTACGAATACCAGTCGGAATTTGGCACGCCAGCGTCAGGCGCGTCCTGGCAGTCGGTCTATTCCGTCTGGGACAACAACAGCCAGATTGTCCCGGGACCGATCTTCAAATGGGTACGGATAAACGCGGCGACCGAACAGTCGCTCTTCCTGGATGTAAACGCCGATGGAGCATGGGATAACAGCACGCCGATCTATTATGATCCGGCGCACCTGAATTCCGGGAGCCCCTGGCCTAGTTTGATTGTAAATCCGGCGCCACCGTCGACTGCGGTGCAAGCCCTGGAAATTACAGCTCTGGCCGAACTGCCCACTGGCAGCAAGAAAATCCTGCAATATCTGGTCGCTCCCGTGTCGGTGAATCTTAACTTCCCCGCCGCGCTAACCTTGGACGGGTACTCGGACGTTTTCAACAGCCCGGATCACTCCGCGTGGGTGGCTCAGGGAAGCAGCGACGGCGGCGACAGCGCATGCTCTCCCTCAGGACCGATACCTTACGCGGTGTATGCGGTCGCTGTCCCTGATTTCGCTGACGTCAACAACATAAAGAACGGAATTCCTACAGCTCCAAACGAAAGCCCGAACTTCACAGGGATGGGCGGCTTCACTCCAAACGTAGCTCAGGTGACTCTGGCCACAAGTCTGCAAACTGTGCAGAGTCTTAACCAGCTTAGTCAGACCATCATTCAAAACGCGGACGCCGTCATCGTGGGACCTGCGACGGAAGCGAATCTACCTTCGGCGATGTCCAGCGCGAACCCGATGACCGTGGCGGTCCAAGGCGACTTCACCTTTGGTGCGGCAAGTACTCCTACAGGCTATGGGCTGCTTCTCGTAACCGGTAATTTCACGTATGCCTCCGGCGCCAATTGGAACGGAATTGTTCTGGTCATCGGGAAGGGCACGATGACCACAAGTGAGAACGGGGCTGGCGGCACTTTCAGTGGAGCGACGCTTATCGCGCAGACGCTCGACTCGTCCGGGAACTTGCTAGCGGGTCCCCACCCAGGGCCCGCGACTTTTAACGACACACTTGCCGGAAGCGTGGGCCGAGGTTTTATCTACAACTGTGGTTGGATACAGCGGGCGCAGGCCCCATTGACTTACAAAGTTCTGTCCTTTCATGAAATTCGACAATAGAGATAGGATCAGAATGAAACCCAAAAAGCCCTTCCAGAAATTTGCCGCATCCTCTCTTGCTCTGGGTGCTGTTCTACTTCTGGCTCAATTGAAATGCGCGGCCTCCCCTCCGCAGCAGCAAGAACAGGAGCAATCCCAATCACAACAGCCACCGCCGCCGCCTCCTCCTCCTCCTTCTCCCACACCCCCGCCGAGCGCGCAACCTGCTTCCGACCCTGCGCAAGACCTCGGCTCACTGCCCGTCAAGAGGCGCAAGGTTTGGACGAACGATGACGTGGTAGTGCTGCGAACACCGACCGACAATTATCTCGCGGAGAAGGAAGCCAAGCGGGCAGCCGACGCGGAAGCTGCCGCGAAAGAGGCCGCCCGTAAAGTGGACGCGAAGTCGGCTAAAGAACTGCCGCTGGATATCAAGATGCCGGACTCACCCGAAGAGACCGAGAAGATGCTGAAAAGCACTCTTGCCGATATACAGGAAGAGACGGTCGTAGTCGAGAGGCTCCACAGGGAACTGCTCGAGAGTCCCACCGAGCAGCAAGAAGCAAAACAAAGGGAAATCGATCGCTTGACGCAGCGCCTCGAGCTACAGGGTAGGGACGTAAGGGCTCTTCAAGAGCATCTGCGAACTCTTCGAGGGAGGCCTCAGGCGGAAACTTCGCCAACGCCGCCGCCCCCGTCCTCCTTCTAGACGCGGCATCTGCAATGTGCCAACACTAACGTTTCAAGGAACTTCGCTGGGCTATAGCTTCTCGCAATGGATTGGCTGACTCCCGCCGCTGTATAATGGTCGAATGCGTAACGGTCAGGGAAGCGCTCAGATGCACGGCACTACGGTTCTGTGCGTGCGCAAGGATAACAAGGCAGTGCTGATCGCCGATGGGCAGGTGACCATGGGCGATCACGTGATGAAGCATACAGCGCGCAAGACGCGGCGGCTTTACAACGATAAAGTGATTGCGGGGTTTGCGGGTTCGACGGCCGACGCCATTTCGCTCTTCGAGCGATTCGAGGGAAAACTGCAGGAACACTCGGGCAATTTGCAGAAAGGTGCGGTCGAGCTGGCCAAGGAGTGGCGCAAGGATCGCGCGCTGCGGCACCTCGAAGCGCTGCTGATCGTCGCGGACTCAAAATCCACATTTTTGCTTTCCGGCAACGGCGATGTGATCGAGCCGGATGATGGTTTGTGCGCCATCGGCTCCGGGGGGACTTATGCGCTGGCGGCGGCACGCGCGCTCATGAAGCATTCCAAGCTCGCCGCGAAGGATCTGGCCATGGAAGCGATGCGGATCGCCAGCGAGATCTGTATTTATACCAATGCGAACTTTACCGTCGAAGAACTCTAGGGGGCGGGAGATAATACGGCGGGCCGTGTCCGCGCATCAAACAGAGTATCAACGGGACGGCACAGCAGGGAATAGCACGCAAAGGGATTGGACACTTCATGGCCAGCAAGACCGATAAAGAGATTGTTTTCACACCGGGCGGCAACGGAGCCGCCGCGCCCGTCGAAGAGGAACAGCTTCTTCCCGCGCTTGACGACATGACGCCGCGGGAAATCGTCATTGAGCTCGACAAATACATCGTCGGGCAAAACGCGGCGAAGCGCGCCGTCGCTGTCGCTCTGCGTAATCGCGTGCGGCGGCAAAAACTACCGCCGGAAATCGCCGAAGACGTGCTTCCCAAAAATATTTTGATGATTGGTCCGACGGGCGTGGGCAAGACGGAAATTGCGCGGCGCCTCGCGCGTCTTGCCGGTTGTCCTTTCGTCAAAGTGGAAGCATCGAAGTATACGGAAGTTGGCTACGTTGGGCGCGATGTGGAATCGATGGTGCGCGACCTTGTGGAAACCTCCATTGACATGGTGCGCGAGGAAAAGCTGGACGAGGTCGCCGACCGCGCCGAGCAGGCTGCGGAGGAGCGCGTGCTGGACCTCTTGCTTCCACCGTCGCCGCCGCCCGCTCCTGGCACGACAGAAACGGAAGCCGCAGCACAGCGCGAGCAGACGCAGCGCACGCGGGAAAAGCTGAGGATTCAACTTCGCGAAGGCAAGCTGGATCAGCGCATGGTGGACCTCGAAGTGCGCGAGCGCGCCATGCCTTCGTTTGAAATTATTTCGAATCAGGGCGTCGAGGACATGGACGTCAACATGAAGGACATGTTCTCCAATCTTTCGGGGTTGTTTGGGCAGCAGAAGAAAAAGCGGAAGATGTCTGTCGCGGACGCGTTCGAGTACCTGATTCAAGAGGAAGAAAACAAGCTGCTCGATATGGATCAGGTGACGCGCATCGCCGTGGAGCGCGCCGAGCAGATGGGCATCATTTTTATCGACGAGATCGACAAAGTTGCCGGGCGCGAATCGGGGCATGGACCCGATGTGTCTCGCGAAGGCGTGCAGCGGGATATTCTGCCGATCATCGAAGGCACAACGGTTAATACGCGCTACGGCATGATTCGCACCGATCACATTCTTTTCATCGCTGCGGGCGCGTTTCACGTAACGAAGCCCTCGGACTTGATCCCGGAATTGCAGGGGCGGTTGCCCATTCGAGTGGAGCTGCAATCGCTGAAGGAAGAGGATTTCATCCGCATTCTTACGGAACCCAAGAACGCGCTCATCAAGCAGTACGTTGCGCTGCTCGATACTGAAGGTGTGAAGTTGAACTTTACCGATGACGCGGTCGCGGCGATCGCGCGCTTCGCCACTAGCGTGAACGAATCGACGGAAAATATTGGAGCACGGCGCCTGCACACCATTCTCGAAAAAGTTCTCGATGAGCTTTCCTTCGAAGCGCCCGACCTGAAGAAGAAGAATGTGAAGGTCGATGCCGCTTACGTGACCAAACAGCTAGCGGATATCGTGAAGAATCAGGATTTGAGCCGCTATATTCTGTAAATTCCGAAAATCGAAAATGGAAATCCGAATCTTGCGGAAGCTTGGGGCGTTCCAGACGAAAACTGCCCGCATCGCAACTCCTGCTTTTCCACTTTCATGCCTTGCGTTGCTCTTTGCGGCCGGTTGCGGTGCGCCCGGGGAGCCGTCCCCGCCTGCGCCGCCAGTTCCCGTCGCGATCACCGACCTCGCTGCCCATCAGGCAGGAGACGGCGTACAGCTCGTTTTCGGTCTGCCGGCAAAAACGATCACGGGCGATCGGCTTGCATCGCCGCCTGCGGTCGAAATCGTTCGTGGCGCTCCAAAAGCCGACGGCTCGCCGGATGCAAAATCGTTCCGCGTGGTGTACACGATCCCGGGATCGCTTGTGGAAAATTATGTTTCAGAAGGACATTTGAAGTTTATTGACCCCGTCGCTCCAGCGGAAACGCGCGCGCATCCGGGCGGGACGCTTCTCTATCTTATTCGTACGCGAGCCGCGAAAAAGCGCGCTTCGGGGGATTCCAACACTGTTCCTGTGCGCATGTTTCCTGTACCTGAAGCCATCGCCTCGTTGCAAGTCAGTGTCACCGAGCCCGCGATTGAGTTGAGCTGGACGGCTCCCGCTCACACCTCCGGTGGCGATCCGATCAGCGCATTTTCTGGCTATCGAATTTATCGAGGCGAGCTCGACCCATCCTCAGCGGAAGCCGCGACAGCGGATCCGTCGAAAGCCAAATGGAAATCGCCGCTCACTTTGCTTTCCAGGTCGGACGAGAGCACCTACCGCGACACCCTTTTTGATTTTGGCAAGACTTATCTCTACATCGTCAGAAGTGCCGTGCTCGTCGATGATAATCCACTCGAGTCTTCTGATTCGGCGCCCGCCATCGTTTCGCCGCGCGATACTTTTCCTCCGGCTGCGCCGCAGAATCTGGTCGCGGCAGTCCTCGACGGAGCCACGCCTGGCTCGGTCCTCGTGGACCTCTCCTGGTCTATCAATCTGGAAACCGATCTAGCTGGTTACCGCGTCTATCGAAGTGAGCAGCAGGACACACGAGGTGCGCTTCTTACGCCCGATCTGTTGCTTGCACCGGCGTATCGTGATACGTCTGTAGAGCCCGGCCACCGCTACTGGTACACCGTGACTGCGGTCGATCGTGCTGGCAACGAAAGTGAAGCCAGCGCAGCGGCCGCCGTGGATGGCGCGCAACCTTCTCGGTAGCTCCGGGTTTTACACCACGTACATCTTGGGAGAGCGTCGTTTGATGACCGTTCGCGCACACCTGCCCGCGTTCGAGTTGTTCCACCCTTTCCGGAACACATCCGTTCGCACTGGTCTATACGTCGGTACTGTCCTCTCGATCGCACTTGGTGCGTGGGTGATCGTTGCCAACCGTGTTCCTGTTCTTGAGCGCTTTGCGCTAGCGCGTAATCTTGCCGCTGTGACAGTTCTGGGGCTGATCGCATTGATCCCCGTACTCCGGTTCTGGCGTATGCCGGGATACTTACTTGCTTCGAGCCTCGTCGCGTGGGTCACTCTCAGCCTTTTTTATCGCGTTCTTTGCATGTACTTCGCGCGGCTTGCGGAGCGGTTTAGCGCCGTTCAAGTCTTCGTGCTTGGCGCTGTTTTGTACATGCTTGTCGTGACCCTTTCCTGGATCTGGACCATTATCCGGCGCGCTCGCGCTTCCGCTATTTCCCATCCGAATCATCATCCCAATCATCATCCGAGCTGAACGCGAATGAAATTCTGCCGATTCGTTCCACTTGCTTCTTCCTCGCCGCACCCGGTTGTTCCGCTGTATGGGCTGTTCGAAGGCGGCCAAATCCGGGAGATTTCAGGCCCTCCGTGGAATCCCTGGTCCCAAGGGTCGCGCTCATGGGCGGAAGCTGACGTCCGCCTGCTCGCGCCTGTCGAACCAGGTAAAATTGTCTGCGTTGGGCGCAATTATGCGGCCCATGCGGCTGAACTTGGCAATGAAGTTCCCAAAGAACCGCTCATTTTTCTTAAGCCGCCTTCCGCCATTATCGGACCAGGCGAGCCGATCGTTCTTACGCCACAATCTCAACGCGTCGAACACGAGGGTGAACTGGCGCTCATTGTTGGCCGTCGTTGCGCGCATCTGAAGGACTCCGATGACGCGCTTTCTTATCTGCTGGGCTACAGCTGCTTGAACGACGTCACGGCGCGAGACCTCCAGAAGAGTGACGTTCAATTCACACGCGCGAAAGGCTTCGATACGTTTTGTCCCGTCGGCCCACACATTGAAACGGAGCTCGATCCATCCGATGTCCTGGTAGATCTGCATGTCAACGGCGCGCTCCGGCAATCCGGGCGTACCTCTCTCATGGTCTATCCAGTGGCATTCCTGGTTCGCTGGATCTCCCGTGTGATGACACTTTTCCCCGGCGATTTAATTGCCACGGGGACGCCTGCTGGCGTGGGCCCGCTCGTCGCTGGAGACATCGTTGATGTAAGTATTGACGGTGTTGGCGTGTTGCGCAATCCGGTGCATGCTGCGCACACGTAGTTTCACCCCATTGCGACTGTTTCGGTAAACTACCTATCTATATGGAGAGTTACGGAGAAGTCCGCTGTTTCGTTTGTCGTGTGTATGAGTCTGCCGCTACACGCTGGTCCTTCACCGCGAACTTTCTTTGCTTCTTTGGGGATCGATAGTTGAAATCTCTATTGGCCGATTGGAAACTTGTTCTCGCCATGGGCGGCGCTGCGGTCGCGGCGATTGTGATGATTGCTTACGCCTTTTTCCGTCCAGCAGAGGAGCCCGAGGATGTGGAGAGGCGGCGGCGCCTCCATTTGAATCAGATTGGGCGCATCGCGGAGGGGCAAGTCGTCGAGCTAGCCGAACATCCGCCCGAGCCGCGCGACGTGCAACGAAAATTATTCGGTTCGCGCGCCCGTCCGATCGTTGATTTGCGGCCCAGGCATCTTGTCACCTATAGCTACGCGATTTCCGGCGTCACGTATCACACTGCGCAGGACATTACCGGCCTCGAGGGTCAGATTCGTTTCGAGCGGCTGGTCGCCGGCCAGCCCGCAAGCGTGAAATACGATCCTTCGAATCCGAGCGATTCGATCCTGGTGGCCGACGATTGGTCTGGACTGCGCTGAACGTCGTTACGCAAGGGCCGCGCTTCCAACTTTCTGTTCAATCCTCGCCGCTGCATTCTGATTTTCGTCCAGTTGCGCTATCCTTCTCCCTGCGCCTGCTGTGCGCCCTGACAACCTCATGAAAATGATCGTCGCCTCCGTCTTGACCACCGTGCTCATCGTCGCGATGACTCTCGGCGCAATGTTTATTCTCGTGCAGGCCACCGTCTACGTTACGTCGCTCGACTCTCCCCTCCAGCGTATCGTCGCCATCGGTGCGGAACTTGTTCTCGGAGTCGTTTTGCTGCTTGGCACTGTCTGGCTCGCCACGCACCTCGCCGTGCGCATCTTTGCGAAAAATGAGCCGGAATCTCCCGGAGGAAAGCTTGCCTGAGAAAAACGCCGCCGCAAGCGCAAAGGAAAAGCATCACGACCGCATGGAAGAACTACGCCGTCAATCCGCGGAAGCGGAAGCCGGGGGCGGTCCCGAACGCCGCGCGCGCGAACACAAAGCCGGGAAGCTCGCCGCGCGCGAGCGCATAAATCTTCTGCTTGATGACGGCACGTTTGAAGAGTTGGACAAGTTTGTCCGCCACGGCTGCGTGGATTTTGGAATGCAGGAGCAGCGCCCCGCCGGCGATGGTTTCGTCACAGGATTTGGACGCATCGATGGCCGCCTGGTTTATGTATTTGCGCAGGACTTTACTGTGTTTGGCGGCTCGCTCTCGGAAGCTAACGCGCGGAAAATTTGCAAGATCATGGATCTGGCCATGCGTGCGGGTGCTCCCGTCATCGGGCTCAACGACTCCGGTGGCGCGCGCATCCAGGAAGGTGTCGCCTCACTCGCGGGTTACGCCGATATTTTCCTTCGGAACACGCTTGCCAGCGGCGTGATTCCGCAGATCAGCGCCATCATGGGACCCTGCGCGGGTGGAGCCGTTTATTCGCCTGCGATTACCGATTTCATTTTCATGACTCGCGAGACCTCCTACATGTTCGTCACCGGCCCCGACGTCATTAAGACCGTGACGCACGAGGAAGTGTCCAAGCAAGAGCTTGGCGGCGCCATGACGCACAACGAAAAAAGCGGCGTGGCCCACTTTGTCTCCGCGGATGACGCCGATTGTCTCGCCATGATTCGCGAGCTGTTGAGTTTTCTACCATCGAATAATGTCGATGATCCCCCGCGCCGCCAGTCCTCGGATTCGCCGGACCGCCGCGACGAATCCTTGAATTCCCTGGTTCCTGCCGATCCGCAGAAGCCCTACGACATTAAGGACGCCATACACACGATCGTGGATGATGGCTACTTTTTCGAAGTCCACGAACACTTTGCAAAGAATATCGTGGTGGGATTTGCGCGCTTGGATGGCCGCCCTGTCGGTATCGTCGCCAATCAACCGGCGTTTCTCGCTGGCGTGCTAGATATCAACGCATCTCTAAAGGGCGCGCGCTTCGTCCGTTTTTGCGATGCCTTCAATATCCCGCTCATCACTTTCGAAGACGTTCCCGGCTTTCTGCCCGGCACGCAACAAGAGTTCGGCGGCATCATCAAGCACGGCGCGAAACTTCTTTTTGCGTTCGCGGAGGCAACTGTTCCCAAAATCACGGTCATCACACGCAAAGCCTACGGCGGCGCGTATTGCGTCATGGCCAGCAAGCACATCCGCACCGACGCCAACTTTGCCTGGCCTTCCGCGGAAATCGCCGTGATGGGCCCCGAAGGCGCCGTCAACATCGTCTACAAGCGCGAGCTCGACAAGGCGCCGGAGGCCGATCGCGAACGCCTTCGTCAGGAAAAAAGCGCCGAGTTCCGCGACCGTTTCGCCAACCCTTTTGTCGCCGCCGAAAGAGGCTATATCGACGCCATTATCGAGCCGTCCGAAACTCGCCCTCGCATCATCACCGCTCTCCGCGCCCTAGAAAATAAGCGTGACACCAACCCCCGCAAAAAACACGGCAACATTCCTTTATAGTCCTGCCCCCAGCGCAGCAAGTGGGCTGTTACTCGGCCACTGGGCACATTTTGCCGATTTTCTCTTAAGCTCCATGCCCGTCCACTAAAGTTGACCGCCACTTCTGCCGATTCTATTCTCGAAGCGAACCTTCCCTCCGGCCCAGCCGGAGCCCCCACACTTTTTGGCTTCGAGGGAGATCGCATGGCCACAACTGTCCGGGAATATTCTCTGGATTACTATCTGCTCGACCGCATGAGATTCTGCGGTATCGAACGGGAGAATCTGGAAGATCTGGTTAGCATCGTTGCTAGCATTAAGAATAAATACGGAATTGCTCCGTTCGCCTTGACTCCCATTGGGCACCCTGTGCCCAATGGCCTGACAGCTCGCTACCTCGTGGAAACCATCGCGCTCAATAAGATCATGAACGTTTTGCTCGATACCCCGCGACTGACTCAGGTGAGCCTTTTGCCGCGCGGCATTCCCAGGTCCAACCAATTCGAGGTAGACATCACTCTCGGCGGCTAGCGCCAGCCGTTTCCCATAGCGCCTGTGCGCGCACCTCGCAGAGCCAAACAATTAGACACCACGCCCACGCCAGCGGCTTTGCGGCGTTATTGCTCATGCTAGAATCCCGGAGCAACACCAAAGGTCCATGTTCCGGAAAATCCTGATTGCCAATCGCGGCGAAATCGCCGTGCGCATCCTGCGCGCCTGCCGCGAGCTGAGCATTCGCTGCGTCGCGGTTTTCAGCGAAGTCGACCGCAAATCGCTTCACGTTCGCCTCGCCGATGAGGCCTATCCCATCGGCCCCGCGCCCTCGCGCCAGAGCTATCTTTGCATTGAAAAAATAATCCATGTCGCGCGCCGCTCCGGTTGCGACGCCATCCATCCTGGCTACGGCTTCCTTGCGGAAAACCCTGCGCTGCCCCGCGCCTGCACGGAGGCGGGCATCACCTTCATCGGTCCCAGCGCCGAAGCCATGGAAGCGCTTGGCTCGAAAACGGCAGGCCGCCAGCTCGCGCGCCGCTCCGATGTACCGACTGTTCCGGGAGCGAACAATCCCATCGAGAATCCCGACGACGCCCAGGCGCTCGCGCAAAATATGGGCTATCCCGTTTTACTGAAGGCCGTCGCCGGAGGCGGTGGCAAAGGCATGCGTGTCGTCACTCGTGACGCCGAGTTTACTTCCGCCTGGCGCGACGCTTCTTCGGAAGCACTGAATGCCTTCGGCGATGCCCGCCTCTATCTTGAAAAATATCTGGAGAAACCGCGCCACATTGAAATTCAAATCTTGGCGGACGCGCATGGCCGCGTCGTTTCTCTCGGCGAGCGCGAATGCTCCGTTCAGCGGCGCCACCAAAAAGTAATTGAAGAGGCTCCTTCTCTGGTCATCACGCCGGAGCTGCGCAAAAAGATGGGAGATGCCGCGGTTCGCCTGGCGCGTGCCGGTGGGTACGTCAATGCCGGTACGGTCGAATTTCTCGTCGATGCGCATCTCAATTTTTATTTTCTCGAAGTGAACACGCGCCTCCAGGTCGAACACCCCGTTACCGAGCAGGTGACCGGGCTCGATCTGGTTAAGCTGCAGATCGCTATCGCCGCGGGCCATCGTCTTCCGTTCGCCTGGGAGACAATCACGCCGCGCGGCCACGCCATGGAAGTCCGTCTCTACGCCGAAGATCCGGATAACAATTTCTTCCCTTCGCCGGGTAAAATCCTTGCGCGCCACGCTCCCAGCGGCCCGGGCATTCGCCTCGATGATGGCGTTTACGAAGGCTGGACCGTTCCCATGGACTACGATCCTCTGCTCAGCAAACTGATCGCCTGGGGCAACAGCCGCGAAGAAACCATCGCTCGCCTCCGCCGCGCTCTCGAGGAATACACCATCACCGGTATCAAGACCAACGCCGGCCTCTTCCGCCGCATTCTTGCCGAACCGGATTTTCTTCGCGCCGAGATTCACACCAAGTGGCTCGACGAACTGCTTCAACGGCCTCTGTCGGACGCTCACGCTTCGCCCGATGATCCAAAAGCAATCCGCGCTGCCGATGCCGCCGCCATTGCCGCGGCTCTTTGGCAAATTAGTCAGTCGGATAAACCCTCTGGCAATTCTCCTCAAAGCCAGGACTCTTTTCAGCCCTCTCGTTGGAAGCAAGAAGGACGGCGCCAACAGTTGGACCCCCTGTCATGAAATTTGAGGTTCAACTTACTGGCTCCGCTGGCACGAAACTCCGTACCGTGGAACTCGCGCGGGACGCAGACCGCTGGAAAATCTTGCTCGACGGTCAGCCTGTTGACGCCGACGTCGTCGAAATCGCTCCGCACACCCTCTCGCTTTTGCTCGATGGCCAGGCGTTTGAAATCCGTGTCACCCCGTTGCCGGATGGTGCCCTGAAGCTCCAGACCGGCCTTCACGAATTTACAGCCGCAGTTGCCGATCCCCGCGCCTGGCGCGGCCGCAAGCATGGCGCGCTCGAAGCCGAAGGCCGCCAGCAGGTCTTCGCTCCCATGCCCGGCAAAGTCATCCGCATCCTCGTTCAAGAAGGAGACACAGTCGAAGCCGGGCAGGGACTACTCGTCGTCGAAGCAATGAAAATGCAAAACGAAATTCGCTCGCCCAAAGGCGGCACCGTCGAGCGTCTCCATGTAAAAGAAGGCCAGCCCGTCAACGCAGGCGAAGTGCTCTGCATCGTTTCCTGAGCTGCCATGGGGAATTGGTATACAAACGTTTCGGTGAAGGGTGCCCAGCAATCGGAAGTTGTCGCTGCGCTCGATGAACTAGCCCGCCGCGCGTACGTGACGCCGGAAGTCTCCGGCTGGATTGTTGTCTACGACCAGCAAACAGATGATTTTGACCTGGGCATTCTCGAATCGCTGGCCCTAACGCTCTCTACACGCCTGTCTTGCACAACTCTGGCTAGCTGCAATGCAGACGATGACGTGCTCTGGCTCGCTCTCTACGAAAACGGCAACCTCTCTACGCGCTACACTTCTTCGCGCAAAGCTTTTGAAGATGGCGACGAATTCCCGGAGCTTCCAGAAACGGCGCAAGTCTTGACCCGGGTTTTTGAGAAGCCGCAGGCCGCGGATCAAGTACTCGGCGTCCTGCGCAAGTCTCACGGATTTCTCGGCCTGCTCGGTCTTTACCTAAAGATTCGCCTCGCCTACGTCGTCGAGGTGCAGCGTCATCTCGACCTTTCAAATCTATTAGCCATGCCGCGCGCCGCCGTCGGCCTCGGCTATACCTACGTGAATAAAGGGGAAACTCCGGAAGGCATGAATCGCGAAGCGCTACGCCGCACCATGGTCGGATAGGAATATAGGGAAGTTAGACGGGTGAATACGCTGCTAAAGGCTCAGTGCCCCGTTGACTTGCTGGGGAAATCCGTCTTTGCCGCATCTGGCAGTTTTCCGGCTGCTTCAATCACTTGCTGCGCAAGGTAATTCGTCACGCGCGCGTCATCCCGCGCGATCGTCAGGTAGGCCGCGCGAAGCAACTGCTCTTTATGGTTGCGCAAAGTGTCGCGAATCGTCTGTTGCACCTGCGGATCGGAAATATTGCGTTGCCCTGGTGATTCGCGCGAAATGAGCTTCAAAATCACGATCCTCGTGCCGTCTTTTCCTTGCGTCGGCATAGGTGGGCTCACTTGCCCAGGCTTCATTCCCAGTACAACCCTCTTTAGAGTCGGATCAGCCTGATTCAAAGCCGATTCCGGGACGTAGCCCAAGTCCCCGCCCATCGCCGAGGAGTTCATATCCTCGGAATAGTCCATCGCCAGTTGCGCAAAATCTGCGCCGCTGTTCAGCTTGTCCTGAAGCATCTTAATCTTTCGTTCTGCTTCCACTTCATTCGTTGCGTCGTCATTCTTCAGGTTGCGGATCTGCGGTTCCTTGCGCGGCGTGACAACGATTTCGGAGATCCGGTAGCGGGGTTCGACGACGTTGAATTGCGCTTTGTTCGAATTGTACGTGTCGGTGACGTCTTGATCGGTGATCGAGATTTTCGCCACGACTTCGCGGTTCAATAACTTTGTGATAGAAAGCTGTCTCCGCAAATCCCTCTTCAAATCGTCTACGGTCACCCCGCGATCCTTCAGCTGTCTCTGGAACTCATCCTCGGTGTACGGGCTCTTCATCTCGGTGAATTTGTCTTCCACTTCACCGTCGCTCGCTTCCAGGTTCAGTTTCTTGGCGCGCTCCAGCAGTATCTCGTTGTTAATCAGCTCGTCCAGAACGTTGAGCTTCAGCGAAAGCGCTTCTTCCTGCGAGGGCTCTTGCCCCTCCGGATTCACCCGCGTCCGGTAATACTTGTCCACGTCATCGCGCTTGATCTCTTGCCCGTTCACCACCGCCCACACGTCTGGCGCTGGCTGCGATTTCTGTTTGCATCCGTTGCCCATTCCAAACACCATCGCCAGCGCGGGCAACAGCATCGTCCCTCGCGTCCTCCATTTCCTGGAGACGCGCGAGCGCACTGCCACGCTGGTTTTGGCTTGCGAAGGGTTCAAGGTGTGGTGCTCAGGCAGCTTTCTTCACGCGGCCCGCGCGGATGCAGGCCGTGCAAACTCGAACATGCTTCCTCGTGCCTTCGATCAACGCATGGACGCGCTTCAGGTTGGGATTCCACCGTCTACGCCTCGTATTATTTGCGTGACTGATCACGTTGCCATAGTGCGGCCCTTTGCCGCATAGTTCACACTTCAGTGCCATTGTTCTTCCTACTAGGCTGCGTGTAGCAGCCGGAAAATTTTGCTCTGAAAAGTTACAAGACCGAGTCTTACATTCTAACAGACGCTCTTTCCCCCGCAAAGCCTGCCTTTTACTTCCTGCGTAGATCGTATGCCCTACCGGCAGCCCTGGCCAAACGCGAGCGCCGACGCACCCCTCCCCCTGCTGCCCGGGCATCACGGCACCCCCACGAAGGCGAGGTAGGCATCTGGCTTCCATCAACCATGAGATGCCTCAAGTCCCCCCCGTTCAAATCAGCTATGGCCGCTCAAGTCGCATCTCCCGTAAGGCCAATCCTGGCGCAACATCCCACCCCCATCCGGGTTTAACGAGAGGGAAGAGGTGTTTTTCATCCTTTTCGCTGGGGGTAAAGCGATGTCATCCGGCCGTCCCAACTGTTCGAAGGATGCGCAACCCTTTAAAAACAGCCCGCATCCTAGAATAACGATAGGTCATTCCGTTTCAATAGTTTACGGAAAGGCACCTGTCCTTTAGTGCTGCCTTTTATTTGCCCAAAGCACTATTAGCCCAGCCCGTACAATGTTCCCCTGATTCGTCCTGGAACGGTAGACTTGTACCTTGAGCCTTCGGCCTAAAGGAGACCGATCGCGTTGCCCAAACTGTCTCAAATTCGCCTGCGGACCGCCCTCGCCCCGATTCTGGGTGGGAAGGCCATATTCGCGATTAGAATGGTCGCGGTTCTAGTACTTGCGCTGACAGGCATGGCCGCTTCTCCTGCCCAAGCCGACGTGGGTGTCCTTCTCAACGAATCTCTGGATACCAGTCTTGCCAGGATCACCGGCTCGGGCCACAGCGCCGTCTTTTTATCCCGCGTCTGCCCTGAAACGCCAGTGAAGCTCCGCCTCTGCCGCCCCGGCGAGCAAGGCTCCGTCATGAGCAACTACACCACGCTCGGCGAGGACCAGCCTTACGAGTGGAACATTGTCCCGCTCTCTATCTATTTATACGGCGTCGAGGATCCGCAGAATCGCCCGCTCTTCGGCTCGCAAAAAATCAAGCACGCTCTCGAAGAACGATACCGCACAAATTTTTTATCCGGCTATTGTGAGAGCGCGAATTGCCGTACAGGCAGCGGCTCCGAGTGGCGCGAAATGGTCGGCGCCACTCTCGAACGCAGCATCTATCTTTTCGTCGTCGAGACTTCCGTCGAGCAGGACCAGGCTTTCATCGCGCGATTCAATTCTCTCCCCAACCAGAACCACTTCAACGGCGTCACGCAGAACTGTGCCACGTTCTCCCGCCGCGTCATCAATTCCTACTATCCTCACGCAACCCGCGCGGATTACCTCAACGACTTCGGCTTGATCACTCCGAAAGCCATCGCCCGTTCCTTCACGCACTATGCCGACCGCCATCCCGAAGCCCATCTCCGCGTGCTCCATTTCGCGCAGTTGCCCGGCACCATTAAGCGCAGCAGCGAATGCCGCAACGGTACTGAACAGCTCTACCGCTCCAAAAAACTTCTTGTGCCCATGGTCGTGTTCGCTCCTCACGAACTTCCCTTCATGGCCGCTTCTTACTTGCTGACTGCCCGCTTCAACCCTGAACACGAGTTGGAGCAGCACCCCAACGCGGAAGCCGCCGACATCAAGCTGGAAATCCGCGAAGCAAAGGCCGACAATGACGCTCTACGGCTACAACAGCTCCAAGCTGTCGTCGATCAAGAAAGCGCCCAAGTCGTTGGCACGTCGGAAGAATGGAAGCAATATCGCGAAAATTTTAGTTCCCTGGCAGAGGAAGCCATCAGTCGCGAAATCATTCCCGACCGCAATTTTCTTGGTCGTCTTTTCAAGCACCTTGACCATGCGGGCACGCTCTCGCTCGATGCCAACGGCGCCCTCTGGCTCGATATTTCGCAAGGCGGGAAACCTTCAAGGCTCGGTCTCAGCGCCAGCAATCTTTTCGCCACCGGCACCGATTCCCAGTGGGCTTACGCGCTCACCCTCGCGCGCGCCCATCACTACCTCAATAGTCCCAAGCATAGCCGCGAGATCATGCCCGATTTCAAAAACGACTGGGCTCTTCTCCAAGCGGCCCGCATCAACAGTTCCAACTCAACAGCTTCCAATGTGACGTTGCCCTATGGCAATGCCCACACCACCGCCGTTTCCTTCGCTCCCATTCCGTAACCCATACAATTAGTCCGCCCACCGAGTCCTGTGAGTACTGAAACATTCTGCCTACTCTTTTTTTCATCTACGTACCATTTTCTCCGCTCTCATTTGGCGCAACTCTAGTATTGTCTGTTTCATCTGTATTGATGTAGTTTCCCTTTGTGGTGCAGCGCATGCTTCCCTCGTTCCGGGTCTTGTTCCTGATTTTTTCGCTGGTCATCGTCTCTGGTGAAGCGAGCTCAAAGCCCAACGCTATTCCTGCAGGTGCTTCCTCCACGCAGCCCGTCGTTGTCATTGGTTTCGTCGGCGGTTACGTTCGCCACGATGATCGCGTTCACACCGAAGTCAAGCTCGTCGAGCGCCTCCGCGAAGAATACTCTTCAGCCGCTTTTGTGCAGACTTTTGAGAATCACCGCGGCAAGGACGCTCACGAAGCTGTCCTTCGACAGCTCGATTCCAACCGCGACGGAAAGCTTTCGCCCGAAGAAAAACAAAACGCCCGCATCATTATTTTTGGCCACAGCTGGGGCGCTTCCGAAACCGTCGAGCTTGCCCGCCAGCTCGAAAAAGACGGCATCCCCGTGATTCTTACCATCCAGGTCGACAGCGTTTCCAAGCGCGGCGAAGATGACGCCGTAATTCCCGCCAACGTCTCGCAAGCCATCAACTTTTATCAGCTTGACGGCATGCTCCATGGCCAGCCGCAAATTCGCGCTGCCAATCCCGCGCACACCCGCATCCTCGGCAATTTCCGCTCTGACTACAAAGAAAAGCCTCTCACTTGCGGTCAATATCCCTGGTGGGACCGCCTCTTCATGAAGCCCCACATCCAGATCGAGTGCGACCCCGCCGTCTGGAGCCAAGTCGAATCGCTCATTCGCTCGAATTTGTCTCTCGAAGCTCATCTCCCGCAGCCCAGCGAAACCAACTCCCCCGTCTCGCCCCTCAAATAGTCGTCCGTTCAGCAGGCTCCTCGCCCCGTGCTAGAGTTCCAGAAACTTCTGCATCTGCTGCAACGCCTCGTCCAGCGCCCGCTGAAAGGTGTTGCCGCGTGGCCGCAGACCGGCGAATCCCAGCTCGTGCTGCAGCCGTCCATTGACCACCTTCAGATTGGCCCAGCCCGGCATTTGCTCGCCCCATAGCATAGGCATAGCGTAATGGCCCATGCGGCGCTTGTGGGCTGGCACATAGGCTTCCAGCTTGTATTTCCAGTTCCAGAACAACTGGAAGCGCCCTCGGTCCCAGACCACGGGGTCGAAGGGCGCGAGGAAGCGCAGCCTGTCGTCGACCTGGTGCCGGACAGCCCCGGGGTTCTCGCCCTGTGGCCAGAACCATAGCCGGCCGTCGACCTGGGCATGGGAATAGCGAGATTTGGCGTGCTCTTGGAGTTGTCGCACATCGGCGGCCAGGTGCGCCACCGCGTTACGCAGGAGTCTGCACAGATAGCCCAGGCTGGCCGCAGGCAGCGGCGCGTAGAGCTGCACCAACATGTCCAGCAACTGGCCGGCGCGCGCGAACCGCGCCTCGGGGCTGTCGTCGCGCGTCGGGTACGCGATCGTGACCGTCTGGTACACCCGCGTGCCGCCCTCGCGCCGAGCCACGCGCAGCAGCCCGCGATAGTGCAGCCCCTCCAGGAGATGATTACTGACACTCAGGTCGGCGCCCCAGCGCCTGATTCGCCCATGGTCGAAATGCGCCTGCACGTCCTTGGGGTAAGCGAGACCACGCTGGCCCACAAAGGCCAGCACCTCCTGGGCGCGAGTTTGCATCTTGGAGTCCCAAGCGTCGTAGCTGGGCGGCGCCCCGCGCGGATGCAGCAGGGCCAGGGTCTCGCGAGGCAGGAACCCGTAGTTGATGAAGAAGGCCTCTTCGATCGCGAGGCGCGGATAGCGGCGCTCCAGCTCGCCGGCGCGATACTCCTTAACGCGGTGCGCGAGGATCAGATCCTGGGCGCGCGCGGGCGCCCGCATCGGGTCGGCTTGGACAAAGCCCAGGCGCGCTATGGCCCCCGGCAGGTTGGTGGGCTTGAAAAGGCTGCGCGCGATTGCGTAGCGGCGAAGCTGCTGGAGACTGATGACTTTGAGAGGACTCACGCGTGGCGTCCGGTAGGGGCAAGGATCCTGCTAAACATAATCTTCCTCAACGCATAAGCTCTACGTCTCCAACCCAATCAACCGCATCAACTCCAACGCATTACTCTTCTCCACCACTCCCTCGCGCAACCGGTAATCAAACTTCATCTTCCCGTCCGCCACCTGATCCTCAAAATGCATGTTCCGCATAACATTCCCCACCGCCGCGGCAATTTCCGTCAATGCCAAATCGTGCGTTGTCACAATCCCGATCGCCCGCCGCTTCAGCAGTCCCTGAATCAACCCCTCCGCTCCGATTCTTCGGTCCTTCGAATTTGTCCCCTCCAGCAATTCGTCAAACAAAAACACCATCGGCACCGCTCCATTCGCGGCGTCAAACACTTTCCTGATATGCAAAATCTCCGTATAAAAACTCGACCGTCCCTCCTGTAGCGAATCGGTGCTCCGAATCCGCGTCCCGATCCGCAGCGGCGTCAAACGCAATTTTTTCCCTCGAATCGGCGCCCCCGCCATCGCCAGCACCGTATTAATCCCCACCACCCGCAAAAACGTGCTCTTCCCCGACATATTCGATCCACTCACCAGCAGTACGCGCGTCTTCTCATCGAGCCGCACGCCGTTCCGCACGCACTTCTCCGATGCGATCAACGGATGTCCCAGCTCCTCGCCCTCAAAAAATCCGATCCCGCTCTCCGCCTCAACAAACTCCGGAAACGGATCGCCCGGATGCTCGTACGAATACCCTGCCAGCGAGAGCAGCGCTTCCATCTCTCCCGTCAGCTCCGCCCACCGCCGCAATTTCGCGCCCCATCGCCGGCGCCAAGCCTCCGCCGCCATTCCCACCTGCACGCTATAGAGAAACGGCAGCTCCGACATTTTCGCGAGCCCGCTGTCGCTCGCATCGATCCAGTTCACGATCCGCGCAAATCTCCGAATCGCTGTGGAAGCGTGCTCATCCCCATTTTTCAATTCCGCGGCAAGTTCCTTCAGGCGCGTTGCCGCAAACGGTTCTCGCTCCAGTCGCGCCAGAATCTCCGCGAACAGCAGCACTCCCTCCGCGTTGCAATCCACGCCTTCTATCACGCTGTGCGCCCGCCGCCACAGCCATGCCAGAACCACCGCCTCCACTGCAAAAACACTCAACAGCGGCCATAGCACCCCACTTTCAATCCAATAGACAATCCCCGCAGCCGCCGCGATCGCCAGCAACGCCATCACCCCGCGCCAAATCGCGCCACCAGGCAAAATCGATTTCCCCTCCGCCCATTCCAGCAATGTTTCCGGATTCATCCGCGCCCGCAATGCTTCTCCCGTCACCGCCAGGTCCTCGCGCAAGTCCAATTTTTCGCGCAATTCCGCAACCAGCTTCTGCCGTTCCCGAATCGTCCCCACATCCGATCCTTCGCCCAGCCAACTCGCTAGCTGCTTCTCTCCCATCGGCAATCGCGCCGTGGAAAGCAATTCAAACAGGCACCCTCGCCCAAAAAGATCCAAATCCTCCGCATACACATGATTCGCGTCTTTGAACCGCTCCCCCGTCTGTCCGCTTCCCGCCCAGTGATCCTCAATCCGTGCAATCCCCTTGCGATAAAACTCTGCCGCTGTCTCCGCCCGCCCCTTCGCCCGCAAAATCAACCCGTGCCAGATCGTCAGCGCCAAATAACCCGCCACCGGCGCGATCAACCAGTAAGCCGCCACCCCATGCTTCCCCAAGACCATCCAAAGCAACACCACCGCCGCTGCCACCACTCCCAACTTCACGTACCCTGCCCGCAAATGTACGCGGTCCTTCTCCGCCATCACCTTCAGGTATTTTTCCAGCCGCTTCTCGTACTCCGCCTTCGGCTCAGCCACGTTCCCTCTCAACACATCTCACTCACAGCACGTCGAGTGTATCTCTTATCCGCCCGTTAGCGCCGTCGCCTCCGCCGCACACGCACAAGCCTGCGGCTCGCGCCTCACAGTTGCCTGAAGGAGCCTCGCTTTTTAAGTTTCTATATGGAGGGATGGCCGCGCAGCGAAAAATCTCTCTTCAGGATATCGATACTGCCGCAGGCTGCACCTGCCGTTCTATCTCTGACACGGTACCCGACCGCCGCGACACTTCCAAATCATAGAAGTTCTGCAAGTTCAGCCAGAATTCTGCGTTGGTGTGGAAATATCGCGCCAGTCTCAGCGCCGTATCTGCCGTAACGCGCCGACGCTCATGCACAATCTCTCCAATGCGTGTCGCGGGCACGTGCAATTCCAGCGCCAGCTTGTTCACGGACAAATCCAGCGGTTTCATAAAATCTTCGCGCAAAATTTCCCCCGGATGTACCGGCGGCATCAAGGCTCCTCGTTTCCTCATGTTCCTATCTCCTTAGTGATAATCGACGATTTCCACGCCATGTGCATGTCCCTCACGCCATACAAAGCAAATCCGCCACTGCTCATTGATGCGGATCGAGTGCTGTCCCTTTCGGTCGCCTCGCAGCGCTTCCAATTGATTTCCGGGCGGTGAAGCAAGGACTCTCAGTGCGGTGGCTGCATGGATTTGAAGCAGTTTCCGCAAGGCTACCCGCTCAAAGGTGCGGAAGCGTTTGCTGTAATGGTAGTGAAAGTGATCCTCGGTATCCTTGGAGCCAAAGCTCTGTATCACACGTTAAGGATACAACGTTGCGCGTTGCACGTCAAGCGTTGCCCTGTTTGGCGCTCATGGCTGCTTTTCCACAGAATGCTCATGCCGGGCTTCCCAAGATTCGATTTCACGACCTTCGCCAGACCACTTGCTCGATGATCCTCGCGGCGGGCATGTCGATCGTCGTCGCCTCGGCAGAGGAGGAGGCCTCGCCGCAACAATAAAATTCTGCGGCACGACATCGACACTGCAAATTCGCAAGAAAGCCTTAAAAAACCTTGACAATAAAAATTGTCAAGGCTAGCATCTCCTCGTGCTCGACATCCAAATCATCGATGATCCGGCTGCGGCGACCGCCGCTTTGGGACCCATGCGCAGTCGACTCCTCTCCGAGCTTGCCGTGCCCGCCTCGGCGGCGACCTTGGCCACCCGCGTTGGCCTCGCTCGTCAGAAAGTCAACTACCACCTGCACGCGCTCGAGGCTCACGGGCTGGTGCAGCTGGCCCAGGAACGCAAGTGGGGCGGGCTGACGGAACGGCTACTCGTGGCGACGGCCGCCTCCTACGTTGTTTCGCCGAGCGCCTTGGGTCCGGTCGCCGCGGATCCGGATCGGGAAATCGATAGGCTGTCTGCGAGCTATCTCATCGCTCTGGGTGCGCGCATCGTCCGCGAAGTGGGCGATCTTGTTCGTCGTGCGAAAGAGACGGGCAAACGTCTTGCGACCCTGGCGGTGGATACCGAGGTTCGCTTCCGGTCCGCCACGGACCGGGCGGCTTTCAGCAGCGAGCTCACCGAGGCCATCACGAAACTGGTTTCGAAATACCACGATGCATCCGCACCCGGCGGCCGCGCGCATCGCTTGGTGATCGTGGCGCACCCTCTGCCGCAAAAATCCGATTCCCACAAGAACCAAGACAAGGAGCCATCATGAGCGTAAAGAAAGAACCCTCCGGACGTCGTTGGGTCCAGGTCGAAGTCGAAGTCCCCGGTACGCCGGAGGAAGTCTGGCGGGCCATCGCCACCGGGCCGGGTATTTCGTCCTGGTTCGTGCCGACGGAGTTCGAGATAAGCGACGGCAAGCCCGTTGCGGTGACGCTGAACTTCGGTCCAGGCATGGAGTCCCGTTCCGTCGTGACGACCTGGGATCCGCCGCGGAAGTTTGCCGCCCAAGGCGAAGGTTGGGGCGGCTCACCGCCTATCGCGGACGAGTGGAGCGTCGAGGCGCGCGCGGGAGGCACCTGCATCGTCCGCGTGGTGCATAGCCTCTTCGCCAGCACGGACGACTGGGACAATCAGCTCGAAGGCACCGAATCCGGCTGGCCCGGCTTCTTCCGCATCCTGCGGATCTATCTCACGCACTTCCGCGGCCAGCGCTCCGCGATGATGCAGTGGATGGCTCCCGCTGCGGGAACCGAAGCGGAGGCCTGGGAAACGCTAACTGCGGCATTGGCGCTGAAAGGCATAAGCGCCGGGCAGCGTTGGACCACCCCGGCGGGCGTCCCTTCGCTCAGCGGCCTGATGGAGCACGTCACCCAGAGTCCGTACAACGCCCTGTTGCGCCTCGACAAGCCGGGGCCGGGCACTGCCGCCCTTGGTGCCGTCAACTTCGGCGGCCAGAGCATGGTCACGCTAAACTTCTACCTCTACGGCGATGAGGCGGTCGGGACCGTCGCCCGCGAGACACCGCTCTGGCAAGCGTGGATTCAAGAACACTTCCCGACGCCATCGGAGACGAGCAAGAGCGAGTGATCGCGTGGTCTGGGAGTGCACTCCCATCGTTGCTCGCTGTCTGGTGCCCTCCCCTGTACTCGGGGAGGGCCAGGGTGAATGCATGATCTCTATGACGAACTAGGGTTGCGGTGCCAGGTGGCTTGTGATCATCGACGATCTCCACGCCGTGCGTTACGCTAGCCACTCAGAGCCATCGCCAATTCTCTATGTTGTCTTGAGCCGGGGTTACGTTTGATAGAGCAGGCACATCACATCAACGATCGGCTACTTCGCGCTCGTTGCCAATCCTTCAAACCTCTTTTTGTCAATCTTCACCACAACACCCGCATTGCGATCCGCCACTTCGCTCACCTTGTATTCCGCCGACGTTCCCATCACCTCCGCCACCTCCGTCGGTGTCAGCCCGTACTTCTCCGTCAGCCACCCGGCCATATTCACCGTTGCGTCGCGAAACGCATCATCGATCGAGCCATCTAGCCCCACCGCCATGAGGTGAGTTGCCGACTCCACCCGCGGCCCCGGCACATGCTTACCCGCGATCACCTCGACCGTAAACTCCACGTCCATGGACGTTTCTAGAGCGTTCCCGTTCAACTCTCCGTCACCCTGCGCTGCGTGGCCATCGCCCAGATAAAGCATAGCGCCCTGCGTTCTCACCGGTAAGTAAACCGTTGCGCCTTCAATCACTTCATTGAAGTCCATGTTACCTCCATAGCCTCCGGAGTCGCCGGTTCCCGGGGCCGCTGCCGCCGGAGGCGGTGCCGTCGCGATGCATCCCAACATCGGCCGCAGCGGAACGGAATAATTCTTTAAGTGCTCCGTTGGCTTATCTACCATTGCCACACCGCGCTCTGCGTCAAGATGCCAGCGCACGCTCTTACCCGCGTCCTTCATTTTCACGGCCCATTCAGTGTCCACCGCGCGCGGAACAAGATCGTCATCGCTAATCGCCCAATCCCGGTTCAGGCGGAGTCGCACCAAGTACACCACCAGCGTGTCGCCCGGCTCCGCGGTCTCTACAAAGAACGGTCCTGTCTGCGGATTTCCTCCCAGCACTCTCCTCACTCCTTTTTCGTCCGTTCCCCCGGCGTCCACTGTGGTCGTATGCACAGTATCGCCGGGCGAAATCGTGAGCACCGGCTTGTTCACCGCCGAAAATTGCCGGTAAAAATTAGTCGGCCTAAACTCATGCGTCCGCGGTGCGCCTGCCTTCCGCTCGATCGTGCGGTTCGCGGTAAACGAGTGCGTCGCGGGATGCTCGGGGTTGTCGCTGCCCGTGAAGACTATCGTTCCAGTAAGCAGTCCGTCTTTAATAGAGGCCATGCATTCCTCCGTGCCTCCCTCCTCGTCCTTCGCGATAAAATGCACAGTATTCCCGCTCACCGTCCCCTCCAATTTGTCTCCGGAAAATTTCCCGGTCAGCTTCCCGCCTTCCTCCTTCAACTCCAGCCGGAAATAGAGCGGCGTACCCCAAAAATCCGCGTTTGCGTTCCACTCGCCCGTAACCCCGATTCCGCTCGCCGAACCACGCGCGTCTTGGGCCGTCGTTAGGGGCGGCCCACCCAAAAGCAAAGCAAGAACAATAACCAGAAGAGACATGACCTTGCGCATTTCCACACCTCCACCGTCAGATTTATCCGATTCACCACAAGAAGACGAAAGAAACCGCCAAAGGTT
>Ga0209415_10004302_pt1 | contig 26183 bp, 29 predicted proteins | sample PeaSoiSIISIP2007_FD_187696 | JGI IMG/M metagenome (GOLD analysis project Ga0209415, IMG submission 187696) | Peat soil microbial communities from Weissenstadt, Germany - SII-SIP-2007 (SPAdes) (version 2) | ecosystem: Environmental > Terrestrial > Soil > Wetlands > Peat | place: Germany... | reverse complement strand
AGCGGGCTAGGTAGCGGACCGCGCGATGGACAGAAGTAGGTCGCGGAATGGAACCGGGGTCGCAGCTCGCTGCGACCCGCTTAGACGTTGGCACACGCCGGTGCGCACGGCGCGGCGTCGCTCCTCGGCTGAGTGGAATCCCTCATCGAGCCTCACGCTGGCGACTGACCGTCCCCACCGGAGCGAAGGCAGGCCGACGCGACAGGCGTAGAGCCATGTTCCCTTGCGCGCGCGGTGCCCGTAGTGCCCTTGCTCGACTCGGCACGTCCACCCACCAAGCCAGTCCGCAACGACCCATCCGCCATGGCAGGGCGGGCGCCGTAGCCCGAATGCGTCCCATGCCGCGGAGTCGGCCGGGTGTTCCAGCACGCCCCCCCATCTCCGCACTGATGCGAGCGCAGCGGCGAAGCATCCGCCGTCGTCGCCCTTCACGCGCTTGACGCGCGCCGATGGGCCACCACCCCAGTACCGCCCCCATCGCTCGCACGGCGGGTGGGCCACGACCGGATGCGGCCCGTCGTAGAGCCGTGCATCGCGCGTGGCAGGCCACGGGTCCACCTCGGACAGGCCGAAGTAGCACCCGCGCTCGGCTACATAGAGGGCAGCGATCAATCGGTCCTCACACTACTCCTTTTCCCTCGCGCATAAGGAAAATAGACCACACAGCTTCCCCACTGGCATCGGTTCTGCGGTGCGCGAGCTTGCGGTCGGTGAACGACTCGCCGCAGTGGAAGCAGGTCCAGGAGGCCATGCTCTCGATCATCCCCGGCCTCCCCCTGTTTCCGCCGCTTGACCCGCGCCCGCGATCTGATAAGGTCGTGTCCATGGAGCGCGCGCCCACGGACGCCCGACCGGCCGGATCCCCCTCCGCCGCCGGTCTGCGTAGGGGGCGCGGGTTCCACCCTCTTGCCGGCTTCGGCCGGCTTGTGCCGATCTTCGGATCGGCGATAAGCGCACGCGCCTTCGGGCCTTGTGAGATAGACTGGCGTCGATTCTCTGCGTGCCACCGTACCCGGGTTGTGACCGCGCGTTACGACTACGCCAACGGGTCGGTCCATGGGTCGCGCGTTCCTGCCGGCGATGCGGGGCTCTGCCCTGCGGGTGCCGGCGGGGTCTTGGGACTTCGGTCCCTTGGTCTTGCGCGGTCCGTTTGTGCGCCTCCGGGCGCACCAGGCAGCCATGCGGGTACGCGGACCCTCACGGGTCCACAACGTCCGCACGGGCCGTTTGCCGGGAGGCCGCTTCACGGCGTTCTCCCGGCGCGTCTGCCGCGCGGCTCTCGTGTGTTGCGGGCTCACTACCGGACGACCGGGGAACAGGTCGGTTACGGGCCTGCGATCTGTGAAGAGCCGCGCGGCGCTGTCGCCTAACCGCCGCCACGCCAGAGGAGAGGGACCGCACCATGCCGCCGGAACCGCAGGATCCAGTCGAAGCCGCGAAGCTCGGCAACGCCCCGACGCCCGAGGGCAAGACGCCCACGCAGGCGCGCAAGGCCGCGGCGCCCAGCGCGAAGCCCGCGCCGAAGATCGCGCCGGACCCGGACCAGGCCACCCCACCGCCGCCCGCGCCCGTGACGTTTCGGCGCTACCGCGTGAAGAAGGACCGCACGATGTCGCACGCGGGGCACATGACTCTCTTCCGGGAGGGCAAGATCCTGAGCGAGCAGCACTACGGCGCCGACGCGCTGGCCGGGCTGTTCCGGGCCGGCCTGGAGCACGAGGAGATCGACCCGCTCATCGTGAAGTAAGCGGCGCCCGCCGCCCGCGCGCCGCGGGAAGGTTTTTTTGCCCATGCCCCTGACGCCTGACGAACGGATCCGAGTGAAGTGGCACCTCGGCTACCCGCTCCAGGACTTGGGGACGTCGATGGCCCTGGGCACCCCGCTGCCCGTCGAGTACCTGTTCGTCGTCGAGGACTGCATGAGCCGGATCACCGAGGGCGCCATCCCGATCCTCCGGCAGATCCTCAACATCCTGGACGGCATCAACGAGCGCCTGGTGCGCGCGCAGGGGCACCTCGCCGCCTCGAAGCTCGGCGAGCTGGAGACCCGCGAGAACGAGCCCGGGTTGCTGCGCAAGGAGTACCGGGACTGGGGCGGGCAACTCGCGGGTGTGCTCGGGTGCCCATTCTTCGCCTACGGCCAGCGCTACGCGGGGGCCGCGCGGTCGGTCGCGACGTCGGGGTAGCGCGTGGCGCAGAACCGCTGGCCGCTTGTTCCCGTCCTTCCGTCCTCCGGCGGCTTCACCGACCTGGAGCACCTGGACGTGCGGAAGACCCTGACGGCCGACCTCATGCCGGTGGCCGACGAGCTGCGCGATCTGTACACCGAGTTCGGGCTCCGGTTGTACATCGTGCGGATCGTGCGGACGCGGTGGTCGGAGGGGCGCCGCGGCGTGGGTACGGAGTTGCTGCTGGACGAGCGCGCGCTGTTGCCGACGCCGCGGATCCGCGACCTATCGCTCCGGGAGGTTACGACGGAGGCGGGCCTGGAGGAGATCGGCGCGGATCTCGTGGTGGACCAGATCAGCCCGGATCGCTACACCGAGGACATGCTGCTGGGGCGGGACGCCGACGACAAGGTGGGGCAGGGCCCCCCGCCGGACGTGTCCTTCTTCTACGAGATCGAGTTCCGCCGGCAGGACGGGCGCCCGGCGCGGTTGCGCCGGTTCAACATCTCGGGCGCGCCCTTCCTCGCGGCCGATCGCTTCATGTGGTCCGTGCGGCTCACCAAGGCCCTCGGCGAGCGGACGCGCGACGGGGCGCCGGGAGGATAGCGTGGGGACTACGCGCATCCGCCTCCAGGATCTGGCCGACTGGCACCGCCGTCTCGGCGCGCGCTTCCGCGGGGCCGCGCGCGTGGGCCTGGCGGCGGGGGGCGAGCGGTGCGTGTCGATCGCGCAGCGCGTGACCGCGGAGAAGGGCGCCTTCAATACCGGCGCCTACCGGGGCGCCTGGCGGACGGAACCAACAGACGGCGGGCAGCGCGTCTACAACCCCGCGCTCTACGCGGGCGTCATCGAGTTCGGGCGGCGCGCCGGACGCCGTGCGCCCCCGCTCAAGGCCATCGCCGAATGGGCCCTGCGGAAGCTCAGCCTCACGGCGGCGGCGGCCAAGGCGGCGGCGTTCCCGATCGCCCGCGCCATCGCGCGCCGCGGCATTGCGGGCCGGTACGTGGCGCGGGGCTCCCTGGCGGAGATGACCCGGGCGATGACCGACGAGCTGCTGGGCGCGTTGCGGCGTGCCGCCGCGGGGGGCGCGTGATGTCGGAGCAGGCACTCGTCTACGGCGGCGAGCTTCCGGAACCCACGACCGTCCTGGTGGACGGCCCGCGCGTCCCGATCGTGCGCACGGTGCGCCGCGAGTCCGACGTGCGGACCGCACTGTGTCGGGGGCTCGCCGAATACCTGTCGCAGCAGACCGCCGTGGCCGAGGGCGGTCGCGAGGTGCGGATCCGCGCCGCCTACGCCAACTGGCCCTCCCAGGAGTGGGTCGCGCGCTACCCGGCCGTGCTGGTGCGGCTCGACGGGCGGGGCCGGTACGACGCCAGCGCCTTCACGCCCTCGGTCCCGATTGATCCCGCGGAGGCCGCGCGCCTGCCCCCCGGCCTACTGCTCGTGAAGGCCAGCGAGTACGTGGCGCCGATCCGCATCACGGTGAAGTGCGTGGACACGGCGCAGCGCGCCGAGATCTTCGACCTCATCCAACAGGCCATGACGCCCTACGACTTCGCCTACGGCGTGCGTCTGGATCTGCCCTTCTACTTCGGCGAGCGCGCCGTCTACTCGCTGCTGGAAGACGAGTACCTGGACGACGCCGAGTCCGTGCAGGCGGACCGTCGGGATGGGGCGCTTCACTGCACCGGCGTCATCCCGGTGATCCGCATCCTCCGGCGGCCCCTTGGCCTCCCCATCACCATCCGCTCGGTCGTGGGCCCGGCGGCGGTTGTGCCGGTCCCCTAGCCGTGATACTCGTTGGGGGTAGCGCCCGCGACGTCCCCGCCACAGGAGGTCTTCCTTGAGCTTCAATCGCCGCTTCCCTCAAGATCCCGGGGCTGACGTCCTCGCCGCCATCGAAGGCATCAACGTCGTGGATCTCGTGCCGCCGGGCCCCCTCACCGGCGTGGGTACGGGAGTGGCGGCGATCGTCGGGGAGTTCGCGGACTGCACCTACGCGGTGGCGGTCGACACCACCGGGACCGTGACGACCAAGTGCCGCCCCGTCGAGGCCGATACGCCTTCCGACATCGCGCGACTCATGGGCGCGCTGGATCCCACGATCGGCGAGTGGGGCAACAGCGGCGGCAACGGCATCGGCGAGATCCGCAACAAGACGTACTCGCGCCTGGTCGCGGCCGGCGTCAACATCGCCTCGGGCAAGGCGATCCGGGGCTTCCGGGTGCTGCCCGGGAACGTCGACGACACGCACCCGATCCCCGTGGTGCCCATGCAGGCCGCGCTCGTGCAGCCCGGCACACAGTTCTCTGGGGGCGCCAACATCCTGCGGAACGCCGGGCCCATCGCCTTCACGGCGGATCCGGCGTACGCGACGGGAACCGGCGCCACGATCTCGAACGGGGGCGCGGCGGCGACGCAGACGCTCACCGACGCCGCCGCACACTTCGTCAGCGGCGCAGCGCCCGTGGCCGTCGGCGACATCGCGGTGGTCGGCATCTACGGGACCGACGCGGACGCCGGCACCTACCGGGTCGAGGCCGTCACGTCCGACACCGTGCTGGTGCTGGAGAAGCTCGACGGGACGAACTTCAACGGATCGGCAGCCGCGCGCGCCTACCGCGTCCACCCCGCGGCCGCCGCGGACACTGGGGGCAACCACAACTTCGCCTCGACCACCGGCTACACGGTGCCGGCGCGTCCGACCTCCACAGTCACGGCGGGCGCCGGCGCCGACGGGGACATCCCGCAGGGCACCGTGATCCCCCCGACCGTCGCGGCGCCGGCCGCCACGGCCACGACCTGGGACCCGCTGTCGGGCCTGTCGATCGCGTGCCACCCGTCCGCCGCGATCCACTACACGAACGCCGTGCAGGGCGCGAACGTCGCCTACTCCTCGGCGTTCGACACCCTCTACGACGCGGCGATCGGCGCGCTCCTCACCGAGGATGACCCTGCCGCCGATGTCAACATCGTGTGGGCCGCGCGAAAGTCCGCGCACAACCGGACGGCCATCAAGACCCACGTGGTCGCCGCGCGCGCGCAGGGCCTGCCGCGTGTGGGCCTGATCTCGCCGGACCTTCACGTCCAGACCGTCGCCAACGCGACGGCCGGGGCGGACCCGGGCGTGGGCGCCAACCGGGACGAGTCGGTGTTCTACTGCTGGCCGGGTGTGCAGACCTTCATCCCGGAATTGGACGGCGTGTCCACGCCGTTGGCCGCCGGCCCGCTGCCGTCGCTCACCGGCGTGATCGACGTGTCGTCCGACGGCATGATGGCGTCGATCCTGTCGATGCTGCCGCCCGAGCGGAACCCCGGCCAGGAGGATGAGGCCGTCACCAACCTGACGGCCCCGTTCATCGCGCTCCAGAAAGGCGTCTCCGGCCTCCAGATGTCCGACTACATCAACCTCCGGGCCAATGGCGTGTGCGCGCCGAAGCTCCAGAAGAACGTCGGCATGGTCTTCCAGTCGGGCATCACGACGTCGCTGGTGGCCGGCCAGAAGACGATCTCACGCCGCCGCATGGACGACTACATCACTCAGACGCTCGTGCAGGGCTGGCAGATCTTCGTCAAGCAACCGGTCACCGAGGAGTGGAAGGACGGCATCCTCACGACCGGCATCAGCTTCTTGGAGGAGCTGCTCAGCACCGACAACCCGACGTTGCAGCGCATCCAGGGCTACGACCTGAACCTCAAGCTCAACACCACGGCGCTGGAGGCGCAGGGCATCTTCATCGTCGGCCTCAACGTCCAGACGCTCTTCGAGGGCAACGACATTACTATCTTTGCGAGCGTCGGCCCGACCGTGGTCATTTCGAACACCCCTCCCCAATAGGGCACATCGTTACTATACTGGCGGCATGCCACGGGGTCGTCTTTGGACGCCTACAGATGATGATCTGATCCGGCGAGACTATCCACTTTCCGGGGAGAAGATCGCGGGCGCACTCGCCAGGACCCCAAAGGCCGTACGGGTGCGCGCGCACCGCCTCGGAGTCAAGGTGCTGCCTTACATCGCGCCTGATGAGAAGCCCTGTAACGGGTGCGGCCGTACCTTGCCGAGAGGGGCGTTCGGGGCGCGCACTCGCGGGGGTGTCCGGCACCTACGAGCGCGCTGTCGAGAGTGTGAAGCGGCAGAACAGCGTGGCCGTCCGGCGGCGGGCAAGGCTGCCGGGGCCCGGCGGTGGCGTGAGCAGCACCCGGAGGAAGCACGAGAACGAGACGGGCGACCCCGGCCCCCAGCACAACAGGAAGCCGCTCGGAGGCGCGCCCGTGCGTACTTCGCAGCCAACCGAGAACAGATCCTTGCCAAATGGCGGACGCCAGCAGCCAAAAGGCGCGCCAATGCCCGCGCCCAGGCTGAATACGCGCGAGACCCTAGCCGTATGAAGGCGGACGCGCATCAGCGCCGCGCCCGGTTGCGTGGGGCCAAAGGTGCGTTTACCCGTGCCGAGTGGAAACTGGTGCTGGAGTTGTTTGATCATCAGTGTGCATACTGCGGGGATCGGCCGATGCGCCTCACTCTGGACCACGTCATCCCGCTCAAGCAACACGGCCCCCACGACATCGAGAACATTGTGCCTGCGTGCAGATCCTGCAACAGCCGGAAGGGAGCAAAGACCCCGGACCAGGCGAACATGCCTCTCTTGCGCGCGCCTCTCAAGCGCGATACCTTGCCGGGGATGAGTACCAACACGCCGCCGCAGTAGCGCGGGCGACAACCACCGCGGCGCGCGCGGCGCGCCCCCCGACCAAGGAGCAGCACCATGGCACACGCAACGAAGGTCACGTACAAGGGCGACGGCGTCTTCACGCTGCCCGCGCCGTACAAGGGCGCGCTGCACACCGGTGGCATCGCCATCATCCTGGACACCGTCGCCAACGTCACGGCGGCGCTGCTCGGTCCCGCGCCCTACGACCCCGCCATCGCGGGCCAGTTCCAGATCGACGCCCTGGCGGACGGCACGGCCGCCACGTTCCACAGCAACACCGGCGGGGCCGCCGGCGGGGCCGCCGACTACGGCGACGGGTCGGACGGTGCGGCTGCGTTCGACGGCGTGGCGACGGTGCTGGGGCTCGCGCCGGCCTCCGGCGTCTACACGCTGACCCGCGACCTCTACCTCGGTGACGGGTCCTCTATCGCCGTGGGCGCGGCCCTCAATGGCGCGGGTTTCCGCGTACTCTGCAACGGCACGCTGTCGAACAACGGCACCATCCACAACGACGGTGCGGCGGCCGGGGCTTCCTCGGCGGGAACGGGGGGGGCGGCGGGTGCCGCCGGCAACGCCAACGGCACGCTCGGCGCGGGCGGGGCGGGCGGCGCCGGGTCTTCCGGCGTGGGCGTGGGCGCGGCTGGCGCGGCCAAGACGCAGACCTTCGCCACCGCGACCCAGGGCGGCGGCGCTGGCGGTGGTGACGGCACGCACGCGGGCGGCGGCGGCGGTGCGACCACCGCCCTCGTAGCCAAGGGCGGCGGGCTGCGGGACCTGCACGCCGCGCTCACCGGACACGCCATCGGCAACGGCGGTGTGCTGATGATCGGGGGCGGCGCGGGCGGCGGTGGCGGCGCGGGCGACAACGAGGACGCCGGCGGCGGCGGCGGCGGCGCGGGCGGCGGGGGGCTCGTGGTGGCCGTGCAGAACCTCGTCAACGAGGGCGCCATCCACGCGCGCGGCGGCGCGGGCTCGGCCGGCACCTCGGCGGCCCACAACGCGGGCGGCGGCGCGGGCGGCCAGGGCGGCGTCGTCTACCTGGTGACGGGGCGGAAATCGGGCGCCGGCACGATCGACGCGAACGGCGGCGCGGGTGGCGCGAAGGTCGGGGCTACCGGCGTGGCAGGAGCGGCCGGCACGGCCGGCACCGTCGTCCAGCTCACCGCCTAGTTGACAGCCGGCCCCGGGGGCGATAGCCTCCAGGATCGGAACGACCGGCTACACCCACCGTAAGACGGTCGGGGATAGGGCGCGGCTCTCGGGGCAACCCAGGACCGCGCCTTTGACTTTTCGGAGGAGGTTCCCGTGGGCGTAAGAATTAAGGGCCAGGAGGTGGTCGTTCGCTTGGTGGACTCGGCGACCAGCGCGGTGCAGCGCGAGCTGACCGACGTCAAGTCGTTCGACCTGGAGGTCATGATGACAGCCTTGCAGGAGGGCTACCTCGGCAAGACCAGCGACGACTTCGACGACATCTACAAGGGCGTGACGGGCAAGCTGGAGCTGCACCTCCACGACGACACCATCATCAACCTGATCAACGACGTGCTGGACCGCAGCACCCGCCGCGTGCCCGGGACGAAGTTCAGCATCCAGGCGCGCTTCAACTTCCCGAACGGCGTCAGCCGGCTCGGCGTGGTGCGCGACGTCGTCTTCGACAACATCCCGCTGGGCGTGCCGGGCCGCGACGCCTTCGCGACCACCACGCTCAACGTGAAGTCCGGCAACCTCGCCTTCGTCTAGGCGTCCGCCGCCACCCGCAGTAGGAGGGACCAGCAATGCCGAACGACCCGACCCCCATCACTTCGGCGCGCGACCTCACGCGCGCCTCGCAGCCCGTGGCGCGCCGGCAACACCGCTGGCCGGTGCCCGAGGCCCTGCAACCCTTCACCGATGGCCTCGTGGAGTTCACCCTCCAGGAGCTGACCACCGGGGAGATCAACGCCGCGGGCCGCCGCGCCAACATGAACCCGATCAAGGTGTCGTTCGAGATGGCGCAGGCGTCGATCACGTCGATCAACGGCGAGGCCGTGTCGCTCGGCGCCCACACCACGCAGGCCGCCTGGGAGAAGCTCAACCCGAAGGCCCGGGGCCTCGTGCTCATGGCCTTCGAGAAGGTCCACAGCTTCGACCAGGAGGACGCCGAGAGTTTTCTGAAAGCCGGGACGACGGAGGAGTAGTCCCGGCCGGGCTCGTCACCCTCATCCTTCGGGTATCGCACGGCCTGGAAGGCGTGCGCCGGCAGATCTGGAAGGGCGTCGCTTTCCTCGGGAGGTACGCGAACCAGCCAATGGACCAGGTGCTCGCACTGCCGCTATCCGATCTCGTCACCCTCAAGGAAGCGGTGAGCGAGTACCTCGTGGCCGAGCGCGACGCGGCGCGGGGGCGGGGGTAACCGATGGCCGACGAGAGCGTGGTCATCGAGGAGCGTTTCGAGATCAACGACGACGAAGCCTCCGGCGGGATCGACCGCATCGCCGGCGCCGCCAAGAGGTTGGTCGGGTCGCTGTCGGGCCTCGGCACCCGGATCCTCCAGGTAGCCGGCGCCGCCGGGCTGATCGGCGCGGCCTTCTCGTTCCCGGGGCTGATCCGCGGGGCCAACGAGTTCATGGGGTCGGTGCGGACCATCTCGGAGGTCACGGGGCTGTCGGCGCGCCACGCCAGCGGCCTCATGCAGGCCTTCCAGGGCGTCGGCATCGAGGGAAGCGAGGCCGAGCGCATCCTGCTGTCGATGTCGCGCGCCGCCACCCGCATGGAGGAGTCGGTCGGCAAGGCGGGTCGCGGGGGCGGCAACATCCTCAAGCAACTCGGCGTCGACCTGACCAAGGGCCCGGGCGCCACGCTGGAGCAGCTCGCCGGCCTGGCGCAGAAGGGGAAGCTCGGGATCGGCGAGCTGATGCAGGCCATGTCGATCCGCGGGGGCCAGGCCGCCGACCTCATGCGCCTGCTCAAGCAGGGACCCGAAGCCATCAAAGCCGCGATGGCCGGCGGCGTACTGGGCGCCGGGGACCTCGCCAACTTCGAGAAGGCGCAGAACTTGAGCCGCCAGGTGGGCGCGTCGTTCACGGCGGCCATCGCCAAGTTGGAGAGCGGGCTACTGCCCCTCGTCATTCAGGCCATGGGCTACGTGAAGGCACACCTCGATGGCTGGATGTCGACGGCCAAGTCGGTCTTCGCCTTCATCTCCGAGCACATCCACGCGATCGGCGTCTCCGTGGAAGCCATCGGCGCCGTGCTGGTGGGCGCCAAGGCGTTGACCACCGTGACCGGGGCGGTCTCCGGGATCGCCGGGTTCGCCCGGATGATCGGCGGCGCCGGCGAGGCCAAGGCGGCGGCCGGTGCCGTATCCGCCCTGGCCGGCGGCGCGCGCGCGGCCGCCGGCGCCGTGGGGTCCTTCGGGAAGCAGGCGCTGGACGGAACGTCCGCCATGGAAGGCGCGATGGACGCGGTAGGAAGCTTCGCTGCGGCGCTTGGGCCGGTGATCCTGGGCCTGGGCGTGGCGGCCACCGCCTTCTACCTGATCCCGAAGGCCCTGGATGCCCTCAAGGGGGACCCTACCAAGCAACGCATGATGTCGGGGATCTCCATGCCGATCGCCGGCAGTTACGTCCCGACGACCGACGAACTCGGGTTCCCCACGCTCATGACGCAGGGCCACACGGCCGGCGGGCAGTCCATGGGCGGCGTGAGCAGCACGTTGGCCGCGCAGACCGCACAGTTCGACGTCAACCCCGTGACCGGGGCCCTCACCGTGCCGGACTTCAACCAGTCCGACGAGGACAAGGCCCCGGAGGAGCCGGAGGAGCCCCCGCCGATCAACGTCCACGTCGCCCTGGACCTCAACTTCGCCGAGGGCTTCGACCCGGAGCGCATCGCCGTATCGTCCACCGAGGCGCTGGCGTCGCTCGGCGACCGCCCGGTTCAGTCCACCTTTAGCCCGACTTTTTCAGTAAAATGACGCCGAGTCACATCTTCAACGACGACCAGTTCCCCCTCACCATCACGGAGCTGACCGGGGACCAGCGGGTGCTGCGCCTGGAAGGCCGCGCGCTGCCGTACCGGGACATCGAGTGGTCCGGCGAGCAGCGGACCGACAAGACCCTCTACCCGGGCAACCCCACGGCGACCATGCAGGTCTTCGGGCCCGAAGAGAAGGAGACGGCGTTCAACGGCATCTGGAAGGATCGGTTCCTCGGCAACACCGACCCCACGGCGCCGGCGCCGGCCACGCTGGACGGCAACGCCCTGACCGACGCCGTGTCGCTGGCGGAGGTGGCGGACGACTTCCGGCGCAAGGGGCAGCTCGTGGAGGTGCAGTGGGGCCCGTACCTGCGCCGCGGCATCATGACGAAGTTCAAGTCCAAGACCCTCAAGGACTACGGGTCGGTCCGGGATCTTGGCTGGGAGATGGAATTCGACTGGATCAACCAGGGGGACCCGGCGACGCCCCCGCTGGTCAACGGGGTGGACTGGGCTTCCCTGAACAGCAAGTTGGGCGCGCGCGTAGACGACATGACCAACACCGTCCAGGCGCCGCCGACGCCGCTGGACCCCGGGGTATCCGGATCGCTGGCCGGCACTGTGGCGAGCCTCCAGCAGCAGGCCGCGGCGATGTCGTCGTCCGTGTCGCTGTTGGCCGACCAGACCTACACGCTGCCGGACATCGCGGGATCGGCCGTCTCGTCGCTGCTGATCGTCAAGGGGTTGGCCGGCCAGGTGATCGACGGGCTCGACTCTCTGGCCGTCACGGTCATGGCGCTGTTCGACCTGGTGCCGGGCGCGCAGCCGACCCTCGGGCAGACCCTGGCGTCGGCGCTCTACCAGCGGACCACGATCGACAGCGCCCGGCAGATGCAGTGGTTTGCCGCGCAGAACGCCAGCGACGTGCAGCAGCAGTCGGATGCCAGCCCGCTGCTCGCCGTCTACGTGGCGCGCGCCGGTGACGACCTGCGGGGGCTCTCCAGCCTGTACTACGGCGTGCCCGACCACTGGCGTGACATCCTGGTCTTCAACGGGTTGGCGTCGTCCTCGCTCGACGTCGGGCAGATCGTCTACATCCCGGCGCTCACGAGCGGCGTGTCGGTGAGGGCCTCGTAGATGGCCGCGATCGGCGACATCGGCACCAGCAAGACGGCGCAGGCGCTCGACCGTGTTTCGGCGGCGCTGGGCGGCCGGACCAACCCGCTACTCACCGGCGCACAGGTCTACTACCCGGCCTGTTCGGTGATGCTGGCGATCCGCTTCGACGAAGCCTTCCTCGACTTCGCCGCGCCGTCGCCGCTCGCCCCCGACCAGATCGTGAAGAACCTCGGGGGCGCGGCCACGGCGGTGGGCAACGTCCTCAAGCAGGCGCTGTCGGGTGCGCCGGTGTCGCTCAAGCCGGCGGCGCTCTCGGGCGCGGCCGACCGGATCTCCCAGGTCGTGGGGGTGATCCCGAAGGCCGCGACCGTGGAGCTGCCGGGTTTCCGCCAGGCTGGCAAGTTCTCCCTGACGTTGGACTTCCGGGACCTGCCGATCGACCCGCGGGCCTTCCGCGCGATCGGCGTCGAGGTGCACACCGACTGCATCGACCCCGGGGACTTCGGCACGGGCGTTACCACGTTGCCGCCGGCCGGTCAGGGGCGGCGGTCGACGTTGCGGCCGCGCCCCGACACCCTGCGGATCGCCGGCTTCGTCGACGAGGTGTCGGTCGAGTACGGAAGCGACAAGTCGGAGGTGACGCTGGAGGGCCGGGACTACCGCGGATATCTGCTCGACACGCCGCTCTACCCCGGGCAGCTCGAAGGCCTCAAGCTGGACGAGGGCATCGACGACGTGGTGCGGCAGATCCTCGGGCTGCACCCCTTCTACGCGCTCTGCAACGTGCGCGTGAACCCGGATGACTGGCCGGACGGGATCCCGACGTGCCTGGGGCTCGACGACGTGTGCCGCGTGGGGCGCGGCGCGGACGGCGGGGACCCATCGGCGCCGCCGTCCGGGGAGTCCGGCAAGCAGAAGCTGTGGGACGTCGTCACGCACTTCTGCTACCTCGTCGGCGCCATCCCCTACTACGAGGGATTCACGCTCAACATCCGTCCGGTGCGCAGCATCTACGACGTCGTGAAGGACGCCGGGATCGACCCGCGAATCCCCACGCCGTTCAAGAACGGGCTCCGGCGCGCCGTGCAGCTCGACAGCGGGACCTCGCCGATTTCCTTCCGGGCGATGATCTACGGCAACAATCTCAAGAATTTCAAGATGAACCGGAAGCTGACGGGCGTGACGGTGCCGGCCATCGAGGCAATCGGCGTCGACACGTCTTCGCCGGCACGGGGCGCCAAGAAGATCATCACGGCGCGGTGGCCGAAGGCGGACCCCACGGCGGGATCCGCCGAAGACACCGCCTCGACGACGGCGGTGGCGCCTTCCGGCGATTCGTCGGCGGCCAACGTCTTGCGGATCCCGGTGCCGGGCGTGCGCAACCCCGCGACCCTGCTCCAGATCGCGCAGTCGGTCTTCGAGGAGCTGGGGCGCATCGGCGACATCCAGGGGACCTGCGAGACCAAGAACTGCGCGTCCTTCGGTGGCGACAACAGCGACCCGGACCTCCTCCGGCTCAAGCCCGGCGATCCCGTGACCATCCTGGTGGACACGCGTCACCTGTCGGCGAAGTCCCCGCTGGTCTCCGAACTGACGGACCACGCGCGGCGGGCGCCCGAGGAGGAGATCAAGGCAATCGCCGCGGCGCTCGGCGGCGATGAGAACCTGGCGCGCGTGATCGTGGCGACGGCGCGAAACGGCGTGCCGCAGAACGTCCAGACCTTCCGCGTGCAGACCGCGCGGTTCACGTGGTCGGCGAAGACCGGCATGTCCATCGCCTTCGATTACGCCAACTACGTGGAGGCCCGATACAACCCGGCGTCGATGGCCCAGGCGATCGGGCCCAACACGGCCGTGCCGGTCACCAAGGCCGTGCCGCACGTGGGCCCGGCCAACCCGCCCCACCAGGCGCCGCCCCCCACGGCCCCGCCTCCCGCGGCGCCCACCGGACAGCCCGGGCTCGACCTTTCCAAGCTCGGGGCCACCCCGCCCACGACCTTCACGATTGGCGGCAACCCCGTCTTCCCTGGGGGCGGCGGATGAGGCGCCTCGGAACCACGCCCGACGTGAACAGGATCGCCGCGGCGCTCGGCGTCAACCAGAAGTTCTGGTCGAGCCTGGCGGCCGTCGAGAAGATCGTCGTGGACCCGGCGGAGGGCGTGTTCGCCGACGTGACGCTCATGCCCTCCGGCGATCCGCAGCGCGCCCGCATGCCGGCCGGGTACGCGGGGTCGGGTTACGGCACCTACGGGCCCATCGAGGTCGGCGCCGAGGTGCTGGTGGAGGCGCCGTCCGGCGAACCGTCCCACGGGCTCGTCATCGTCGGCGTGTTCTGGTCCCCGTCGGACCTGCCGCCCCCGGAGGCCGTGTCCCACTCCGAGGACTACGTGACGCGCGTGCGCGACGGCCGCAACCTTCGGCTGGTCGCGTCCGGCGCGGGCATGATCGCGCTCAACGCGCCGAAGGTGCAGCTCGGCGCGGAGAACGCGGCCGAGCAGTACTTGCTGGGCACGACATACCGGGCGGCCGAGGCCACGCTCAACGGCGATCTTCAGACGCAGTGGGGGCTCCTCGCGACCGCCTTGGCGGCTGCCGGTTCTGCACTCCAGGCATCCGGGGTCGATCCGGGATTCGTCGGGCTCGCCCCGGTGGCAGCGGCCGCCGTGGTGACGGCTGGTATCGCACTCGGGGGGCTACCGGGGGTAACGCCCGCGTCGGCGGCGCCGATCGCGCTCGCGATCGAAGGCTTCATCGCAGCGTTCGAGAGCAGCGCGGGCGACTACCTGTCCGACACCATCCGGGGGATCAAGTGAGCGGCGCATGGGGCGGCGGCGGGCCGTGGGGACTCGGCGGTTGGGGCGGCGGGGGCGGCGCAGCGCTCTACGTGGCCGGCGCCTACGCGGTGTCGAACCGGACGATCCGCGTGATCCTCTCCACGGCGCCGCTGGCGGCGTCGCCCTACGGCGTGGGGGACGCGCTCAACCCGGAGACCTGGGTGGTCACCCGTCTGGATACCGACGCGGTCCTGACGGTCTTGCAGACCGCCTCGGACGGCGGGACCGCTTGGGACCTGACCTTCCTGCTGCCGCTGCCGCAGTTCGCCATCGTGGTCAAGGTCGACGCCGGGGCGCTGCTGGACGCCGGCGGGGGGGCGATCCTGCCGCCTTCCGTGGCGGAGTGCCCGGGGGCCGCGTACGACCAGGTGTCGACGCCGGCAGCCGCGCTGGCGAGCCGGGGGCTAGGCTGATGGGGCGCGACCTCGCCAACTGCCCGGCGCCCTCCGGCAGTGTCGTAGGGGGCACCCTCCAGATCGCCGCCGGCGGGGACTACGCGACCGACACGGGCGCCGCGCTGGTGAAGAAGTTGATCCTCCGGCGTCTCACGACCCGGCCCGGGGAGTTCTTCCACCTCCCCGACTACGGCTTCGGCCTCAAGCCCAAGGGGCTGCTCAAGACCAGCGACCGCGCCACGCTCAAGAAGCAGATCGCCCAGCAGATCCTGCTGGAGCCGGAGGTCGAGTCCGTGGACGTAGCGATCACCACGAGCCCCGCGACCGGATCCGTTACAATCACGTTCCGGGCGCGGCTGCGCCTGGGCACGACGGTCGGTGCTCAGATCCCCCTGGTGTTGGGGGGCACGAGGTTCTAGATGGACACAAACTCTGGTGAATGTGGTGAGTGATTTTCCGAGCTACGGCGATCTGTTCCGGGTGGCGCGCGACCAGGTGCTGGTCCTACAGGCCAAGCTCTCGCGCGATGCCGTGGAGCGTCCTGGCGCCGACGCTAACGCCATGCTGGCGGCGGCGTGCGCGGCGGCCGACCAGGTGGTCCTCCAGCTCCTGAACGTGGCGGCCGGCGCGTACCTGACGTCTGCATCGGGCGCGCTGCTCGATCGCCGGATGTTCGACCTGTTCGGGCTCGTGCGCGTGCCCGCGGGTGCCGGCCTGGTCACGCAGACGTTCTCGCTGCCCGCGCCGGCCGCCGGCGCCTTCGACATCCCGGCGGGCACGCAGGTCCAGACGCCCGATGGGGTCAAGTACGCGACCGTCGTGGACCTGCCCTTCCCCGCCGGAGACTCGTCACTGGACGTTACGGCGCGGTCGGTGCTGACCGGATCGGGCCAGCAGGTCAAGGCCGGTACCCTCAGCAACATCGTCTCGACGATCTCGGGGGCGCCGGCCGGCCTCCTCACGACCAATGCGTTGGCGTCGGCGGGGGCGACCGACGAGGAGACCGACGCGGCGTTCCGCGCGCGCGGGCGCCAGTTCTTCACGACGGTGCGGCGCGCCACGCTGTCCTCGCTCGTGCAGGGCGCCCTGGCGGTTCCGGGCGTCGTCACGGCCTCCGTGATCGAGGCGCTCGACCCGAACGGCCGTCCGTCCGGCGTCGTCGAGCTGGTCGTGGCCGACGCCTTCACGCCGGATCTGATGACCTACACACCCACGCCGGTAGCCTACCAGGCACAGGCACAGGCGCTGGCCGTGGCGGTGTCGCAGGCGCTGGACGAGTACCGCGGCGCCGGCATCTACGTGCCCGTAACCGTGGCGGTCGTGGCGGTGCTGTCGGTGCAGCTCGGCCTGCACTTCGCCACGGGCGCCGACCCGGTGGCGACGGCGCTGCGCGCGCAGGCCGCGATCGTGGAGTACACCAACGCCCTACCCCCGGGGTCCACCTGGGTCGCCAACACGGCGCTGGGGACCCTGCGCGGCGTGCCCGGGCTCGTCTTCACCGGGGACGAGCTGATCAGCCCGCTCGGCGATGTGGTGCCGGCCGGGCCGCTCCAGGTGATCCGCACGGCCCTCAACCTGGTCAACCCGGCGATCCCCCCGTCCTAGCCGATGCCCGCGCCCGCGCCCCCCCTGCCGCCACTGATCGTCGCCTTCACGCAGGGCGACCTTCTGGCGTTGTTCGACCGGTTGCTGCCCGAGGACTACGTGGGCGACCTCAAGGACCCGGGCCCCGGCTACGAGCTGTTGCAGGCCTTCGCCGCGATTGCGGTGCGCGCCTCGCAGGCCGCGGCCAACACGGACAAGCAGATGGTCATCCTGACGGCCACGGGTGGCGCGCTGGCGGCCGGCTTCGAGGTGTTCAGCCGGCAGGACCCGCCCGGCGCCCTCCGGGTGACCCTCAGGGCGGGCACCGAGGTGACGACGAGCCGCGGCGACCGGCGCTTCACCACCACGGTAGACCAGTTGTTCGACGTGCCGGACGGGACCGTGAAGACCGTGACGGCGCCGATCGTCGCGCAGGCCTACGGCTACGAGTACAACCTGCCCGGCCAGGTGACGGCCGCGGACGGCGAGGTTCTGCCGGGCGAGATCGATACGATCCGGCGGCTATTGGCCTTCACGTCGGACGGCCAGCCCGTCATCGACGACAACACGTCCTGCCAGCAGGTTGACCCCACGACCGGGGGTCAGCCGGCCGGGCTTGACGAGCTGGGCGGGGATCGCGGGATCCTGCGGCGGCCCGGGGAGTCGGACCTGTCCTACCGGATCCGGGTGCGCGCGCTGCCCGACAACCTCACGCCGGGCGCGATCCGGCGCGCGCTGACCTCCTACTTCACGCCGTACCTCGGGGACACCGCCGACTTCATCGAGTCCTTCGAGATGCGCCTCCAGACCGTGTGGAACGCGCCCACCCACGCGATCCCCGGGGCCGACTCGCAGTACGACGAGGCTGCGTCCAACACCTTCGTCTGGTACACGGCCGACCCGGCGAGCCCCGGGTACGTGGGCAACTTCCCGGCGTCTCCCTTTGGGAACCGCTGGCTCAGCCTCGCGACGGTCGTGGCCTGTTTCATCGTCGTGGTGCCGGTTCTCGGGTGCTTCCACGACACGGGGTTCGCCTGGAACGACACGGCCGTGGGCCCCGTGGAGACCTCGCCCGACACCGGCGGGGACCGTGCGATCGGGGCGTGGTTGGGGAAGGATGTGCCCCTGGCCGCCGCGCAGCTCGACGCCGTGGGCTTCCGCCAGGGGTGTTGGAATGGGAGCGATCCGTCGAAGGACAGCGTTTACAAGGGACTCTTCGACCTCTTGCAGGCGCTCAAGGTGGCCGGGGTTCTGGTAGACGTGGAGCTGGATGGGCCGTAGGTTAGGAGGCGCCAATGGACAACGACTTCGATCAGACGACCCTGACGGCCCTAGAGCGGCCGCTTATTGACGATCTTAATCAGGGGTTCTCCCAGGTCTACCGAACGCTCAAGGATCTGCTACTCCAGGTCGCGACGCCGGCGCTCCACGACGGCACCGGCACGGTCGGCACGGTCCCGACCGCCGGGTTCATCGGGGCCGCCGGGTTGGTGACGCCGGCTGGCGGGTTCAATCTTGCCATGGCGGCCGGCCTGGGCTTCTACAACGCTCCGGGTGACGAGTTGAACCCGGTGCTCACCACGTCGCCGCCGTCTTCGGGCGTCGCGGCGCCGGCCAACGTGTCAGACCTATCGGCCTGGAAGCCGCTGGTCATCCAGCCGCCGACTCCGGCCTTCGTCGTGCCGGCCTCCAACGTGAACCCGCGGCGCGACCTCATCGAGATCAATTACCAGCGCCTCTGGACCAACAGCCAGGTGCGCGAGTTGCTCAACACGATCACCGGCAAGTACGTGCCGGGCTCGGTGAAGAAGACCCTACAGTTCCTGCTCGACAGCGGGGTCTTCACGATCAACGGGGCCGGCGCCATCAACTACAAGACCGGCACGCCTGCCGCCGGGGCCATCACGTCGATCGCGCCCGCGCCCCCGGCCGTGGACGCCGGCTACCAGGAAGTCGCGAGGATCATCGTACCGGGCGGCGCCGTGGCACTCGACGCCACCAACGTCGAGGACATGCGGCAGCTCATCCTCCTGCCGCATGGGCAGGGCCGGGTATCCGGACAGCTCGGCATGACGGTCGGCGGCGTGCTGTCCCTCACCAACGTGATGGCGCCCCCGGGCGTGCGGGTGTGCGCGGTGAAGCAGATTCAGGACGCCTCCCACTGGATCGTCAAGGTCTACGTGATCGCCGGCGCCATCTCCTTCGGGTCCCCCGCGCTGTCGGCGCGCGCGACCTCGCAGAAGGGAACGACCGCGACGGCCGGGGTCGGCGTCTACAACGACTCGCTCGGCACGCACGTGATCGCCGGCGGCGAGTTGACCGGGAGCGTGCCGGCCACTGCCGAGGCCCTCGGCCAAGAGACCATCGTGGCGGAGTACGTGCTGATCGCCAACGGGGCCGACAACCTGTTCTACCCGGGCGCCCTCAACTTCGCGATCGACTGGTCCTACTAGCAGGAGGCCGCGATGCCGCCGCAAGCCCTCATCTATGCCCTGATCGACCCTTGCACGGGGCGGGTGAGGTACGTGGGGCAGACCCACTTGCGCCTGACGAAGCGCATTGCGCTCCACATCGCAGATTCGCGCCGGGGCACCTCTACCCATTCTGCGCGGTGGTTACGGTCCCTGGGTCATGCGCCGATCGGTCTTGTGCTGGAAGTGGTACAGGGGAACGATGACACAGCGCTTGATACCGCCGAACGGAAATGGATCGCGGCCTATCGTGACCTCGACCCCGACCTCACCAACCATTCGGACGGGGGCCAAGTAGGACACAATCATTCTCCGGAATCGCGGGCAAAGATGTCGTTGGCCACACAGCTATCCTGGGCCGACCCTGCCACTCGTGAACGGAGGTTGTCGAGCCACGCGCGGACCCCACCTTCCCCCGATGGGCGGCGCCGAATAGCCGAGTTTGCCCGGCAACGATGGAAGGCCAAGACTACGGAGGAGCGGGCGGTCGCACTCGGGTATCTCCAGCAGGGCGCGACGGATGAATCGCGCCGCAAAATGTCCGTGTTCCAAACGGAACGATTCACGGATCCAGAGGCCAGACGCGCGCAAGCTCGTCGGGCCGGACTGCGCCCTTACTACGATGAGGAAGGGAATCGGTACTACACACTCAGGGAGGCGGCGGTTGCGTACGGGGTAAGCAAACAGGCGATTTCACGACACCTGCGAGGCGTGTCCAAGACCGCGGCGGGGCACGTGTTGAAGTACGAGGAGGTAGCATGCCCCCGGTAGCCAAGATCACAATCAACGCCGTACCTGGAAGCAACGACGACCTTCCCATTGATGACCTCGTCCAGCTCACAAACCAGAACGACGCAGGTGTCGTTTCGTGGCTGTGGGAGATTCTAGACCAGCCCCCAGGCACTACTGACAACCTCTCGGCGACCAACATCCACAACCCCACGTATACACCACGCAAAGAGGGTACGACCCGGCTCCGCCTCACGGTCAACCAGACGCTGCCGACCGAGACCTCCGACACGGCGATCGTCGGCATCCGGAGCCTCAAGACCCGGGAGCGCATCCCGGCGGCCGGCGAGACCGTCGAGGACTCGTCGACGCGCGGCTGGGCCGCGGCCGTGGGCGCGCAGGCGCCGGCCGCGGGGGCGAAGGGCTGGCTGGCGAGGCTGGAGCAGATGTTCGCCGACGGCCCCGTGGTCACCGGGGAGGTGGGGCCCGCCTCGACGCTGACCTTCGGAGACGTGGCCTACCCGACCGGCGGTAACGACACCCTCAAGGTGGGTCTCCCGGGGCAGGAGCGGATCCAGACCTGGGAGCCCACGGACTTCAACGGGGGCCAGTTCGGCCAGGTCCAGGGGCTGATGATTGCCAGGGTCAGTGACGGGGCCCTCACGGCCAACGCCGGGGAGCTTTGCTACATCCGGCTGGTCGGCCCGGTCTACGCGATTCCGGGTGCCGCGCTGCCGGGTTGGCCGTTCGCGCAGTCCCAGCCGATCTTCCTCGGCCCCGGCGGCAAGCTCACCAACATCCCGACCCACAGTTCAGGGTCGGGGGCCATCGCGGTTCCCCTCGGCATCATCACGAGTGTGGACGGCGGGGGCGGCACGTTCGACGTGATGTTCACGGGCGGCGGGGCCTACGGGTTCAGCGGCGCAGGCGCCGACAACCCCCACTTCGGGGGCGTCGCCACCTTCTGGAAGGCACACGCCGACCACACCACCCAGGTCTACGAGGACACCGGCGGGCTCCTATCGATCCTCAGCCAGGACACCAGTGGGGTCGCCGCGACCCTCACGCTGGTCGGGAACGGGACGTACACGCAGACCGGGGACCTGCTCGACGCGCTCGACCTCCTCGGCAACGTCACCTTCTCCGTGGGGATCGACGGGCACGTGGGCGCCCACCTGTCCATGACGCTCAACCCCGACTTCACCGGGGCGGCGGCGCACGTGAAGCCGAGCTACACGGCGCTCGACGGGGACGGCGCCGGGCACACGCACCGGGCGGACCTCTACTTCGACGGCGCCCTCGGGGTGGTCGGGCAGATGGTGCTCAAGACCCAGCGGCTCGGTCTCGGCATCTTTGCCTCGGTCCTGAACCTCAACACCCCCGACGCCCTGGCCGCGACGCGCGCGGAGCTGCTCCTCAACGCCACCGGGGATGGTACGGTACAGGCCGGCCTGTCCCTCGACAGCGGGGGCGTGGCGGCGAATGCGTTGGAGCTGCACGGGCCGGCGCAACTCTTCTTCTCCCCGAACGCCGGGGCGGCGACCTGGCGGATCAAGACCGACGGTTCCCTCGCGGGCTCCAACGGGGCGGTGGACGCCAACCAATCGATCCTCAACGTGGCCGACCCCGCGACCGCTCAGGGTGCCGCATCGAAGAACTACGTCGACACGCACGCCGGGCTCGGCCCCTTCATCTTCGGGTGCGCGGCACTCCCGGAAACGGGAAGTGCCGTCTACCTGGCGCCATGGGGAGTGACCCCCACCAACACCGAGGTCTTCCTCAAGCTCGTCAAGGGGCGGACGGCGCGCCGGATCATCGCACAGTTCACGGTGGCTGCCGACAAGGACAACACCTTCACGCTGCGTCAAAACGGCGTCAACACCGCCCTCACCGTCACCATCGTGGCGGGGCAGACCGAAGCGGACGCGACCGGCGACGTGGTGTTCACCGACGGGCAGACGATGTCGCTGTCGGCGAAGTCCGCGGTGGCCGGGGCCGGTGCCGTGAACTGCACCGTGCAGGTCGACACCACGGTCTAGGCCTTGCGCACTTGTTAGGGGGTCCCGTTGCCGCCTAGGGGAGCATGATCATGCCCAAGCCAGATCACGTCGAGGAGTTGGACCTGCTGCGATCGGCGAACGCGCACCTCCGCGCGGCTCAGGCCGCCTCCTCCATCCTGGCCCTGAGCGAGCGGCTCAAGCTCCTCGCCGCGACACAGGCCGCTTGTGATGCCGAGGCGCGGCGTCTGGACGACGCGATCCGGGTGAAGTACGAGCTGGGCCCGCAGGACCGGGTGAACGATGTGACCGGCGAGATCAGGCGCGCGCCCATCGAGCTAGACGCGGGGGAGAAGGCGTAGATCCTTCCCCCGCGTGGGATCTCGTAGTAGGCTTTGCCCATGGCGTTGCCCCGCGCCCTCATCGTCCTCTCGGGCGTCCTGGAGGACGGGACGAACCGCGGACGCTTGGTGCCGACCAACCCGCGCGAACCTCTGCGGATCATCCGGGGCAACTCCTACACGGTGCGCGTCATGGCGCTGCTGGCCGGGGGTTCACCCCTGCCTATCGTGGCCGGCCAGACCTTCGCGCTGACGATAGGCCCCCCGGTCACCAGGGACTTCGTGCCGCTCTTGCAAAAGTCCGGCACGCCGAACCTGTCGATCCCGCCGATCCCCTCGGGGACGGCGATCGACTTCACGATCGACCCCGCGGACTACAAGCCGGCGCTCCTGTCCGGCTACTACAAGTACGAGGTCATCATGGCCGACGGTAGCGGCCACCGCACCCACCTCAAGCCCACGTCGCCGTGTTACGTCGAGCCGGCCGTGGCGATGTTCTAGGGGGGCGCACGTTGGGCCAGGACGATGACCGCAACGGGACGGGGCGCCACGTACACCTCCCGCAGGAGATCCCGGTGGTCGAGGTGAAGTCCGGGATCTCGGGGGAGATCGCCGCGGTGGCGGTTCCGCCGCACGCCCACGAGGAGAAGCCGAGGCACATCAAGGTCCGCGTTCCGGCGACTATCGGAATTGGGACCATCTTGGGCGGCGTCGCGGGCCTGCTCGGCGGTCTCGGGGCCGTCGTGGCTTTCTGCCTACTGTACTTCGCCGCCGGGAAGGATTTGGACTCCCTCACGACCGAAGTAGGGACTCTCCGGGACAACGTGGCCCAGCACGAGGCCGGGGACGCCGCCGACAAGGCGTCGACCGCGGCGCTCGCCGGGTCGTTCAGCGAGTTCGTGATCCAGTACAAGGCCGACCGGTTGGAAGACTTGAAGGAGCGTGCGGCCGACCACGACAACATCACGCGGATCGCCGCCAAGCTCGGGGTGCCTACCCGGGGGGACCCTTGACAGGGGCGGGCGGAGGTGAAACCCTCTGCCCATGACCGCCATTTGGGCATTCCTGGTCGCGCACCACGTCGCGATCCTCTCGGCTCTCGGAACCATCCTGACCGCCTCCGTCGCCAACCGCTGGGCGATCAAGCACCCGCGCGTGGAGACCTGGCTGCACGTCCTCGTCGGGATCGTGTCGTTCCTGGAACGCGGCGAGACTGCCGGCTGGTTCAAGTGGCCGCTCACGCTCGCCGACGCTCACGACCAGGCCCTGAACGCCCTGATCCACGCGATCGGGAGCGAGACCACCAAGCCCGCGCCGGCGCCCCTGCCGCCCCCGCCGGCCGCCATCATCCTCGCGCCCCTGTTCCTCGCGCTGCTCTCCGCCTTCATGGCGGTTCCAGCTCGCGCCGACGGCCTGTCGAGCGGACCCACCGTGCCGCTCGTGAGGATCGATTTCACGGGAGCCAAGCAGACCGCCGTCCTGGGCGCGGGCGCCGGCTACGCCGTTTCGTACGGGTTCTTCCCGAAGGTGATCGCCGGGCACTCCTACGACCTCTTGTCGATCGAGGGCGCGGCGTTCCTCGGGCACGGCGCGGGTGTGACCTCGGCGGCGGCGGCCGCGCTGGTCTGCACCTTTCAGGGCCTCCTCTGCGCCGGCGGCGGGCGGGATCTCTACGTGTCGGCCGGGGCGGCTTCCTGGTTCGGCCTCGTCAGCCTCGGGTTCAACTTCAGCCTGGGCGGGGGCCCTGGGGGCGCAGGCGCTCCGAGCACTTCGCCGGTGGTGGGCGTGCCTGCGCCGGTTGCCTCGGCCCCGCCCCCGGGCAACACCGTCATCCTGTCCTGGTAGATGAAGCGGCGTCTCCTCATCCTCGCGGCGGTGATCGGCCTAGGCGCCGGGTGCGCCTGGCGCATGCTCCCACCTCGCTCGCCGACCTCGCACGGGTGCGCGGGTGACGGCACGCTCCAGTTGACCGACGGCGGATTCTCGGGCGGCGTCCCGGTGGGTGCCGCGGCACGCCGGGAAGGGGCCCTGTGAACCGACACCGCCACACGCACGCGCCACGGAAACCCGCGAAGTCCATGATCGGGTTCCGCTACATGTTGCGGCCCACGCACGACGCCCACCCGATGCTGCGGGCGTACCGATCAGTGGGCATGGGGAGCCCGCTACCCGACGTAGTGGACCTGCGCATGTACGCGCGCCCGGTGCGCGACCAGCTCCAGGAGGGGTCGTGCTCCGGCTTCGCCTGGGCGGGGGCACGCGCCGCCATCCACGGCCACACGGTCGGTCAGCCCCTGGCGTTCGACCTGAGCCCCGCGTTCGTCTACTTCTACGAGCGCATGATCGAGGGCCGGATCGACGAGGACAGCGGCGCCAGCCTGGGGGACGGCGCGCACGTCGCGCAGAACCGCGGGATCTGCCCCGAGCAGGACATGCCCTACGTCGCCGGCGACTTCACGAGGCCGCCGCTGCCCCTCGCCGACTGCGCGGCCAACGACTGGAAGCTCGGCGCCGTGTTCCCGGTGCAGCGTGACCTGGAACTGCTCAAGCGCGCGCTGGTGGCGAACCCGGTGGTCTTCGGGATCCAGGTGTACCAGAGCTTCGAGCAGCCGGATGCCGAGGGGAACATCGCGGTCCCGAACCCGGATGCCGAGGGCTTCCTCGGGGGCCACGCCCTCTTGGCGCTCGGCTACGACAACGCGCGTGCGGCCTTCTTGGTGCGCAATCAATGGGGAGTCGCCTGGGGAGACCACGGGGACTGCTGGATCCCCTTCGCCTTCCTGCCCTTCCTGATCGAAGCGTGGACCGGGGCGGAGTGATGCTGCGCGGCGCGATCCTCGACATGTCGCACCACAACGCGGTCCGGGACTGGGCCGCCATCGCCGCCCCGCAGCCGGACGGCACCCAGGTGCTGGCCGTGATCCACAAGATCGACCAGGGCCTCGGCTACCGCGACCCCACCTACCAGGCGCACCGGGACGGCGCGCGCCGCGCGGGGCTCCTGTGGGGCGCCTACGACTTCCTCACCGGCGAGGACCCGACCGCGCAGGCCGACGCCTTCGTGGCGCTCGTGAAGTCGACGGAAGGCGGCCTATTCCCGGCGGACCTCCTGCCGATGATCGACCTGGAGCGCAACACGACGCCGGGCGGCACGACCGCGACGATCGCCCAGGCCAGGGTCTACGCGGCACGGATCAAGGAACTGATCGGGCGCTCGCCGGTACTGTACGTCCAACTCTCGACCGTCCAGGAGAACCAGAAGGCCTTCGCCGACCCGGTCTTCCAGGACTGCCCGCTGCTGGTGGCCTGGTATCCGGCCGACCCCGCGGCCGTGCCGACGGATGCCGCCGTGGCCCCGTGGCCCACGTGGTCGGGGCACCAGTTCACCCAGGCCGATCATCGGCTCCCCGGCGTGGACGGCGACCTGGACCGCAGCCACTGGAACGGCACGGTCGAAGGCCTGCGGCGCCTGTGGGGCGTCGCCACGGCGGCGAGCTGCTGAGGCGCGGTCGTGGCGCTGGCGGCCCTGCTGCTGTGGGTCCTCTGGACCCGGGTCTACCCGCCGCTCGGCGCCCGCGGGATCCCGTGCTGGGCGCGCGCCTTCGACGTGGGCCTGGACGTGCTGGCCTGGTGGTGGCGCTGAGCCCCGGGGATCCGGTCTTGTTGTCACGGGACGGCAAACCGACGTAGAATCCCGCCCAAGGAGCCCACGATGGCTACGACGATGATCCAGAGTGCCGTGGAGCCGCAGCAGGCACTGCCGGCCCCGTACTTCGGCACCGTGGGCACGAGCCCGACGCGCGCCGCCATCATCCCGCAGGACAAGGCCACGGTGCTGGCGAACCTCGGGGGCGCGGCCGCGGCCTTCCG
>Ga0209415_10004301_pt1 | contig 26184 bp, 27 predicted proteins | sample PeaSoiSIISIP2007_FD_187696 | JGI IMG/M metagenome (GOLD analysis project Ga0209415, IMG submission 187696) | Peat soil microbial communities from Weissenstadt, Germany - SII-SIP-2007 (SPAdes) (version 2) | ecosystem: Environmental > Terrestrial > Soil > Wetlands > Peat | place: Germany... | reverse complement strand
AACCTTGGTCGTCTCGCCCGAACTGACCGTCGATCTGAGCACCGAAACCGCTCCGGCAGAGTGGGAGTGCATGTGTGCCACGAAAAAGCACATGCTGTTTCGCGAAGACGAGCAGACGCTCGTCCTCATCGACACGGAACGTATGAGCGCCACCAAGTACAGCTCTCCCAACTTCAAGGATTTGGCGATCATGGACATGTTGCCGGACGACGATCTTTTCCTTTTCGTGAACGTGGAAAGCAAAGTGACCGTCTGGCGTGCCGTTCTTTCGGGAACGGAATGCCGCTTTACCGGAGTATTCGAAATCAACGAACATTTCTGTTTCGGGGAGAGGGCAACCATAGAGTTGTTCCTGTCCAGCAGCAAGGACAACATTTACTATGCGCTCATCCAGGACGTGGAGAACTCTCGTTTCGTGAAGCAGCACCTCGGCCTCGCCAGCTACGTCGACAGAACCTTGGTGCTGCCGGGCAACTCCGTTACGGCGTATCGGCTGTCGTACCAGCCGGACAGATTCGTGCTGGCGATGGACAATAGCACTGCGGTTGTGGAAAGCAATCTCACTCCCGAGAAGGGATGCAGCCGACTCGGCTGCAGTCAGCCGCTCCACTCGCTGGGAATAGACACTACCAGGGGGCAAATATACGCAACTTCCGGCTGCGGTGACATGAACGTGCTCAACTCGAAGCTTTATGCCGTGAAGCAATACCCGGGGGCGGAAAGCGCAACGCATATGGAGGTGCCCACGCACGCGCACATCTGTGTCGACAAACACACCGCATTGTTCACCATCGACGGCAGAGGCATATTCTACAACATGAAAACCAACAAGTTCAGCCAGAGGTTTGCCAGACACCGGGTGTTGGACACGGGGACACCGAGCAGGTGGTATTACTGGGAATTCGACTCAGCGCAGCCTGCGATATTTTTAAAGGACATCACCGAGGAGGTGGACACCCTTCTGGAATGGCAAGTGCTGCTGCCGCCGGACTCGGACGAGAGTGCCGCCATGGAATTCGTGCAAAAGCTGGAGGATTCAAATTACTTCAGCGTCGTGAAGTCGGGGGAGGCGGCCGCCGAAGCCTGACACGGCGAGATCTAAAGCGTGAAAGCCACCTCTGATTCGACAAAGAAAGCCACTGACATGACGTCAGTGGCTTTCGCTTTTAGAGCGCGTTTTCGGCCTCCTGCTACTCCGATTTCAGCGACGACATGTCGATGGAGAAACGGTACTTCACGTCGGCCTTGAGCAGACGTTCGTAGGCTTCGTTCACCCGCTGGATCGGGATGACTTCCACGTCGGCGGTGATGTTGTGGGCTCCGCAGAAATCGAGCATCTCCTGGGTCTCGGCCAGTCCGCCGATTGGGGAGCCGGAGAGGCTGCGGCGCCCGAAGATCAGGCTGAAGGCGGAAACTTCGAGGGCCTTTTCCGGCGCTCCCACCAGGGTGATGTTGCCGTCGCGTTTCAAAAGATGGATGTAGGCGTTGATGTCGTGATGGGCGGCGACCGTGTCGAGGATGAAGTCGAAGGTGCCGACGTGCTTGAGCATCTCCTCGGGGTTACGGGAGATCACGACTTCGTCGGCACCGAGACGCAGGGCGTCTTCCTTCTTGCCGGGCGAGGTGGTGAAGACTACGACCCGGGCTCCCAGGGCATGGGCGAACTTGACCCCCATGTGCCCCAGCCCGCCGAGTCCGACCACGCCGACCTTTTGCCCCTTGCCGACTTTCCAGTGGCGCATGGGGGAGTAGGTAGTGATGCCGGCGCAAAGCAGCGGCGCGACTCCGGCCAGGTTGAGGTTCGCGGGGACGCGCAGCACGAAGCGCTCGTCGACCACGATGCTCTCGGAGTAGCCGCCGTAGGTGACCCCGCCTAACTGCTTGTCGGGCGAGCCGTAGGTCATGGTCATGTCCTGGCAGAACTGCTCAAGCCCCTCCTGGCAACTGGGGCAGCTGTGGTCCGAATCGACCAGGCAGCCGACGCCGGCCAGGTCGCCCGCCTTGAACCTGGTGACCTCGGCGCCCACCCTGGTGACCCGGCCGACGATCTCGTGTCCGGGCACGCAGGGGTAGACCGCGGGCATGACGCTGTGCCACTCGTCGCGGACGTAGTGCAGGTCGGAGTGGCAGATGCCGCAGTAGAGAATTTCGATCTGTACGTCGCGCTCGGTCGGCTCGCGGCGCGGAATGGTGCTGGAGGCCAGCGGTGAGGTCGAGCTGGCGGCGGAATATGCTTTGGCGTCGAACATTTTCGTTTCTCCTTGAAACCGGCCGTCAGCGGCCGGTCAGCTTTTCCAGTTTTTCCGGATAGCGCGCTCCCTGCACGGTAATCTTCGCCGAGGCGCTGTCGATCTCGCGGAGATCGTCCGGGGTGAGTTCCAGGTTTACCGCGCCCAGGTTCTCCTCCAGGCGCTCCAGCTTGGTGGTGCCGGGAATGGGCACGATCCACGGCTTCTGCGTCAAAAGCCAGGCCAGGGCGATCTGGGCAGGGGTCGCCCGCTTCCTGTCGGCGATGCCCCCCAACAGTTCCACCAGGGCGTGGTTCGCCTTGCGGGCCTCTTCCGTGAAGCGCGGCAGCGTGGTGCGGAAGTCGTTACTGTCGAAGGTGGTCTTTTCGTCGATCTTGCCGGTCAAAAATCCCTTGCCGAGCGGGCTGTAGGGAACGAAGCCTATGCCCAGTTCCTCGAGCATCGGCAACAGGGCCTCTTCGGGACGCCGCCACCAGAGGGAATATTCGCTCTGCACGGCTGCTACCGGCTGCACGGCGTGGGCGCGCCGGATGGTATCGACGCCTGCCTCGGACATGCCGAAATGTTTCACCTTCCCGGCCTGGATCAGTTCCTTCACCGCCCCGGCGACCTCTTCGATCGGCACGTCCGGGTCGACCCGATGCTGGTAGAACAGGTCGATCACCTCGATCTTCAGGCGCGTGAGGGACGCTTCGGCGACCTCCTTGATGTGCTCCGGCCGGCTGTTCAAGGCCGGCGCCCCGCCCATCCCCCGCGGATCGATATTGGGACTCAGGTCGAAACCGAATTTGGTGGCGATCACCACCCGGTCGCGCAGGGGCGACAGCGCCTCGCCTACCAACTCCTCGTTGGTGTACGGTCCGTACACCTCCGCCGTGTCGAAGAAGGTCACGCCACGCTCCACCGCGTTTCTGATGAGAGTCGTCATCTCCTTTTTGTCTTTCGGCGGGCCATAGGAAAAGCTCATCCCCATGCAGCCCAGGCCGAGGGCCGAAACTTCCAAACCGCTTTTCCCCAACGTCCGTTTTTTCATCGCGTTCTCCTTTGTAAGCTGCCCGATATTCATGATCAGATCGTACTCCCGGAAAAGCGCAGGGGGGTAGATCAATCCTGCTCATTTCTTGCTCGATCCTGCGAAGGGATCGATAATCGTTGTCACCGCAGCCGGGAGGGGCTAAGATTCAAATCAGAAAAGCTGCGTAATATCGTGCACCGGCGCGTACGCAAAAGGAAGAATCATGAAAAAGGCCCTGGAGACCTTGAAAACGAGCATTGCCCGATGGACTGAGGACGGGGAGTTATTCACCAGCAAAATACCCGGCTTGTCGCTTTACCGGCGGGCCGAGCCGACTCAGCCGATGAGCGGCATGTACGAACCGAGCATCTGCATGGTAGTGCAAGGGTCCAAGCGGGTGCTGCTCGGAGACGAGAGCTACGTCTACGATGAAAACAATTACCTGATCACCTCGGTGCATCTTCCCACCGTGGTGCAGATCCTCAAGGCGAGCCCGGAAAAGCCGTACCTCGGGCTGAAGCTGCAACTGGATCAGCGCGAGATCTCCCAGCTTATGGTGGACAGCAACCTCCCCGCGCCCCCCACTCAGCGCTCCACGCGCGGCATGGCGACGGGAGAGGTGACGCAGCCGCTTTTGAACGCGTTCCAGCGGCTGATAGACCTGCTCGGCCAGGAGCAGGACATCCCCATCCTGGCGCCGATCATCCAGCGGGAGATCATCTATCGTCTGCTGGTAGGCGACCAGGGGGCGCGCCTGCGCGAGATCGCCTCGGCCGGGAGCCAGAGCCGGCAGATCGCCCGGGCAATAGACTGGCTGAAGGGGAACTACTCGCGCCCCCTGCGGATCGACGACCTCGCCGCGCAGGCGCGCATGAGCACGTCCACCTTCCATCATCACTTCAGATCGGTCACCGCCTTAAGCCCGCTGCAGTATCAAAAGCAGCTCCGCCTGCAGGAAGCCCGACGACTAATGCTAGCAGAGCATCTCGATGCCGCAACCGCCGCCTTTCAGGTAGGCTACGAGAGCCCCTCGCAATTCAGCCGGGAGTACAACCGGCTTTTCGGGGCGCCGCCATTGCGCGACGTCACCTCACTGAGGCAGGTCCCGTCCCCGTAGCAACCTGCCAATGCCCCCAGGCAAAAAAATAGAGGCCATGGCTATGCCATGACCTCTATTTTAATCGCTCTCCGCGAGTACCTGCAGGAGCGCCTTCAGGCGCGAATCGCGGGCGGAGCCCGCTCCTACCCTTCGACGATGCTCAGCAGTTCTCCGGCGCCGCCTTCTTGCCAGTGGTGATGATCTCCCTTGCTTCTTCGGGCTTCAGCTTGTCGATCTGCACCTTGCTGTAGCCGAGATTGCGCAGATCGTTTTCGTCCTGCAAGGTGATCATGAACTTGACGCTTGCCGTCGCGGGACCGTCTGCCTGGGGAGGCGTATCCGCCTCGGCGGTGGCGGGCTGGAAAATGCCCTGCAGGATCGACACCGCGCTCAGGTCGAAGATGCACTGCATGGGTCCCGCTACGTTGTTCTGCTCTTTATCTGCCACGCTCACACCTTTTCGTTCCGGTGGTGCAAAAAACCATACCTGTCCCGCAGGATACCATACCAAGGGTGAGGGTGGCAACATTTGACCTATTGCCATTGCTTTTGCACGGTGGTAGCTTTCGAAGAGAAAAGGCATTCATAGCCACGGAGGCACGGAGCGCACCGGAGAAGGCAACTGTCTCCGGTGCGAAAGGAGAACGAAGATGAAAGTACTGGTCGACCTGTGCATCGTTCCGCTGGGCGTAGGAGTTTCCCTGTCGCCCTATATCGCCGCCTGCGAAAAGGTACTGACCGAGGCGGGGCTGAAGACCGCCCTGCATTCCTACGGCACCGACATCGAAGGTGAATGGGACGCGGTCTTTGCCGCCATCAAGCGCTGCCACGAAGTCGTGCACGAAATGGGGGCGCCGCGGATCACCACCACCGTCAAGCTCGGCACCAGGACGGACCGGGTGCAAACGATGGAAGACAAGATCGAGAGCGTCAAGCGTAAGCTTTAGTCGATCGCGACGACCTCGACCTCGATCAGCAGATCCGTCCCCGTTGGCAAGTGCAGCATCCTCTCCTTGCTCGGCGGAATGTTCTCCAGCACGTCGCCGCCGTTGCCGGGGCCGAACTCGTAGGCTATGCCCGGCGGCGTCTTCTTTTCCGCACTGGCCAGCGCGGGGCGCGGCAGACGGAAGAGGGCGGCCTGCCCGGCCGGCACCCGTATCGTCCGGCGCTCTCCCGGCTGCATCTCCTTAAGCGCCGATTCCACGACCGGCGGCACCTGCCCGCCACCCAGCGCCACTTCCAGCGGACCCAGTTCCCCCACCCCGCACGCCGCCCCGTCCGCCGTGCGGCAGCTCAGCCGGACCGTCACTTTCTTGCTTTTATTCGGCATGGAATCACCCTCGCTCCCCGGTGTCAGGGGGACAGGCACCTGCTCCGCAGGAGCCAGTCCCCTTTTTCGCAAAGGTGAAACTATAACAGCAGGTCGCGGGATTTCAAAAAGGCGGGCTAGATGCCGATCCGGGCGGCGCCGAAGACGCCGGCGGAATCGCCTAAGGAATTGCGGAGGATGGGGGTGCGCAGGTTGTCGTGGAACGCGTAATGCCGCACACGTTCCACGCCGACCGTGTAGAGTTCGTCGATATTGGAGAGCCCTCCGCCCAGCACCACGGCGTCGGGGTCGAGGATGGAGATGACGCCGCCCAGGCAGCGGCCGAAGTCGTCCAGGAAGGCGTCGAAGGCGGCGCGGCAGCGGGGTTCTCCCGCGCGGCTAGCGGCGACGATCTCCTCCATGCTCAAGGCTTCGCCGTAACGATTCCTGAAGGACGCCTCCACGCCGGAGCCCGAGATCCTGGTTTCCACGCAGCCGCGATTGCCGCAATAGCAGGGGGCACCCTGCGGATCGACCGAAACGTGCCCCCACTCGCCGCCGATGCGATGCGGCCCTTCCCGCACCTCGCCGTTTAACGAGATCCCCCCGCCGCAGCCGGTCCCCATGATCACGCCGAATACCAGCCCGTAACCTTGTCCCGCCCCCTGGTGGCACTCCGCCATGGTGAAGCAGTCGGCGTCGTTGCGCACGCCGACGGGGCGCCCCAAAAGCCGCTCCAGGTCGCGCTGGAAGGGCTGGCCGATCAGGCAGACGGAGTTCGCGTTGCGCACCAGGCCGGTCTCGGCACTCATGGAGCCGGGAATGCCGACGCCCACGGTGCACTTTGAGCCCGGGGGGAGCTGCGCCTCGGCATCCCGCACCAGGCCGGCGACCGACGCCACCACCGCCTGATAGCCATCGGCAAGCGGCGTAGGCCGGCGCTCCCGGAACAGGACAGCTCCCGTCTCGTCCAGTATCACCGCCTCTGTCTTGGTGCCGCCCAGATCGACACCGATGCGGCAGATCCGCTCGCTTGCCATCAACCGCTCCTGCTTCAACTCTCTACGGGCTCTTTCTTTTCCCTCAGGAAGACGACGAAGGCGCCGCCGCCACCCATTTCCTTGGGCGCCTGCACGAATTCGATCACCATCCCCTTGCCGGCATCCCTGAGCCAGGCGGCTACCGCCGAGCGGAGCACCGGCTCGCCGGGAGAGTTGTTCCCCTTGCCGGTGATCACCAGCACCCCTTTCTGCCCCCGGTTGTACGCCCCGGTGACGAAACGCCCCAGATTCTCGAGCGCCTCGTCCTTGGTCAGCCCGTGCAGGTCGAGTTCGTAATCGACCCTGATCCCGCCCCGGCGCACCTGCCGCAGCCGGTTCACCGGCGCCGATCGCGGTACGGGCTCCGCCTCCTGCTCGGAGAAACGCACGTCCATCTTCAGCGCCTCGACCGCCTGCAGAAAGGCGAGCTGATCGTCGCTCTCCCGCTGTTCCTTGACCGCCTGCACCTTGGCGCGCGCCGGCGCGGCTGCCGCCGAGGGGTTCATGCGCTTGACGTCGGCAAACGCCTCCCAGAAGAGCATCTCGTCGTCCTGCACGGCGGGCTCGACGACTTTTTTCGCCGGCGGCGCAGCCGCAGTCTGCTCGCGCAACTCGATGGCCTTCCCCTTCAGCGCCTTAAACGGCGAGACGCTGAACTCCTTTTGCTTCGATGTGTCCTTCTCTTTGTTTTTCATGTGCTTAGCTTATCCGAACTATGGGAATCCCCAGATTAATGCACTCCAATCGAGCATGGTATACTACCAAGGTTCCGGGGGTAATGTCAATGCCGGCGAAGGTCGCCGACGGGGGAAACAATGCACACCGACATGATCGACGGCAGCAGGGTGGATCGCAAGGAAGGCACCAGCGATTCCGGGATGGAACTGGCGGGGGTACTGGTCAAGTGCGGGCTTCTGGCCGAGGACCAGCTGCGCTATGCGCAACGCGTCAAGCGGAAGCTGCCGGTGAACCGGACGCTCACCGCCGTGATGCTGGAACTGAAGTACTTCAGCCGCGAGCAGTTACGGGACGCGCTGCGCAACAACATCGTCTCGGTCAAGCTCGGCTCGCTCCTGGTGGAATTGGGCTACCTCAAGCACACCGAACTGCAGGCGGCGCTCGGGCTGCAGCGCGAGGGGGACAACCTCAAGATGCTGGGCGAGATCCTGGTGGAGCAGCGCTTCATCGAGGAATACACCCTCGCCGAGGCGCTTGCCTCCCAGCTCGGCTACCCCTACCTGGAGCTGGAGTCGGCGGACGTCGACCGCAACCTCCTCTCCAAGGTGCCGCCGCAGTGGATCGCCCAGCACAGCTTCCTGCCGGTGAAAGAGGAACGCGGCCGGGTGCTGGTGGCGATTGCCGATCCCCTCGACCTGGAGGCGCGCAAGACGGCCGAGAAGCTTTTCGGCGCCGGCACCAACTTCGCCATCTCCACCCTGAAGGGTATCCGGGAGGTGGTGAGCTCGCTTAAGCGCGGCGTGCTGCAGGGCGCCACCGCCACCGACGAACACACGGTGACCGGCATCGTCAACGCCATCTTCGAGGAGGCGGTGAAAGACCAGGCCAGCGACATCCACATCGAGCCGATGCGCGGCACGCTCAGGGTGCGCTTCCGGCGGGACGGGATGCTGGTCCTCTACAAGGACCTGGCCAAGGAACTGGCACTCCCCATCGCCAGCCGGATCAAGGTCATGGCCGAGGCGGACATCGCGGAAAGAAGGCGCCACCAGGACGGCCGCATCTGCTACGAGAGCGCCAAGACCGGGCAGGTGCTGGACATGCGCGTCTCCTTCTACGTCACCATCTACGGCGAAAAGATCGTGCTGCGCCTTTTGAGCAAGAAGGGGGAACTGCTCGACCTGAACGAGATCGGCATGGCAGGGCGCATGCTGGAGAAGTTCGTCGACGACGCCCTCGACACCCCAAGCGGCGTGCTGATCGTCACCGGCCCCACCGGCAGCGGCAAGACCTCGACCCTTTACAGCTGCGTGAGGCACCTGAACAACCTGAACACGAGCATCGTCACGGCGGAGGAGCCGGTTGAGTACGTGATCGAGGGGATCGCCCAGTGCTCCATCAACCAGAAGATCGGCCTTACCTTTGACGAGACCCTGCGGCACATCGTGCGCCAGGACCCGGACATCATCGTACTGGGCGAGATCCGCGACAGCTTCTCCGCGGAAACCGCCATCCAGGCGGCGCTCACCGGCCACAAGGTGCTCACCACCTTCCACACCGAAGACAGCGTCGGCGGCCTGTTGCGGCTGATGAACATGAACATCGAGCCGTTTCTGATCGCCTCCACGGTGGTCAGCGTCGTCTCCCAGCGGCTGTTGCGGCGCATCTGCCCCGAGTGCGTGGAGCCGTACCAGCCGACCCCGACGGAACTGCGGCGCATCGGCTACAGCATCGCCGACCTCAAGGGGGCCGAGTTCAGCATCGGGCAGGGGTGCCCCAAGTGCCGGTACTCGGGCTATCGCGGCAGGGTCGGGGTGTTCGAAGTCCTGATCTTGAACGAGATGGTGAAGGACGCGATCTTGAGCAAGAAGACCTCCTACGAGATCAGGAAGATCTCCACCGAGACGACCGGCATGGTGACGCTTCTTGAGTCGGGCCTGTGGAAGGCGGCGGCGGGGCTCGTCTCTCTGCAGGACACGGTCAGGCTTTTGCCGCGCATCGGCAGGCCGCGGCCGGTCGCGGAAATCAGGCGCCTTTTGGGGGAGTGAGCCATGCAGACGCGACCATTTGTGGAAGTCATCAAGGAACAGCTCGACTCGGAAACGCTCAACCTGCCGATGTTCCATCCCATCGCGGTCAAGCTGCAGGGGGTGCTCGCCCTCAAGGATTTCACCATCGAGCAGGTGGTGGCGCTGATCATCAAGGACCAGGCGCTCACCACCCAGATACTTCGGCTCGCCAACTCCTCCTATTTCAGCGGCCTGGCCCGGGTCACCACCATCACCGACGCCGTGGTCAGGCTCGGCACGCGCGAGATCGCCTCCGTCGCCATGCTCGCCTCGCAGCAAAACAGCTACAACAGCTTCACCATCCCCGAGATGAAATCCTGCTCGCACCAGCTCTGGAGGCACGCCATCGGCTCCGCCATCGGCGCCAGGTGGCTGGCCGAGAAGTTAGGCTACAAGCACCTGGCCCAGGAGGCGTTCATCGCCGGGCTGTTGCACGACGTAGGAAGCCTTTTGATCCTCAAGATCCTGGAGGGGATACAGCTCTCTGAAAACGGCGAGGGAAAAGGCACTTCGCGGGAACTCACGAGCGAGGTCATGACGGCGATGCACACCGATTCGGGCTACCGGCTCTTGCGCAAGTGGAACCTGCCGGACGTCTACTGCACCGTCGTCAGGGACCATCACTGCGACTTGAGCGACACCTCGGACCTGATGCTCAGCCTGGTGCGCCTGGTCGACCACACCTGCAAGAAACTGGGGGTCGGCTGCAGCGCCGACCCCCATCTGATGCTGGCAGCCACCTCCGAGGCGCAGGGGCTTGGGATCAAGGACATCATGATCGCCGAATTGGAGATCATGATCGAGGACTCCCTGGAGATGGCCGGGAGCTAGTGCGCCTCGCTCCAGTTCAGGCCGAAGTTCAGGTCCACCCTGAGGGGGACGGCCATCGGCAGCGCCCCCTCCATCTCCTCGCGCACCACCTTTTCCATCAACTCGCGCTCGCCCGCCGGCACCTCGAACACCAGTTCGTCGTGCACCTGCATGATCAGCCGGCTCTTGACCCCTTCCGCACGCATGCGCCTGGTCACCTTCACCATGGCGGCCTTGATGATGTCGGCGGCCGATCCCTGGATCGGGTAGTTGGTGGCGTTTCGCTGCGCGAAGGCGCGGACGTTGCCGTTGGAACTTGCGATGTCCGGGATGGAGAGCCTGCGCCCCATGATGGTGGTGACGAAGCCTGCCACCTCCGCCTCCCGTATGCAGGCGTCCAGAAAACTCCTGGCGCCTGCGTGCCGCTCGAAGTAGTTTTCGATGAAGGCCTTGGCCTGCTTCGGCGTCACCCCCAGCTCCTTGGCGAGGCTGAACGCCCCCTGGCCGTAGATGATGCCGAAGTTGATCACCTTCGCCTGGCGCCGCATGTCGGGCGTGACGAAGGCCGGGAAGATGTCGAACACCTCGGCCGCCGTGCGCAGGTGGATGTCCTCCCCCTTGGCGAAGGCGTCTAAGAGCACGGCGTCCTTGGAGAGGTGGGCGAGCACCCGCAGCTCGATCTGCGAGTAGTCGGCCGACATGATAAGCGAGCCCTCCTCCGCGATGAAGGCGCGCCGGATGCCGCGTCCCTCCTCGCCGCGCACCGGGATGTTCTGCAGGTTCGGGTCCGAGGAGGAGAGCCGGCCGGTGTTGGTGACCGCCTGGTTGTAGGAGGTATGCAGCCTGCCGGTTACCGGGTCGATCATGCGCGGCAGCGCGTCGGTGTAGGTCGATTTCAGCTTGGAGATGCTCCGGTAGAGAAGTAACAGCTTCGCCACCTCGTGCTCCTCCGCCAGCCGCTCAAGTTCCTCCACGTTGGTGGACCAGCCGGTCTTTCCCTTGGTCTTCTTCCCCACCGCAAGCCCCAGCCGCTCGAAGAGGATCTCGCCCAGTTGCTTCGGGGAGTTGATGTTGAACGGCCCGCCGGAAAGCTCGTGGATGCGCGCCTCCAGTTCCACGAGCTGCTGCCCGAAACGGGTGGAAAGCTCCCGCATCAGGTTGACGTCGAGTTTCACCCCGGTAAGCTCCATCTCCGCCAGGATCTCCACCAGCGGCACCTCCAGGTCGAAGAGAAGCTCTTCCATCCCCTGCGCCTTCACCTTGGGGAGCAAAAGCGCGTGCAGAAGGTAGGCGGCGTCGGCATCCTCGCAGGAGTAGGGACCGGCGCGGTCCAGGTCCACCTCGCTGAAGTTGAGCTGTGCCTTTCCCTTGCCGGTCACCTCGCCGTAGGAGATCATCCGGTGGTCGAGGTACTCGACCGACAGGGCGTCCAGCCCCTGGCTCGGGCGGGCCGGGTTCAGGAGGTAGGCGGCGAGCATGGTGTCGCACCACACCCCCTCCATCTTGATCCCGTTGCGCCGTAAGACCTGGTAGTCGTACTTGAGGTTCTGGCCGATCTTCGCCTTGCCGGGATCGGTCAGAAGCGGCCCGAGAAGCTCCAGCACGAGCGACTCGGGGAGCTGCTCCGGCGCTCCCAGGTAGCGGTGCCCGATCGGGACGTACCAGGCCTCGTGCGCCTTTAAGCTCAGCGCGACGCCGACGATGCGCGCGTCCATGGGGTTTAAGCTCGTGGTCTCCAGGTCGACGGCGAAGGAAGGGGCCTGGGCAAGCTGCTCCACCAGCTCGCGCAGCTCGGCCTCCTCCAGCACCACGCGGTAATGGTCGCAGGAAAGGGTGGGAGAGGAGGTGAGGTCCTTCATCAGCGTGGTGAAGCCGTACTCCCTGAACAGGACGGAGAGGCGCCGGTTGTCCGGGGGGGAGACGGCGAAGTCCTCCAGGCGGTACTCGATGGGCACCGCGCAGTCGATGGTGGCGAGCTGGCGGCAAAGCCTGGCCTGGTCGGCGAACTCCGCCAGCCGCTCCCCGTTTTTCCCTTTCACCTCGCCCGCCCGCGCCAAAAGCTCGTCCAGACAGCCGAATTCCTGCAGGAGCTTCTTGGCCGTCACCTCGCCGATGCCGGGAACGCCGGGGATGTTGTCGGAGGTGTCGCCCCAGAGCGCCAGGATGTCCACCACCCGCTTTGGCTCCACGCCGAACTTCTCGATCACGTCCGGGATGCCGTAGGTTTTTTCCTTCATGGTGTCGAGCAGGGTCACGTTCTCGGTGACGATCTGCATCAGGTCCTTGTCGCCGGTCACCACCACGCACTTCATCCCCTGCTCTTCGCACTTTTTGGCGATGGTGCCGATGATGTCGTCCGCCTCGAAGCCCGAAAGCTCAAGGGCGGGGATGTTGAAGGCCCGCACCATCTGCTTGATCGGCTCCAGCTGGGGCCTAAGGTCGTCGGGCATGGCGGCGCGGTTGGCCTTGTAGGAGGGGAAGAGCTCGTGCCTAAAGGTCACCTTGCCCGCGTCGAAGATCACCGCCACGTGGGCGGGCGCGTGGTCCTTCATCACCTTGAGGAGCATCTGGGTGAAGCCGTAGAGCGCATTGGTGGGAAAGCCCGTGGGCGAGCTTAAGTGCCGGATGGCGAAGTAGGCGCGGTAGATATAGGAGGAGCCGTCGAGCAGGTAGAGGGTTTCTTTCTCCGCGTGCACTATACCGTCTCCTTCTTGAAGAGGAGAAAGGCCATGGAGGGGCGCCGGCTCGACTCCTTCATGGCGAAATGCATGCCGTCGAAGAGCCACCCCTGCCCGGTCATGTGGTTCAGCGCTTCCTCGATGGTCTCCTCGGAGACGGTGGGCAATTCGACTACCTTATATTCCAGCATAACTGCTCCTTACCATAGGCGTTTTTCCGCCATACTAGCGGATAAACCCGCGACCTTCAAGGTGAATGTTGCATTGCAATTCTGTTGCAATAATGTCCGAACCTGCTATGATCGGGGTGACCAAAACAGCAGTAAAAGGAGGGTCAGGAGGGTATTTTTAGACAAGTCGACGTCAACCATCAGGCAAAAGGGGAGCCAGTATGGCACAGAACGAAGAAGCAACGATCGAAAGATTGGCGCAGCAGCTGGAAATCAACCTGGCAATCGACTACGAGAAAAAAGACCTGAAGGCGCAACGGGAGTTGATCAAACAAACCCTCTACGACGGCTCCAAAAAAACGAAACACACCGTCCCTAAAGGGAAGCGCATCTGAGCTAAAATACGCATAGCAGCATACGAGGAGGGGGCTTGAGAAAACGGCCTCCTCCTCTTCTAGTTTTGGAGGAAAGGCAATGGGCATCGTCAGATACAACCCGTTGAGCGAACTGAGAAGCATGCAGGACAAGATGAACCGGCTTCTGGACCTGGCCTGGACGCGGGAGATCGGCGAAGAGATCCCGGCAGGGGCCTGGCATCCGCCGGCCGACATCTACGAGGACGCTGCGTCGGTGACGCTGAAGATCGAGTTGCCGGACATGGATCAGAAGGACATCGAGATCAGGATCGAGGACCACATCCTGACGGTCAAGGGGGAACGCAGGCACGGCGAGGAGATCCGCAAGGAGAACTTCCACCGCATCGAGCGCTACTTCGGGCCGTTCCAGCGGAGTTTTTCACTGCCGCAGGACCTGGATCACGAGCGTATCAGCGTCAAGTGCGGCCTCGGCGTGCTGACCATCGTGATCCCCAAGCCCACCGAATAGCGGGATCAGGCCTCGTTCATGCTCCCGGTGCGGTAGCCCTGCAGATCGAGGGCGACGTAGGTGAAACCGGCCGCGCGGAAGAACTCGACCACGCGGCTTCTTAAGGTCGACTCCAGCAGGCGCGGCAGTTCCGCCTCGGAGAGTTCGATGCGCGCGGTCTCCTGATGATATCTCACCCGGTAGACGGTAAACCCCTCCGCCTTTAAAAACTCCTCGCACTTTTCCACCTGGCCCAGCCGTTCCTCGTTGATCTCCGTGCCGTACGGGAAACGGCTCGCCAGGCAGGCGTAGGCCTGCTTGTTCCAGGTGGGAAGCCCCAGCCCCTCGCTAAGCGCGCGGATCTCACCCTTGGAAAGCCCCGCCTCCAGAAGCGGCGAGCGCACGGCCAGTTCCTTGGCGGCGGTGCGTCCGGGACGGTAGTCGCCCAGGTCGTCCGTGTTGCTGCCGTCGGCGACGAACGCCAGTCCCAGTTCGCGCGCCTTCGCCGTGCAGAGGGTGAAGAGCTCGCTCTTGCAGTGGTAGCAGCGGTCCTTGGGGTTGCAGCTGAAGCCGGGGATCTCCAATTCGTTCGACTCGATCAGCAGCTGCTTCGCCCCGATAAAACCGGCCAGGCGTTTCGCCTCGGTAAGTTCCGATTCCGGATAGGTCGGCGAAGTGGCGGTAACCGCGCAGACCGCCTCCGGCCCGAGCGTGTCGTAGGCCACCTTCAACAGGAAGGTCGAATCCACCCCGCCCGAAAAGGCGACCAGCACCGAGCGCATCCCCAAAAGGATACCCTGCAGTTTCAAGAACTTGTCGTTCAACTCGGAGAATTCCATGTGCACATCCCTCGGCTAGCCGTGCTGGCGGTTTCCCCCCTCCCCTGGAGGGAGGGGGTCAGGGGGTGGGGGAAGCAGCCAGGAACACGGATGCGGCTATCGGCTTATAGTCTCTTAAATGAAATGAAAGCAGAACGGGTAAATCGGGAAGGCTGCCTAGATGAAGTACATGAACCGGTGATCCTGCTCGCGCTTGATCCCCAGCGCTTCGCCCCGGTCGCAGAGCGTCTTGAGAGTAATGGACTCGAAGAATTCGTTGAGCTTCGCGCTCGACTCCTCCCAGACCGTCTGGGTCACGCAACTGCCGTCGAAGGAGCACTCGCCCTTTTTCCTGCCGGCGCAGTCCACGATCATGGTATCGCCCTCGGTCGCCTCGACGACCGCCCGGACCGTGATCTCCTCGGGTTTCTTGGCCAGGCAGTAGCCTCCCTGCGGACCGCGCTTGCTCTTCAGGATGCCGCCCTTTTTCAGCCCCTGGAAGATCTGCTCCAGGTAGCGAGGCGAGATGTCCTGACGGCGCGAGATATCCTGAATCTGCGCCGGCTGTGACCCCGCGTTGTAGGCGATGTCGAAGAGTGCCCGCAGGCCGTAACGGCTCTTGGTGGAAAGTCTCATAGTGTTATTCCCCCGGTTTGGATAACCGGAGCCTACAATACCACAGGCGGCATGTCAAGAATTATAAAGATCAGACGAGAGACATTGTCCACCGCGACAATGCGAGTTGTCCGGGGACCGCCAGGGGACTGGATTCGCAATGATCTTCCGCCACCAGCGTTCCCCCCCCTTTGACATTTACCAGTAGCGCTGCGGCGGTTCCACCCTTCCCTGGCGCACGATCGCGCCGTCCACTATTTTGAAGACGTCGCCGTATTCGTTGGTCCACTCGTCCCCCTCTTCCAGCGGGATGGGGACCGTGCGGGAGCCCAGGAACACCTCGTCGTCCCCCAGGAAGGCCCACCATTCCAGGTTCCCGTTCATCCAGATCTTGTTTTTCAATTCCATACGTCCCCCTTGCTATTTTCCACGATCTTACTGAAAAGGATCACCGCCGGTCAAGCAACTCCCGTTTTTTCTTGTTGCCCATGGTTCTTTTTGCTATTTAAAAGGGATATTTCCACTGGGGGCACAACCAATGAAATTCACCAAAATGCAGGGCGCGGGCAACGATTACGTCTATGTGAATTGTTTCGAGGAGACCGTCGAGGATCCGGCGGCAGTCGCCATCAAGGTTTCCAACCGCAACTTCGGCATCGGCTCCGACGGGCTGATCCTGATCATGCCGACCGACAAGGCCGACGTCAGGATGCGCATGTTCAACTCCGACGGCTCGGAGAGCGAGATGTGCGGCAACGGCATCCGCTGCGTCGCCAAGTACGCCTTCGACCACGGCATCGTCACCAGTAAAGAGATCACCGCCGAGACCGGCGCGGGGATCCTGACGCTTAAGCTCTTCACCGGTGCCGACGGCAAGGTCGACAAGGTGCGGGTCAACATGGGACCGCCGCGCCTGACCAAGGCCGAGATCCCGATGACCGGCGAGCCGGCAACCCGGGTGGTCAACGAGCCGCTCAACATCCTGCACTCCACCTTCAACATCACCTGCGCGTCGATGGGCAACCCGCACTGCGTGATCTTCGTGGACGACGTGGAGAACTTCCAGGTCGAGAAGTACGGTCCCTTGATCGAGAACCACGAACTGTTCCCGCGCCGCACCAACGTCGAGTTCGTGCAGATCGTCTCCCGCACCGAAGTCCGCCAGCGCACCTGGGAGCGCGGCGCCGGCGAGACGCTTGCCTGCGGCACCGGCTCCTCCGCGGTCACCGCCGCCTGCGTACTGAACGGACTTACCGAGAAGAAGATCCTCAACCACCTCTCCGGCGGCGACCTGGAGATGGAGTGGGCCGAAGACGGCAACATCTACATGACCGGCCCGGCCGTCGAGGTGTTCTCCGGAGAGATCGCCCTCTAAGGAAGCCACCCGTGAGCATCTGCCCGATCTGCAGCAAATGGCACGACGACCCGGATCAGCGGGTCGTCGAACTGGAACAGACGCTGGTCTCGCTCAACCGGGACCAGTTCTTTCCCGGCTACTGTTTCGTCTACGCCAAGCGCCACGTCACCGAGCTCTTCCATCTGGACGAGGCGGTACGTAACCAAGTCATGGCCGAAGTGAGCGCGGTGGCCGAGGCACTTTACGAGCTTTTACAGCCCGATAAAATCAACTACGAGCTGCTCGGCAACATGGCGCCGCACATGCACTGGCACATCGTGCCGCGCCGCTCCACCGATCCGCTCTGGCCGCGTCCGCACTGGAGCGAGCCCCACCAGGAGCTTATCCTCGCGCCGGAAGAATACCGCCGGCTCGCCGGAGAGCTCAGGGCGCAGCTGAAAAAAGGATAACCATGGATCTTCTAGGGGCGCACGTCTCCATAGCCGGCGGCATCCACAACGCGGTCGACCGCGGCGTGAAATCCGGCTGCGGAGCCATCCAGATCTTCACCCAGAATTCCAACCAGTGGCGGGGAAAGGCCGTCTCCGACGCGGAGGCCAAGCTTTTCCGGGACAAGTTCGCCGCCTCAGGCCTTGCCGAGGTGGTGAGTCACGACATCTACCTGATCAACCTGGCGTCCGCCCCCGGCGACGTGCAGGACAAGAGCCTCGTCGCCTTCCGTGAAGAGCTGGAGCGCTGCGCGAGGCTTGGGATCAAGAAGATCGTCATGCATCCCGGCTCGCACAACGGCGACGGCGAGGAAGTCGGCCTGCGCCGGATCTGCGAGGCCTTCGACATCCTCCTCACCCGGGTCCCGGAGTTCACCGGCACGGTGCTCCTGGAAAATACCGCCGGACAAGGGAGCAACTTAGGCTACACGTTCTCCCAGCTCAAGGCGATCATGCGGGGGACCGCCTTCCCCGAGCGTTTCGGCGTCTGCTTCGACACCTGCCACGCGTTTGCCTCCGGCTATCCCATCAACGACCGGGACGGCTACCTGCGGACCATGGACGAATTGGACCAGGCAGTCGGCCTCGACCGTCTGCTCGCCTTCCACCTGAACGATTCCAAGAAAGGGCTCGGCTGCAAGGTCGACCGGCATGATCACATAGGCGCGGGCACGCTCGGCCTGGAGCCGTTTCGCTTCATCCTCAACGATCCGCGCTTCACGAACGTGCCCAAGTTCATCGAGACCCCGAAAGGCGACGACGACGAGATGGACGCGGTGAACCTCACCCTGCTGCGCAGCCTGGTAGAGGGGTAACAAACACTCCGATAACTCCTCCCCCTCCCCTTGAGGGAGGGGGCAGGGGGGTGGGGGCGGTGCCCCGGGCAACCAGGGTGCCATGCCATAAAAAGGAGGCCGTTCATGCGGGAGAAGATCGAGATCGTCCAGGGCGACATCACGAGGCTTGCCGTCGACGCCATCGTCAATGCCGCCAACACGAAGCTCCTCGGCGGTGGCGGCGTGGACGGCGCCATCCACCGGGCCGCCGGCCCGGAACTCCTCGAAGCATGCCGCGCGTTGAACGGCTGCCCCACCGGGGAGGCCAGGATCACCGCCGGCTACCGGCTCCCCGCCCGCCACGTGATCCACACCGTCGGCCCCGTCTGGCACGGCGGCCAAAAGGGCGAGCCGGAACTACTGCACGGCTGCTACCGCAACTCCTTCCGCCTCGCCCACGAGCATGGGCTCAAAAGTATCGCCTTCCCCACCATCAGCGCAGGTGTCTACGGCTACCCGATGGACGAGGCCTGCCGCGTCGCCGTCGAAGAGGCCAAGACCGCGCTTATGAAATATCCCGAGCTTGCCCGGGTGCTCCTGGTGGCCTTTTCCGAGGAAGCGCGGCAAGGCTACCAAAAGGCCCTGGACGAGATCTTCGTGTAGGGTGGGCACCCCGTGCCCACGCGGATACCCGATTGCTCAGCGCGGTCGCATCGGTGGGCAGAGGGCTGCCCACCCTACGGTAAACCATCTGCTTCAGGCACCATGTAAGAGTGCAAATACGGGAGGTCTTCGCGTGAAGGCGGTAATTCAGCGGGTAAAAGAGGCGCGGGTCACCGTGGACGGGAAAGTAGTCGGAGAGATCGGCGTCGGCGTGCTGGTGCTTTTAGGCGTGGAAGTGGGCGACGGCTGCGCCCGGGCCGAATGGCTGGCGGAGAAGATCGTCAACCTCAGGATCTTCGAGGACGATGCGGGCAAGATGAACCTGGCACTGGGAGAGATCGGCGGCAGCGTGCTGGCCGTTTCCCAGTTCACGCTCGCCGGCAACTGCGCCAAGGGGCGGCGCCCCTCCTTCGACACGGCCGCCCCCCCCGACGAGGCGAACAAGCTCTACAATTATTTCATGGGCAAGGTCTGGGAACTGGGCGTTCCCGTGCAAAGCGGCATTTTTCAGGCGGACATGCAGGTGGCCCTGGTGAACGACGGACCGGTGACCTTCGTCCTGGAAACCCCCAAAAAATGAAAAGGAAGAGTCCCCTGTGGAGCTGAAACCGATCCTCGAAGAGCTGTACGCCGCGCGCTCCCAGACCCATCTCGCCAACGACCCGCTTTCCTTCTGCCATCGCTACGATAGCCAGGCAGACCGGGAGGTGGTCGGCCTGATCTCCGCGTCGTTTGCCTACGGCAACGTGAAGATCATCCTGCGCACCCTGAGCGGCATCTTCGAGGCGATGGGGCCCTCCCCCAGGCGGTTCGTGGAACGCTTCGAACCGAAGCAGGGACTCAAGCTCTTTGCCGGCTTCAAGCACCGCTTCAACGACGGCCGCGACCTCTGCGCCCTGCTCCTGGCCTGCCGCACCATGCTGGAAGAGAGCGGTTCCGTCGAGGGATGGATGCTCCGCTTCCACGACGAGGCCCGGGAAGACGCGACCGAGACGCTAACCGGTTTCGCCGCGGCCGTGAAGGCGCTCGACTACTCCCCCGTCTTCAAAAGCGCCGCCATCCCGTCCGACTCCTACTTCCCGTTCTTCTTCCCGTCCCCCGCGTCCGGCAGCGCCTGCAAGCGGCTCTGCATGTACCTGCGCTGGATGGTGCGCCCGGCCGACGGCATCGACCTCGGCCTGTGGCAGGGGATCACACCCGCCAAACTGGTCATCCCCGTGGACGCGCATATCCAGCGGATCGGCGGTTTCCTGGGGCTGACCGCCCGCAGGCAGGCGGACTGGCGCATGGCGCGCGAGATCACCGCCGCCCTGCGGACGCTGGACCCGGCCGACCCGGTGAAGTATGATTTTTCCCTGTGCCACCTGGGGATTTCCGAAGGGTGCGACGGCAAGGACCGGCAAAAATGCCTGACCTGCCCGATCGTTCGCCTCTGCAACCCCAAAAGTTAGATTAATCAAGCGTTTAACCTGTAGTTATCCGTTCACATCCGTTAAATCCGTGTGGAGCGGTGTGCTGCGCTCAGCATGGAACAAACCCATTACTTATGTTACTGGAGGTCGTATGGAAAAAATCGGATTCTTAGGACTCGGCATCATGGGCAGCGCCATGGCCGCCAACCTGGTCAAGGCGGGCTTCAAGGTCACCGTCTGGAACCGTTCGCCGGAAAAGTGCGCGGAGTTGGCCGCTCTCGGCGCCGCCGTCGCCGCCACCCCGGCCGAGGTGACCGCTTCCTGCGCGATCACCTTCGCCATGCTGTCCGACCCGGCGGCGGCACATGCCGTCTGCTTCGGACCGGCAGGTGCACTGGATGGGATCGGCGAAGGCCGCGGCTACGTGGACATGTCCACCGTCGATGCCGCCACCGCTCAGGAGATCGGCAAGGCCGTCACCGCCAAGGGGGGCAGATTCCTTGAAGCGCCGGTCTCCGGCAGCAAGAAACCCGCGCAGGACGGCACGCTGATCATCCTTTCCGCCGGCGACCGGGCCCTCTTCGACCAGGCCCTCCCCGGCTTCGAGAAGATGGGGAAGAAGACCCTTTTCCTGGGCGAGGTGGGACGCGGCGCGCAGATGAAGCTGATCGTCAACATGACCATGGGGGGCATGATGGCCATCTTCTGCGAGGCGCTGGCGCTCACCGAAAAGGCGGGACTCGCGAGCACCGACCTCCTGGACGTCCTCGACGCCGGGGCAATCGCCAACCCGATGTTCAAGCTTAAGGGCGCGCAGATGCTCGCCGGCAGCTTCGACCCGGCCTTTCCACTGAAGCACATGCAGAAGGACCTCCGCCTGGCGGTCGCCCTGGGTGACGCCCTGGACCAGCCGCTTTACTCCGCGGCGGCGGCCAACGAGAGCTTCAAACAGGCCAAGGCGCAGGGTCTTTCCGACCTCGACTTTTGCGCGGTAATCAAGGCCATCACCGCATGAAAAAGCTTCTCTCCTTCGGCGGCACCTCGCTTTTGATCAGCGCCCTGCTCGATCCCATCATCCATTCGGGCCTGGGAACGCCGATTCCGTGGGGGATGGACGCCCTCATGGCCGTGGGAGGCATCGTCTGCATCTACCTGCTGGTGAAGTACCGCAACAGCCTTTAAAAGCATTCATAGCCACGGAGGCACGGAGTGCACAGGAGAAGACAAAACAACATGCTTTGTTCGTCTTTCTCCGTGTTCTCCGTGTCTCCGTGGCAAGCCTCTCAATCAGTTTGCCGTTGACAAAAATCCCCGGCTCCCTTATCCTTCCCCAAAACTGAATACAAAGACCTGCTTATCTAGAGTGGTGGAGGGAAAGGCCCTGCGAAACCACAGCAACCGGTCCATTGGGGCGTCAGGTGCTAAATCCTGCCGAAAGGCGAAGATGAGAGGGCGCATTGGAGTACGCCACATTTCCGAAAGCCCCTTCTCATCGACAGAGAAGGGGCTTTTTTATCACCATGAGAACCACATGTCCTACGGCATAGTCACCGAACAGACAGCCCGCTTCGACACCGAACTGCGGCTGGAAAGCGGTCGTATCTTAGGTCCCATCGAGATCGCCTACGAGACCTACGGCACGCTGAACGCCGCGCGCTCCAACGCCATCCTGGTGGAGCACGCCTGGACCGGCAGCGCCCACTTAGCCGGCCGCCATAGCGCCGAGGAGAAGCGCGGCGGCTGGTGGGACGAGATCGTCGGCCCCGGCCTGCTTCTCGACACCGACCGCTACTTCGTCATCTGCTCCAACGTGATCGGCTCCTGTTTCGGCTCCACCGGCCCGACCTCGATCAACCCCAAGACCGGCAAGCGCTACAACCTCACCTTCCCGGTGATCACGGTGCGCGACATGGTGAAGGCCCAGGCGCTCTTGCTGGACCGGTTCGGGATCGACAAGCTCCACTGCGTCCTGGGCGGCTCCATGGGCGGGATGCAGGCGATCGAGTGGGCGACCCAGTACCCCGAGCGCGTCGCCTCGGCGGTGGTCCTCGCCAGCACGCCGCGCCCCTCGGCCCAGGCCATCTCGCTCAACGCCGTGGCCCGCTGGGCGATCTTCAACGACCCCAACTGGAAGAAGGGCGAATACCGCAAAAACCCCAAGGACGGCCTGGCGCTCGCCCGCGGCATCGGCCACATCACCTTTTTATCCGACGAGTCGATGACCTCCAAGTTCGGCCGCCGTTTCTCCGCCCGCGACGGCCAGTTCGACTTCTTCGGCCAGTTCGAGGTGGAGCGCTACCTAAGCTACAACGGCTACAACTTCGTGGACCGCTTCGACGCCAACTCCTTTCTCTACCTGGCCAAAGCGCTCGACCTCTACGACGTCGCCGCCGGCTGCGAGTCGCTGGAGGGGGCCTTCGCGCCGGTCAAGGCGCCGCTGCAATTCTTCGCCTTCACCTCCGACTGGCTCTACCCCCCCGCGCAGACCGAAGAAATGGTGACCGTACTGAAGAACCTCGGCAAGCCCGTTGAATACCACCTGATCACCTCTGCCTACGGCCACGACGCCTTCCTGCTGGAACACGAAACCTTCACCCCCCTGGTGCGGGACTTCCTCGACCGGCTCTGAGGCCAAAGCCCCATGCCCCTGAAAATCTACACGAGTAACCGCATGGAGCGGCTGGTGGACGACCTGGAGCGAGTAGTCCGCGCGCCGCGTCCCGCCCCTTTCACACCCTTCAGCAAAGAAATCATCGTCGTGCAGAGCAAGGGGATGCAGCGCTGGCTCTCCATGGAGCTTGCCCGCCGCATCGGCGTCTGGGCCAACTGCGACTTCGTCATCCCGAGCGAAATCGTGCACTCCCTCTTCACCGCCGTCCTCCCCGATGCCCCCGAAGAAGTGCCGCTCTTCAGGCCGGAAGTCATGACCTGGAAACTGATGGGCTGCCTGAAAGGTGCGGTCGGCCGTCCCGGCTTCGAGGAAATCACCGGCTACCTTTTGGACGACCACGACGGCCTGAAAACGATGCAGCTCGCCCAGCGGGTAGCCGACGCCTTCGACCGCTACACGGTCTACCGCCCGGAAATGGTGCTCGCCTGGGAAAAAGGCGAAGATGACAGCTGGCAGGCGCAGCTCTGGCGCTCGCTGACCGGCGCCCCCGACGCCTTGCCCCAGCACCGCGCGCGCCTTTTGGCCCAGTTCCGCCAGCAGGTGGATAACGCCGACCTGGCGAGCCAGCCGCGCATCTCGGTGGTCGGCATCCCCACCCTCCCCCCCTTCCACCTGGAGGTGCTGTCGGCCGCAGCGAGGCACATCGAGGTGAACCTGTTCCTCTTGAACCCCTGCCGCCAGTACTGGAGCAAGATCGTTTCCGAGAGGGCGCTGGCCAAGCTGGAGCGGCGCGGCCTGGGACCCGACGAGTGGTACGAGATCGGCAACCCGCTGCTCGCCTCCTGGGGGAAGCTCGGCAAGGAATTCTTCGAAGCGGTGATGAACATCTGCGGCGAACCCGAGACGGCCGAGACCTTCGAGGAGCGCCCGGACGATTCCCTTCTGCACGTGGTGCAGACCGACATCCTCGACCTGAGAGGAAGCGTGGAGGCGCCGCGCGAACTGCCGCAGGACGACCTCTCCATCCAGGTCCACGCCTGCCATTCCCCGATGCGCGAGGTGGAGGTGCTTTACGACACCCTCCTCGACCTCTTCGGAAAGCACCCGGAACTCTCGCCCCGCGACGTGCTGGTGATGACCCCGGAGATCGAGACCTACGCCCCCTACATCTCGGCGGTCTTCGACACCCCGCACGACGGCGGGCAGAAGATCCGCTACTCCATCGCCGACCGCAACCTGAAGAGCGAGGGCGAGGCGGCCCGGGCGCTTTTGGCGATCCTGAGGCTCTGCGGGAGCCGCTTCGGCGTCTCGACGGTTTTGGACGTGCTGGAGACCGCGCCGGTCGCCCGCCGCTTCGGCATGAGCGGCGAGCACCTGGAAACGGTGCGCGACTGGCTGCGGGCGGTGAACATCAGGTGGGGGATCGACGCCCGGCAGCGCGCCGAAGAGGGACTTCCCGCGTTTAACGAAAACTCCTGGGAGGCGGGACTCGACCGCCTGCTCTTAGGCTACGCGCTCGACGGCGAGGGGCACGAGTTCTTCAACGACATCCTCCCCTTCGACGACGTCGAGGGGAGTTCGGCGCTGGTACTGGGGAGGTTCGTCTCCTTCTGCCGCACCCTCTTCGCCACCTGCCGCGGCCTTACCCGACCGCTCGGCACCGCCGACTGGAGCGTGGCGATCCGTGCCACGCTGGAGCAGTTCGTGCTCGCCGACCAGGACGGGGAGCGCGAGTACCTGGCGCTTTTGGAACTCTGCGCCAAGCTCGCCGACTGCGGCGCCCAGGGAGAATTTGAAGGCTACGTGGGAATCGAGGTGGTGCGCTACTGGTTCGAGGAGCAGTTGGGTCGCTCCGAGCGCGGCTTCGGTTTTCTTACCGGCGGCGTCACCTTCTGCGCCATGCTCCCCATGCGCTCCATCCCCTTCCCGGTGGTCGCCCTGATCGGCATGAACGACGGCGCCTTCCCGCGCCGCGACCGCGCCCACGCCTTCGACCTGATGGCCAAGCCCCCCCGGCACCCGGGCGACAAATCCAAACGCGAGGAAGACCGCTACCTCTTCCTGGAGACGCTGCTGTCGGCACGCACGAAGATGCACGTAAGCTACGTCGGGCAGAGCATCAAGGACAACAGCGAGATCCCGCCCAGCGTGCTGGTGAGCGAGCTATTGGAATACCTGGACAAGAACTTCCGCTACCCGGACGGCACATCCTGCGGCAAGGTGCTGCGCCACCCGCTGCAGCCCTTCAGCCGCGCCTATTTCAGCGGCGCCGATCCGCGTCTTTTCAGCTACTCGCGGCAAAATTACGGCGGCGCGCTGGCCACCCTCGGCCCCAAACCCGTTCCCGCTCCCTTCCTCTCGGCGCCGCTCGAGCCCTGGGAAGAAGACGGAGTGGTGACCCTCAAGGCGCTGATCGACTTCCTCTGCAACCCCGCCCGCGAATTCCTTAAGCGCAGGCTGGGGATCAGGCTGGAACAGGGAGTCGAGCCCCTGGAAGAGTGCGAGCCGTTCGCGCTCCCCGCCCTGGTGAAATACCGCATCGAGCAGGAGATCGTGGAAGCGCTGCTGCAGGGCGAGGACGCCTGCGTCCCCTTCGAAGTCGCCCGCGGGCGCGGCGACCTGCCGCCGGGCGAATCCGGCGCGGCCCTGTTCGACAAGCTGAGCGAGCCGGCCGCCGGGTTCGCCGCCCGGGTTGCCGAAGCCTCCGCCGGGGAAAAGCTCCCCCCCTTGGACGTCGACCTGCGCCTTCCGTCAGGCAGGATCGTCGGCCGCATAGAATCGCTGCGAAGCGACCGGCTGCTCCTCCACCGCTACACGAAACTCAAGGCCAAGGACCAGTTGAGACTCTGGGTGCAGCACCTGGCGCTCAACTGCACCGCCGGAGGCAATCCGCTGCACGCGACCTTCGTCGCCGCCGACGCCACCGTCGACCTGCCGCCCCTTAACGGCTGCGCGCCGCTCCTCGACCGGCTGCTCACCCTCTACCGGAAAGGGATGAACCATCCGCTGCGTTTCTTCCCCGAATCCTCCCTGGAATACGCCAAGAAGGCCAGAGACCCGAAGAAGTCCTTCCGCGCACTGACCGACGCTAGAGGAAAGTGGCGCGGCAGCGACTTCACCCCCGGAGAAAGCGACGACCGTCACAGCCGTCGTTGTTTCGGCGACGACGACCCTCTCGACCACGAATTCGCCGCCATCGCCGTCGAAGTCTGGGAGCCGCTGCTGTCCCACCAGAAAACCAAAGAGCAACGTTGGTAAAAACAGACCATTGCCACGGAGACACGGAGATCACAGAGAAAGGCAAAACATGTCACCTTGCCTTCTCCGATTTGCTCCGTGCCTCCGTGGCGCTGCAGTTGTTTTTCGCCCTAGGCACCAGCCACGGCACCTATTGACCCTGCACCCCCTCCAGCATTATAATAATCTTATCGACAGAAAATCGGAGGTGTCGTCATGTTGCCAA